>Ga0068862_100003866_pt1 | contig 12743 bp, 9 predicted proteins | sample KBSSwiS52_FD_66598 | JGI IMG/M metagenome (GOLD analysis project Ga0068862, IMG submission 66598) | Switchgrass rhizosphere microbial communities from Kellogg Biological Station, Michigan, USA - KBS Switchgrass S5-2 | ecosystem: Host-associated > Plants > Roots > Rhizosphere > Soil ... | reverse complement strand
TCCGTCGAGACAAGCAAGAGGGCGCCTGTCAAGAGCAGGAACGTCATTGCGCGATGCACGGAGTCTAGCGTGTTCATCGATCGTCCCCCAGTGCGTCATTTCGCCTCGTGCCGAGGCCTCCGGATCGTCGCCTCCGGAGTCCTTGGCGCACTAACTTACACGAAGCGGCAGCGCAGCGGTGGGTTGTCTCGAAGCGGCGCCCGCCTTCGAGACGCTCAGCGATGCGGCTGTGGCGGCGCGCCGACCCCACGTGGCACGAAATCGACGGTTTCTCGCCGAGATACCCGGACCGGGGGACGCGCGCGGGAGCCGGGCCGGGGATCATGTCCGGCGGTCCGCACGCGGTGCGGAGCGTGGGCCACAGGCCTGGCTCGTGCTCGGGCTGACCGTCTCGCCGTGCTGGCGGCGCTGGCGTGGGGCGGCGACGTGCGGTACGGTACTGGTGGCACGTGGGCCGGACGTTCCGTCGGCTCCCTCCGTCTCCAGCCACGGCGAACACTCGCCCGATACCGATCTCCCCGTCTGGACCGGAGTGATCCTGCAGCGTCGCGGGGTCGGGGAGGCATCCGAGAGCGTCTCGAGCGTGAGGGGACGGCGAACGCACGGCGCATGGGCGCGGCCACGGGCAAGAGAGCGGAGAGGAAGACGTGCAGATACGACTGGGTTACGAATTGATCTACGAGTGCCAGCAGTTCACGCCGATGATCTTGACGTTGAACGTGCACTACACGCGCGCATCGGATCTGGTGCGACCCGACTACCTGGTCACCGATCCGCCCGTGCCCGTGAAGATGTATCGTGACGGCTTTGGCAATTGGTGCAGCCGTATCGTCGCACCGCCTGGCCGCGTTCGGTTGACGACCGACGCGCTCATCAACGATCGCGGCGAACCCGAGTTCGTGCCGCGTCATGCGGAGCAACACGCGGTCGAATCTCTTCCCGAGGACACCCTCGTGTACCTGCTCGGCAGCCGGTACTGTGACACGGATCATCTCTCCACGATCGCCTGGGATCTGTTCGGCAAGACCGTGCTCGGGTGGCAGCGGGTTCAGGCCGTCTGCGATTTCGTGCACGAGCGCATCACATTCGGGTACGAGTATGCGCGGCCCACCAAGACAGCGTGGGAAGCCTTCAACGAGCGACAGGGCGTGTGTCGAGACTTCGCGCACTTGGCCATCACGTTGTGTCGTTGCCTCAATATCCCGGCGCGATATTGCACGGGGTATTTGGGCGATATCGGCGTGCCCCCGGTGGATGCCCCCATGGATTTCGCGGGCTGGTTCGAAGCTTTTATCGGCGGCAACTGGTACACGTTCGACCCTCGCAACAACCAGCCGCGCATCGGTCGCGTATTGATCGCGCGCGGCCGCGATGCGGCAGACGTCGCCATCAGCATGACGTTCGGGCCCGCTGTCCTTTCCAGCTTCAGAGTCTGGACGGACGAGGTCTTGACGGCTTGACCGACCCGGCCGCCGAGGGGTCGCGCGCGTCGCGGCTCCCTCGGCGTCGCGCCGCACGGCGACCTACTTCTTCTGAGACCGTCGACGCGGATGTCACGCTCATCGGAAACGTCGCGCTCCGCAACCGAGCCTTCGGGTTCGTGAGTGTCGAGCCGGGTCGCCTCATCGGGAATCGGGCCGAGCAGAATGGCGCGGGGTTCAGGACCGAGCAGGTGAGCGACATCACGGGGAAGATCGCCCAGAACAACGTCGGAGCGGGTTTCGTGGTCGAGCCCGCAACGAGGCTCGATCTGGTGCATGACAATGTCGCACGGGGCAATGGCGGCGATGGCTTTCAGGTCATCGTACCCAGAGATCGTGTAGGAACGCTGTCGAGCAACTACGCGATCAACAACCTGGGCCATGGACTGCACGTTGTGGACGGTTTCGGACAGGGCTGCTCGTGGAACCGACGGCGACGATCATCGGCATCACGGCGTTCGGAAACGGGGCCGGCGATCTCGCCGACGACACCGACTGCCGGTTCGCGCTGTGGGTGGCCAATCGCTTCGGCACCGCTGCCCAGCCCTGCATCCACTAGGCCGCAGCCCGGGGACGGCCACTGGGTCTTCGGCCGGGTTGTGGTCTTGTGCTGCGTGCGTCGGGTCGGTAGCAGGTCCGCGGAGTATCACGCGGCGGGCTTCAGTCGAGCTGGTACACGCGGCGGGCCGTGCCGCTGAACATCGCGAGCTTCTCCCCCGCGGACGCGCCCGCGGCGGTGAGCTTGAGCGCGTTCCACAAGGGCGCCCAGCCGATTCCCATCTTGTCCACGGGGAAGTTGCTCTCGAACATGCAGCGCGTCGCCCCGAACTGCTCGATGCACGTCTCGATATACGGCCGCCAGTGCGCCGCCAGCTCGGCCGAGGTCGGGGGCGCGGGCAGGGTGCGGTAGTCGCTCGCGGCGAGCCGCATCATCATCCCGCCGAGCTTCATGACGACGTTCGGGCAACGGGCGAGCTCGGCGATTGCCGGCTTCCAGGCCGCGAAGACCTCGTCGCGCTTGCCCGCATAGGGGCCGTAGCCGAGCGGCCCGCCGCAATGGCCCACGACGATGGAGGCCTCGGGCACGGCGCGGGCCAGCTCCACGATGTCCCCCAGTTGGGGATGAAACGTCCACGCGTCGAAGGTCAGGCCGAGCGCGGCAAGGCGGCGCAGGCCCGCGCGGAAATCAGATTGCCTGAAGAGATGCAGGCCGTGCGCGGTCTGACTATTGCCGATGATCGGGCTCGCGTCCCACGCGCCCGAGTGGCGCACGCCGCGGAAGCGCCCGCCGCCGGCCCGGACGTGCGCCTCCAGCACCGGAGCCACGCGGTCGCCGAGCGTGAGGTCGGCGAAGCCCACGATGCCCGCGGCGACGCGCGTCGGCCCGTAGGCGCCGCTCGCGCTCATCGCCGCCATGCCGGTGACGAACTCGGTCTGGCCCACGGGCCGCATCTCCTCGGGTCCCGTCGCGCGATACATCGCATGGCATTCCACGAAGACGGTGGCGACGACGTTGTGGCCGGTGTGGACGTCGTCGAGGAACTCGTGCAGGAGGTAGCGGTGGTCGGGCCGCTCCCACAGGTGGTGATGCGTGTCGACGATGGGCAGGTCGGGCTCGAGGATCGGCTCCGGCGGCTGCTTCGCGAGCCAGGCTTCGTCGGGCGCGTAGATGCGGCCGAATTGCGTCGGGCGGACAGAAGACGGGCTCATCGGGATTCTCGCTCCCGCCGTCAGGCGCTCGCCTGCCGCATCAGCGCGGCGCAGCGGTCGAGCAGCGGCAGCACCTCGTCCGCCTTCGCCGGCGGCACGTTGAAGATGAGCCGGGCGACGCCGGCGTCGCGATAGCGCTTGATCAGGTCGATGTCCTCGGCGACGCCGAAGACGGTGATGGGCAGGCTCGCGGGATCGCGGCCGGCCTCGACCGCCATCTTGCGGAAGTCGGGCAGGAGACCCAGCACGTCACCGTAGGCGGGCCGGCGGGCATGCGGCAGCCAGCCGTCGCCATAGGCGATGGCGCGGCGCGCGCCGTGAGGATAGGCCCCGCCGACGATCACCGGCGGGTGCGGCTTCTGCGCGGGCTTGGGCCACGTCATCATGGGTGGGAAGCGCACGTGCTCGCCGTTGTACTCCGGCTTCGACTTGGTCCAGATCGCTCGCATCGCCTCCACCCGCTCCTGCATCACCTTGAATCGGGACCCGAACTCGGTGCCGTGATCGGCCATCTCCTCGGCGTTCCAGCCCGCGCCGATGCCGAAGAGGAACCGGCCGCCGGAGACCTGGTCGAGCGAGGCGACCTCCTTGGCTGTCTGGATAGGATCACGCTGGACGATGAGGCAAATGCCCGTCCCGACGCGGAGCCGCGTCGTGGCTGCGGCCGCAGCGGACAGCGTGACGAAGGGATCCATCACGTCGTAGTACTTCTTGGGCAGGTCGCCGCCCTGCGGAAACGGCGAGCGGCGCGACAGCGGAATATGGGAGTGCTCGGGCGCCCAGAGCGACTCGAAGCCGCGCTCCTCGAGCGCCCGGCCCAGCTCCACCGGCCCCATCGAATAGTCCGTGAAGAAGATCGCCGCCCCGAAATCCATGGCCGCCTCCCCGTGCCGTTGTTTGGCTGCTTCCCGGCCGACAGCTTACAGTGGAATCGCACCGGGAGGGAGAAGGATGCCGCCGACGACGCGCCCATGCCGTTCGCTCTGGATCAGCCGCCGGGTTCGCCATCGGCTCGCTGCCGCATGCCTCACCGCCGCCGCCATCGGCTGGACCCCGGTCGCGGCGCCCGCCGCTCCCCCGAAGGTACCGGAGCCGCCGGCCGAGGTCGTCAGAGTCGAGGGCGGGCGGCTCACGGTCGATGTTCGCGATGCCGAGCTGGCGGACGTGCTCCTCCAAGTCGGCGACGCGGCGGGCTTTCACCTCACGATCACCGGTGAGCTCGGACTCGTCACCGCGGCCTTCAGCGCCCGCACCGTCGAGGACGGGCTGCGGCGGCTGGTGCAGGATCACGAGATGATGCTCGTGTACCGCCCGGTGCGCGGAGAACCCGCGAAGCTGATGGAGGTCCAGGTCTTCGCCTCCGCGCCGGGGCGCGAAGCCGCCGCGGCGGCCAGCGCCCGCGGCGCCGCACCAAGGGAGGCGCTCATGAGCGAAATCACCGGGCTGGTGCGCGCGCGCGACGTCGAGCGCGGGGTGCCGAGGCTCGCCGAGCTCCTGGCCACGTCCTCCGATCTAATCATCCAGGGACGCGCGGTGTGGGGGCTCCGCATGCTGGGCGGCCCGGCGGCCGGGGGGGCCCTGTCCGTGGCACTCCGCAACGAGGCGCCGTTCGTCCGCGGGCAGGCGGTGCAGGCCCTGCCGCGCGTGGTGGGCGCCGAGGCGATCCCGGCGCTGTCCGGCCTCCTGGCGAGCGATCCGGATGTCTCGGTCCGCCGCGCGGCCGCCCGTGCCCTCGCGACGCTCAGGACGCCTGAAGCCGACGCCGCGCTGAGCGCGGTCGCAGGCGATTCCGACAGCCTGCTCCGCGCCGAGGCGCAGCGCGCCCTGGATCGCCAGACGCTCCGCTAGTCTAGAAGCCTGTCGGAGAAACCCGGCTAGAGCGGTGAGAAGGGTCCAGATGCGAGGCGGCGCCCGAAGGCCGCACGCGAGGCCCACGCGCGTAGGGGGAGTGCGGGGCCATGTCTGGGCCCCGCAGACGAAAATTCGTCGGGTCGACAATCTCGCGCGTTGCGTGGCACGGCAGCCGAGGGCGCCAACGAAGCAGCTGGGCCCTTATCATCGCTCTAGCGCGCTAGAAGGTGACGGGGAGGGTGGATAGTCCGCGCAGGGTGAGGCTCTGCCGGAACGCCGGTGCCTCCGTGGCCAGCCGGAGATTGGGCAGCCGCCGCACGAGCGTTCCGATGGCGATCTGCCCCTCGACGCGCGCCAGTGGCGCCCCGAGGCAGAAGTGAATGCCCCAGCCGAACGCGATGTGGCGGTTGTCGGTGCGCGTGATGTCGAGTCGGTCCGCATCCGGGAACTGCGCGGGATCGCGGTCGGCCGCCCCGATGAACGGCATCACCAGCTCGCCCTTGGGAATGATCCGCCCGCCGATCGTGACGTCCTCGGTCGGGATGCGCGCCGTGCGCTGCACGGGCCCGTCGAAGCGCAGCAGCTCCTCCACCGCGGTCACCATCAGCCCGGGATCCTCCTGCAGTCGGTGGAGCTGCGCGGGATGCCGGAGGAGCGCGAGCGTGCCGTTGCCGATCAGGTTCACCGTCGTCTCGTGACCGGCGACGAGCAGGAGGATGCACGTGGCGAGCAATTCCTCCTCGTTCAGCTTGTCGCCGGCCTCCTCCGCGGCGATGAGCCCGGACAGCATGTCGGACCTCGGCTGGGCGCGGCGCCGCGCGATGAGGTCGCGGAAGTAGTCGGCTAGCTCGTGGCGCGCGGCGAAGCTCCGCTTGGTCACGTCGGAGTCCGGCGGCAGCCAGATGGCGTCGAGGCCCCGCGCGATGTCGAGCCCCCACGTCTTGAACCGCTCGCGGTCCTCGAGCGGCACGCCGAGCATCTCGCAGATGACGGTGACGGGCAGAGGGTAGGCGAAGTCCTCGATGAGGTCCATCCCTCCCTGGTTCTCGACGCGGTCGAGCAGGCCGTCGACGATCTGCTGGATGTGGGGGCGCAGGACGTCCACCACGCGCGGGGTGAAGGCCTTGCTGACGAGACCGCGCAGGCGCGTGTGGTCGGGGGGATCCCGATCGAGCATCGACAGGCCCAGCGCCGGCACGGCAAGGCCGAAGCGCGCGGCCACGAAGGCGGCGATGGCCTCCTTGGCGAGGCGCGGATCGCGGAGTGCCGCGGCGACGTCTTCGTAGCGGGTGAGGACCCAGAAGCCGAGCGGGCTCTGGTGAACAGGATCCTCGGCGCGCAGGCGCCGGTAGGTCGGGTAGGGATCCGCGACGAACGCGGGATCCATGGGATTGAAGAGCAGCTCATCCATGTGGCGATCCTCCGGGGATGGTCGCTGGTCACTATACTCGGCTCGGCGGGACCGAGCCAACTTGCGTTGCGGGGCGAGGCGGTGGCGCCGGCAAGCGGCAATGGGCACAATGGTCCCATGAGTCGGCTCGTGACGATGGTACTTCTCGCGGCCGGCCTCGCGGCGGCACCCGCGGAGGCCGGGGCGGCGTGGACCGGTAGTCCGAGGGTCACGGTCGAGCTCGTGAGCGAGAGCGACGCCGTCGCGCCGGGCAAGACGTTCTGGATCGGTCTTCGCCAGACCATCGCCCCGGGGTGGCACACGTACTGGATCAATCCCGGCGATTCGGGGGAGCCGCCGCAGATCGAGTGGGCGCTGCCCGCGGGCTTCTCGGCGGGCGACATCGCCTGGCCGCATCCCGAGCGCATCCGTGTCGGGCCGGCCATGAGCTACGGCTACTCGAACGAAGTGGTGCTCCCCATCCCGGTGATGGCGCCGGCCGACCTCGTCCCCGGCGCGCGGGTGACCCTGTCCGGCCGGGCGAGCTGGCTGGTCTGCGAGAAGGAGTGCATCCCCGAGGAGGCGCCGGTCTCGCTCACGCTGGCCGTCGCCGCGGGGGAGCCGGGGCCGCATCCGACCGGGGCGCCCCTCATCGCGCGGGCGCGACAGGCCTTGCCCTCGCCGAGCCCGTGGCCCGCGTCCTTCACCGCGACACCGGAGGCGGTCACCTTCACCGTGGCCGCGCGCGGCCTCGCCCCCGGGCGCATCGCCGAGGTCTGGTTCTATCCCGCGCGCTGGGGCGCCATCGACCACGCGGCGCCCCAGCCGGCGCGGATCGACGCCCGCGGGATCACGATCGAGGTGGCGCGGGGACAGCTTCCCGGGGCGACGTCCGCGCCGATCGACGGCGTGATCGTGATCACCGAGCGGCTCGACGGCGGCGCCGCGCGCCAGGCCTTCACGGTCCGGGCCACGCCCGGCGCCACCGCGGCGTCGAGCGCGGCGCTGCTGCAGGCCGTGGTCCTCGCGCTGGCCGGGGGCCTGTTGCTGAACCTGATGCCCTGCGTGCTGCCGGTCTTGTCGGTGAAGGCCCTCGGCCTGGTCCAGCACGCGGCCGGGTCGGCGGCGGCGATGCGGCGACACGGGCTGGCCTACACCGCGGGTGTGCTCCTCTCGTTCGCCGCGGTCGCGGGCACCCTGCTCGCGCTCCGCGCGGGCGGCGAGCAGATCGGCTGGGGGTTTCAGCTCCAGTCGCCGCTCGTCGTGACGCTCCTCGCCTACCTGTTCTTCGCGATGGCGCTGGCGCTGTCCGGCGTCTTCGTCATCGGCGGCCGGCTCGCCGGCGCGGGGCAGGCGCTGGCGGCGCGGCCCGGCTACGGCGGATCCTTCTTCACGGGCGCGCTCGCCGCCGTCGCGGCCACGCCGTGCACGGCGCCCTTCATGGGGGCGGCGGTGGGTTTTGCCGTGACGCAGCCCTGGGCCACGGGCCTCCTCGTCTTCGAAGCGCTCGGCCTCGGGCTCGCGCTGCCGTATCTCCTGCTGACGCTGATCCCGGCCTGGCGGCGCTTCCTGCCGCGGCCTGGGGCCTGGATGAAGCGGCTCGAGGAGCTCCTGGCCTTTCCTCTCTACGCCTCGGTGGCGTGGCTCGTCTGGGTGCTGAGCCAGCAGGCCGGGCCGACCGGTGTGGCCGTGGCGCTCGGCGGCCTCGTCCTCATCGGGCTCGCGGCGTGGCTCTTCCAGGCCTCGCGGGACGCGAGCGTGACGTGGCGCCGTGCGGGCCTGATCGCGGTGGCCGCGCTGGTGGTGGGCGCCGTGGCTCTCGGCCCGCTCGCGGGCACCGCACCGGCCCCGGCTCCCGCGCAGGCGGCAGGCGGTCGGGACGAGGCTTTCAGCCCTCGGCGCCTCGCCGAGCTGCGCGCGCAGGGCCGGCCGGTGTTCGTGAACGTCACCGCTGCCTGGTGCATCACCTGTCTGGTGAATGAGCGCGTGGCGCTTCGGTCCGCGGCCGTGGCCGAGGCGTTCGCCCGGAAGGGCGTGGTCGTGCTCAAGGCCGACTGGACGAACCGCGACGCCGGCATCACCGAGATGCTCGGGTCGTTCGGGCGCAGCGGCGTCCCGCTCTACCTCCTGTATCCGCGCGCTGTGCCCGGCCGCGCCGCCGGGAGCAGTCCCGCCGTGCTCCCGCAGATCCTGAGCGAGGGGGCGGTGATCGACGCGGTGAACAAGATCTGACCCAAATTCGAAAAGGAGGAGCCATGTCCGAGCCCAGCCTGAGTCGTCGCGCATTCCTCGCAGCCACGGGTCTCGCCGCATTCGCGGGACCGAGCCTCGCCCGATCCGGAGTCGCATGGGCGGCGGCTGCCGCCAAGGTGGGCGCCGCCGCGCCCGCGTTCTCTTCCGTCGCCACGACGGGGAAGACCGTGAGCCTCGCCGACTATGCCGGCAAGGTCGTCGTGCTGGAGTGGACGAACCACGAGTGCCCGTACGTGAAGAAGCACTACGAGACGAGCAACATGCAGGCGATTCAGAAGGAGGCCACCGGCCAGGGGGTGATCTGGCTCACGATCATCTCCTCGGCGCCGAACGAGCAGGGGTACGTGAGCGCGGGCCAGGCCGACGAGCTGACCAAGACGCGCGGTGCCGTGCCCACGGCCGTGCTCTTCGATCCGACGGGCGTGGTCGGCAAGATGTACGGCGCCACCAATACCCCGCACATGTACGTGATCGACAAGGCGGGCGTGCTCCAGTACGCGGGCGCCATCGACGACAAGCCGAACACGCGGAAGAGCGACGTGCCCGGCGCCCAGAACTACGTGCGCGCGGCGCTCGCGTCGGTGGCGGCGGGCCAGCCGGTGAAGACGCCCGTCACGCGAGCTTACGGCTGCACCGTGAAGTACGCGTGATCTCGCGCCGCCGCCTCCTCCACGGCGCGGCGGCGATGGCGGCGGCGGCAGCGTCGCCGCGGCCCGCGCTGGCACAGGTCACCGATGCCGGGCACGCGGCGATGGCGGGCGCGGCGACGGCGTTTCTCGGTGCGCTGCCGGACGACGCGCGGCGCCGCGCAGTCATCGCCTTCGCCGACAAGGAACGCTTCAACTGGCACTACGTCCCGCGCGGGCGCGAGGGGCTGCCTTTCAAGGCGATGCCCGCGCCCGCGCGGGCGGCGGCCCACGAGCTGATGAAGGCGAGCCTCTCGGCGGTCGGCTATGCGAAAGCCGTCAACGTGATCCGCCTCGAGGGCGTGTTGCGTCAGCTCGAGACGTTTGGAGGGCTCCTGCGCGATGCCGAGAACTACTCGGTCACCGTGTTCGGCGCGCCCGATTCGACCGCGGCGCCCTGGGGCTGGCGCCTCGAAGGACATCACCTCTCGCTCAACTTCACCCTCGTGCCGGGCAAGCCCGTCGCGGTCACGCCGGCGTTCTTCGGCGCCAATCCGGCGGAGGTGCGCTCGGGACCCCTCAAAGGCTTGCGCACCCTCGCGCGTGAGCAGGATCTGGGTCGAGCGCTGGCGCAGGGCATGGACGCGGCCCAGCGCCGGCGCATGACCATCTCGGCGCAATCGCTCGGCGACATCGTCGCGGGGCCCGGGCGTGGAGAGAGCCTCGCGACCCAGGTAGGCCTGCCCGCGGTCGATCTGGCGCCGCTCCAGCGGGACCTCTTGATGCAGCTCGTCGAGGAGTACGCGCGCAACATGCGCCCCGACCTGGCCGATGAGCAGCTCCGGCGGATCCGGGAGGCAGGCGTCGAGCGCCTTCACTTCGCGTGGGCCGGACCGATCGATCCGGGACATGCCCACTACTACCGCATCCACGGGCCGACCGTGCTGATCGAGCTCGACAATACGCAGAACGACGCCAACCACATCCACTCCGTCTGGCACGATCCGCGAAACGACTTCGGCGCCGATCTCCTCCGCGCCCACTACGAGCGCGGCCATCGGCACCAACACGCCTGAGCGGCGCGCGGAGTTCCCCCCGCGCCAGAATGCTCGGGCAACCTCACTATGAGACGACGCTTCACACCACGATGGACGTGCCCGTCGAGCTCGTGCCCGCGGTGCGTGAGCTAATCGCTAGGCGGCGCACTGGGTGAAGCGCCCCCTCTTGATGCAGCTCCTCGAGGAGTACGCCCGAAACATGCGTCACGAACTGGCTGACGAACCCCTGGAGATTGTCTCGAACAGTGTGCGTCAGGAGGGCATGCGACATTGCAGCTGCCCAATCGCATCCACATCTTCGGGGCGTCGGGCAGCGGAACGAGCTCGCTCGCCGCGGCGCTGGCGGGCAGGCATGGCCATCGCCATCTGGACACCGATGACTTCTATTGGCTTCCGACCGATCCCCCCTACGAGCAAGCGAGGCCACGAGAGGTGCGGCTGGCACTGCTCGCATCCGCACTCGCACAGTCGCCGTCTTGGGTGTTGTCGGGGTCCCTGTGCGGGTGGGGCGATCGTCTCATTCCGGAATTCGACCTGGTTGTATTTCTTGTCGTTTCAACCTCCGTTCGGCTGACCCGCCTGCGAGCTCGAGAGGCCGCTCGCTACGGGGATCGGGCTATTGCACCCGGCGGCGAACGGCACGACGCGCACATCGCGTTCCTTGACTGGGCCGGCAGCTACGACGCGGGCGGCACCGAGATGCGGAGTCGAGCTCTTCACGAAGCCTGGCTCTCGAGACTGCCCGGCGCGGTCCTCAGGCTGGAAGGCAATCGCACCGTCGCCGAGCAGTTGACCCAGATCGAGAGCGCGATGGAAGCGGGGCCTCGGCGGCGGTGAGCTCCGCCGCCGAGGCCCCGCCGGCCACCGTACCGTCAGGCTCCCACCTTACCCGGTGGCCCGATGCACGTATCCGTAGCGAGTATTGCTCCGCATCCCACCCATGGCGACGTACTCGGCCTTGATCGCGGCGATCTTGTCCGTGGTGATCGCCCCCTGCGCTGCCTGGATGTTGACCTTGTAGAGCTGGGCGGAGTTGCCCGCGAAGATCGCGCTCTTGACCATGCCGTCGGCGGCGCCGAGCGGCGCGAATCCGTGCTTCTTCTGCATGTCCTCGGGAATCTCGATCCGGCGCAGCGCCTCGATCTGCCACTGGGGTGATCCGTACCAGACGGAATCGCTGCCCCAGACGACGTGATCGGCGCCGAGCCCGCGGACGAGCGTGCCGAGGAAGGCCGCCGCGAACCGCGGGTTGGCGACCGCGCAGGTGGCGAACGCGGTGCCGATCTCGCCGTAGACGTTCTTGACACCGTACTTCGCGGGAATCTCCGCCAGATCGGTGGCCCACTTGATGCGGCCGGTCTGGTCGAACTCCGCGAGCGCGGCATCGGGCGTCTCGAGGAATGGGCGGAGGGCCGCGTGGTAGATGACGAAGTTGATCTGTGGCCAGTCCTTCGCCGCCTGCCCGACGTCCCAGACCGTGTTGTATTGCCAGACATTGGGCCACGACTTCTCGTAGTCGGCCGGCAGCAGCCCCTTGTGGATGCACACGGTCGGGGTCCCGTCCTTGACGATCTTCTCGTAGAAGGGATACATGATCTTCTGGTCGTCGAGGCGCCAGTAGGAACCGGCCTTCGACGGGAAGAGCGGATCGCCGATGGTATAGCCCTTCCAGCTATCGGGCTTCACGACGGCGATGCAGCGATCTACCTCGTCCATCCAGCCCTGCCGCTTGGGCGTGAAGACGGAGTGGGCAAGGAGGCGCCGGGACCCCGCGATCTTGTTGATGGCCGCGCGGGCCGTGGCGATCTGGTCGTTGCTCAGGAGATCCCAGCTCTGGTCGTCGAAGGGCGCGCCGGACAGGAGCGCGATCTTGGTGTCGCTGTCCACGAAGATTTCCTTGATGTAGTTCTCGAACTTGTACCGGGCGAGCGAATTGGAGCCGGCCAGCGCCGGGTTCCAGTGCTGGTGGGCGTACTTGGCGAGGTCGAGCAAGCCGTCCTGCTTGAAGTCGTCGCGGACGAAATGCGTCTGGTCATCGATGATGAACTGCCCGGCGAGGGCCTTGGCCCGCCGGTCGGCCATGCCTGGCGTCTGCGCCTCGGCCGGCGCCACGTCGAACAGCGCCCCGAACACCTCGTTCATGGCGAGGAACGCCGCTGCCATGCCGGCGGTGCTCGCCAGGAACCGGCGGCGGTCCATCCCGTGTCGGCGCCCGAGATCGTCGGCCAGATCCTTGATCCGGGCCTCGACCTTCTGCTGCTCACGGGTCTGCGGCAGCGGGTTGTACTCGCCGTTGGACACGATCTGTGTGGGGACCGGCGACCTGAACGAGCCGATCTCGGCGGGTGAGGTGCGCTTCAGCTCATCATCGCTC
>Ga0068862_100003861_pt1 | contig 12759 bp, 11 predicted proteins | sample KBSSwiS52_FD_66598 | JGI IMG/M metagenome (GOLD analysis project Ga0068862, IMG submission 66598) | Switchgrass rhizosphere microbial communities from Kellogg Biological Station, Michigan, USA - KBS Switchgrass S5-2 | ecosystem: Host-associated > Plants > Roots > Rhizosphere > Soil ... | reverse complement strand
ATCGCGGAACTCGACGATCCGGGTATCGACCGGGCTGTCGCCGACCATGCTGGCATAATCCTGCGGCCCCATGCCGACCATCTCGCCGTCGTTGTGCCGAGCCTCGAGATAGCGGGCGAACAGCTTGAATTGCTCCTGGGTCGGGACGGCATCGGTGACGATCGCGCGCAGCTCGGCGTTTCGCTTCATCACCCGGCGCAGCGAGCGCTCCGGCGCGAAATCGGCAGCGACGATTCTGACCGGCACGCAGGCGCGGCAACCGGCGCAGGCCGGGCGATAGGCAATCGAATGGCTGCGCCGGAAACCGGCATGGGAGAGAATCTCGAACAGTTCCGGCGATTGCGCGCCGGAAAGCTCGGTGATGATCTTGCGCTCCATCCGCCCGGGCAGGTACGGGCAGGGGACCTCGGTGGTCACCAGAAAGGGAATCGGAAACCCGCGGCCTTGGACGCTCATGGTTCGGAATCTTAAGCGAATCCGGGGCGTTGCGCTAGTCGGGGGAGACCCTTAGTGCGGGCCTTTCGCTCTTGCCGAAGGTCAAGCCCCCCGGGTTAGATCCTTTGGGCCGCCTCGGCGCGATAGACCAGGATGCCGGCCAGGTGATCGTGCAGCAGCCGCCCGCGCGGATCGAAGAAGCCGAACAGCAGGATCAGGAACCCGGTGGTCGGTACGGTCACGTAGTACATCGCGGTCATGATGATGCCGCGCAGGAGCCCGGGGTTTTCACCATTCCAGGCGATGGTCCTGAGACCCAGGGCCCGCATGCCGGGCGTCGCGGCCCGGCGCCCGCCGATCGTCGCCGCGGCCAGCACGAAATGCACGAAGGGCGTGCCGAAGATGAACGTCGGCAAGGCCAGAAGGCCGAACGTGCCGACGGTCAGCGTGCAGCTCACCATGAACAGCAGGGAGACCAGCACGAACGCAATGAATGCGTCGATGATGTAGGCGAAGATGCGGCGCGAGAATACGCCGTCATAGAGCGCCCGATCGCTGAGCCAGTCCGGCTCGCGCCATTCGAGCGCGCTTGCATCGAAGCTGCTTGTTTTGCCCGCCCCCGCACGGGACCCGAGAAGAATCAGCGGGGGTTTCCGATCGCCCAAGTGAAACTCACTGCTGGTTCACGCCAATCCGCTATATGGCCCGGCGTAACCCCATTGCAAGTGGGGTCTCGAGTCCCGGCGCATCACGGCGTCGTGTGCGTGGTGCTGGCCGGCGCGGCGCTTTCGTGGGTGATGCTTTCCGGCAAGGCCGGATTGGCCGGCACGGTCTCGGGCGGTGGTGCGCTGGGCTCAGCGGGTGCTGCTGCCGGCGCGGCCTCGGCCGGAGCGTTCGTGGGTGCCGGAGCCGGGGTGGACGCGGGCGCGTTCGCGCCCTCTGTGCCAGCGGCAGGCGGCGTGCGGCCGGCGGGATTGTCGCGCAGCAGCACGATGGAGATGCGGCGATTTTCCGGCGAGGTCGGATCGTCCTTGATCTTCGGATCGGTGTCGGCTCGGCCGGAGACGTTCTCGACCCGGCGGTCATCGACGCCGGCATTCACCAAAGCGCGCCGAGCCGCATTGGCGCGGTCGGTGGAGAGCTCCCAGTTGCTGTAGTCGGCGCGACCTTGATACGGCGTGGCATCGGTATGGCCGGCGATCGAGAGCTTGTTGTCGAGCGGCGCCACGACATGGGCGACCAGCGACAGGAGCTGCCGGCTGCGCTCGTTCATCGACGCGCTGCCGGACGGGAACATCGAGACCTTCTCCTTGTCGAGCAGCTGGATCAGCAGGCCTTCGGGCGTCTGCTGAATGTCGATGTTGTTCTTCAGATCGGCCAAGCCCGGATCCTGCTGGATCTGCTGCTCGATCTTCTGCTTCACGTCCGCGAATTGCTGCTGCTCGGCCTTGGCGACGACTTCCTGCGCTTCTTTGACATCGACCGGTTTCTCGGCCTTCTGTTGCTCTTCGGCCGGGACCGGTACCTGGTCCTGTTCCGAGGTCGGCTTCGGCTCGTCCTCGGCATCCTCCTCGGCGGCGTCGACATCGACCTGGGCCTGCGCCGCGGAGGCGCCCTCGACCGCCATCATCACGGCCGGCTGGCCGTTCAGGATCGCTTCCTGCGATTGCTGGTTCTGCGGCGCGATGGTCGGCTTGAAGTACTGCGCGATGCCGCGCTTCTGCTCTTCGGTCACCGCATTCAGCAGCCAGAGCAGCAGGAAGAAGGCCATCATCGCGGTCACGAAGTCGGCATAGGCCACCTTCCAGGCGCCGCCGTGATGGGCGCCGCCCGACTTCTTGATCCGCTTGATGATGATTGGTCTTTCGTCGGCCACGGCCTGCGGCTCCTTGTCAGACCGCCGGGAGGGCGCTCACCGCCTCTTCGACTTCGTAGAAACTCGGCCGGTCGGAGGACCAGAGCATCTTGCGCGCGAACTCGATCGAAACCGCCGGTGGATAGCCCTGCATATGCGCAAGCAGGCCGGCCTTGATGCATTGGAAGTATTTCGAATCCGCGTTGTCCACGCCGGAGATGGCACCCGCGATCGGCGCCACCAGGCCGTAGGACATCAGCACGCCGAAGAAAGTGCCGACCAGCGCCGCGCCGATCAGGTGGCCGAGCACCTCCGGCGGCTCGGTGATCGAGCCCATGGTGTGGATAACGCCGAGCACGGCGGCGACGATACCGAGGGCGGGCATGCCGTCGGCCATCAGCTGCATGGCATGCGCCGCGTTGTGCTGCTCCTGGTGATGCGCCTCGAGCTCGGCGTCGATCAGCGTCTCGACCTCGTTCGCATTCTCGGTGCCCAGGGTCATCATGCGCAGGTAGTCGCACAGGAACTCGACGGCGTGGTGGTTGTGCTGGACTTTGGGGAAGGCGGCGAACAGGGCGCTCTCGTCCGGCTTCTCGATATGCTGCTCGAGCGCCAGCATGCCCTTGGTCTTGGCCAGGCGGAACAGCTGGTAAAGCAGGCTCAAGAGCTCTACGTAATCGCCCTTCTTATAGGTCGGGCCTTTCAGCGCCCGTTTGAAGCCCGCACCGACCGCCTTCAGGTTGGTCTTGGTGTTGCCGATGATGAAGGCGCCGATGGCGGCGCCCAGGATGATGACGAACTCGTTCGGCTGAAACAGCACGCCGAAATGCCCGCCGGCCATCAGGTAACCGCCGGCAACAGCGCCGAAGACAATGATAGTGCCGACGATGACGAGCATGCTGAAGCGGGACCGGACTTTGATTCGAACCGGCCCAACCATTACCCAATAGAGTTAAAACTTTGTTAGGGACGGCCCTATCGGTCCGTTTATTGAGACTATTCCTCGGACCGTGAAGAGAGGCGCCGGGTCGGAAAACCGCCGGATTCCAGCGCTGAAATGATCTCATCCACGTGTGCGGCGTTGCGTGTCTCGATCACCGCATCGACGTCGGCGCGCTTCACCGGCAGGTCGAAAAACATGCGCTGGTGATAGATTTCGATGATGTTTCCGCCGGTCGACCCGATCAGCCGGGCGAGATGCCCAAGCACACCGGGCTGGTCGGAGATCTCGATCCGAAGCGTCACCACCCGCCCGTCATGGATCAGACCGCGCATCAACACCTGGGCCAGCAGCCGGGAATCAATATTGCCGCCAGACACGATCAGGACGACGTCGCGTCCTTTGAATCGCCAGGGATCGATCAGCAAGGCCGCCACGCTGGCGCCGCCGGCGCCCTCCGCCACCAGCCCCTGACGTTCCACAAGAATGTGCACCGCGTTCTCAAGCTGGTTCTCGTTGACCAGCAGGAGGTCGGACGTATGGCGTTGGATGATCGCCTGGGTCAGGCGGCCGGGCGATTTCACCGCGATGCCGTCGGCGATGGTCTGGCCGCGGTTATCGGGCGGCAGCTGTTTCACCGCATGGTGCATCGAGGGATAGAGGTCAGCCTCGACTCCGAAGATCTCGACGTTCGGTCGCTTCTCTTTGACCGCGATCGCAATGCCGCTGATCAGCCCGCCGCCGCCGATCGGTGCGATCAGCGCGTCAAAGGTCGGTAGCTCTTCGAGGATCTCGAGCCCGATCGTGCCCTGGCCGGCGACGATCAGCGGGTCGTCATAAGGATGGACGAAGACCAGGTTCTCCTTGGCCGCAACCTCGCGGGCAAAGACGGCGGCCGCATCGATCGTATCGCCTTCGAGCACGACCTTGGCGCCGAAGCCGGCGGTGCGCTCCACCTTGGTGAACGGCGTCGCCTTCGGCATCACGATCGTCGCCGGAATGCCTAGGCGTTGCGCGTGATAGGCGACACCCTGGGCGTGGTTGCCGGCCGACATGGCGATGACGCCGCGCTTGGCTTCTTCGGGGGTCAGGCTGAGCAGCTTGTTGAGCGCGCCGCGATCCTTGAACGAGCCGGTGAACTGCTGGTTCTCGAGCTTCAGGTGCACGCTGTTCGCGCCGGACATGGCGGCGAGGCGGGGCGAGCTGACCAGCGGCGTCCGCACCACCTGGCCATGGATCCGTCCGGCGGCGGCGCGGATGTCATCGGCGGTCGGAAACACGAGATCGGAAGACAAGACTTAGTTCCCCGGTGTCAGCGTCAAAATGTGAACGGACGGTTGCACGATAGAGCGATACTGGCCGTCGCGCCAGTCCAGCAGCCAGTCGGAATAGTGCTCGGAAAGCGGGTTCCCGGATTGCCCGCCCGCCAGAGTCGCCTGCGCCTTCATCGGGTCGGCGAGGTCGACCACGATCCGCATGGTCGGTCCATGCACATCGGACATTTCCAGGGTGTCGGTGTCCTCGACCGGCACGGCGCGATTGATCGTGAACATGTCGCCGTTGGTCGCGAGCTTCGGATCCAGCCAGTCGCCCAGCACTGGCAGGTTGCCGATGACAGGGTTGCGGAAATGCATCCGGTGCAGCGCGCCCCATTTCCAGTCCGCCGCACCGGTCTTGAAGTGATCGCGCAGTTTGTCGGTTGCTTCTTTCAGCGTGGTACCGAGCAACGCGCCGCAACTCTCCGGCGCGCACCATTTGGGATCGCGCAGCATCTCCTTCAGCACATCGTCGTTCCAGAACCACCAGTCGTCATAGGACGCCCCCAGCTTCTTCCGGAGCAGCCTGTTCGCCGTGAGCGAGACCCAGAGCGTCGCGATCGAAGGCTCGGCGCGGTCCAAGGCGGCCTGTCCCTCCCAGCGCTGCAGCATGCCGATGATGACCGGATCGCCGTCCTGCACCAGCGGCAGCCAGGACTGCACCAGATCGCGCAACGGCGCCGAGACCGTGTCGAGCTGGGTCTTCTCCATGTCCTCGACGCCGAATTTCGGCTTGGCCTGCAGCAATTCGGCGATGCGTTGATAGCGCCCATCTTCGAACCAGCGCCCGGCGATGAAATGCGGATAGTCGTCGGCGACGATCTTGTTGTTGGCCGTCGCGATCCAACCGGCTTGCGGGTCGCGCGATTGCGGCAATTGGTCGAAGGGCAGGGTGCCGGTCCAGTCGTAGTCGCCGGCCCAGCCCGGAGCCGGGAGCAAACCGTTGGCGTAGATCTTCTTGCGCACCGGAACGCGGCCGGCGGCGACGAAGCCGATATGGCCTTCGCGATCGGCAAAGACGACGTTCTGCTGCGGCGCATGGAAGTCGGCGAGCGCCGTGCGGATTTCCTCGGCCGAGCGCGCCATGTTCATGCCGAGCAGGCCCTCGGCGGTGCGGTCGCCGGGCAGCAGGAAGGTGGCAGCCAAGGCAAAGACCGGATCATCCTTCTTCCGATCTTCGCTGAGATCGGAGACGACCGGCCCATGCCGGCTGCTGCGGATGTCGATCGCGACATCGGCGCCGCCTTTGACCTTGATCGTCTCCTTCCGCACCTCGAATGGCGCGGATCCCTCCGGCGTCTGATAGAGCGCCGGATTGCCGGCGATTGGTTTCTCTTCAAACAGATCCTCGGTGTCGCCGGCGGTCGTGGTCAGGCCCCAGGCCACCCGGTCGCTGGTGCCGATGACGACCAGCGGCATGCCGGGGCTGGTGACACCGGCCCATTGCCGGTCCGGGGTCACGATATGCACCAGATACCAGATCGACGGCGCGCCGAGGCCAAGGTGCGGATCGTTGGCCAGCAGCGGCGCGCCGCTCGCGCTCTTCTGCGGCCCCACCACCCAGTTGTTGGAAGCGATGCTCAACCGCCCGAACCACGGCGTCGGCAATCCGGCCAGCGACTTCGCCTCCGGCAGCAGAAGTTGGAAGAGATCGGGCGGCAGCGTCTTCTTCAGCGTGAGATTGAGCCGCTCCTCGCGCCAGTTCGACGAAAGCTGCAGGGCCATGATCCGGCCCCAGACCAGCGAGTCCGCCGGCTTCCACGGCTCCGGCGCGACGCGCAGCAGTTGGAATTCCAGCGGCAGAGCGCCGTGTCGCTGTTTGAGAAAGGCGTTGACCCCCGCGGCATAGGCCTCGAGCGCCGCTTTGAGCGGCGGGCTCGCCGCGGCAACTTGTGCTTCGGCCATGCGATAGAGACCGAGGGTGCGCATAAGCTTGTCGGTCGATAGTCCAGCCTCTCCGACGGTTTCGGCGAGGCGACCCGCGCCGACACGCCGCATCAGCTCCATCTGGAACAGCCGGTCCTGCGCATGGGCGAAGCCGATCGCAAAGTAAGCGTCGTTCATGGTCTTCGCGTTGATGGTCGGCACGCCGCGGTCGTCGCGCGCGATCTCAACCGGCGCCGCGAGGCCCGCCACGTTGATCGAACCATCGACCTGGGGCAGGGAGGTGCGCAGCCAGAAATAACCGCCGACCACCACAGCGATGACCAGGACCAGCAGAGCGAGGATCCCGCGCTTGATCCATTTGAACACGCTGCGCATGCGGTTCAGGGAAAGTCCGCGAGGATCCGGGCGCGATCGCCGTCCAGCGCCGGCGCCGCGCCACGTTTCTCGGCATCGGGATAGGCCGACATCTTGATCGGCATTCCGGCGACCATCAAAGGTGCGACACTCGGGTCATCGACCGGCAGCACCATGTTGCGCGCCTGCACCTGCGGATCATGCACCGCCTGCTCGACGTTGTTGATCGGGGCACAGGGAATGCCGGCGGGCAGCAGCAGATCGAGCCAATGCTGGGTCGGGTGATGGATCAGCATGTCTTCGAGCTCTGCTTTCAGCAGCACGACATGGTCGCTGCGCGCGGCGTTGGTCGCAAAGCGGGGATCCTGCGCTAGACCCGGGCAGCCCATGGTCTGGCAGAACTTGGCGAAGAGATCGTCATTGCCGCAGGCGATGACCACGTACCCATCCTTGGTCTGGTAGGGCTCGAACGGCGCGATCGAGGGATGGCGGGCGCCTTGCGGCTTCGGCGGCTTGCCGCTGGCGAAGTAGCGCGCGATCGAGTTCTCCAACAGGGCCACCTGGCTGTCCAGCATGGCGACATCGATCATCATGCCTTCGCCGGTCTTGGTGCGGTGATGCAGGCCCGTGAGGATGCCGAGTGCCGTGAACATGCCGGCGCCGAGATCGCCGATCGAGGAGCCGACCCGGGTCGGCGGCCCGCCTTCATGGCCGGTGACGCTCATGATGCCGCCCATGGCCTGGGCGATGATGTCATAGGCGGCGCGCTTGGCATAAGGCCCGGTCTGTCCAAACCCCGAGGTCGAGGCATAGATGAGCTTCGGATAGCGCGCGTGCAAGGCGTCCCAGTCGAGGCCGAGACGTTGCATCGTGCCCGGGCGGAAATTCTCGATCACCACATCGGCCTGCTTCAGCATCCGGTGCAGGATCGCAAGATCGTCGGGCGCCTTGAGATCGAGCGCGATCGACTCCTTGCCGCGGTTCTGGGAGATGAAATAGCCGGACTTGCCGTTGATGAACGGCCCGTAAGCCCGCGAATCATCGCCGCCATCGGGATTTTCGACCTTGATCACCCGGGCGCCGAGGTCGCTCAAGAGCAGGGTGCAGAACGGCCCCGCCAGAACCCGCGTCAGATCGATGACAACAATGTCGGAAAGCGGTCCCTGGTCGGCCTTGGCCACAATCGATAACCCCAAATGTCTTCGTTCTGTCTTGATAGCCGAGGCGGGTGACAGTGGGAAGCGCCTGGGCTAAGAAGCCTGGAACGCGGGCCCCAGGAGACATCATGGCCACCAAGGATTTCGAATCGGTCAAAGCGATGGTCGCGGCCCTGCAGCCGAGCTATCCGGTCTATTGCCTCAGGCCCGAGGTCATTGCCGAGACGGCGAAGCGCTTCCTCGATCTCTTCCCCGGCCGCGTGCTCTATGCGGTGAAATGCAACCCGCATCCGGAAGTCCTGAAGGCGCTCTATCATGCCGGCATCCGGCATTTCGACACCGCCTCGCTGCCGGAGATCGCCCAGGTGCGCGAAAGCTTCGGCGATGCCGCCTGCTATTTCATGCATCCGGTGAAGGGCCGGGCGGTGATCAACACCTCGGCCCGGGTCTACGAGATCGACACCTTCGTCATCGACCACATGGACGAGCTGGACAAGATCCTCAAAGAGACCGGCGGGGCCGAAGGCCTCACCATCTACGTCCGCATCAAGACGCCGCCCGCCGAGGGCACGCTCTATCATCTGGCCGCAAAATTCGGCGCCGGCGTCTCCGAAGCCGCGGCCATGCTGAAAGAGGCCCAGTCGCGCGGCTGCCAGACCGGCATTGCCTTTCATGTCGGCTCGCAATGTCTCACGCCGGGCGCCTATTCGACCGCGCTGCAGCTCGTCGGCGAGGTGCTCGATCAGGCGAAGGTGCAGATTGCCGGCCTCGATATCGGTGGCGGGTTCCCCGCGGCCTATCTCGGCACCAACATGCCGCCGTTGGAGGACTTCGTCGCCGAGATCGAAGAGGGCGTGAAGAAGCTCGGCCTGCGCCGCGACTGCGTCCTGATGTGCGAGCCCGGCCGCGCCCTCGTCGCGCACGCGATTTCGGTGGTGACACAGGTGCAGCTCCGCAAGGGCGACCAGCTTTACATCAACGACGGCATCTACGGTTCGCTCTCGGAGACGGTGGATGCCGGCCTGCGCCTGCCGGCGCGCCTGGTGCGGATCGCAGAAGACTCCCGGGCGCCGGCGCGCGACTTCACCTTGAACGGCCCGACCTGCGACTCCCTCGACGTGCTCCCGCACCCGTTCTCCCTGCCGGAGGACGTGCGCGAGGGTGACTGGATCGAGATCGACCGGGTCGGCGCTTATTCCAACGCGCTCGCCACCCGCTTCAACGGCTTCCATCCCGAGACCATGGTTACGGTCCACGACCGGGCGATCATTCCCTCGCTGTAAGGCGATGAAGTTTCGGTGATTTCCGGGTCGGGTCGGTCATTCCAGGTGACCGACTCTTGCCAAGCTGCTATGAAACACCCATTTGCTGCACTGCAACATAGCCAGGACAGTGAGTGAGGCGGCGATGGACAAGCAGGTTCTTGAGCCCCGCATCGGCTCTTTCCAAGGCTGCTCGCCCGGCGGCTTTCACGAGGTCTTCTACACCGACTGGGGCGATCCCCAGGCCAAGCGCGTGATCGTTTGTGTCCACGGGCTCACGCGAAACGGCCGCGATTTCGATTTCCTCGCGCGGCGCCTGGTGCGCGGATTCGATGCCGTGCGGGCCGAGAGCCGCCAGGCCGACTCCCGCGGCTCTTGGTTCACCAATCTCTGGCGCCGCGCCGAAGCGCCCACGCAATCCCGCGACCCCGAACCGATCCGCGTGATCTGTCCCGATATGACCGGCCGCGGCCGCAGCGAGTGGCTGCGCGATCCGGCGAATTACGGCTATCCGCAATACATGGTCGACATGACCGCGTTGATCGCGCGGCTGGGCGTGCCGCAGGTCGACTGGATCGGAACTTCGATGGGCGGGTTGATCGGGATGTTCCTGGCGGCGTCGCCGAGCACGCCGATCCGGTCCTTGGTGGTGAATGATGTTGGTCCCGTCCTGCCGCGTGCGGCCCTGCTGCGCATCGCCGAATATGTCGGCCGCGACGTCCGCTTTCCCGATCTCGCCGCGCTCGAAGCGCATCTGCGGCAGATCCACGCCTCGTTCGGACCGCTCACCGATCTGCAATGGCGGCATCTGGCGCGGCACGGCCATCGTTTCCATGCCGATGGAAGCTACGGCCTGGCCTATGATCCGGGGATTGCCCTGAACGTGCGCGCGGCCGTGCGCGACTGGGACTTCTGGGCCAGCTGGGACGCGATCGCTTGCCCGGCCTTGGTGTTGCGTGGGACGCAATCCGACCTCTTGAGCGCGGAGGTCGCCGATGCCATGTCAAGACGAGGGCCGAAGGCCGATCTCGCCAGCTTCGACGGAATCGGCCATGCTCCGGCTTTGATGAGCAACGATCAAATCGAGACCGTGGTGCAATGGCTGGCGCGGCAAGCTTAAGGGCGATCATCGAGAAACTGCCGCCGTTCCGGCCGCGGCTGCCCTGGCTCGGCGGCGATCTCCAGACCATGCGCAACGCCCTGGTCCGCCCGAAGCCGCCGATCGAGAACTGGCCGGGCGAGCCGCTCGCCTTCGACATGGCGGACGGCACCGGCGATCGCCTCTACGGCCTGCTGCATCGCCCGACCGAGAATCGTCCCGAGGGGAACCGCCAACGCCCGCTGGCGCTGCTGATCCACGGCATTGGCGGCTCGAATGAGAGCGCCTATATGCGCATCACCGCGGTGCATCTGCTGCGGGCCGGCTATCCGGTGCTGCGCCTCAACCTGCGCGGCGCCGGCGGCAGCGAAACCCAGCAGTTCTACCACGCCGGCCGGACCGAAGACCTGAAGCGCGTGATCGGCAGTCTCGACGGCCGCCTCGCCGCCAATGGTGTGGTGCCGGTCGGGTTTTCGCTCGGTGCCAATATGATGCTGAAGTACCTGGCCGAGTGCGGCGCCATGGCGCCGGTTCTGGCGGCTGTCAGCATCTCCGCGCCGATCGATCTCGCGGCGGCGCAACGCCGGATCGCCAGAAGGCGTAACCGCGTCTATCAGCGCCGCATGCTGGAATGGCTGCGATCCGAACGTGGCGTCAGACTACCGCCGCAGCTTCGCACCATGATCGAGTTCGACACGCATGTCGTGGCGCCGGCCAACGGCTTCAAGGATGCGCAGGACTACTATCGCCAATGTTCCTCGGGATCGATGCTGGGGGCGATCCGTCGCCCGACCCTGATGATCCATGCCGAGGACGACCCTTGGATCCCCGCGGCGAGCTACCGCGCCATCGCGCCCAACCCCAATCTTTTCTCCCTGGTCCTGCGCTCCGGCGGCCATGTCGGCTTCCATGCCCGGGGCCTCGATATCCCCTGGCACGACATGGCGCTGGCGAAGTTCATCGACGCGGTGGGTTAACCGCGGCGCTTCCGGATATTCCCGAATCCACGCTCGCCCGGAACACTCTCATCCGCCTCAGGTTGGCGTTGCATGAGAGCACTGCGCGTTCCCTTCGCCGCGGGCGCACTCGCCGGCTGCCTCTTCGTCGTGGCTCTGGTGTTCCTGAACGTCGGCGGGCTCGGCATCCTGATTGCGCGAGATGAGGCGGGGACGTTGCCCTTGCTCATGCTGCTGGTCGGCTTTGCCGCATTGTTCGGAATCGCCGTCTCGATCTCAAACCTGGCCTTTGATGAGCGGCCGAACGGTCACCGGCGGCAGTGGACGCCGCTCGCCGTCAGAGCTTCTTCAGCAGTTCGCAGGCCTCGACCGCGGAGTAGGTGAGAATCCCATCCGCACCGGCGCGCTTGAAGCACATCAGCGTCTCCAGCACGCATTTGTCGTTGTCGAGCCAGCCGTTGGCGGCGGCGGCCTTCAGCATCGCGTATTCGCCGGAGACCTGATAGGCGAAGGTCGGCATCTTGAACGCCTCCTTCATCCGCCAGAGCACGTCGAGATAGGGCAGGCCCGGCTTCACCATCAGCATGTCGGCGCCTTCCGCGACGTCGAGCGCCCCTTCGCGCAAGGCCTCGTCGCCGTTCGCTGGATCCATCTGATAGGTGCGCTTGTCGGCGCGGCCGAGCGCCGATTTCGAGCCCACCGCCTCGCGGAACGGCCCGTAGAAGTTCGACGCATATTTCGCCGAATAGGCCATGATCTTGACCTGTTGATAGCCGTTGGCGTCCAGCGCATCGCGGATGCGCCCGATGCGCCCGTCCATCATATCCGAGGGCCCGACCACATCGCAGCCCGCCTCAGCCAAGGCCAGGCTCTGCTTGATCAGCACCGCGATGGTTTCGTCGTTCAAGATTCGGCCGCCGCGCTCCAGCCCGTCCTGACCGTGGCTGATATAGGGATCGAGCGCCACGTCGGACATGATGCCGATCTCCGGCACCGCCTTCTTCAGCGCGCGGATCGCCTTGTCGATCACGTTGCCCTTGCGGTAGGCCTCGCGGGCATCGTCGGTCTTCTTCTCCTTGGGCACATAGGGGAAGAGCGAGAGCATCGGAATGCCGAGCTTCGCCGCCTGTTCCGCCGCTTTCAGCAGCGCCGGTACCGTCAGCCGGTTGACGCCGGGCAGCGACGCGATCGGCTCCTGCGCCGCGCCGCCTTCCTTCACGAAGACCGGCCAGATGAAATCGGCGGGGGTCAGCGCGCTCTCGGCGGTGAGGCGCCGCACCCAGTCGTCGCTGCGGTTGCGCCGCATCCGGACGCGCGGGTATTGGCCAAAGGGCTGACGCGAGTCTTTGGATTTGTCGGACCGGTTGGAATTGGACATGGGAAGGGCAGGCGCGTTGTGGCGTTCGGCGCGGAGTTTAGTCGGTAACCGAACCGTCAACAACAGCGCCGCGGCCGGGACACGGTGTCGCGGCTAGTCGAAGACCGTCGCGACATGGAC
>Ga0068862_100003860_pt1 | contig 12760 bp, 6 predicted proteins | sample KBSSwiS52_FD_66598 | JGI IMG/M metagenome (GOLD analysis project Ga0068862, IMG submission 66598) | Switchgrass rhizosphere microbial communities from Kellogg Biological Station, Michigan, USA - KBS Switchgrass S5-2 | ecosystem: Host-associated > Plants > Roots > Rhizosphere > Soil ... | reverse complement strand
GCGGTCGGCGCGGACTACCGGCTCTCGAAGGTCACGCTGGAGCGCAACCGCGCCGCGATCAATCCATTCACGCAGTCGGTCGTCGACGTGGCGCACATCAAGCTCGACAGCGACCTCCAGGACAACCACGCCTGGGGGTGGAACGCCGGGGTCCTCTGGAAGCCGATCGACGCCTTTTCGCTCGGCGCCAGTTACCGCAGCAAGATCAAGGTCGACTACGACGGCACCGGAAAATTCACGCAGAGGTTGACCGGCAACCCCGCGTTCGACGCGGCGGTCGCGGCTCAGCTACCCCAGGGTAACCAGGCCGTCGCGGTCGCCATCGATTTTCCGGCGACCGTGAACCTGGGCGCCGCGATCAACCTGCCCGCCGACTTCACCGTCTCGCTCGACGCGGACTGGACCGAATGGTCTTCCTTCAACGAGCTCTTCATCAATTTCGCGAACGACGCGATCCCGGACCTCGACCGGCAGACCCGCTGGGACGACTCCTGGGCCTATCGCGCCGGGCTCCAGAAGAAGTTCGGGAGCCTGGCGGTCCGGGCCGGCTACTACTTCGATCAGTCCCCCCAGCCGATCGAGGACGTCGGACCGATCCTCGCGGACGCCGACCGCAATGCCTATACCCTCGGGCTCGGGTACGGCACCGACCGCTGGGGAGTCGATGTCTCCGACGTTTACATCAAGTTCAAGAGGCGCGACACGGCCGGTGAAGCGAACAATGACCAGTTCTTCGGTCGTTACAGGGAAACGGCGAACGTCTTCGGCCTGAATTTCCGGCTTTCGTTTTAACCCGTAGGAGATAACGATGAAGAGAATGCTGTTTCGCGCGGCCGTCTCCGCCGGCGCCTTCACCGCACTCCTCGCGGCGCCCCTGTTCTCCCAGACGACGTTTCGCAAATTGGTTGGGGTCGGCGACAGTCTCATTGCGGGTGAGGAAGGGGGCTGCCTGGTTGAGCGATATCAAAATCGCTCCTGGATGAAGCTCGTCGCCACCCAGCTCGGGATATCCGACTTTCAGCAACCGCTGATTGCCGAGAAAGCTCTGAGCAGCCCCCTGACGGGGCAGCCGTGCTTGGGTGCCGTAGTCTCCGGCCAGACGATCACGGTGGGTGCGGTTTCGCAGATGGGTGCCAATCAGAATGCGGGACTGACCCGTCCGTACGACAACCTTGGCTTCATCGGGTCCCCTCGCATTAAGGATTTCGTGGACTTGAAAGTCTCCGTCCCGGGTCGTTCGGACGTCGACAACAAGGCCGCCGTTGTCCTGCGAAATTTCGCGGGAGGTCCCTTCGAGGGCAGGAGTGCGGTGGATGAGGCCAATTCCCTGAATCCCGACCTCGTCGCGCTCTGGGCCGGAAACAATGACGTCCTCGGAGCAGCGGGGACCGCGGTCGCCCTCGATGGCGTGACGCTGACGCCGGTGGCCGCGTTCGAGGCCAAGTACACGGAGGTCCTCACCGGCCTGGTTGCGAGCGGACGCACGATCGTCACCTTTACCATTCCCGATGTCGCGGCGATCCCCTTTGCGACGACCATCCCGCCAGTACTGGTGAATCCGGCAACGAGGCAACCGGTGCTGGTCGGCGGCCAGCCGGTGCCGCTGCTCGGGCCGCGCACGACCCCGACCTGCTCGACGGCGCCGTGCCCGATTCCCTCCGGTACGCTGGTTACACTGCCGGCTTCGTCCTTCCTCGCTCAGGGGGTCGGGATTCCTGTGGCCCTCGGCGGAACAGGCCTTCCGCTTCCCGACGGGGGATTCACGCCACCCGCTACTTTGAATCCCGGCGTGCTCCTCTACCCCGACGAGGTGGCTTTGATCCGTCAGAGGACTATTGATCTGAACGCGAGGATCGCCTCGATCTCGGCGGCGAACGGCGCAGTCTTGTTCGACTCTTATGCTTACTTCAACGACATCCGGTCAGGGGGATACGAGATCGGCGGAATCACTCTGACGACGAGTTTCCTGACGGGAGGTTTGTTTTCCGCCGACGGAGTTCATCCGTCTCAGATCGGATACGCAATCATCGCCGACGAAGTTATCAAGCTGCTGAACGCCGCCAAGGGGAGCAACATCGAGCGACCGGATCTCGCAGCGGCAATGTTCACTCCGAATGTACCGACGATCAGCACCGCCAGCCAGGTCGATCCTGCCGGTGGCCTGTACGGATTCTCGCTCACGATGTGGAAGGAGCTTTTGAGCTCATTCGGCCCAGAGGCCGACATCGAGGTCGTGTTCCCGTCTCTGTCCAAGCGGGTGCCCCGGCTCGTCTCGCGCTGACCGCCGCCTCCTGCAGAACCGGCCCCGGAGCCCCGGCTCCGGGGCCTTTTTCTTCGTCTTTCTGCTAAATTGCGCGGGCTTTTCACGGGGAGTGTCGAACATGATGATCTCGGCGACTCAGATCCGAAGCGGAACGCTCCTCATGTACAACAAGGAGCTCCACCGCGCCCACGAAGTCATCCACAAGACGCCGGGCAACCTGCGCGGCTTCGTGCAGGTCAAGATGAGGAACCTTCGCAACGGCGCCATGATCGAGCACCGTTTCGGCTCGACTGACCGGGTGGAGAAGGCTTCGCTCGACGAGCGGGAGATGGAGTACCTGTACTCCGACTCCGCCGGGCACCACTTCATGGACAGCGAGACGTTCGACCAGGTAACGCTCTCGGACGAGGTGATCGGGGAGCAGATGGCCTACCTCCTGCCGAACACGACGATCCGCGTGGACCTCTTCGACGGAAACCCGGTCGGGATCGAGCTGCCCAACACCGTGACGTTGAAAGTCGTCGAAACGCAGCCCGGAATGAAGGGAGCGACGGCGTCCGCGTCCTACAAGCCGGCGACGCTCGAGACCGGGCTCCAGGTGATGGTGCCGCAGTTCATCGAGGCCGGAACGCGCATCAAAGTGGACACGCGCGACAACACGTATCTCGAGCGCGGTTGACCGAGTCGAAAGGCCATTCCGCCGATATGCGGATATGGCATAAGTATCTGATTCCGCAGGTCCTTTTTCCTTGACCGGCCCGTTCGCCGTCCGGAATAATCCGCCCGTGCGAAAGGCGCCGGTTCTCACGGCAGCGGCCGCTGCTTTGTTCGTCCTCCTTTTCCCCGCCATCTCCGAAGCCCGTTCGAAACATCATCGAGTGGCTCCGCGGCGGGCGCGCCAACATGCGCCCGGAATCGCCGCGCCGGCGCCCGCCCCGCGGGCCGAGGCGGTCATCCACCAGACCGGAGAAGGCGAGGTCGTCCTGGACGCGATCGAGGTGGTCGGCGCCGACGGAACGGCCCTGCCGGACGCGCCGGTCCCCGAGGCGTACAACTACCCGCAGCCCCCCTGTCCGGCGGAGGATCCGGTGATCGAGGCGCACGTCCACCTGGTCGACGCGGACGCCCCGGAGAAGACCGAGACCGAGATCCTGGAGCCGCCCCGCGAGACGCCCCGGATCACCCGCATTGCCCGGCGGCTCTCCTCCCTCTTCCGTCCCAAGTCGGCGACCGCGCGCGTCAAGCCGCGCGACGTCGACCTGTCCGAGCTCCTTGCCGAGAACTTCCTGATCCCGGTTGAAGGTGTGGACCGCCAGAGGCTCAAGGACTCCTTCCTGGAGTCGCGGGGCGAGTACGCTCGGCACCTGGCGATCGACATCGCGGCGCCGCGGGGCACGCCGATCCTGGCCACTGCCGACGGGGAGATCGTCAAGCTCACCCGAGAGGGGCGCGGCGGCATCACGATCTACCAGAAGGACGCGACCGGCCGCTATCTCTTCTTCTACTGCCACCTCTCCCGTTACGCGCGGGGACTGCGGGTCGGTCGGCCCGTGGAGAAGGGCGAGCTCATCGGCTACGTCGGGTCGACCGGTCACGTCACCGGTCCCCACCTGCACTTCTCGATTACGCGGCTGCCCGAAGACGCCGACAACCTGCGGGAAGGTCTGGCGATCAATCCCTACCTGATCTTCCTCGCCGGGGTGCCGTAGCTAGACGACTCTCGGATCCTCCCGCGCGAACAATCTCTCGAGCCACGCGTTCGTCAGCTTCTCGCTGACGGTGTTCTGCCGCAGGCGCGCGGCGAGGTTGTCCCAGTCCATCTCGTCCAACTTCTGATCCTGGTTGAAGCAGGAAAAGACGATCTCCCGCTCGGCTCCGGTCGTGGGATCCACGTGGCGCTGGAGGCACTGCGCGCAGACCTCCTTCATCATGCATTGCATGGGCGAGTTGATCGATCCGATCCCGACGTGATCGGGCTTCAGGTACCGGGCGAGCACCCCGTGGCGGGCGCGCGCGACCGCCGCCATCATCCGGTCCGAGCCAATCGCGATCAGCCGGTCCACCTCGGAGAGGCGGATCGGCGGTTCGCCCAGCCGTCCTTCGGCCCACGCAGTCATCGCCTCGACGATGTTCCCCACGAACTGGCGGTCCTGGGGACGCCGCGCGGGGATCGGATCGCCCCGGTCCACCGAGAAGACGAGCACGTCGGCCGCGGCCTCCAACTCGTCCCGCTTGTAGAAGTCCTCGGCCTTCTTGTAGCCGGCGAAATAGATCACCCGGTTCCCGCGCTCGCGGGCTCTCTTCCCGATCGAGAAGAGAACCGCGTTGCCGAGCCCGCCGCCGCACAGCAGGACCGTCCCGTTCTCCGGAAGTTCGGTCGCGCTGCCGGTCGGCCCCATGGCCAGAACCGGTTCGCCCGGCTTCAACGCGGCGCAGATTCGGGAAGACCCGCCGAGCTCCAGGGCGATCATGGAAAGGAGTCCCCGGTCGGCGTCGACCCACGCTCCGGTCAGCGCCAGCGGCTCGATCAGGAGCGGTGATCCGTCGATCGACGGGGCGTACTTCTCCAGGTTCTGCAGGCGGAAGAACTGGCCCGGTTGGAAGGTGGCCGCCGCCGCCGGCGCGTGCACGATGACCTCGACGATCGTGGGGGTCAGGCGCCGGACCTCGACGACCCGCGCCGTGAAGAGGTCGCGAATCCTTGCCCGGAAGGCGTCCCAGTCCGCTTCGCGGCCGTCCGGCCCGAGCGGTGCCGGGGAGCCGCCGTCTTCGAAGAGATCCGCGATCGCGCGATAGCCGACCTTCGCGGAGGCCATGGCCTTGACCACGTTGCCGTTGTACGCGGGATGGTTGTCGCCGAAGAACGTGACGAACTTTCCCTCCCGCGCGTAACCCGTGAAGAACGCCCACTCGTCCGTCGGGGGCGCCGGATCGAGCCGCCAGCCGCCGTCCTCCCGGCGCACCGCGCGGTGCGGCGCGAAGAACCTCCGGCGCGCATCGAGCGGGATCGCCTGGGGGAACTCCTTGGCGTAAGTGATGTTCGGCGTCGTGCCGGCGGCCACGAGGCACATCCGGGCGGGCAGCTCGAGGATCTCGCCGCTGCCGGACCGGCGAAAACGGACGGCCTCGAGCTTGCCGTACCGGTCGGGAACGGCTTCGGCCGGCTCGAGCCCTTCGACGAAGGAGATCCCTTCTTCGAGAGCCTTGATCACTTCCTCGTGATTGAGCCGGTACGCGGGGGACTCCTCGAGGGCACGCCGATAGACGATCGAGACCCCGCCCCACTCCCGACACAGTCGCGCGAGGTCCGGCTTCTCTCCGGCGGAACGCGCCCGTTCGCGCTCCCGTCGAACCTCGCCGCCGTGCCGGAGGAGCCGGTCCAGGATCTCGCGCTCCTCCTGGTCGAAGAGCGCCCGGACCGCTTCTTCGCCGCGTTCCGCGATCAGGGCCTCGTAGCGCGCGAGCGTCTTCTGGACCTGGATGGGGTAATAGGCGAGGAGCTCCGTTGCCGTATCGATCGCGGTCAATCCCCCTCCGATGACGACCGCCGGAAGCTCGGCCTGGAGGTTGGCGAGCGCCTCCTCCTTGAACGCCCCGGTCAGCTGCAGCGCCATCAGGAAGTCGGAAGCCTTGCGGACCCCGCGGAGGATGTTGTTCTTCATCGCGATGATCGTGGGGCGGCCGGCCCCGGCCGCGATCGCGACGTGGTCGAAGCCCAGGTCGAAGGCCTGCTCGGCCGTGATGGTCCCGCCGAAGCGCACACCGCCCAGGATCTGGAAACGGCGGCGGCGGGAGAGCGTGAGATGAATCAGGGTCAGGAAGTTCTTGTCCCAGCGCACCGTGATCCCGTACTCCGATACGCCGCCGAACCCGGCGAGGGGACGCTGGTCGAGACGGTGCGAGATCGAGGCGTAGTCCCGGATCGGCTGGATCCCGTGGCCGTCCTCGCCGGTCCAGTCGCCGGGCAGGGGCTCGATCTTCAAACCGTCGATGCCGACGACCCCGAAACCTTCGTTGACGAGGTAGTGCGCCAGCGTGTAGCCGGCCGGCCCCAGGCCCACCACGAGGACCTTCCGCCCGTTGTGCGGGAGCGCGTAGGGGCGGGCCATCGACAGCGGGTTCCAGCGGGTCAGCAGTCCGTAGATCTCGACTCCCCAGGGGAGCGAGAGGACGTCGGTCAGGACGCCCGTTTCGATCTGCGGGATGTTCACCGGGTCCTGTTTCTGAAAGATGCACCCCTTCATGCAGTCGTTGCAGATCCGGTGGCCGGTGCCGGGACACATGGGGTTGTCGATCATGACGAGCGCGAGCGCCCCGAGCGAGTCGCCTTCGCGCCGGAGCTGGTGCATCTCCGAGATCTTTTCGTCGAGCGGGCAACCCTTGAGCTCGATTCCCAGAGGGTTCTTCTGCCAGGTGCCGGTTTTCTCGTCGAAGAAACCCTTCGCGCAGGAATCCTTGTCCCGGTCGTGACAGAGGATGCAGTAGTGGGCCTCCCCGAGGACCTCGCGCCGCGTCATCCGGGGATCCGTCAGCACGAAGCCCTCCCGCCGCCGCCGGCGGTGCACGGGACCGACCCGGACCTCGGGAAGCGCCGGATCGGGACGCTCCGTCTCGACCAGGTGATGGAAGTCGAACGGCTCGGGGAGCCGGAACGAAACCCAGCCCGCGACGCGCCGGCGAAGCTCCGGGTCGTGCAGCCGCGCCTTGCACCAGCGGGCATAGAGCGCCAGGGTCTCTTCGAGAAAGGCGAGGACCGCTTCGTCGGAGGCGTCGGCGGGGCGGGGGAGATCGGCGGAAGCCGCCTTCGCCCGCACCCCGAGCTCGGCCGCGCGGCCGCGGGACGCGTCCGAGACCGAGGGCCGCTTCTTCTGGCGGATCGCCTCGATGTATTCGGTCTCGAGGTCGAGGAGCTCGGTGCCGAGGCGCGCCGTCGCGAGCTCGGGATCGGATTCCCAGGGGAGGTCGCCGAACAGCCCGGACTCGATCGCCCGGGCTCGCGCCGCCAGAGCCGGGAGCTCCTCCGGAGCGGCTACGGCGGCGCGGGCCGCGCGCCGCAGGAGAAAGTCCCGCCGGAATCGGAAGAGCACGGCTTCCGGCGCGGCCTTCGCCGCCTGGCTCCGCCACTCGTTCTCGATGCCGAAGAGCCGCGCCAGGAATCGCGCGACGGGTCGGGCTGCTTCGACCAGCAGCCGGGATCGGGCAATCGCGTCGAGAGACTCCGCGCCGGAGCGCCAGAGGTCGAGCCGTGCCGCGAGAGCGGCATCCTCTTCGCGGAGCTCGTCGCGGAAAATGCGGTCGAGCTCCGCGAGACGGTCCTCGCGGTGAAGATCCTGGTAGGTGAAGCCTGCGACGCCGAGAGGGAAGTCCCTCCCGGCGAGGACTGGCGCGGCGGTGCTGCTCTCCAAGGGAGGGAGATCTTAACTGGAGAAGCCTTCCGCCATCCGGCTTCCGCCGTCCGCTCGACCGAAGAACGACGCCGGGAATCGCCTACTTCGGAAAGACCCACACCGGCACGTCCGGCGGTAGCAGCCTTTTCCAGCGTTGCCGGGCGCTCGCGAGCTCGGGGGAGAGGGCAATCCCGACGACTTCCACGGGCTGGAGAACCGACCAGCGCACCCCGCGCCGCGCCAGCGACTCCAGGCCGCTCCGCGGAATTCGAACGCGCTGAACCCGTTCGACCACCCAGTGACGCGGGGCGCCCGCGGCATCCGCTCGCCGCGCGATCGCCGGCGTGACGTCCCCCTCCAGCAGGAGCGCGGAAGTCCGGCGCCGGCCGGCTGCGGGGGTTGGCGCTCCGGGAGGCGGCGCTTCGTGGGAACCGAGAAGACCCGCGATCGCCGACCAGAGATCCACGCCGGGGGGAGACCAGAGGACGCGCGTCCGGACCTCTTTCAGGAAGGCGGCGTCCCGGGCCGGATCCGAGCCGGCGGGACAAAGAACCACGCGCGAGGGCGCGCGCCGGTCCGAGAGATACCGGGCGAGCGACAGCGGAACCAGTGTCGAGCCGGGGAGGCGCGAACGGAGTCGCACCACCAGACGTCGGGCCACGGCGGGCGTTGGGCCGAGGACTCCCACCCGCGGGCGCGGTGCGGCGGACGTGATCAGAGGAGTCAAGAGGGGTTAAGATTCTCCAGATCAGCCCGTAGAAATCGAATGTCCGTTTACCAGTTTTCGCTGCTGGTTCAGTCGGCCGGAACGGCCCTGCTGTTCGTGGTCTTTCTGATGCTTTATCAAAAGATCCGGCGGCGGGCTTTTCTCGACTGGATCGCGTCGTGGGCGTTCCTGCTCGCGGGCCTGACGGCCTTCTTCCTCCGTCCGTTCTTCGGCGCCGGGAGGGCGTTTTTCTTCTGCCTCCAGGCGTCGTTGCTGGCGCACGCCCTTCTCCTTCTCCGCGGCCTGCGCCGGTTCCGGGACGACAAGGTCCGGTCCCGGAAGCGGGATCTTCTGTGGATCCTTCCGGTCGTGGGTCTCTCGTGGTGGACGTCCGGACTGGTCGGCGAGAACATCGCGGCGGGAGCCATCCCGATCTTGATCGCGACGTCGGTGGCGTACGGCGTGGCCGCGCTCGTCTTCGCGGTGACGCCGGGCTCTCCCGCCGGACGCGTGCTCCTCTCTGCCTCGTTCCTCGTGTGGGCGGCGGTGAACGGACTGCTCGCGTACGCCCGCGGCCGATACGGGCTTCCCGAGGACATGCCGCCGCTCTTCCACTACGCGCCCTTCCTCGCCATGTTCCTGGAGATGACCATCGCGGTCGGCATCATCATCCTTTTCTTCGAAGCGAGCCAGCAGCAGCTCGCGGCCGAAATGAATCAGCTCGTTTCTTCCGAGGAACAGCTGAAAGAGATGGGTATCCGCGATCCGCTGACCGGCCTGTACAACCGCCACTACTTCAACGACGTGATCCGCCGCGAGCTCGCGAGCTCCCGCCGGTTTGGCGCGGCGCTTTCCGTGCTGCTGGCGGACGTGGACCGCTTCAAGGAGATCAACGACCGCAAGGGACACGCCGTCGGCGACGACGTGCTGAAGTTCGTCGCCAATTACCTGACCGCCTGCGTCCGGGAAACCGACTACGTTTTCCGGTGGGGGGGCGACGAGTTCCTGATCGTTCTGCCGAAAACGGACGGTCCGTCGGCTGCGGCGAAAGCGGAGGAGCTCGTCCGCCGGCTTCCGAACATCCCGGGAACCGACGGTCTCCAGCCCACGCTCTCGGTGGGCTGGGCCGTCCACAGCTCGGAGGTGGAGTTCCCGATCACGCTCGCGGAAGCGGACGCCCGGATGTACGCGATCAAGATGGAGAGGAAGAGAGAGCGAGCCGAGCGAGATCGGGATCGGGAGCTTCTCGGAGGAGCCGGTAAACGGTTCGAGCCGGCAGGCCCATGACGTTCGAGAAGGATCCGTCCACCCCCTCGACGAACCGCGCCCCGAGGCCCTGCACCGCGTAGGCCCCGGCCTTGTCGCGGGGTTCCCCGGTCTCGACGTACCAGCGAATTTCCTCGTCGGTCATCGGCGCGATCCGCACGCGGCTCTCCTCGATCTCGCCCGTCCCGTCGGCGAACCCCTTCCGGAGGTGGACGGCGGTCACGACCCGGTGCTCGCGTCCCGAGAGGAGGCGGAGCATTTCCCGGGCGTCCCGGTCGTCGGCGGGCTTGCCGAGCACCACGGAGTCGACGAGAACGAGAGTGTCCGCCGCGAGGATCCACTCGCCCGCGTGGCGGACCGCGGCCGCGGCGGCCTTCTCCCGGGCGAGGCGCGCTGCCGCTTCGGGCCCCGTCTCTCCGGGGACCAGGATTTCCGGGATGTCCGCGGGAGAGATCTCGAACGGAATGCCGAGGGCGGCGAGGATCTCGGCTCGACGCGGAGAGGAAGAGGCGAGGATCAAACGCACGCCCCGGAGCTTAAATCGGAAGTCGGTAGACGGAAGAGGGGAGACGAGGGAGACCCGGCTGCTCTTCGCTTACCGCCTACCGCCTACGGGTAGTAGCCGCTGATCGTCCGCGCCTGCAGGCTCGAGGGCTCGACCTTGATCTCGACCTTGCGCCACTTGTCTTTCGCCGTGGGGTTCGTCGAGTAATACGTCAGCATGTACTGGCTGCGGAGGTCGTCGTTGATCTGCTTGTACACCGTCTCCAGGTTCTTCGCGGAGTCGATGTAGAAGGTCTGCCCGCCTGTCGCCTGGGCGAGCTTGTTCAGCTTGTACTTGACCTCGAGGTCGGCGCCCGAGATCTTCAGCCCGATTCCATAGATCGAGATCCCGGCCTTCTTCACGTACTCCACCAGGGTCTCGTAGTCGAACTTCGACGCCGTGTCCTTTCCGTCGGAGAGAACGACCAGCGCCTTCTTCCCCTTGACGCCCGTGAACTGGTAGAGCCCGTAGATGATGGCGTCGTAGAGCGCGGTCGATCCCTCGGCGCGCATCCCGGCGAGCGACCGGAACAGCCGGTCCTTCCGGTTCGTCAGCTTGGTCAGGAGATACGGCTCGTTGTCGAAGGACACGGTGAAGGCGCGGTCCTTCGGCCCGATCGAGAAGTCGAGGAACGAGAGCGCCGCCTGCTGCGCCTCGGGGAGCGACTCGAGCATCGACGCGGACGTGTCGACGAGGACGCCCAGCGTCAGCGGCAGGTTCTTCACGTACTCGAACGACTCGATCTTCTGGACGACGCCGTCCTCGAAGACCTTGAAGTTGGACTGCTGCAGGCCGGGCACCGGCCGGCCCTTGTCGGTCACGGTGGTGTAGAGCTCGACCGCGTCGACGCTGACTTCCGAGATGTAGGCGGGGGCGTTGACGTAGCGGAGGTCCTCGGCGACCGTGCCGTCCTCGAGCGTTCCGACGATGCGGACGTATCCGAGCGACTTGCCCTCCGAGATCGTCACGGTCTGCTCGAACGGGGCCTGGTACAGGGTCGCGACCCGCCGCTCGTTCGAGTAGATCTCGAGCTTCTGGAGGGCCTTTCCTTCGGGCACCGCGACCGCAGCCACGACCCGCGTCGGGCCCGAGACCCGGGCGCCTTTCTCGGGCGACATGATCCGGACCCGGAAGATCTCCCGCCCCTCGTTGACGATGTACTCGTCCTCGCCGATCGCGCGTCCGGCGGTCCCGAAGGCCACGACCCGGATGGTGTGCTTGCGCGGCAGCGGCCCGAGGTTCAGGTCCGCATCGAAAGGCGGCCGGGTCTTGGTCATGACCTTCGAGCCGTTCAGGTAGAAGTCGACGGCCTTGACGTTGTCCGCGGCCTTCGTCTCGAACCGCTGCAGGCCCGTGACGATCTCTTTCGCGACCGGCAGGAGCGCGATCGCCGAGGGGAGGAGGCCGAGGTCCCGCGCCTTCTCGACGGTGGCGCGCCCCTCGGCCCGGGCCGCGGCGACCTGCGGGGGCGGCGCGTCCGGCTGCTCCGGCACCGTCAGCTTGTCGGTGATCCGGCCCTCCGCGCTCTGGTTCCCGTCCGAGACTTTCAGGACGAGGTTGTAGTCGCCGGGATAGAGGTAGCGCCGGACGGTGAGGGGGATCTTCTCGCCGCCGACCTCCTGGGTCGGGATGTCGAAACGGTACTTGAAGTTGTCGATCAGGCGCTCGCCCTTCACGACCTCGCCGATCACGTCGACGTTGTAGAACTTCTCCTCGCCGAGGTCGCGCGGCTTGAGATCCGCCTTCGAGACCAGCAGCGACAGGTCGACGCCGATCTTGTTCGCCCGCATCTCCGGGAAGCGGACGAGCTTCGCCACGCCGAGCGGCACCGAAGAAGGCGCGAGCTCGGTCGTCATCGTCAGGATCTGGTCGACCCCCTCGCTCTCGACGATCGGCGGCTCGAAGAGCTTGCCCGCGCCGGCGAGCGCGGAGGCGCCGGAGCCCAGCGCCGCGGTCGAGTAGGCCATCGCCTGCCGCAGCGTGCGGGTTTCGATGCACCGGTCGGTGTCGACCCTCCGGCCGCTCATCGACCGGGTGGCCGCGGAGCCGCCGATGCCGCCGCCGACCTGGAGGACTCCCTCGCCGTCGAGCGGCAGCCAGAGCTTGTACTCGCCGACGCCGAACGCCTGGTAGAAGATCAGGTAGACCTTGCTCTTCAGGACCTCCAGCCGGTCGTAGTACCAGATCTGGATCGGGACGTAGACCTCCGGGCAGTCGATCGGCACGACCGCGTCCGGCGGCCCGTTGATGATGAGCATCTTCGCGCGGTCGCTGTTCAGATGCCGGAACTGCTCCTTCGCCATCTCGACGCGGCGCGTGTGAATGGCCTGGTAGTCGTTCCGGATGCCCTGCGAGTCGATCGACCGCCGCCGCCAGAAGTTTTCGATGAAGCGGTCCTTCTGGTACTGGTCCGCGATCTGGAGGAAGACCTCGCGCTCCGTCGGCGTGATGATCAGATCGACGAGCTCCAGGAACTCCTTGTACTTGGCGGGGAGCTGGTCCGTAAGGTCCTTGATCTCCTTGCGCGAGAGCTTGCGGTGCGTGGCGGCCGGGGTCGACGTGGATGCCGCGACCGCGGCCTTCGCGGCCGCGAC
>Ga0068862_100003859_pt1 | contig 12763 bp, 11 predicted proteins | sample KBSSwiS52_FD_66598 | JGI IMG/M metagenome (GOLD analysis project Ga0068862, IMG submission 66598) | Switchgrass rhizosphere microbial communities from Kellogg Biological Station, Michigan, USA - KBS Switchgrass S5-2 | ecosystem: Host-associated > Plants > Roots > Rhizosphere > Soil ... | reverse complement strand
GATCTCCGCCGTCACCGCGCCATCGTCCGCAGCCGCCATCGCAATCACGCGGTGTTTGCGGCTGTAACGATGATCCAGATTGTAACTGCGCCAGTGCACGCCGCCGTTTTCGATCAGGCCAGAGGAGGTGGCGGTGAGATTGGTGCGCTCGAACAGGTTGAGGATGCCGCGCGACTGGATCGTGGCGGTGACTTCGTAGTCGTTGCGCGAGACGTTGGCGTCCACCGTCATGGCGCCGAGCGGCACGAAACCGAGACCCGACGCATCATACGTCAGCGAAAAGCGGTCCGCCGCCGCTGGGCTTGCGGCGCATAAGGTGATTGCAAAGGCTGCGAGGGCGGCGCGCATAGGCGGCTATCTATGAGCGGCCGCCAGCTCAAGTCCACAGAGGGGCTGCCGAGAGGTTCCACAAACGATTGAGGGGCGCCTTTCGGCGCCCCTCGTGTCGTTCAGACGTGCGCCGCGCGGTTAGAGCGGGCGGACGTTGATGTCCATGTTTTCGAGCGGCAGCTCGACCAGCATGCCGAGACGCGCCGCGGTGACGTTGTCGACGCCCGCAGCACGGGCTTCCGCGACCTGAATGCGGCCAGCCATTTCGTTGTCCGCGCCAGTCAACATGACGAGGCCTGCGTCCGCATCACGCCCTTCGGCGCCGATCGACGATTGCAGCACGACGTCGGCGTTGCGCGCCGCCGGCGCATCGGCAACGCGGCCATCGCCACCGACGACGATCGAACGGCCACGGTAATCGAAGCGATAGCCGATGCGGCCGTTGAAGGCGTCTTCCTGCGTCGTGAAGGCGGAGACGACCAAGCCGTCGGCTTCGAACACGATCACGGATTGGCCCGGCTCGGGCGAGGGACCCCAAGCCTGCAGGCCGCGCTCCATGCCGTCGAAGCCGGCGGCTTGGTTCAGGCCGTCGACCATGCGCTGCGTATCGGCGGGGCCGTACACCGGCAGCAGTGCGTTGCCCGTTGCGCGCGCGGTGGCGCCATAAAGTTCGTCGAGGTCCGCCGTTTGCGTCAGGCCGGCGCTGGTGAGCAGCACGGCGCCCAGGCGATCCATCGGCATGTTGCTGCCGTTCAAGTTCGCCGCGGCGCCGGAGCCCGCGTCGACGATGAACATGCGGCCCGCCGCCACGATGGCGAGGCAGGGCTGCGCTTGACCGCGCTCAGTACTCGCATCGCCGCACACAACGGCGCGCAAGGCGGTGCTGTTGAAAAGATCTTCGTTCGCAGTGGCCTGCTGCTGCGCATACGCTTCATACGCGCGCGCCAAAGCTTCCTGGCCTTCGGGAGTCTGCGAGCCCAGAACCCAGCCGCCCCAGAACAGACCTGACAGCGTCACGAAGACGACTGAGGATTTGCCGATGGCATTCATGATCCGACCCCGCTTACAATCGCGCTCCACGGCGCGTTGACGTAAACCCCACCTAACGTGACTAACCCAAACTATGATTCTGGCAAACTCGGTTAAGGACTGGTTTCCACAGATGCGCACTGTTGCGGTGTGGATACTAAAAACCGGGCCAGAATCAGCGAATTGGTTAACGCGCTCGGTCGAGCGGCATACCTCAAATGGTTAACGACGCGCGTCGCGTTTTGGTGTTCGATTCCGGCGTCGGCGGGCTCTCCGTGTTCGATGCTATTGCAGCGTCGAAACATGCGCTCGTGCTCGACTACGCCGCCGACAATGCGTGGCTGCCGTACGGTTTGAAGTCGGACGAGGAGTTGCGCGCGCGTGTGCCGGCGCTGCTGTCGTCGCTCGCTGCGCAGTGGGCGCCAGATGCTGTGGTCGTAGCGTGCAATACAGCGTCGACTATCGCGCTCGAACAAGTGCGCGCGGCTTTGAGCATTCCGGTTGTCGGCGTCGTGCCGCCGATCAAACCGGCGGCGGCGCAAACACAGACGGGCGTAATCGGTCTGCTCGCGACGCCTGCCACCGTGCGGCGCAAATATACTGACGACCTCATCACGCAGTTCGCGGCGGACAAACGCGTCGTCCGCTTCGGCTCTTCGGCGCTCGTCGAAGCCGCCGAGCAGAAGCTGAGAGGGGAGGCGCCTGATCTCTCTGCGATCACAGAGGCGATAGAGGGGCTGTTTGGGGCTTCCGGCAGCCCTGACGTGGATGTGGTGGCGCTCGCCTGCACGCATTTCCCACTACTGGGGTCGGAATTGGCCGCGGCCGCGCCGCGCCCGGTGGCCTGGCTCGATTCTGGTGAGGCCATCGCGCGCCGTGTAGCGCACGTTCTGAACGCCGAACTCGGCGAACCGCGCGCGCGCCACGCCGGGTTCACGGACATGGAACACGCGAACGCCCTGATGCCGGCGCTGCGCGCGCGTGGCTTCGACCGCGTGAACCGGATTGGCGCGGCGCCGGGGTTCGAAGCGTCGGAACACGGTGCGTAATGTTCGCCGTGTCCTTTCGGGCACTCTTGGTCGAATGGCGCCAATGACTCGCAGACGGGCGATTGCGCCGCCGTGGCCCCCGCGCAACGATCCGGGCGCGAGGCAAGAATACCGTAACACGGGGGCATGATGGCCGGACCTTTTGGCGAAACGCCGATCGGACTCACATCGCAAATTTTCAACATCGCATCGGTGCTGATGCGGAAGCTGCCACTGAAGGTGCCGCGGTATCAGCGGCCGTTCACGTGGACAGAGCGCGAAGTTCGACAATTGATCGAAGACTTGCGTCGTGCGTTCAAGCGCGGCGCGACGTTCTACTTCATCGGCCAGATCGTGCTGGTGAAGAACCGCGGCAAGTTGGAAATCTCCGACGGCCAGCAGCGTTTGACGACGCTGACGATGATCATGGCGTACGTCCGCGATCGTTTGCCCGGACGCGCCAAGCATTTCCATCAGCTCGTGATGGAGGGCAACCAGCCGCGCCTGATGCTGCGCGAGGAGGACGCAAGCTTCTATCGCGGCTACGTGCAGGAAGCGGGGCACATGGCCGAATTGGCCAAGATGGCCAAGGTGGGCGAGATTGGGATTGAATCGAAAGATCTGATCGCCGCCGCCGCGTTGACGATCGAAACCGAACTCGAAAGCATGGACGATCGCGAGCTCGACGCGTTCATGTCCTACATCGCGCGCGCCTGCACGCTGAATGTGGTCGACGCTGACGAGCGCGGCGCCGCTCAAACCGTGTTCAACACGTTGAACAAGCGCGGTTCACCGCTCTCCGGCGCCGACATCATCAAAAGCGATCTGATCGAAAACTCGAAGCTCTCCGACGCCGAGGCCGACGCCGCCGCGCGTAAGTGGGAGCAGACCGAGGCCATGTTCGAACGCGAGAATTTCGCGAAATTGCTCGACATGATGCCGTTCCTGCTCACTGGCGAGCAATTGCTGTCGCCGGGCGATCTGGCGGCCTTCCGCGCAGCCGTCGATAAGGCCGGCGGCGTACGCACCTTCCTGTTCGAACAATTGCCGCGCTACGCCCACGCGCTGCGCGCCATCTTCGCTGGCAATGTCGATGTCGGCCCGGCCAGCGCTGAAGTGAACCGCCGCATCAAGATGATGAAGCAGGTCGAGGAATGGGATTGGGCCCCGGCCGCGATCGCCTTCTTGGCTGAGCACTCCGGCGAGCACGAACGCGCGCGCCGCTTCTTCCAAGCGCTCGACCGCTTCACCTTCGCCTGCGAACTCTCGGTGATCGACAACCGCGCGCGCGAAGGGCGTTACGCCAAGGCCGTCAAGTATTGCGGCGACGAGAAGATGCTCTACGGCCAGAAGAACGCCGCGTTGGAACTGACCGACGGTGAGCACTTGAAGCTGCTCGCGACGCTCAACCGTTCGCGCAAACGCGATCGTCAGCGCCGCTTGCTGCTGATCCGTCTCGAAGCGGCGATGCCAAACGGTCACCAGCTGCAGATGACGGACGACGTCACCGTCGAACACATTCTGCCGAAGGCCGGCGGCGCCTGGTGGAACGAGCGCTTCCCTGACGCGGGCATGCGCACGGAAACGTCGAACCTCTTGGGCAACCTCATCCTCGTCACCTACGACCAGAACTCGACCGCCGGCACGCGGCCCTATCCGGAGAAGCGCAAGATCTTCTTCGGCACGGCGGGCGCACCGGTTTACGCCTTGAGCCGCGACATCGTTGGCATTGAGGAATGGACCATGCGCGCGGTCGAAGAGCGTCACGAGCGGCTGGTGCGCATCCTCTGCGAAGACTGGGGATTGATCCAAGGCGGGGCCAGCCAGGCCGCGTGATTTAACGGGTCGGTAACGATTCGCGCCCCAGTCCTTAACCTCGCGTTCACGCTTGGGGCGAGGGTTAGATGTCGCTGTTGTACGCGGTCGTGTTCGCGACCCGTTGCAGATCCAATCACCACCGGATCGCTGTCGATGCCTTGCGGCATCTGCAGGCGCCGCGTGCGGACGATTGGCGCGAGCTTCTGCTCACGCATCACAAGGACTACCTCGAAGGCGCCAAGGCGCCTGACGAGGAGTTCAAAGACTTCAAGAACCACGTCCTTCATGTGCGCGACAAGGATTGGGGCGGCGCCGTCGAGGCAACGCAGGAATGGTACCGCCGCCTGGTGCGCGCGCTGGCCGAGAAGGACTGGAAGCAGGCTGCGTGGTGCGCCGGCGTGATGAGCCACTACTACGTGGACCCGATCCAGCCGTTCCACACCCATCAGACCGAAGAAGAGAACGTCATCCACCGCGCCGTCGAGTGGAGCTTCTCCAAGTCGTACAAGACGTTTCAGCAGATCCTCGAGAACGATCTCGGCGGCTATCCCAACATCACCGCGCCGAGCGGGGAGAAGTGGTTGGCCGAGATGGTGAAGGCCGGCGCCAAAGCGTCGAACCCGCACTATGAGACCGTAATCGAGCACTATGATTTCGCGGTTGGCGTGAAGAATCCGCCTGCCGGCCTTGATCAAGAACTCAAAGACACCATCGCGAAGCTCGTCGGCCACGCTGCCGTTGGCCTCGCGCGCATCTTGGATCGCGCCTTCGAAGAAGCTGCTGTGAAGCCGCCGAAGGTTTCGGGCGGTCTGCAAGCCTTCTTCCTTGCGCTCGAAGCGCCGATCCAAAGCGTGTTGAAGTTGATGGACGACGCGGCCGCGCGCAAAGAGGTCGAAGCGCAATACGAAGAATTCCGCCGCACCGGGAAAGTGCGCGCGACGCTCGGCGAAGACGACAAGGTGGTGCGCGAACTCTACGCCGCCGAAGTGTTGAAGACGCCGCTGTCGTCGCTCGACGCCAAGTGGCCGCGCGAACTCGGCGCCAAAGTCGGCGAAGGCGCGCCCGCGCGCGGCAAGACGAAACGCGCCGCGCGCGCCGCCGCGAAACCAATGCCGCGTCCAACTCTCGCGCCAGCGCCCGCGCCGAAACCTGCGCGAACGCGGCCTGTTGTCGTGCGTCCTGTTGTCGAGCCGGTGGCGCCCGTCGAGGAAGAAGACATCGTGGAGGCAGCCGCACCGCCGCCGCCGAAGCCTGCGCGTGAGCCCAGGATTCCGCGCGAATTGCCTGAAGGCGCGCCGCTCGCGAAGAAGGAGAAGACGCTGCCGAAGTGCACGCTGAACGATCGCGCGCCGGTGGTGCAAGCGCCCTCGATCGGTCCGAAGACGGCGAAGCGTCTCGAAGCTGTCGGTGTTCGCACAATTGCTGACTTGCTCGCACTCGACGCAGAAGAGGGCGAGCGCGAGATCGGCACGCGCCATATCTCCGCGCAAGTGATCCGGGATTGGCAGACCCAAGCGCTGCTCGCCTGCACGGTGCCGGGCCTTAAATCACGCGAAGCGCAAGCGCTGGTCGCGTGCGGCGTCAGCGATGTCGCCGAGCTTTCGCGCCTCGACGCCACGCAGCTTTGCGACGCGGTGGCGGAGTGGGGCTTGTCGGATGACGGCCAACGCGCATGGGGCTCAGCGCCGGCGCCGAGTGTTGACGATGTGGCGACCTGGATCGAACGCGCGCGCCGCGCGACGGTGGACGGCGCAGTAGCGGCCTGAAGCAAAGGAGCGAGCGATGAGCGAGCAATGGCAAATCCGGGCGATCCTCGATGACGCGCCTGACGGTCTGCGTCTGGTGATGCACGCCACGCGCGGCGATCAGCAAACCTCGGACGTTGTCGTCGTCGATGGCCCGGTGGAAGCACGCCTGGAATGCAGCCGCTTCGCGCAATTGCTCGGCGTCGAAAACTACGCGCTCGAAGACCGGCGCGACGCGGCCTAGATTCCCATCATCGTCAGGACGATCGCGGCGATCAGCACCGGCGCGATGAACGCCGTGAGGCCGCTGGCGACGATGCGTGCGGTCTTGACCACGCGGTGACCCTGAAGCGGCCTGTCTTCACGCGGCGCCAGCGCAAACTTGCACATGAATGCAAACAAGCCCGCGACAGCGGCGACGGCCGCGCCCGCGACAGCGCCGGCGGCGAGGGCCGCAATGGCGGAGCAGATCGCGATCAGCCCCAGGATGCCATGGCCCTGGTTCATCACGTGTTTGACTAAGCGCTCGGCGCGCCCGGCGTCAAATTGCTTGAACGCGACGGGCGAGAGCACGAACGAGAACAACATAATCCAGCCGAGCGATGCGCCGGCGAGGATGATGGCGGTGGCTTGAGCGACAGGTTGCATAGCCGATGCGCTTAGCATGATTCCCGCCCCAGTTTTCGGACCGTAGCCGGTATGATCAGTAGCGCCGCGCGTGACGCCGCCTTGAGATCGCCATCGCGGGCGAAGCCTTGCGCGCGGGGCGGAGGCATCAGAGTTCAGCTTCGAGGGTGTCGAAGGCCTCGTGGAGCAGCGCTACTAGGGATCGCTTGCCGCTCTCCCGGCTGAACGTCTCCGTCGCAAGACGGACTGCGCCGATCGCGAGCATGGCGACGAGGCGTAGGGCGCTTTCGCGCTCTGGCGCCGGCCATCGTTCGCGGAGCGCGGCCAGAAGCGCTTTTTCTTGCTGCATGTAGCTCGCTTGTTTTCGCGCCATCACGGCTTCGCTTGAACGCATCAAGCGATCGATCGCGAGCATGTCTTCGGCTGGGTAGCGCGCGCAAATTTTCACGATTGCATCGCGCGCGGCGTGAAGCGGGCGCTTGTCCAGCGGCTCATCGCGCATCGCTTCGGCGATCCAATCGTCGAAGCCGCTTTGCAGCGACAGGAGAATGTCGTCCTTCGACTTGAAGTAATAGAAGAAGGTCCGTCGGGCGATGCCGGCTTCCGCCGCAATGGCGTCGAGCGTCGTCGCCTCATAGCCCTTCGCAATGAAGAGGCGCACGCCGGCCTCGGTAATGCGCTGCAAGGTCTCGCGGCGCTTGCGTTCCCGTAAGCCCTCGTCAGGGGAATTTTGGTCGCCGGTTCCCGACATGAAAATTTCCCTTGGTGTAAAATCGCACTCAGTGTAAGTAAAGTTTACACCAAGTGCGATTTTTTGCAAAGGTAAGGCCATGGCGCGCTGGACGACAGCAGATATTCCTTCTCAATCAGGCCGTTCGGCAGTCATCACGGGCACTGGCGGGCTCGGGTACGAGGACGCCCTGGCACTGGCGCGGGCAGGCGCCGAGGTCATCATCGCGGGCCGCAATCTGGACAAGGGCGCGGACGCGGTCGCGCGGATCAAAGCCGAGGCGCCGTCGGCGGTTGTTAGGTTCGAGCGCGTGGATCTCGCAAGCCTGGCGTCGATCGCGGACTTCTGCGCACGGCTGGGCAGTCAACGAAGCAGCCTCGATCTGCTGATCAACAACGCCGGTGTGATGGTGCCGCCGAAGCGGCAGCAGACCGTGGACGGTTTCGAGCTACAGCTTGGCACGAACCATCTCGGCCACTTCGCGCTGACGGCAGGACTGCTGCCGCTGCTGCGGAATGGAAAGGATGCGCGCGTGGTTTCGCTGTCGAGCGTCGCCGCGCGGGATGGCGCGATCAACTTCGACGATCTGAATGCGGAGCGCAGCTACAGCCCGATGCCGGTCTACAGCCAGTCGAAGCTCGCCTGCTTGATGTTTGCTTTCGAGCTGCAGCGGCGGAGCGTGGCTGGTGGCTGGGGTGTCTCCAGTATCGCCGCGCACCCCGGCATTTCGCGCACCGATCTCCTGCACAACGCGCCCGGTCGCTGGAGCGGCATGGGCGTCGCGCGATCTTTGTTGTGGTTCTTGTTTCAGCCCGCGGCGCAAGGCGCGTTGCCAACTTTGTTCGCCGCAACATCGCACGAGGCGAAGCCGGGCGCGTATTATGGTCCGAATGAGATGAGCGAAACGCGTGGCTATCCGGCATTGGCGAAGGCGCCAAAGCGAGCGCTAGATACTACCGTCGCGGAGCGACTCTGGCGCGTGTCCGAGCAACTCACTGGTGTGAGCTTTCCGACCAAGACGGCCTGAGCTATTCCCGCAGTTTCCCCATCATCACGCTGTCGCGGATGCCGAGGTGCGGAGGAAGAGGGAGCTCGTTCTTTTGGTGCGCGCAGACGCCCCTCTCCTTGTTCGGAGAGGGGCGTAACGTGGTTCAGAATATGAAGTCGCTCTGATTGATGGTGGTGACCCCGGTCAGCGTGATCATCAGATCGACCGTGCCGGTGTTGCCGTCATTGTCGACCAGAACGAACACGTCACTGCCGTTCGTGTACCAGCTGATGCTGTTGGCGGAGACTTGCACCGCATCGCCGGGCGTATGCCCGGCCCAAGCGTTGACGCCGGCGATCGCCGAGAGATCAAGCTTGTCCGCGCCCGACGTGAAGCCGTTGATCGTGTCGTTGGTGTCGAGCGTGCTCAAATAGACGATAGTGTCATTGTTAGCGGTGGCGTTGATGATATCCGCGCCATATCCGCCGATGATCGTGTCGTTCTGGCCATCGCCGCTGATCGTATCATTGCCCGATCCGCCATAGAGTAGGTCATTGTCTTGGCCGCCGTTGATGATGTCGTCGCCTGAGCCGCCATAGACGGTGTCGGCTTGAGTCTGCCCGGCTATGTCGTCATCGCCTGGCTGGCCATACAGCGTGTCGCTGCCGTTGTTTCCCTGCAGGGTATCATTCCCGGCGCCGCCGTATATCGTGTCGCCGGCATTGTTGCCCTCAATATTGTTGTTGCCGCCGTCTCCGACGAGAATGTCAGGATTCGGAGTGCCCGTATTGCCGGTGGGCGTCGCCGTGTCGGTGTCGTGATCGTAGGGATCGGCGCCGCTATAGGTCTGAGGCAACGTTGGCCCGGACGGATCGTCATCGATGATCGTACCGACGCCCTGGCTGTCCGAGATGGTCGCGTTGTTTGCGCCGCTCAGATCGGCGTAGAACGTCTCGGTCGGTTCGTACGTTGTATCGTTCGTGATGTTGAGCGTGACGGTCTTGGTCGTCTCGTTCGGCATGAACGTGACGAACCCCGTGAGCGCGTCGTTCGCCGAATAATCGCCGGGCGTGCCCGCCGTGTTCGGCGAGATCGCGTAGTTGACGGAGGCGACAACGTCGGTCGCGCCGGTCTTCGTGATCGTGAACGTGATCGTGCCGTCGGATTCGTTTCTGGTGACGTCATTGATCGAGAAGGCCGGCGGCGGATCGTTGTCGGTGATCGTGCCGACGCCTTGATTGTCGGAAATCGTGGCGTTGACGGCGTTCGACAGGTCGACCGTGAAGTTTTCAGTCAGCTCATAGACGTTATCGTCTGTGATGTTCAGCGTGATGGTTTTCGTCGTCTCGTTCGCGGCGAAGTTCAGCGTGCCGCCAAGTACGCCGCTGTAGTCGTCAGGGCTCCCGGCGCTGCCTGGATTGACCGCGAAATCGACTGACGCCGGAACCTCGGTCGCGCCAGTTTTCGTCACGGTGAACGTAATCGTGCCGTCGGCCTCGTTTACGCTGACGTCATCGATCGAGAAGACCGGCGGCGGATCGTTATCATTGATCGTGCCCGCGCCGGAGCCATCCGTGACGGTCAACCCAAGGTCTGGCCCAAGCGCGTCAGGAATGTCAGCGACGGCGTTGGTGATCTGGACGGTGAAGTTTTCGGTTAGCTCGTACGCGCCGTTATTGAGCGTCGACACGTTGATGGTTGCGCTGGTCTGCCCGGCCGGAATGATGAGGTAGCTGGTCGCGCCCGTGAAATCTGAGCCCGCCGTCGCGGTCCCATCCTGGGTCTGGTAATAGACCTTGACGTCGTAGGCGTAGGTGTTGCTGAGCGTAACCGTGAAGTGCGCCGTGTCGCCTTCGGTAACGGCGGGCGCGTCGCTGATGGCAATGTCGGGCAATTCCTGCACGATGCCCGAACCATCGACGCCCTTGATGCTGCCTTCGCTGGTGCTCGTGCTGGTGGCGCGCACGCCGAGCGTGGTGATGTTGCTCCAGTCCACGGCGACATTGTTCGCGTTATAGGTTTCGCCCGCCGTCAGCGCCGTGGCTTTGTCCCAACCGGCCGGACCAAGACCGGCGGAGCTCAATTTGGCGTAGCCATCCCAATCGACACCGGTTCCGTTCATGTTGAGGCTGCTGTCCGACTTGGACAATGTCGGCGACGATCCGTCGTTTGTGCCGTCGCCCCACCAGAGCGCGTTCACGTCGGCGCTGCCGCTGATGCATTTGATCTGGAAGTCGGTGGTGCCGTCGCCGTTGTCGATGGCGATGATCTGAAGTGTGAGCCCGGTGTAGACGAAGTCGAAGGTCTTGGTGTCGCCCAGTGCCATCTCGATGCTCCCCTTTGTTTGCCGCCCATCAACGGCTGCTTAATGCTTAAACTGACTCAGTCTCGCGGCGTGACGCCGCGCATTAGCCCATCCGAACACGACGCACGGCGCCGTTGCTCACGGCGCCGCGTGCGGCGTTCGAATAAATGTCAGATTTGCAAAAGCGCTCCCGGCGACAGCCGCCGCCGTCGCGGCCGCAGCCGCGCAACCCTTGTCACGCATTTCCATACCCCAGCCCCAAGAGGGGCGGGTAGAGCGCTAACCGCTGCGCTCATCACGGTCATACCCAAGCTTGTCTATGACCCAGCGTTTTTTGTGCGCTCCGTAATCGCCGATACACCGGCGCGTGCTTTACTCCCGCAGTTTCCCCATCATCACGCTGTCGCGGATGCCGAGGTGGGTCTTCCAGTTGCCGCGGAGCAGGCCTTCGCGTTGGAATCCGGCGCGGAGGAAGAGGGAGATCGAGGCGTTGTTGTCGGGATCGATGTCGGCGGTGATGCGGTGCAGGCCGAGCGTGTTGAAGCCGTAGTCGACGGCGAGGTTCACCGCTTTTGACGCGAGCCCGCGCCCGGTCGCGTCGCGGCGCATGATGATGCCGATGTCGGCCACGCCTTCGCGGGTCACAAAGAGCCCGATCCGGCCGAGCGCTTCGCCGCCATCTTCGGTGATGGCCCAACAGCGCGCGCCCGGCAGCGCGAGTGTGTCCTCGATGTACTTTGCCGTTTGCGACACATCCTTGTGTGCGGGGCCGGACCAATAATGGTGCGTCTGCTCGTCGCCGTGCGCGGCGAACAGCGCGGGCGCGTCGGAAACGGAGAGCGGGCGCAGCACGGCGCCAGGCGCTTCGAGTGTCGGTGGCGTGGTCATGCTATCTCCGGGCGGCGCGCAGATCGGCGGCGTCGTAGATGTGGCTGCGCAGATCGTGCGCGAAGTGCTTGTCGCTGGCGCCGCGCCGCGCCGGGTAATGCACGACATTGACGCCCTCGCGGCCAAGTGCCTGACGTATGGCGTTCTTGGCGGCAGGCGAAATCTCCACGCCATCGCGGCAAATGAAGACCAGCCCGGAATTGGTGCAGGCTTTCGCCGCTTCGCCAATCTCCCAGGCCACGTGTTCGCTCACATTGGTGAGGTCGATGATGGCGACATCGACTGCTGCGAGTGAGGAGGTGACGGCCTGACGCCAGTTCGCATCGGAAATGCGCACCACGCTCGCTCCGCGGCGTTTGCCGCGTTGCAGCCGCTTCAGCAGGCTGGGCAGCGACCGGAAGTCGTCGCGGTTCTTCGACATCATCGCGCCAAGTGGCCCCGCCAGCGCCGCCAGGATCATCACGATCAGCACCGTCGCCATGATGCCGAGGAAAAGGCCGACGAACAGCAGCAGCCCAACCACGATCAGCCCAAGCGCCGCGCCAATGATGTTGCCAATGGCGCCTTGCAGATCCTGCGCGGGCGGCGTGTCCATGATGTTAGTCTGCGCGTCTTGCCAGCCCATCCACACCGCATAGACCATCACCGCCGCGATCGGGATGAAGAGCACCCAGAACATCGGCGCCAGGCGATTGCGTCGCTGTTCGAACGAAAGCTGCACGTCGCGGTCTTGCAGCGTCAGCGCGCTGACACCGTGGCGCGAGAGCTGGTCGATCACGCGGGAGGTGCGAAACGCATCGCCGCTTTCGGCTTGGAAACGCCGCAGCCACATCGCTTGCACGCGTTGCGGGGTCATCGCCGCGTGCACGCTGTCATAGGTCCAGCGCGTGATGGTCCAAAACAGGATCGCGCCGACGATGCAGAAGCCGACCCAGAAGTATCCGCCGTCCGAATTGAAGTCGGTGCTGGGGTCGGTGAACATGTGGTAGATGAGATAGCCCATCGCCACGACGCCAACGAATGGCGCGAGTGCCGCGATGAAAGCGAAGAAGCCGGATACGCCGCGGTCTCCGGCGATGCGGCGAGCGATGCTGCGCTGTGCCATATGTCCCCTCGGCGCGGAGCCTAGAGCAGGGGGCGGGGCTTTTCCAGAATGATGCTGTCGCGCAGTCCCAGTTTGGTCTGGCGATGCGCCGGCTTGAACGCCTCGCGACAGAAGCCTGACGCGCGAAAAAGTGCGAGCGAGGGCGCATTCTCGGCGTCGATGTCGGCGCG
>Ga0068862_100003855_pt1 | contig 12766 bp, 13 predicted proteins | sample KBSSwiS52_FD_66598 | JGI IMG/M metagenome (GOLD analysis project Ga0068862, IMG submission 66598) | Switchgrass rhizosphere microbial communities from Kellogg Biological Station, Michigan, USA - KBS Switchgrass S5-2 | ecosystem: Host-associated > Plants > Roots > Rhizosphere > Soil ... | reverse complement strand
GTGGCGATGATGTCGCCCGGCAGAAGCGTCATGCCCTGGGAGAGGACCTCGATGCACTGGGCCACGGGGAAGATCATCTTCGCCGTATGACTCGACTGCCGCGTCTGACCGTTCACCCGGAGCGAGACGGCGAGCGCCTGCGGGTCGGGAATCTCGTCGGCCGTCACGAGCATCGGGCCCATCGGGCAGAAGGTGTCGAGCGACTTGCCCTTGAACCACTGGTTGTGGCGCTTCTGCAGATCGCGCGCCGTCACGTCGTTGATGATGGTGTAGCCGAAGACGTGGCGGAGGGCCTCGGCCCGGGGGATGTCTCGGCCACCCGTGCCGATCACGACCGCGAGCTCGACCTCGTAGTCCAGCTCCTTGGTGATGGCGTGGTGGACGATGTCGTCGCCGGGGCCGACCACCGCCGTGCCCGGCTTGGTGAAGTACACCGGGTGGTCCGGAGCGGCGGCGCCGCGCTCGGCGGCGTGGTCCGCATAGTTGCGGCCGAGACAGAAGACATTGCGCGCCGGCGCAGGAATGGGCGCGAGCAGGCGCACCCGCTTGAGCGGGTAGGCCAGCCGCCGCGTCGCCAGCTCTTCGATGGCTTGCTGATCGACGAGGCCTTTGCCGTGTTCCCAGACTTCGCGGACCGAGGCCCACGTCGCCTCGCCGCCCTGGATCACCTCGAGCAGGCTGCGCGGAAAGCCGCCGCGTCCCCGCCTCAGCGTCCCCCGCTGGGTGGCCTGATCCTTGTAGAGCCCACCCAGGTCGAGCACACACTCGTGCCAGACGGCGCCCAGCTTCGGCTCTCCACGACCACGGCGGAAGGTGACGAGCTGCATGGCGAGCTATTCCTCCTTGAACGCGGGCAGCCCGCTCCGGGCCGGGATGGCCTTGCCGGCCCGGCGCGCGATGTCCTCGAGCTCGCGGGGCAAGCCGAAGCGCACGTCCTCCTCGACCACGCGGACCTCGCGCACTCGGGCACCATGCCGGCGGCGGAGCTCTTCGACGACGTCCGACACGAGAAATTCCGGCGTCGACGCGCCCGCGGTGACGCCCACGCGCGCGGCATTCGCCAGCCATTCGGCGCGGATGTCGTTCTTGTCGGCGATCAGGTAGGACGGCGTGCCCCTGACCCGGGACACCTCCACGAGACGGTTGGCATTCGAGCTATTGGCGGCGCCGATCACGAGCAGGACGTCCACCTCGCCCGCGACGGTCTTGACGGCGGCCTGGCGGTTCTGCGTGGCATAGCAGATGTCGTCTCGGGAGGGACCCACGATCTTCGGGAAGCGCCGGCGCAACGCCTCGATGCAATCGCGGGTATCGTCCACCGACAGGGTGGTCTGCGTCAGGTACGCCACCTTGTCGGGGTCGGGAACCGCGAGGCGATCCACGTCCTCCGGATGCGCGATCAGGAACATGCGGTCCGGCGCCTCTCCCATCGTCCCCACCACCTCGTCGTGGTCGGCGTGGCCGACGAGGATGATCGAGTACCCCTCGCGCGCGTAGCGGATCGCCTCGAGATGCACCTTGGTGACGAGCGGACACGTCGCGTCGATGACCCGCAAGCCGCGCCGCTGCGCCTCGTCGCGCACCGCGGGAGAGATCCCGTGCGCGCTGAAAATGACGGTGGCGTCGTCGGGTACCTCGGTGAGCTCGTCGACGAAGTGCGCGCCCTTGGCGCGAAGCGCCTCGACCACGTGGCGATTGTGGACGATCTCCTTGCGCACGTAGACGGGGTGCGGGCACACCTCCAGCGCCAGCTCGACGATGTCGATAGCGCGGTCGACGCCCGCGCAGAAGCCGCGTGGCCCTCCGAGGACAATCTCCCGCAGACGCGTGGGGTTGGCCGTGGCTTCCGTCATGCGCCGAGTATAGCAGGCACGCGGAAACCCCTCAACGCGTTCGTACCCCGGTGCCACACGCGGCTCGCCGGCCGACAATCGTCGATCAGTGGAAGAAGAAGGACACGCCGAGGACGCCCGTATGGGCGTTGTAGCCGCGGTTGGGACGCGACGTATTGCCGTTCGAGGCGTGCTGGAGGCGATAGACCGCGTTGAGGGCCACCCCGGGCACCACGAAAACCGAGGCGCCGGCCCCCCCCTCGAAAATGAAGGTGAACCTCGAGCGACTCTCGATGAGATCCAGACTGGTCCCGCCCGCGCCCGCCGTCCCTTCGAGATACGGGATCAGCGGTCCGAGCCCGATCGCGTGTAGCCGGAGCGTCGCCTTGAGACCGCCGGCCACTGCCGTCTGCGGGTGCATGTAGTACTGCACCCATCCCTCCACACCCGGCTCCATCACAGCCGCGTACCAGCTCGAGCCGAACGGCTCGAATGGCAGATACGAAAACCGAGGCTGGAGGCCGATAAAGTCGATCCCCGACGTCGTCGGTTCGTCCTGGATATTGTTCTGCACGCCGCCGTTGACCTGCAATCCGAGGATCTTCGTTCCCTTGGCGAACGCCTGCGCGGCCTCGAACGCATTCGCGCTGCCGGGGGCACCCAGCGCCAGCCAGAGCGCGGCCGTGGCGACCATCGCTGCCTTCATCCTCACCGCCATCGGTCAGGCGCGCCGGGGACGTGCGTCCGGACGGCGGCGACCCCAGCGGGCGCGCATCCAGCAGGCGAGAGCGATCGAGAGCTTCCGGTACGCGGGCAACGAGACCCGGCGGCCGAAAACGCGGAAGCGCCGGGCTTCGAGGGCGCGCAGGAGCGCCCAGTACGTGCGACCCATGATCTCCGCGGCAAAGAGCCCGGCCGCGTCCGCGGGGGGCAGTGCGGCCCAGGCCCGCTCGTAGTACTCGCGGGCGCGCGCCGCCTCCCAGGCCATCAGCTCGACGAAGCCGGGCGTGTAGCGCCCGGCGACGAGGTCCTCCGCGGTGACGCCGAAGCGGCGGAGGTCCTCCTGCGGCAGGTACACGCGCCCGGCGCGCGCATCGGCCTGGACGTCGCGCATGATGTTCGTGAGCTGGAGCGCGACACCGAGGTACACCGCATAGTCGCGGGCACGGGGGTCCCGATAGCCGAAGATCTCGATGCACGCGAGCCCGACCGCGGAGGCCACCCGATAGCAGTACACGTACAGGTCCTCGAAGGTCTCGTAGCGCGGGTGGTCGAGATCCATCTCGACGCCGGTGATGATCTCGTCCAGTACCGTGCGCGGGATGGGAAACGCGCGGATCGCCTCCTGGAGCCGCTCCCCGGCGGGATGCGCGGGGGTCCCCCCATAGACGCGGCCGATCTCCTCGCGCCAGCGGGCGAGCTCGCGCCGCTGCTCGTCGCGGTCCTGCCCGACGTCCACGGCATCGTCGACGATGCGGCAGAAGGCGTATACCGCGTAGAGCGCGTCTCGTTGCGCACGAGGCAGGCAGAGGAAGGCGTAGAAGAAGTTCGAGCGGCTCTTGCGGGTGAGCCGCGAGACGAACTGGCCCGCGTTCACGCCGCCCTCGCGGGGCGGGGCGCGTAACCGTGCTGGACGAACCAGTCGACGGCATCGGCGAGCGCCATCTCGGGCGGGGTCTGGGGAAGCCCAAGCTCGACCACCGCCTTGGCCGCGCTGAAGAACATGCGCTTTCTCGCCATCCGCACCGCGGTGAGCGGGACCTGGGGAGGCCGGCGCGTCAGCGCGGCCACGCCCTCCATCGCCGCCGCCGTCGCCCAGGCGAGCGCATAGGGCACGCGGAAGCGGGGCGCGCGGATCCCGGTGAGCCGCGCGAGGATGGTGAAGATCTCGAGCAGGGAGAGGTTCTGGTTGCCGAGGATATAGCGCTCGCCGATACGGCCGCGCTCGCCCGCCAGGATATGCCCCCGGGCCACGTCCCGGACGTGCACCACGTTCAGCCCGGTGTCGAGCGAGCCGAGCATCTTGCCCCGCAGGAAGTCCACGACCATCTGCCCGGTGGGCGTGGGCTTGACGTCCCATGGCCCGATGGGCGCCGACGGGTTCACCGTGACCAAGGGCGCCCCGCGCGCGGCGAGCTCGTCGGCGACGCGCTCGGCGAGGAACTTGGAGGCCTTGTACGGTCCCACCATGTCCGCGAGACAGACGGGCGTCCGCTCGTCACCGGGGCTGCCGTCCTTGGGGATGCCCACGGCGCCCACGGTGGACGTGTAGACGATGCGCTCGACACCGGCCAGCGCGGCGGCCTCGAGCACGTGGCGGGTACCGTCGACATTGGCGCGGTAGAGCGCGCGGGGATCTGGCGCCCAGAGCCGGTAGTCGGCGGCGACGTGATAGACGCGGCGCGCCCCGGCGACGGCGGCGCGGACGGAGTCGACGTCGAGGAGGTCGCCCTCCGCGATGTCGACGGAGCACCCCTCTAGCGCGCGCCGGTCGCCGCCCTTGCGGGCGAGGACCCGTACGCGATGGCCGTCGCCGATGAGCTCGCGGACGAGGTTCGCGCCCACGAAGCCCGTGCCGCCCGTCACGAGGACGTCCATCAGCGCGGGGGCCTCCCCGCCCGGCACGCACCTCGCTCGAGCGGTCGACGCTCCCCCCAGTCACTCATGCGCGATTCCGACCGGTGGTGAGGGCCGCGAGGAGCTCAGCCACCTTGCGAAGCGCGCGTCGCGTGGCGCGGTGGAGCTCGATCGCACGCGGCACGACGGCGGGATGGGCGATGAGCGCCACGGCGCCGGCCACTCTGAGCCGCCCTTCCGGTGTGACCAGCCGGATCAGTTCGGGCGGAAGGGTGTCATGGGCGGCGTCGGAGACTGCGCGGACGACGAGGGATGGCAAGCCGGCGGCGGCCGCCGCGGCCAGGATCACCGACGACTCCATGTCCGCCGCGACGGCGCCGGTGCGCGCAAAGAGGGCTGCCTTGGCTTCCGGCGTCGCGATCACCTCCCGCGTCGTGATGAGCCTGCCGGTGGGTGCCGATGGCGCCAATGCCGCGGCGGCCCGGTGATCCGAGGGGGTGACGTTGGCGAGCTCCCCCGCGGGACCGAGGACACTCTCGGGCAGGACGAGATCCCCCGGGGCCAGGCCTGGATCGAGGCCGCCGCAGACCCCCGCCGAGATCACGAGAGGGTCGGCGAGACCGGTGAGGAGCGCTGCCCAGCGGGTTGAGAGGAGGCCCGCGCGGAGCCCGATCACCGCCACCCGCACGCCGCCCGCGCCGAAGGCAGGGACAGCGAGCGAGGACAGAGCGGGCAGCTCGAGCGCGTGGGCGAGGGCCTGAGCCTCGAGCTCAACCGCGGCGCAGATCAGGGTCGGCCGCACGAACCGGCGCACCGGACGGCGCCACCGCGCCGGCCTTCTCTCTCTCCCGGCGCTCTACCCAGGCCTTCCAGCTATTGCCCGCCGCGGTGTCCTTCCCGGTGAACTTGACGGTCGCGATCTCGGCGTACGGCAGGGTGAACGGCCCACCGCCCTGCTCGTCGAAGAACTGGATGAAGGGGACGGCCACCGAGCGATTGCGGTTGAACACGTACCCCACCACCTCGCTGCCGTCGATCTTGACGATCGTGGTATTGCCCCGGTAGTCGAAGGCGAACTCGATCACCTCGTCGAGCGCGAGATACGGCCCAATTTCCGGCACCCACCCCTCGAGCGTCATGCGCCCGCGCCCCGCCTAGAGCCGGCCGGTCAGGGTGACCGCGACGGTCTCCCGGAACGCCTTGAGCGAGCTGAAGGTCTGGTCGACGGCGGTCGGCTCGTAGCCGCAGTGGACCATGCAGTCGCGGCACTTCTCGTTCCCGCTCTTCCGCCCGTAGCGCTCCCACTCGGTGGTGTCCATCAGCTCCTGAAAGGTCGACGCATAGCCTTCCTGAAGGAGATAGCAGGGTCGCTGCCAGCCGAACATATTGAAGGTCGGATTGCCCCACGGCGTGCACTCGTAGTCGTGCTTGCCCATCAGAAAGCGCAGGAAGAGGGGCGACTGGTTGAACTTCCAGGCCTTCTTCGGCTCGGCCAGCATCTCGGCGAAGAGCTGATGGGTGCGGGCGCGGCGCAGGAAGTGCTCCTGGTCGGGCGCCTTGGCATAACTGTAGCCGGGGGAGACCATCATGCCCTCGACGCCGATCGCCATCATCTCGTCGAAGAACTGGCGCATCCGCAGCGGCGACGCCCCGTCGAAGAGTGTCGTGTTCGTGGTGACGCGGAAGCCGCGGGCGAGCGCCGCCCCGATCCCCTCCACCGCCTGGTCGTAGACCCCGTCCCGGCACACCGACTCATCGTGGTCCTCGCGGAGCCCGTCCATGTGCACGCTGAAGGTCAGGTACTTCGAGGGCGTGAACAGGTCGAGCTTTTCCTCGAGGAGGATGGCATTGGTGCAGAGGTAGATGTACTTCTTGCGCTTCACCAATTCGGCCACAAGGCGGTCGATCTCGGGATACATCAGCGGCTCGCCGCCCGGGATGCTCACCATGGGGGCACCACACTCCTCGACGGCCTTGAGGCACTGCTCCACCGTGAGGTGCTTCTTGAGCACCTGGGCGGGGTACTGGATCTTGCCGCAGCCCGCGCAGGCGAGGTTGCATCGGAAGAGCGGCTCGAGCATGAGGACGAGCGGATAGCGCTTTCGTCCTCGCAGCTTCTGCGTGATCACATAGGAGGCGACTGTGAACATCTGCGACACCGGAACGCTCATGAGCGACCTCTTCCTCCCGCCGGCACCTGACGAGCTCTGGCGGCGCCAACGGCTATATAGAGTAGCAGAAAGGTTGCGGCGTGAATCATGATTCCCGCCCCCAGGAGAGCCATTTCGCCGATCCACCAGGTGATCGCCAGGTTGAACAGCAGCACTCCGTAGTAGAGGCCGACCCCCACCTCCGGCCGGCCCCGGCGAGCGCTCTTCCTCGCTCCGCTCGGACCCATTTCCGGATCCGCTCGCCTCGCCTTCGGCTGCGGCTCGCCATTCCCCGTCACGCCGAGGTATCCGCCCACCGTCACCGATCCCACGACGAGCCAGCCCGCGAAGTTCGACAGGGGCACGCCGAAGTAGGCACCCGCCTCCGCGTAATAGAAGATGCGCCCGAGAAACCATCGATCGCCCAGGACCGCGAGGGGGTCGATCACGACGTCGAGCAGCATCATGAGGACTCCGGCGAGCAAGGTCATCCGCCCGCGATCGACCGGCCCGAGGACCCTTCGCGCGAGGCAGAACGAGGCATAGGCGAGGAACGGAAACGACAGGGAGTCGAAGAACGGCACATTGCCCAGATAGAGCTCGATCCCCCGCGTAGCGCCCGTGTAGTGGTAGAGGCCGAAGGGAACGCCCACCCGTGTCGAGGCGTACTCGGCCACGAAGGCCACGGCGAAGCCCCAGGCCAGAAAGCCCAGCATGCGCAGGGCGCCGAGATCGCGTGTTGCGGCCCAGGCGAAGACGGCGAGGAAGGCGAACACATAGGGCCGGAGGACGAGGGTGCCCAGGAGGAGGGGGGCAAGCGGGGCGAGCGAGGTCGGCATCGGAGGGCTAGCTCGCGGGCATCCTATTAGACAAGCAGCGTTTTTTCAAGAACGGGGGCGGCATGCGCGTGGCCCCGTGATAGTATCTAGCGATGTTTTTCTGGGAGGATTGACTGATACGCATGACCTCGTCGACGGCCGTGATCGCCCCTGTTGACTCCGCCATCGAGCGGGCACAGGCTTCGCTCCTTGCCGCCCAAGGTCCCGACGGCCACTGGGTCGGAGAGCTCGAGGCCAACACCACCATCACGAGCGAATACCTCCTCTTCTGCCATCTCACGGGGCGGGTCGACCGCGAGCGCGAGGGGAAGATCGTCGCGTATCTGCGGCGCGAGCAGCTTCCCGACGGGGGCTTCAGCATCTACCACAAGGGCCCCGCCAACGTGTCGGCGACCATCAAGGCCTATTTCGCCATGAAGGTCGCCGGCGTGCCGGTCGACGACCCCGCGATGGCGGCGGCCCGCGCCCGGATCCACGCGGCGGGCGGCCCCACCGAAGCCGACGTCTTCACGAAGATCCTGCTCGCGCTCTTCGGCGAGTACGACTGGTCGGGGATCCCGGCGATGCCCGTGGAGATCATGCTGCTGCCCCGCTGGTCGTACTTCAACCTGCTCGAGGTGTCGTACTGGTCGCGCACGGTCATTGTTCCACTCCTCGTGCTGATGGATGTCAAGCCCGTGATGCTCCTGCCGGAATCCTGCCGGCTCGACGAACTGTGGCTGGTGCCCCGCGAGCGGGCCAGCCTCCGATTTCCCCGGGTTCCGCGCCCGTTCTCGCCCAAGACCTTCCTGTGGAAGAACTTCTTCATCGGCGTGGACGATTGCCTCAAGGGGTGGGAGCGCCTCGGGCCCCGGCCCCTTCGAGCCCGCGCGGTGGAGGCGGTGCGGCGGTGGCTCGAGGAGCGGCTCGCCGTGCCCGGCGGCCTCGGCGGGATCTTCCCGGCCATGACCAATGCCGTGCTCGCGCTGCAGGCGCTCGGGTATCCCGAAGATCACCCGTTGATCCGGGGCCAGATCAAGGAAATCGAGGCCCTCGGAGTCGAGACCACCACGTCCCTGCATTACCAGCCCTGCCTCTCGCCCGTCTGGGACACCGCGATCGCCGTGAACGCGCTCGTCGACTCCGGGCTACCCGCCGATCACCCGCAGCTCCAGCGGGCGGCCGAATGGATGATCGACAAGCAGATCACGGTGCCGGGCGACTGGCAGGCCAAGCGCCCGCACGTGCCCCCGGGTGGCTGGCCGTTTCAGTACGACAATGACTTCTACCCTGACCTCGACGACACGGCCATGGTCCTGATGGCCCTGCACCGGGTCCAGGGCCTCGAGCCCGAGCGCCGGCGGCGCTCGATCGACCGGGGGCTCGCCTGGTTTCTCGGCATGCAGGGGTCCGATGGCGGCTGGGGTTCCTTCGATGCCGACAATAATCGGCTCATCTTCAACAATATCCCGTTCGCCGATCACGGGGCCCTCCTCGACCCATCCACGGAGGATCTGACCGGACGCGGCCTCGAACTCCTGGGCACGCTCGGCGAGGATCCGAGCCACCCCGCGGCGCGGCGGGCGATCGCCTTCATCCGGCGCACCCAGGCCGAGGATGGATCCTGGTACGGCCGCTGGGGCGTCAACTACATCTACGGGACGTGGTCGGTGCTGCGCGGCGTGGGTGCGATCGGCGAGGACCTCTCGCAGGAGTATGTCCGGCGCGCGGTGGCCTGGCTCCTCTCCCGCCAAAATCCCGACGGCGGCTGGGGCGAGACCCTCGGCTCGTACGACGAGGCCGAGCTGGCGGGGCGCGGCGAATCGATTCCGAGCCAGACGGCATGGGCGCTCCTCGCCCTGTTCGCCGCCGGCCACGCCGAGGGACCGGAGGTGGAGCGCGGCATCCGGTACCTCTCTGAGACCCAGAGCCCGGACGGCACCTGGGAGGACCCGCTCTGGAACGGCACCGGCTTCCCGCGCGTCTTCTATCTCAAGTATCACCTGTACGCCAAGTACTTCCCGCTCTGGGCCCTCGGCGCGTATCGGAGCGCCCGGTCGTGACCGGGCCGGGCAGCGCGGCGCCGTTTCCGCTGCCGCTGCGGGGTGTGGAGACGCTCGGACGCCTCACCCTCAACGGCGTAGAGTCCCTCGGCCGATTCGGTCGCTTCCTCGCCCAGGCGCTGCTGCTCGTCTTCGTGCCGCCGTTCAAGCTGGGCCGCCTGATCGACCGCGTCCACTTCATCGGGTCCCGGTCGCTCACCCTCGTGATCCTGACGGGCTCGTTCACCGGCATGGTGCTCGGGTTGCAAATCTTCCTGACCCTGTCGCGCTTCGGAGCCGAGGGCTTCCTCGGCCCGGCGGTGTCGCTCGCCCTCATTCGCGAGCTGGGCCCCGTGCTCTGCGCGGTGTTCGTCACGGGGCTCGCCGGTTCCGCCCTGACCGCCGAGATCGGGATCATGCGCATCACCGAGCAGATCGACGCCCTCACGGTGATGGCGCTGTCGCCCATGCGCTACCTGGCGGTGCCCGCCATGGTCGCCGGTGTCATCACCTTCCCGCTCATGACCGCGATCTTCGACGTCGTCGGGATCTTCGGCGGCTACCTCGTGTCGGTGAAGCTCCTCGGCCTGTCGCAGGGCACGTACTTCGGCGAGATGCAGACCTTCGTCGACCTCTCGGACATCATGGTCGGCTTCTGGAAGGCCCTGGCCTTCGGAATCCTCGTGCCCTGGGTCTGCACCTACAAGGGCTTTCACTGCGGCCACGGCGCCTCAGGAGTCGCGCGCGCCACCACGGAGGCCGTCGTGCTCTCCTCCGTGCTCATCCTGGTCTGCGACTACGTCCTGGGGTCCCTCTTGCCGTGATCCGCCTGCAGAAGCTGTACAAGGCGTTCGGCGATCAACCGGTGCTGCGCGGGCTCGAACTGGACGTCGCGACCGCCGAGATCATGGTTATCATCGGGCGGAGCGGCGGCGGCAAGTCCGTCCTGCTCAAGCACCTGATCGGCCTGCTCCGGCCGGACTCGGGGGGGATCCTCGTGGACGGCACCGACATCACCAAGCTCCGAGGCGCCGCCCTCGATGAGATCCGGCGACGCTACGGGGTCGTATTCCAGGGCGGAGCCCTCTTCGACTCGATGTCGGTAGCCGACAACGTCGCCTTCCCGCTGCGGGAAAAGACCCGCCTGTCAGCATCCGAGATCAAGAGCCGCGTCGAGGAGAAGCTCGAGCAGGTGGGCCTGACCGGCATGGGCGACAAGAACCCCGCGGAGATCTCGGGCGGCATGCGCAAGCGCGTGGCGATCGCCCGGGCCCTCGTCACCGAGCCCGAGGTCGTCTTCTTCGACGAGCCGACCACGGGCCTCGACCCCATTCTCGTCAATACCATCCACCACCTGATCCTGGAGCTGCACCAAAAATTCCGCTTCACCGCGGTCGTGGTCAGTCACGAGATCCCCGAGATCTTCGGCATCGCCGATCGCGTGGCGATGCTGCATGAGGGACTCATCGTCGAGTCCGGGCCCGCGGACGCCATCCAGTCGTCGGCGAATCCCATCGTCCGCCAGTTCATTCATGGCGACATCGAGCCGGTGGGACGCGCCGCGAGCGTGTCCGCGGGGGGGGCGAACGTGAAGCAATCAGTTCGGGGACGAGCGTGAGGCGATCAGTTCTCGACCTGTCCGTGGGCCTGTTCCTGATCATCGGCCTGCTCGCGGTGGGCTGGCTCTCCGTCAAGCTCGGCCGCGTCGACTTGCTGGGCGGCCGCGGCTATGTCGTGAGCGCGGACTTCCCCACGGTGGGCGGGCTCAAGGCCGGCTCCCCCGTCGAGATCGCGGGGGTCCAGATCGGCAGCGTGGACGCCATCAATCTCGTGGACGATCAGGCTCGCGTGGTCATGTCCATCCGATCCGGGATCAAGCTCCAGGACGACTCCATCGCGTCGATCAAGACCAAGGGGCTGATCGGGGAGAAGTACATCCGGATCAGCCCCGGCGGCTCCGACCGCTCCATCCCCCCGAACGGGCGCATCAAGGAGGTGGAGCCGCCGGTCGACCTCGAGGAGCTTCTGTCCAAGTACGTGTTCGGTAAGGTCTGACCCTGGACCCCTGACGCTCTCTGGAGAGCATTCGATGACACGTATCCGCCTGTGCGCCGTGATGCTGGCCGCCCTCCTCGCGACCCTGACCGCTCTCGAGGCGGCCGCCGGCCCTCCCACCGACCAGCTCAAGGGCGCCATCGACCGAGTGGTCAAGATCGTCGAGGATCCGAGCCTCAAGGGTGACGACCGGGTGGCCGACCGCCGGGCCGCGGTGCGGAAGATCGCCGATGAAATCTTCGACTTCAACGAGATCGCGCGCCGCGCGCTCGCCCGCCACTGGCAGCCGCTGACCGACAAGCAGCGGGCGGAGTTCGTCTCGCTCTTCAGCGATCTCCTCGAGCGCTCGTACATGTCGAAGATCGAGTTGTACGGCGGCGAGAAGATCCAGTACGTCGGCGAGCGCGTGGACGGGGAGATCGCGACCGTCGCCACGCGCATCGTCACGAAGAACGGCACCGAGGTCCCCATCGACTACCGGCTGCTCAAGAAGGGCGACCGGTGGCTGGTGTACGACGTCAACATCGAGGGCGTGAGCCTGGTCTCGAACTACCGCACCCAGTTCAACAAGATCATCCAGACCGCCTCCTTCGAGGACCTCATCCAGAAGCTCAGAGCCAAGCAAGTGGAGCTCACCGCGGACGATCAGTCCAAGGGCACGAAGGTGACGCCCGTGAAGAAGTGACCGGCCTCGCCCCCGAATCGGTCGCTGTGCTAGACTCTCGGGGTTGCTTCGAGCACAGTCGGGCTCGGGATGGTGCCGGCGATACGAGACACGAGAACAGGAGGCGCTGAGTGGGAGCCGTTCGAGTCGCTATCGTCGGGGTGGGCAACTGCGCATCCGCACTGATCCAGGGAGTCGAATACTACCGCCACGCGCCCGATGACGGGTTCATCCCCGGGCTCATGCGGCCGCGGGTGGACGGCTATCACGTGGGCGACATCGAGTTCTCCGCCGCCTTCGACATCGATGCCCGCAAGGTGGGCCTCGACCTGTCCCAGGCCATCCTGAGCGAGCCGAACAACACGGTGCGCTTCGCCCAGGTCCCCCACCTCGGTGTCCCCGTCCATCGGGGCATGACGCATGACGGCCTCGGCCAGTACCTCTCGCAGGTGATCACGAAGGCCACCGGACCCACCGCCGACATCACGGGCATCCTCCGTGAGACGCGCACCGACGTGGTGGTGAACTTCCTCCCCGTCGGGAGCGAGATGGCGACCAAGTGGTACGTGGAGCAGATCCTCGACGCGGGCTGCGGCTTCGTCAACTGCATCCCCGTGTTCATCGCGCG
>Ga0068862_100003851_pt1 | contig 12779 bp, 10 predicted proteins | sample KBSSwiS52_FD_66598 | JGI IMG/M metagenome (GOLD analysis project Ga0068862, IMG submission 66598) | Switchgrass rhizosphere microbial communities from Kellogg Biological Station, Michigan, USA - KBS Switchgrass S5-2 | ecosystem: Host-associated > Plants > Roots > Rhizosphere > Soil ... | reverse complement strand
CCAGCCGCCCCCTGTCCGGCCGCTATTACCGCCTGCCCTGAAGCAGGCGACGATCCCTCGCGCCTGCCCTGACCGGCCGGCGCATCCCCCAGATCATGCGGGCGCCGGCCTCCTCGCCAGAAGGAGTTCCGCCCCATGTCCCTCGAAATCGCCGACCCCGCCGTGCTAGAGCCCGGCGACCGAAATGCCGAGACGCCCGAGATGACCGAGCCTGCGTTCAAGTCCGAGTTCCTGCAGACCCTGCAGGCGCGCGGCTACATCCACCAGGTCACCCATCCGGCCGAGCTGGACGCCGCCGCCGCCGCGGGCCCGATCACCGCCTACATCGGCTTCGACGCCACCGCGGCCAGCCTGCACGTGGGCAGCCTCATCCAGATCATGATGCTGCGCCGCCTGCAGCAGACCGGCCACAAGCCCATCGTGCTGATGGGCGGCGGCACCACCAAGATCGGCGACCCCACCGACAAGGACCAGGCGCGCCCGCTGCTCACCGACGCGCAGATCCAGGCCAACATCGCCTCCATCAAGACGGTGTTCGCCAAGTTCCTCACCTTCGGCGACGGGCCTGCCGACGCGATCATGGTCGACAACGACGCGTGGCTGTCGAAGTTCGGCTACGTGCAGTTCCTGCGCGACTACGGCGTCCACTTCACCATCAACCGCATGCTGGCGTTCGACAGCGTCAAGGCCAGGCTCGAGCGCGAGCAGCCGATGACCTTCCTCGAGTTCAACTACATGCTGATGCAGTCGGTGGACTTCCTGGAGCTCGAGCGCCGCTACGGCTGCCGGCTGCAGATGGGCGGCTCCGACCAGTGGGGCAACATCGTCAACGGGGTGGAGCTGATCCGCCGGGTGGACGCCAAGCCCGCCTTCGGCCTCACCACGCCGCTGCTCTCCACCGCCTCGGGCCACAAGATGGGCAAGACCATGGGCGGGGCCGTGTGGCTGAACGCCGACATGCGCAGCCCCTACGACTACTGGCAGTTCTGGCGGAACACCGAGGACGCCGACGTCGGCCGGTTCATGCGGCTGTTCACCGACCTGCCGCTCGACGAGATCGCCCGGCTGGAATCCCTTCCCGGCGCCGGGATCAACGAGGCCAAGAAGGTGCTGGCCAACGCCGCCACCACCCTGCTCCACGGCGCCGAGGCCGCGGCCAGCGCGGCCGAGGCCGCGCGCCTGGCCTTCGAGCAGGGCGCGCTCTCGGACGACCTGCCGACCTACGAATTCCCGCGGGCCGACCTGGAGGCCGGGGTGATGCTGGCCGCCCTGGTGGTGGACGCCGGCCTCGCCGGCTCGCGCTCGGAGGCCCGGCGGCTGGCGCAGGGCGGGGGCCTGCGGGTCAACGACAGGCCGGAGGCCGACGCCGGCCGGATGATCACCGCCGCCGACATCGAGGGCGGGGTCGTCAAGCTGGCGGCCGGCAAGAAGAAGATCGTGCTGATCCGGCCGGTGTGATTCCGGGGCGCCAGCGCGCGTACGCCGACGCCTTGCCGACCGGTCGCGGCGCGACTAACTCCCGGACCTGAGCTTCACCGGAGGGATCACATGGCTGACGTGACGGAGGGCGCGGCGGCGCCGGACTTCGAGCTGGCGGGTCAGGCGGGGCCGCTGCGGCTGGCGGACTTCAAGGGCAAGCCGCTGGTGCTCTATTTCTATCCCAAGGACGACACCACCGGCTGCACCCGGGAGGCGCAGGACTTCACCGCGGCCGCCGGTGACTTCGCCAAGGCCGGCGCGGCGGTGGTGGGCGTCTCCAAGGATTCGCTGGCTTCTCACGAGAAGTTCAAGACCAAGTACGACCTCGCCGTCCAGCTCGGTTCCGACCCCGAAGGCAAGGTGGTGGAGCGCTACGGCTCCTGGGTCGAAAAGAACCTGTACGGGCGCAAATACATGGGCATAGACCGCTCCACCTTCCTGATCGACAAGGACGGCGCGGTCCGTCGGATCTGGCGCAAGGTGAAGGTTCCCGGCCATGCGGCCGAGGTGCTGAAGGCCGTGCAAACCCTTTAAGGTCAAGCTGTTGCCCGCGGCGTGGAGTCACAGCCCTCGCCCGCCTGCAGCTTGCGACGTGTCGGGGCGCGGGTCGGCCTCCAGCGCCCCGCGACGGCGCGGTGGTTCCGGTTCCTCCCGGGGCGGACCGAGGGCCGCTTCCGGAACCGACGGCAAGGTTAAGTGTTCGTTCAGGTTAAGCGCGCCATCATGGAGGGCGCCGGGCCTGTGCTTTCGTCGCAGCCTGGCCTCTTGCGCGTTCCCGAAAACTGTTTGCATATCGCGCGGACCCTCAGTCGAGTTTCCGCAGCGGTGAGCATGACACGCCTGGCGCGCCTTCGCCGATCGCTCGAGGAGCTGTTCCCGGAACGGCACCTTTACGTGCGCTCCGGCGGCGAGATGAAGACCTACGTCCTGAGCTCGCAGCGACAGATGGCCGGCGCCGGCGTCGTGGCCGCCTGCGCTCTGTGGATGGGCGTCGGCACGGCGGCCCTTGTGGCCAACACCATGTCGCTGACCCACAGCGACCAGGAGATGGCCCGCACCGAGGCCAAGTACGAGCGCTGGATCGCCGACCGCCAGGCCCGGCTCAATTCGGCGGTGGCCCGCCTGAACGCCACCGACGGCTCGATCGGCTCGATCGCCGCCGACGTGGAGAAGCGGCACGCCGCCCTGGCCCTGCTGCTCACCGATGTCCACGACACGCCAGGCGCCGCGCAGGCCCTGACACCGGCGATCAACCAGGCCCTGGCCGCGCCGGACAGCGATCCCATGCGCCGGGTGGAGCTGGTGCGGCTGAGCCAGGAGAAGCTGCTCGACGCCGCCGACACCTTCGCCAAGAGCCGCGGCGACCGGCTGCGGCTGGCCTTCCGCCTGGCCGGCCTGACGCCCCGCGCCTATGTGCCGGAAGCCGGCGCCCTGGGCGGACCGCTGATCGAAGCCAAGGATCCCCGCGCGCTCGCCGCGGTGCTCGACATCGACGAAAGCTTCGCCGAGCGCGTTCAGCACGCCGCCACCGGCCTGTCCGAGGCGCGCGCCCTCAAGGCCGGGCTGGAGCGGCTGCCGCTCGGCCGGCCTACCGAATCGGGCCAGAAATCAAGCGGCTTCGGGGTGCGTTTCGACCCCTTCACCAGCCGGCCGGCCTTCCACTCCGGCCTCGACTTCGCCGGCGCCTCCATGACCCCGGTGGAATCCACCGGACCGGGCGTGGTCTCGTTCACCGGCGTGCGGTCAGGCTACGGCAACACGGTGGAGGTCGACCACGGCGGCGGCCTGAAGACCCGGTATGCGCACCTGCGCTCCATCGGCGTGACCACCGGGCAAAGGGTGGCCGTCGGCCAGCGGCTCGGCGGAATGGGCTCGACAGGACGTTCCACAGGGACGCATTTGCATTATGAAGTGTGGGTGAACGGTCGCCCGCAGAATCCCGATCGCTTTGTGAAGGCTGGCGAGTATGTTCTCAAAAACAGCTAAGACCGATCCCGTCGAGGCCAAGCCCAGCATGTTGAAGATCGACAATCCCAGCCCCGCCCCTTCCGGCGCCACGGATGCAGGCGCGCGCAAGCCCAAGGTCGCGACCCTGGTCGCGGAGAACATGACCATCGAGGGCGGCATCATCGGCGACGGTGAGCTGCACGTGGACGGCGTCGTCCGCGGCGACCTCAAGGTGGCCAAGCTGACCATCGGCGAGACCGGTTGCGTCGAGGGCTCGATCATGTCCGAGACGGTGGAGAACCGCGGCCGGGTGATCGGCACGATCACCGCCAAGCAGGTGCGGCTCTACGCCTCCGCCTATGTGGACGGCGACATCACCCACGAGCAGCTGGCCATGGAGATCGGCGCCTTTTTCCAGGGCCGCAGCCTGAAGTTCCAGCGCCCCGCCGGCGCCGCCGGCGCAACCGCCCCCACCGTGTCGCTGCCCAAGCCGGACGCCGAACCCAAGGCGATGGCGTAGCGCCTTCCCTCCCTTCATGGGGAGGGTGATCGCATATTCGCTTAATCGGAGACGCCGAGTTCTATTTCGGTGACAGTTCACTTTTTTCGCGGCGGCGAAAGCGCACGCCACCTGCCCCTCGGACGCGAAAGAAAGTGAACTGTCACCGAAATAGGCCGCCGCCGCGGCCATATGCGATCACCCTGCCCTTCATGGGGAGGATGGCTCCGGGCGACAGCGAGGAGACGGGGACGAACCTGCCCCTCAGGCTGTGTTTCGCCGGTGCGTCTACGCCGGAGAAGGCGAGGACAGCTTGCGGAAGCGCACTGCGAAAGCAGGCCTACTGCCAGCCGCCACCTTCGCCGCAACAGAAGGCGGCGAGGTGTTCGCTGGCGCATGTATCAAGCGGCGTCTGCGGCGGCGAAGTGGGCCATCTGGTCGTCGTATGCCTTCACGAACGCCGGTCGGGCCGTGGCGCGCGCGACGTAGGCGCGGCAAGCAGGGAATCTTGCGAGCCCGCCGAACCGATCGACGAGGCGCAGCACATCCGCCATGAGGATGTCGGCTACGGAGAAGGTCCCGACCAGCCATTCGCTTCCGTCCAGGACCGTTTCCATGTGCTTGAGCCGGGCCTCAAGGAAGGAATCAAAAAACTTTCGCATTGGCGTTTGGTCGGTGTCACCTGAGAACATGAAGAAGGACCAGGGCTGGCTCGCGGCTTCGACAGAAGCGAGCGCTGCGAACAGCCATTCCGTGGCGTCGCTGCGGCCGCGCCGATCGGCGGGCATCAGCCTGTCGCTCAGCTCGCCGAGGTGGAGCAGGATCGCGCCGCTCTCGAAGATCGAGAGGTCTCCATCGGTCAGCCAAGGCGCCTGGCCGAAGGGTTGATGCGCGAAATGGTCGGGGCCCCGATCTCGAAACGGCGTGCTCTCGACCCGATAGGGCAACCCGGCCTCTTCCAGCGCCCAGCGCACGCGCAGGTCACGCACAAAGCCGCGCGGCATTTCGGGAACCCAGTCGAAGGTGGTGAGAATCAGGTCGGCCATTGGGCGTCTCCAAGGAACACGGGCAGCTTGTCGAGGAGGCCTCTCCAGCCTTCCTCGTGACTTTTACGGGCCTCTTCGTCCGGCAGATGTTCGTGGGTCAGGGTCAGTTCGGTTCCGCCGTCGAACGGCTCGAGCCGAAACGTGACCAGCGACTCCGGTTCCGGCGTTCCGGGCAATTCCCAGGTGAAAACGAGCTTCGTCTCAGGAACCACCTCTTGATAGATCCCGGTCGGGTTGTGCTCGTCGCCGTTGAGAAGCCGGAACACGACGCTGAAGCGGCCGCCCGGACGCACGTCGGCCACCACGCTGAGAGTCGGCCCCGCATCGGGACCCCACCACTGCATCATCAGCTCCGGCTGCGTGATCGCCGCCCAGACCTTGGCGGGCGGGGCCTTGATCCTGCGCACGATGGTCACGCTCGGGAGGCGGCGGGTCATCGTTCGCCACCCTCCTCTACGAGGGCGACAAGTCGATCGAGGCTGACGTTCCAGAAGCGTTCATACTGGCTGAGCCACGCCATCGCCTCCCGCATCGGCGCGGCTGAAAGGTTCACCGACACGGTGCGGCCGATCTTGGCCCGTGTGATCAATCCCGCATCGGCCAGGACGTCCAGGTGCTTCGTCATTCCGGGGAGCTTCAGCGAAAATGGCCGGGCGAGCTCGCTCACCGAAAGCCCAGGTTCGTCCATCAGCCGTAGCAGGACGCCCCGCCGCGTGGGATCGGCGAGCGCCCCGAACGTGCGATCCATACCGGATGACTTATGCTTCGCCATATAGCGAAGTATCTCTTCTTGACACTGGCGGAGTCAACCCTTGGAGGTCTCGCGACGAGAACCCCTTGCCGCAAGACGTCTTCGATGGATGCGAAACCCGGCAAGCCGCTTGCCGTCGAGGAGAGATGGACCGCCCGCACTTGCCTGGCTGATCGGGGGGTTTCGCGCAGCCTGGGGTGAGAACCTCCGGCAGGCAGATCTGTGAAACCGGTCGCCATGAAGGGGAGGAAAACCGCCCTACCCCGCCTCCTGCCCGTCCCGCGTCACGCCGACGCGCTGGGCCAGGCTCGCGCCCATGAACGCGTCCAGGTCGCCATCGAGCACCCCTTGCGTGTCGGAGGTCTCCACGTCGGTGCGCAGGTCCTTGACCATCTGATAGGGCTGCAGGACGTAGCTGCGGATCTGGTGGCCCCAGCCGATGTCGGTCTTCTGGTCCTCCAGCGCCTGCTGGGCCGCCTCGCGCTTCTGCAGCTCCAGTTCATAGAGCCGGGCCCGCAGCATCTTCCAGGCTTCCTCGCGGTTCTGATGCTGCGAGCGGCCGGCCTGGCAGGCCACCGCCACGCCGGTGGGGATGTGGGTGAGCCGCACCGCCGAGTCGGTCTTGTTGATGTGCTGGCCGCCGGCGCCGGAGGCGCGATAGGTGTCGGTGCGCACGTCGGCCGGATTGATCTCGATCTGGATGGTGTCGTCCACGACCGGATAGACCCACACCGAGGCGAAAGAGGTGTGCCGCTTGGCGTTGGAGTCGAACGGCGAGATGCGCACCAGCCGGTGGACGCCCGCCTCGGTCTTCAGCCAGCCATAGGCGTTGGTCCCCTTCACCTGCAGCGTCGCGGACTTGATCCCCGCCTGTTCGCCGCTGGTCTCCTCGATGAAGTCCACCTCATAGCCGTGCGCCTGGGCCCAGCGGCTGTACATGCGCAGCAGCATGCCCGCCCAGTCGTTGGACTCGGTGCCGCCGGCGCCGGAGTTGATCTCCACATAGGCGTCGTTGCCGTCGGCCTCGCCGGAGAGCAGCGCCTCCAGCTCGGCGCGGGCCGCCCGCTCCTTCAGGGCCTTCAGCGTCGCGCAGGCCTCGTCGAAGGCCGCATCGTCGCCCTCGGCCTCGGCCATCTCGGCGTAGCCCACCGCGTCGGCGAGCTCGGTCTCCAGGGAGACCACGGCCTCGACCTGGGCGGCCAGGCGCTGGCGCTCGCGCATCAGGCTCTGGGCGGCTGTCGCGTCGTTCCAGAGGCTCGGGTCCTCGACCCGGGCGTTCAGCTCATGCAGTCGTCGAAGCGCAGGTTCCCAGTCAAAGACGCCTCCTGAGCAGTTCGATCGACTGCTCGACGTCGGCCTTTCCGGCCTCGACATCCGCTCTCATGGAAAGCTCCGGTTACCTGGAGGGTGACAGCCGAAAGTGTGTGCGGTTTCGGCGCCCGTCACGCTCTGTTTTCAAAGAATTCCTGAGCAAGTCTGGTTCGATCTGAACCAGACATGCTCTGGGGCGCGCCAGATAGCGCGCGGGCGGCTTCAATACAATCCGGTCATGTCGTCCGACTTCTTCGGCGCGGCCGGCGCGGGGCCGGGGCCGACCGGGACCGGGCCGTTGGGGACGAGTTGCGGGTACGGGATCGGACCGCCGCGCGGGCTCCCCGGCGAGAGCATCGGCGTCACCACCTTGGGCTCGGTGCCGGGGCGGAACGCCTCGCGCACGCCGCGCACCAGGGCGAACTTGGCGTTGGTGGGGGCCTTGAACTCCTCGGGCGCATAGCCCTTGTCGGCCTCCTGCATGAAGGAGATGAAGATCGGCACGGCCGCCTGGGCGCCGGTCTCGCCATGACCCAGCGTGCGGTTGTCGTCGAAGCCGACGAAGACGCCCACTACGAGCTGCGGCGAGAAGCCCTCGAACCAGGCGCTGCGGTACTCGTTGGTGGTGCCGGTCTTGCCGCCCACCGGCCGGTCCAGCACCCGGGCTGCGGTGGCGGTGCCCCTTTGCACCACGCCCTCCAGCATGGAGGTGATCTGGTAGGCGGTGACGGGATCGAACATCTGCGCGCCCGAGGGCGGCACGCGCGGGCTCTCGTCGCCGTTGAAGCCGGCGCGGCAGCGCGGACAGTCGCGCCGGTCGGCGCGGAAGATGGTCTTGCCCTCCCGGTCCTGCACCAGCTCGATCAGGTGCGGCTCCACCTTGCGGCCGCCATTCACGAAGGTGGCGTACGCGGCGGTCAGGCGGAAGGGCGTCGTCTCGCCGGCGCCCAGCGCCATGGACAGCACCGGATCCATCTTCTCCGAGAGGCCGAGCCGGGTTGCCGTCTCGGCGATCTTCTTCATGCCGACGCCCTGGGCGAGGCGCACCGTCATGGTGTTGAGCGACAGCTCCAGCCCCCGGCGTAGGACGAGCGCGCCATGGAAGTTGTGGTAATAGTTCTCCGGCGACCAAACATCGCCGGCCTTGGCGCCCGGCAGGCTGATCGGCGCGTCCATCACCACGCTGGCGGGCGTGTAGCCGTTCTCCAGCGCGGTGGCGTAGACGATCGGCTTGAAGGCCGAGCCCGGCTGCCGATAGGCCTGGGTGGCCCGGTTGAAGTTCGACAGCGAGTAGGAATAGCCCCCCACCATCGCCAGCACCCGGCCGGAGTGCGGCTCCATCGCCACCATCGCGCCGTTGACCGCCGGGATCTGCTTCAGCAGGTAGCCGCCCTGCGGCGCGGGCGCCACGAAGATCAGGTCGCCCCCGTTCAGGCCCTTGCCGGCCCGGGCCCAGGCGACGTCGGCGGCCGCCAGGCTGCCGGTCGCGCCGTCGGCCAGGCGCACGCGGACGGCGCCGCCTTCCTGGCCGGTCACCACCGCCGGGCGCCAGTCGCGCCGCTCGGCTGGACGGGGCTGTTTCTTCGCCAGGGCTTCGAAGTCGGCGATGTTGTCCGCATGGCCCCAGGCGCCGCGCCACCCGTGGCGCCGGTCGTAGGCCTCCAGGCCATCCATCAGCGCGAGCTGGGCGGCGGTCTGCAGCCGCGGGTCCAGCGTCGTGCGCATGTAGTAGCCGCCCTCGTTGAGGCGGTCCTTGAAGGTGGCCTGGCCGCGCCGGCGCACCTCCTCGACGAAATAGTCGGCGTCCTTGTACTTGGCCCGGGCCGGTTCGACCTGGACCTTGAGGTCTTCCTTCTTGGCCGCCTCGGCCTCGGCGCGGGTGACCCAGCCCAGGTCGGCCATCTGGTCGAGGATCAGGTTGCGCCGGTGCATCGCCGCCGCCTTCTGGCGGATCGGGTGATAGTTCTGCGGCCCCTTGGGCAGGGCCGCCAGATAGGCGCATTCCGCCAGGTCCAGGTTGGAGATCGGCTTGCCGAAATAGTTGTAGGCGGCCGCGCCCACCCCATAGGACCGGTAGCCCAGCCAGATCTCGTTCAGATAGAGCTCGAGGATCTGCTCCTTGGTCAGCGTCTGCTCCAGCCGGCCGGCCAGCAGCGCCTCCTTCAGCTTGCGCCCGATCGTCGCCTCGTTGGTCAGCAGGACGTTCTTGGCCACCTGCTGGGTGATCGTGGAGCCGCCTTCGAACCGGCGGCCCTGGATGGCGTTGAAGATGTTCTTCAGCATGGCCCTGGAAAGGCCCGTCACGTCGACGCCGCCATGGCTGAAGAAGTTGTGGTCCTCGGCCGCCAGGAAGGCTTCCGCCAGCGGGGCCGGGATCCGGTCATACGGGACGAAGATGCGGCGCTCGTTGGAGAACTCGCCGATCAAGGTGCCGTCCACGGCGTAGGCGCGGGTCGCGGTCGGCGGGCGGTAGTCGGCCAGGTCGCCGGCGTCGGGCATGTCGTGGAACAGCCAGGCGGCGTAGATGGCGAGCGCCAGCGCGGCCACGGCCACGGCGCTGAACACCGTCACGCCGGCGATCGCGAGCCACTTCACGGGGGGGTTCAACGCGAGCAGACCTCCGCGGGCGTCACCTCCCCGCCCGCCGGTCTCTAACCTGCATCGCGGCGGGCGCCAACTCGCCGGATAGGCGCCGCGTCAGCGCGCCGCGAGCCGCGTCTCGCGATCGAAATAGTCGTCGATGGCGTCGCCGACGGCGTTCATCAGCTTGCCGCGGCGGGCCGGATCGCGCAGTCCAGCCTCGTCGCTCGTATTGGTGATGAAGCCCATCTCCAGCAGCACGGCGGGCACGTCGGGGGCCAGCAGCACCACCAGGCCCGCGTCCCGGTGGCTGCGGCGCAAGAGCGAGGTCTGGCGCTCGACCCGGGGCAGCAGCACCTCGGCGAAGGCGGCCGAGCGGTTCTTGGTGGCCCGCTGGGTCAGGTCCAGCAGGATGTCGCTGACGCCGGAGTCGCCGGCCAGGTTGGCGCGCATGAACCAGTCGTCCTTGTTGACGAACTTGGCGGCCCGCGCCGAGGCCTTTTCGGAAAGGGTGTAGACGCTGGCGCCGCGCAGCGAGGCGTCGGAGCCGGCGTCGGCGTGCAGCGAGATGAACAGGTCCGCGTCGGCCCGGCGGGCCAGCTGCACCCGCGATTCCAGCGGCACATAGACGTCGTCCATCCGGGTCAGCACCACCCGGTAGCGGCCGGTGCGCTCCAGCCGGGCCTTGAGTTGGCGGGCGGCGGCCAGGGTGATGACCTTCTCCGCCCCTTGCGCGCCGCGCGCGCCGGGATCGCGCCCGCCGTGCCCGGCGTCGATCACCACCACCTTCTTCAGCGACAGGGCCGCGGGGCGCCCGCTCAGGGTCTGGGAGGTCAGGCGCACCGGATAGGCCTTGGCGGCGCCGGGGATCAGCGCCCTGGCCATGGTCGCCGGCGACGACGTCGCGGCCAGGTCGACCACATAGCGGTAGGCGCCGACGCCGTCGGCGGGCGGCAGCAGGAAGCGGCGCTTGACCACGGCGTCGGCGGCCAGGTCCAGGCGCAGGCGCGCCCCGCCGCCGGCCTCGTCCAGCACCCAGGCCTTGACCAGGCCCTGCCCGCGCCCCTGCAGCCCGCCCTCGGCCGAAACCCCGGCCAGGTTGAGCACCACGCGACGATCGGCCGCGCCGCCCGCGACCACCTTGCCGGTGGCGGCGGCGGAAAGATCGATGACGATTCGGGTTTCGACGCGGTCGCCGCCCAGGCGGATCTTGAGCACGCCGGCGCCCGGCTGGGCCGCATGGGACACCGCGAACGCGCCCAGGCAGAGGGCCCCGCCGGCCGCCAGGGCCGCGATTCGGAAGCTCGCACCCTTGAAGACGTCGCCCAACCTCGCGAGCATCCGTCGCCCCGCAGCCATTTTCGTTAACGCTCAGTATGACCCACTATAGGGCGGGCCTGGGGTAACAAAGCGTTAAACGCCTGCCGAGCGAGCGGAACGCTTCCCTTTTGCGCGCTGCTGTTGCAATGTCCGTTCGCACGAGAAGGGCCTGCCGGCGTCGGCCGGGGCTTGCTCCGCGCAGAACCCCGCGTTGGCGCCGAGGCTCGAGAGCCCCGTCTGCGACGCATCCTCCGATACGCGCCTTATCCGCGCGCCTAGGAACACACCGATGGGCAGCGCTGCTCACGCCCTTTCCCGGCATTTCGCCGCCCGTACCGCCTTCGACGGCGTTGCGGCGCGCGGCGCGCGCGCCCTTTTGACAAGCAGGCGCCCGGGCTTCGCGCCCTGGTCGCGCCGCGGAGACCTATTTCATGACCAAGAAGATGTTGATCGACGCCGCCCACCCGGAAGAGACCCGCGTGGTGGTGATCGACGGAACGCGTGTTGAAGAATTCGACTTCGAGAGCCAGAACCGAAAGCAGCTGCGGGGGAACATCTACCTCGCCAAGGTGACCCGGGTCGAACCCTCGCTGCAGGCGGCCTTCATCGAGTACGGCGGCAACCGCCACGGCTTCCTCGCCTTCAACGAAATCCATCCCGACTACTACCAGATCCCGGTGGCTGACCGCGAAGCCCTGCTGCGCGAAGAGGCCGAGGAGGAGGACGAGCACCACGCCGCCCCCGCCGCCCGCGACGGCGACGGCGAGGACGACGACGAGGCCCGCGCCGCCGACGACGACGACGACGTGATGGAGGAAGAGGTCGCCCGCCGCCGGCGGCGCCTCATGCGCAAGTACAAGATCCAGGAGGTGATCCGCCGCCGGCAGATCATGCTGGTCCAGGTCGTCAAGGAAGAGCGCGGCAACAAGGGCGCGGCGCTCACCACCTACCTTTCGCTGGCCGGGCGCTACGGCGTGCTGATGCCCAACACCGCCCGCGGCGGCGGCATCAGCCGCAAGATCACCACCGCCACCGATCGCAAGCGCCTCAAGGGCGTCGTGCAGAGCCTCGAGGTGCCGCAAGGCATGGGCCTGATCGTCCGCACCGCCGGCGCCAAGCGCACCAAGGCGGAGATCAAGCGCGACTACGAGTACCTGCTGCGCCTGTGGGAGAACATCCGCGAGACCACCCTGCACTCCATCGCCCCGGCGCTGATCTACGAGGAGGAGGACCTCGTCAAACGCGCCATCCGCGACCTCTACGACAAGGATATCGAAGGGGTCTGGGTGGAAGGCGAGCACGGCTTCAAGGAAGCGCGCGAGTTCATGCGCATGCTGATGCCGTCCCAGGCCAAGAAGGTGCAGCTCTACCGCGAGCCCACGCCGCTGTTCGTCAAGCACCGGGTGGAAGACCACCTCTCGCAGATCTATTCGCCGGTCGTGCCCCTGAGGTCCGGCGGCTACCTGGTGATCAACCAGACCGAGGCGCTGGTCGCCGTCGACGTGAACTCCGGCCGCTCCACCCGCGAGCGGAACATCGAAGCCACGGCGATGAAGACCAACATGGAGGCGGCCGAGGAGGCCGCCCGCCAGCTTCGCCTGCGCGACCTGGCCGGCCTGATCGTCATCGACTTCATCGACATGGACGAGGCCAAGAACAACCGCGCCGTCGAGAAGAAGCTGAAGGACTGCCTGAAGGACGACCGCGCCCGGGTGCAGATGGGCAAGATCAGCCCCTTCGGCCTGATGGAGATCAGCCGCCAGCGCCGCCGCTCCGGCGTGCTGGAAGGCACCACCCACGTCTGCGAGCACTGCGCCGGCACCGGCCGGGTGCGCTCGGTCGAATC
>Ga0068862_100003849_pt1 | contig 12780 bp, 8 predicted proteins | sample KBSSwiS52_FD_66598 | JGI IMG/M metagenome (GOLD analysis project Ga0068862, IMG submission 66598) | Switchgrass rhizosphere microbial communities from Kellogg Biological Station, Michigan, USA - KBS Switchgrass S5-2 | ecosystem: Host-associated > Plants > Roots > Rhizosphere > Soil ... | reverse complement strand
TTTATTCCGTGGGATTGGTCGGGCGATAACAAACTGTTGGTGGGTTGGCAGCCGCTGGCTGAGGAACGCTCAATCGTCATTTATTCGTTTGAAGAACAGCACTACCAACGCTTCGTGCTTGGTTTTGGCGCATATCCGATTTGGCTGAACGACTATCGAAGAGTTCTGTTCCGCGAAGGAGGAAACCTGTACGTGCTGGATCGAGTCACCGGCAACTGGCAGGAGATCCTGTCGCTAAAGGCTCCGACGTTGATCGGGAATTACGCTTTGTCTCGAGACAATCGTCGACTGTACTACACGAGCGGCAGCGCGGAAGCAGATATCTGGCTTTTGAATGTGGAAACACCGGGGAAGTGAGTGATTGATGATTAGTATCAAGCCTTCTACCTAAACCAGAGCCGCGGTAAGCACCTGGAGCCTCGATCTGTTATGATCCGAGCCATTAGTTAAGCCGCTTTCAAGCGCACCAACCCGACGCTTGCAACTGAACACCTGACCCGGCAACCACCAGTCGGTTGATTACTAGTCACACCTGAGAGGTTCCATGAGTACCAATGGACGAACACATGCCGCAGCGCCGGCTCATACATTACGAAAACCTGCGCGTGCGTTAAAGAACGACAACCGACTAGTCGACGACAGCTTCGCCCGCATCTTCAATCTCAGTCCTTACCGGATGGGCATCGTCCGAGTGGCTGATAAGGTTATTGTCGCCGTCAACGATCGCTTTGTTCATGACTTGGGGTACACGCGAGAAGAAGCTATCGGTCGCAACATTTTTGATTTTCACCTCAATGACGAGTTGGCAGCGAAAATCAAGGAACTGCGCGACGACGAGAATCCCATTCGCGATCTTGAAGGTGCTGTAAAAACGAAATCCGGTGACGAGCGGCGGATCGTCACTTCTGCTGAGTATCTGGACTTCGAAGGTGAACCCTGTTTCCTTTGGGCGACGAACGACATCACTGAGTATAAGCTCACCGAGGCTGCCCTGCGGCGCAATGAAGAATTGTTTCGGGCAATCGTCGAAGATCAAACTGAAATGATCGTTCGTTGGAGGCCGGACGGAACCCGCACCTTCGTTAATCAAGCGTACGCCCGCGTCTTTGGAGGAACGCCTGAAGACTATATCGGCACGAACTTCTTTCCACTGATTCACGAAGAGTATCGTGAGACGATTCGTCAAAAAATTCTTTCGCTTACGCCCGAACAACCTTTGGCGACAGCAATTCACCAGAGCGTCGCCGAGGGCGAACCGCGATGGCAGGAGTGGACCGACCGAGGCATCTTCAATCAGGACGGCGAACTCGTTGAACTCCAATCCACTGGCAGAGACATTACTGAACGGGTTAAAGCAGAGGAAGAGTTGCGCACGTCAGAGGAAAGGTTTTCCAAAGCGTTCAGTTTGGGCCCTCACCGTATGGGAATTGTTCGAGTGAGTGACGGATCGATTCTCGATGTGAACGATCGGTGGGTGCAGGAAACCGGTCTTACACGTGCCGAGGTCGTCGGACAGTCAATTCTGGATGTAATCTCGCAAGTTCATGGTGACTCAAGCGATCGTGTTAAAGAACTCTGGGAAGCGGGTAAACCTTTTCGAGACGTCGAGCTAGCCTTTAGTCCGAAAACAGGAAAGAAGCGGATCGTGCTCTCGTCGGGAGAAGTGTTCGATCTCCACAATGAGCCCTGTTTACTATTTGCCGCCCACGACATCACGGAACGCAAACAGGCTGAGGAGAGAATCCGGCTTCTGCAAAAGATTACGATGGATGTGGCGGCTGCAGAAGATCTTTCGTCATCACTTAGCGTTGTCCTTCGTGATGTATGCGAAATGACGGGATGGGCTCTCGGGCAGGCTTGGCTGCCGAATGAAGACGACACGACGCTAACTCGCTCTTCAGCATGGTACGCAGCAACATCTGATTTGGACCAGTTCAGAGAATCTACTAAAGACTTCACGTTTGGACCGGGCGAAGGACTTCTGGGACGCGTCTGGCAATCGAAAGAGCCAGCCTGGGTGCGAGATGTTCCCGACGACAAAGATTGTCCACGGGCTCAGTTCGCCATAGACGCGGGTTTGAACGCGGGCGTAGCCGTTCCGATCCTGTCAGGTGAAGAAGTCATCGCCATACTTGAATTCTTTCTTCGTGAGCCGCGAGAAGAAGACGAACGACTTGTGAATGCAATCACGGCTGTCGCCGCTCAGTTGGGCATGGTCGTCCGGCGCAAACGAGCGGAGGATGCATTGCGATCTTCAGAGCAGCAACTGCGCGCGCTGGCGGTTCGACTTCGATCTGCTCGTGAAGAAGAAGGGACGCGCATCGCGCGCGAGATTCACGACGAACTCGGCAGCGCTTTGACCGGTTTGAAATGGGATCTCGAGCGACTGGAAAAGCTGCTCGCTAATCCAAAAGAGGCGTCCGTCGCGCTTGATAAGATTCCACCGATAATAAGCGTCGTTGATTCGACCATCGACACGGTGCGACGAATCTCGTCTGAATTAAGACCAGGCGTGTTGGATGATCTCGGCCTGGCTCCGGCAATCGAGTGGCAAACTCAGCAGTTTGAGCAACGCACAGGTATCCACTGTTCGTGCTCAGTTAAGCCAAGCACAGTTGATTTGGGCCAGGAGCAGGCGACGGCTATGTTTCGTGTCTTCCAGGAGATTCTCACGAATGTTCTAAGGCATGCTCAAGCCACAAGCATCGATGTGAGCGCATTCCAAGAAGGTCAATGCTTTATGCTTGAAGTCAAAGACAACGGTCGAGGAATTACCGCCCCCGAAAAAACGAACATCCGGTCGCTTGGTCTACTGGGAATGCAAGAGCGCATTCAGTTGATCGGAGGCTCCGTCCAGATCGATGGTGTCGCTGGAGAGGGCACGCGCGTTAAAGTCTGCGTCCCGCTTAACTGAGAACGTCGAACTCCATGTTAAGAATTCTCTGCATTGACGATCATCAAGTTGTCCGTGAAGGCGTCAGGAAGATCTTTGAGGAGAAAGGTGTCAGCGTCGAAATCGGTGAAGCCAGCAACGCGGCGGAAGCCATTCGCCCGATCAGCCAGAAGCAGTGGGACATCGTTGTTCTCGATATTTCTCTCGGCGGTAAAAGCGGGCTCGACCTACTCAAGGAAATTCGGATCCTCCAACCGCGCCTGCCAGTCCTAATCTTCAGCATGCACTCTGAAGAGGTTTACGCGCGCAGGGCAATCAACGCCGGCGCTCGAGGTTACATCACCAAGGGAAGTTCGTCGGAGGAGCTTTACGCGGCCATCAATAAGATTGTTCGGGGTGGACGTTACATCTCAGCGGCGCTTGCAGAAAAAATCGTATTTGCTGCAGACGGCGACAGGCATCCGCACGAATCTCTTTCACCGCGCGAGTACGAAGTGATGTTGTTGATTGCGAGAGGTGTGTCGAACAAGGAAATTGCCGAACGGCTGGGTATCGACAGCCGCACCGTCACCACACATCGCCGTCGACTCCTCGACAAAATGAACATGCAAACAGACGCCGATCTCAACGAATATGCGCGCGTGAATGAATTGCTTAACTAGTAGGGTCACTAATTTGTAGGGGCGTCCCTCCGCGGGCGCCCCTCCTTCGCGTTCGTTGGTGGGAGTGGGGCGCCCACGGAGGGACGCCCCTACAAATCAGGACCACACTGTCAGTCGTTGCCCTACATCACATGTCTTTCGTCTGACAAAAAGTTCCTACCTCAACCGATAGTCCAATCCTGGTCCAAATTGTATTGTCAGCCCGTAGCGAAACAAGGGGTCCCCAAGGGTGTTCTCTGAATTTTTATTGAAGTTGCGGCGCACCGGGGGCGAGTTGCGCCGCAATAGGTGTGGTCGCGGATCTGGCGCAGTGTCGCACCGCTTCTGCACCGAAGCAGGGTGAGACGTCGTGGGGATCTCGCCCTGCCCCATATCAGGGTTGTCGGCAGATTTAGGTTGTAGAGTTGACTATCATGATTGAGGGCAGCGCGGAAGAGCTTCTGGAGCGCACGCTTTCTCAGGTGCAATGGGACCTGGAGGAGAGCGAACGGCGCTATCGAGAGATCTTCGAAAATGCTAAAGACGCGATCTACGTTCACGATCTGAACGGTCGCTATACTCTCGTCAACCCAGCAGCCGAAGAACTCAGCGGCTACAGCAGAGATGAAATACTGCAGCTCAGTGTGTTTGATATGGCTTCCCCAGAACACGTTGAGCTGATCTGCAACAGCCTGAAACAAAAACTCACCGACCACGCACCTACGACTTACGAGATTGAAGCAATCAGAAAAGATGGCACGCGTGTACCCGTAGAAGTCAGCAGTCGGCTGATCTATCGCGATGGTAGACCGATAGGCGTACAGGGTTCGGTTCGCGACATATCAGAACGACGCCGTGCCGAAGAAGTCGTAAGAGCAAGCGAGCAGCGCTTTCGTGATCTCGTTGAAAATGCCAACGACATCATCTTCACCTGCGACATGCTTGGAAAGATCACTTCGCTGAATCGGGCGGGTGAACGAGTGACCGGCTATACAGCCGAAGAAGCACTCAAAATGAATTTCGCGCAAGCCGTCTCCCCAGACGATATCGCCAAGGTTCGCCACATGCTGTCGCGCAAGCGCGCGGCAGATGTGGCGACCGTGTATGACCTTGAATTAATTACCAAATCCGGAGGTAGAGCCGCAGTCGAAATAAGTTCGCGGGCCATCCTGAAGGATGGCCAAGCTGTTGGTGTCCAAGGCATTGCCCGCGACATTACCGACCGCCAGCGAATGGAGAACGACTTGCGCACGAGCCAAGCCCAACTTCAACAGTCGCAACGGCTCGAGGCCGTGGGCCAACTGGCAGGCGGAGTCGCTCACGACTTCAACAATCTGCTCACCGCAATTATCGGTTATAGCGATTTTGCGCTGAGAAAGATGCGCGCAAATAATCCAATAAGACGCGACATTGAGGAGATCAAGAAAGCCGCCAATCGCGCAGCGACACTTACGCGCCAGCTACTCGCTTTTAGTCGCAAACAGATTCTGAAACCGGAAGTACTTGATCTGAATCTAGTCGTTGGTGACATGCACAAGATGTTGGAGCGTCTAATCGGTGAAGATATCGATCTCGTCACGACACTTGGGAGCGATACAGATCCCGTCAAAGCTGATCGTGGCCAACTCGAACAGATCATCATGAACCTGGTCGTGAACGCTCGCGACGCAATGCCGTTTGGCGGAAGCGTTACGATCGAAACAGCAAACGTTTTGTTTGATAAGGCGTATACCTCCGAACATGTGCCGGTAAAGCCCGGGAAGTATGCGATGTTGGCGGTTAGCGATACCGGTCTTGGGATGGATGCCAACACACAGCTGCATATCTTCGAACCGTTTTTCACTACGAAAGAGTTAGGAAAGGGAACGGGTCTCGGTCTTTCTACGGTTTATGGCATCGTCAAACAGAGCGGTGGGTTCATCTGGGTTTACAGTGAACTGAATGTCGGAACAACGTTCAAGATCTATCTGCCGAGTTTGACGGAACTGCATTTCGATCAGGAGTTGACGTCGATTGACACCGCGGAGACGGAGACCGGCACTGTGTTGTTGGTCGAGGACGATCCGCTGGTGAGGAACGTCGCGCTTCGAGCACTGGAATCGGCAGGCTACACAGTACTCGAATCAGGAAACGGGCATGGCGCACTCGCAATGGCCCACAGTTGCGACGACGAGATCGATTTACTCATCACAGATGTCGTGATGCCATTGATGGGTGGACGCGAGTTGGCCCAGGAGTTGTCGGCCTTACATCCAAAGACCAGCATCCTCTTCATGTCAGGCTACACTGACGATGCGGTTGTTCGTCACGGAATCATGGACAAAGACATCGAATACCTGCAAAAGCCATTTACCCCTGAGAGTTTGGTGCGGCGAGTTGGCGAAGTTTTGCGTGATGCAAGAAACGCGCACGAGTAGTAGCGGATAAAGAGGCGGCACAATCCGCTCCCGGCGTGTAGGGCGGCTCCCCCTGTGGCCGCCCGACTCTCTTTCCTCAGTCCCTTTTTTCTTCAATCAAGAGATCTGTAGTCTTTTCTGTGAGGCTCGGTGGCACTGACCGACTGGTAGCTGCCGGTGAAGGCGCCAGCTTTCGCTTCTCTGTGGGAATTTTTAATAGCGTCAGAGCACCTTCGTTAGGTCTCATCTGCGGAGGATCCCCGCCACGCTGATAGCGCTTGTACAACCGCAGATTCCCAATCCCGATCATAAGCGACACAAACCCGAAGAAAAGCTGGAATACCCAGATTGACCAAAGTCTGGGCTCGGTTATCAGACCAACTATGCTACCTGCGAGCAGGACGATCCCAAGGAATGTATTCCAGCCGCCGTCTCGCGCGTTCTCACGTTCTTCAAACTGGCGTTGACTCAGAAAGACGTGGTCTAGTCTGTTGAGCAGTTGAGATCGCCAACTGATCTTGCCAGCCATCGCCTGCGTAACGAGATTTAAGTCGGCCCCGCAACTTCTGCAGAACTTCGCATCGAACTCAGTTGTTTCTGTTGCACAGCGCGGGCAATACATAAGTTACTCGAAACTATACAGCAATCTTTTGCTCTGAACTCACCAAATCCACTTTAAACTACTCAACACCAGCCTAACTACCCGTGTATTCTTGTAGTCCTTTGAATGAGCACCTCATTTGTCATAGCGCTGGGAATACTCCTGGGCTTGCTGTTCTTCCTTTACCAGCAAGTACGTAGAGCTGGATGGCCGATCGCGATTGGCGCACCTCTTCGGAAGCCAAAGAGTAAGTGGCGCGTTGTTTTCGCCACGATACCTGTGGTAATTGCCGCGCTCGTTATTTGGGCGTTCTTTATCGAACCGAACCGGCTCGTCGTTCGACACCAGACTATTCAAATCGCCGAGTGGCCGAAAGAGCTTAGCGGTATTCGGATAGCTGTGATTTCAGATATCCATGCCGGCAGCCGATTCATCGACGACGATAAGCTTCGACTGATTGTCAGGCGAACAAATGAACTGCAGCCGAGCCTCATTTTGATTCTCGGGGATTACATGACAGGCCGGGGTCGCGACACCCACCCTCCAGAAAGATTCGCACTTATCCTAAAGGACTTGAACGCACCTCTCGGCGTTTATTCCGTTTTGGGCAATCACGATTGGTGGTTCGATGGAAAGCGTGTGAGAGAAGCGCTCGAAGCGAATGGCATTCGAGTTCTTGACGATGAATCTACGGAGTTGAGACTTCCGACCGGATCGTTTTGGTTAGTCGGCCTTGCAGATTTGTGGACTCGGCCGCAGCGCATCGAACCAACGATCGCTCAGATACCTCAGGGTCGTCCAATCATGGCGATCACACACAACCCTGACATCTTCCCGCGGGTCCCTCCGCGCGTGCAGTTGCTGTTAGCAGGCCACACTCATGGTGGGCAAGTCAGATTTCCTTTGATTGGCACAGTCGTGCAGGCATCAGACTACGGCGAACGCTATGTTCGTGGACACGTGTTCGAACAGAATCATCATCTGTTCGTCACGACGGGAATTGGCACGAGCATTGTGCCGGTGCGCTTCTCCGTGCCGCCAGAAATCGTAATGCTTACGATCGAGTCACAGTAACCATTACTTCGAGGGGCCAAAGCGCGATGCGGTCAACGTGACGTCAGCGCGCGCCCACGCTTTCTTAAAACGCGCCTCGGCTAGTGCCGCCTCTTCGTTCTTGCCCTGTGCTTTAAGCGCTGCCGTTAATCCGAATAGGGCCCAGCCATTATCCGGGTTGCGCCTCAAGTCTTCCCAATAAACAGTTTCGGCTTCCGAGGGTCGATTGGCTTCCAATAGGACGGCGCCAAGCGCAAGTCTTGGTGGGTAATGCCATTCGGCGGGCTCGGTGTAAACGAGTGCGTCCTCAAGGCGCACGGCTCGCTCCAGATGATTGATTGCCACGTCGTAGTTTTTCTTCGCTGCAGCAATTTCACCAGCCAGAACTTCCGGAGCGATCGAAAGCACGGCGCGCGCGGTGTTCAACGAAAATAGCGGTGATTTGAGCGACTCGTCTTTGAGCACCTCTTTTAGCTTTGCAAGTTCCTGCTCGGCGGCGTCTGATTGGCCTTTGCCAACGAACGACACGCCACGCGCATAGTGCCACATACCAGTCATGTATGCGCTGGTCTCTGGTGGCGCAGGCTCCCGCAACAGTTCATCCCATTTTCCAAATCGCGTGAGTGCAAAATATGGAACAACGCGAAAGCCAGCGAGCAGTGGCGCCTGTTTCAAACTTTCATCGCTAACTCTTGCCGCTGTATTCCTCGCCGACTCGATCGCGAGTTTACTCCGACCATCCGCTGTTGCTGCAAACCACAGGAAATGTATGTTGTGCGGAAAGTAGGCCATCGGATAAAGGCCCTGAGCTCGACATTGCGTTATGTAGTCCTGGTCGGCTGCAATTGCGAGCTCGTTACTTCGTGCCGCGTCAGCATAGCGGCCTACCCGCTGATAAATGTGCGCCGGCATGTGGACCATGTGTCCGGCCGCAGGCATGAGCGTGAGCAAACGGTCGGCGGCTGGCTCAGCCTTTGCCGCGTCCTTCGCTTCCATCAAGTGAATGTATAGATGCAAAGCGCCTGGGTGTTGTGGATTACGCGCTATGACCTTCTCGGTCAGCGCCACTATTTCAGCCGTACCTTCGTAAGGCTTGCCATCACGCGTCCAATAGCCCCACGGGCGAAGATCCATCATCGCCTCGACGTATAACGTTGCAGCATCAAGGTCGTCAGGAAATCGTTCCTGGACTTTGCGCATCGCTTCCGCGTACTTACGGTCGCGCGCTGTTCGGTCCTCAGGACGTCCAGAGTAGCGTTGGGCCAGTGCTTCTATATAAGCCTGTTCACGATCGGACGCGCTTGACTTCATTGCTAACGCTTTCTGGACCAGTTCAAACGCCTTCGGTTCGCTGGCGGGATCCATGGCCGCGTTAATGTTTGGTCCGAGTACGAGTGCCTCGCCCCAGTAGGCCATGGGCAGATTTGGATCCAAACGCGCCGCCTCTCTAAAAGCCCGGCCCGCTTCAGCGTGATTAAACGCATACGAGAGGTTTACGCCCTGATTGATAAACAACTGTGCTTGTTTGTTCTTTGTAGATACGCCAAAGACATGGTTACCCAGGTTCTGAAGACGCGGCGCCAATGCACCCGTTGGCGACGCCTGAGACGGCTCACTCGATTGTTGGTAATGAACGTGGCCACCGGCCTTTTGTTCTTGAGCGAGCACATTGGGGAAGGCTGTTACTATCGCGCCTAACGCAAGGAGAACAACCGTTGATCGCTTATATCGCATACTCGTCCTTTCAATTGAGCAGTTACAGGCCTTTTCGGCCCGCCGATTTTACCGGTTCAAGTAGACGAACCGCTCCGCGTCGTGAAACACAAAGAATATTGTAAGCAAGGGCACAAAGGCGAACAATTTTGTTGCTCTCTCTTGCTAACGCGCAGGAAATAAACAAAAAGGGCCATTTTGCGCACGCAGCTGCGTGGTGCTCAATGCTAGAATCCGAAACCCCAAAACATGTCTATTCAGGTAACGGGGGTCTTTCGACCTTAACCATATGAAGATCGATCAACCTCCGCTCAGCGTCGCAATGCCAGTGCACAACGCATTGCCGTTTCTCGATGCAAGCATCGGCAGCATTCTTAATCAATCATTTTCAGATTTCGAGTTCGTAATCTTGAACGATGCTTCTACCGATGGATCAGGTGCGGTGTTACGCAAATGGGAAAAACGCGACAGCAGAATACGCGTCATCGAGAGCGCTGACAAGCTAGGTCTCGCGGGCAGTTCTAATCTGATAGTGTCTACTTCCAGGGCACGAATCATCGCCCGCATGGACGCGGACGATATATCACACCCGGATCGATTAAGACGGCAATTGGATATCATGGAACGCGATTCGGATGTCGTTGTCGTGGGAACTCTTTGTGATGGCATTGATGCTGCCGGACAACGAACCCGGCCAGCAGACAGGTGGCGAATAGTGCGTCGCTCGAGGTACATCCCTTTCCCACATGGGTCTGCGATGTTTCGGCGTAAAGCCTTCGACGCAGTGGGTGGATATCGGAAGGAGTTTGAACTCGGCGAAGACCAGGACTTCTTTTTTCGAATGACGGGTGTTGGGCGCGTGGTCACACTGCCTGATGTGCTTTACCACTTTCGATACCACACGGATAACACAACCATTCTCACCGGTGCGCGTGGCGTGCGGATGATGCACAACAACGGAAATGGCAATGATCTCGATCTGTCGTGTCTTTACGTGCTCGGCGCTATGCGACTCTGGTCGGGCCATCGTCCGGCGATTTCACCGCATATCGTAGCTACCAAAATCTCTCGTTTGAACTGGCAATCATTCATAACTTTCGCGTCCGCATCGGTGGGCACCGTGAGTCCGGAAGCCCTGAGACATATGCTACGGTTCATAATTCGTGCCCGTAATAACCTGGCACGTTTACGAGTCAAGGATGGGAGACCTTACGAATGGCGATTGAAGTAATCGTCGTGGGGCTGGGACTACGAGGAAGGGATTGGATAAGAGAAGTAAGGGCCTCGCAGGAGTTTGAACTGGTCGGATGCGTGGATACCGACCGAGAGGCACTTGCTGCTGTTGAGAATTTGAGTGTCCCGGCAAGCAGTTGCTTCCAGGATTTGAATGAAGCAATCGACAGAACAGGCTGCCGCGCGGTGATCGTTGCAACTTCGGCTGACCAACATGTTGGACCATGCGAAAGTTCGATCGCGCGCGATCTTCCTGTCCTGGTAGAAAAACCATTCGCGCTAAGCCTGACCGACGCGCGCAGACTGGTTCAACTCTCCGAACAGCAAAAAGTTCCGCTGTTGGTAGCGCAAAACTATCGCTATCTCCGCTCGTTTCGTGCTGCGCGACGCATCATCGCAGAAGCTAGGCTCGGCGCTGTACATTTGATTTCCTGCCAGTATTTTCGACCGCCGCACGATGTGAGATCGCACCGGCGTTTAGAACACACGGTTCTGTTTGCCGTCAGCGTCCATCACCTTGATGCACTCCGTTACGTGCTAGGTACAGAAGTGACCAACGTCGCAGCGGAGAGTTTTACGCAGCGACCAGACGAGTCGCCGTCGGGTGCTTCATTTCGCGCAATGCTATCGTTCGAAAATGGAATGCGTGCTTCCTACGCAGCAACCTATGAATCGAGTGGACACGAGTTTTTCGAACGAGGACAGGAGTTTTACGCACGCTTTGTTGGCGACAAGGCGACTTTGCACGTGTTTCATCGATGGCTCGTCTTGTGTAAGCAAGGTAGTGTCCCGCGACTGGTTAACCGCGGACCACGCAAAGTGACGGAAGAGCAAGTCATACTCCGGCAATTTCACCGGGCCATCGCTTCCGGTGAGCCGAGTGAGATAAGTGGTCGTGACAACCTGCAAACAGTGGCTGTGCTCGAGGCGTGCGCCAGGTCGGCTACCGAGCAACGTTGGATCAACCCGCAGGAACTATTGAATGGCTCAGGTGAATAACATCAGTGTGCTGGCGATAGCGGTGGACGCAGCTGAACCGACATTTATCCGGCATCTGATGGATCGTGGTGAACTGCCGAAGCTGAAGTCGCTACTTGACGGAGGCAAGTGGTTGCGCGTGAAGTCGCCGGCCCACCTCGGCAGCGGATCTGTTTGGCCCACGTTCATAGCCGGCCAAAGTCCAAGTGTCCACGGTGTGTATGGTGAGTGGTTGTGGGATCCGACTCTGATGAGCGTGACCCGGTACGACGGTAAACGAGTAACACCCTTCTGGAAGAACTTAGTCGAACACGGCGTTTCAGTTGGTGTGTTAGATCTTCCATTCATGCCGCTGATTGGATTCTCAAAGGGATTTGAGATCTCGGAATGGGGTGCTCACGATATAGTCGACGGAGCAACGCGCTTTGCTCCAGTCTCGATCGCAAACACGGTCGCACAACATTCACCTCACCCGCTGCAAACGCGTTTAGAAATATCAGGACCCGGTGATAATCGCGGTCTCGAGCAAGTGGGAAATATTTGCTTAAACGGAATAGCTACCAGGGGTAAGTTAACTCGAGCGTTGCTCGCTGAGACGCGGCCCCAACTTGCGATAATTGGATTCCCAGAACTCCACCATTCAGCCCACTATCTGTGGCATCAAGTCGAGGTTGATGCCCCGGCGTATCGAAATGCCGGGGCCGGACGTTTCATGAGTACGCGGCCAACCATGAGCGACATCTATCAAGAAGTGGATCGACAGGTCGGTGAACTAGTCGAGATGGTTGGACCAGAAACGTCGATAATGGTTTTTTCACTACATGGTATGCGACCGGCGTTCGGCATACCGTCGTTCCTGACAGCATGGCTTTGCGAACAGGGATTTTGCCGTCTTAACGATTGGCGCGATCAGAGTTGGCGCGGCCGCGCGCGAAGTTCCTTTGCGACTCTTAAACGGCATGCGCCGGTGAAACTAAAGAAACTTTATTACTCGATGCTTCCTCGAGATATTACTTACCGACTTGCATCGACAACGATAATGCCAGGTTACGATTGGGCGCATACGAGAGCGTTTGCTTTGCCCACAGATCAACATGGGTGGATACGCGTGAATCTGATTGGTAGAGAGGCTGGAGGTACGGTGCCGGCGGTTAACTACGATGACACGTGTAATGAACTGGAAAGAGCACTTAGTGATCTGCGGTCTGATCGCGGTGAGCTTTTAGTGGACAAAGTGATTCGCACAGCTCGCAGTGTTGATGAGGCCATGGA
>Ga0068862_100003846_pt1 | contig 12786 bp, 8 predicted proteins | sample KBSSwiS52_FD_66598 | JGI IMG/M metagenome (GOLD analysis project Ga0068862, IMG submission 66598) | Switchgrass rhizosphere microbial communities from Kellogg Biological Station, Michigan, USA - KBS Switchgrass S5-2 | ecosystem: Host-associated > Plants > Roots > Rhizosphere > Soil ... | reverse complement strand
GCCAGGCAGGCGAGGACCGCTTCCAGCCGCTGCGGCGAATCCGTGTTGTAGTTGCGGTGCGCGGTCGCGAGCACGTAATCACCGTGCTCGCCGCTCTCGGGCAAGCGGTCGCGGCTGGCGAGCAGGACGTCGGCGAGAGGGTCGCCGGTGACGAAGACTTCCCCAGGCACTTCTTCGCGCACGAGCACCTCGCGCGCGTGCTCGCAGGGAGCGAAGAGGGCGGCGGAGAGGCTGTCGGTCTCGATCCTGTTGCCCTCCTCGGGCATGTCCTCGCGGTAGCTGCGCAGGCCGGCCTCGACGTGCAAGAGCGGGATGCCGGCCTGAGCCGCGGCGCGGGCACCGGCCAGGGTGGCGTTGGTGTCGCCGCGGACGAGCACGGCGTTCGGACGCTCGGACTCGATCACCCGGGCAATCCGCCGCTGCGCGACCTCCACCCCGGCCTGATTCGGAAGCGAGCCGACGCCGAGATTGTGCTCGGGCAGCGGCAGCTTCAGGTCGGCGATCTGCAGGTCCGACATCTGCGGGTCGTAGTGCTGCCCGGTGTGGACCAGGATCTCCTCGACGCAGTCGTTGAAGGCGAGCGCCAGCGGAGCCGCTTGCACGATCTCGGGGCGGGAGCCGATTATGGAGACGATCCTTGGGGCCATACAGCAGACCAACGGCGGGGGGAACCCCGGCCTTGCGCGGACGCCCGAAATTCGAGCGGATCCAACCTCACCGGCTGCGGAGCTCGAGCGGAGCCACCCCGCTGGCATCTGCGCCTAGGCCTTTTTTCACCCGGCCGAATCGCGGTCCGACGGGAACAGGCGCGCAAGTGCAACCCCCGGCACGCCGTTCTCCCAGTAGGCGATGGATACCTACGAGCTCAGCCGCGACCACGCCTTCCTGGCAACCGAAACCCGGATCTGGGTGATCGCCCGGCGCTGCTTCGATCTCCTCGCCGGCTCGACTTTGATCCTGATCGCGTCGCCGCTGATGATCGCCGTTGCCGTCGCCGTCCGGCTCGACAGCCACGGTCCCTCGCTGTTCCGCCAGCGCCGGCTCGGATACCGGCAGCGGGAGTTCACGCTCTTCAAGTTCCGCAGCATGCGGAACGAAGCCGACGAGAAGCGCCACCGCGAATACGTCGCCGCGCAGATCTCGGGTGGCGACTCCGGGGAGACGGGCGGCGAGAACCTCTACAAGCTCGCGGTCGACGACCGCATCACCCCGGTCGGGCGCCTGATCCGGCGCTGGAGCCTGGACGAGCTCCCCCAGCTCTTCAACGTCGTCCTCGGCGACATGACCCTTGTGGGGCCGCGCCCGGCGATCCCCTACGAGGTTGAGTCCTACCCGACCTGGTACCTGAAGCGGTTCGCGGTCAAGCCGGGCCTCACCGGCCTCTGGCAGGTGAGCGGCCGCAACGAGCGCACCTACGAGGAAATGGTGAGCTTGGACATCGAATACGCCGGAACCCGCTCGTTCGTGGGCGATCTCGCGATCCTCGCGAAGACGCCCGCGGCGGTTCTCGGCCGGAGAGGAGTGGCATGAACCCGCAGGGCGCGATCGGCACGCTGGTCGTCGGCTACGGCTACTGGGGCCCAAACATCGTCCGCAACGTGGTCGAGCGTCCGGAGCTAAGGATGATGGGCCTCTGCGAGGTCGACGAGCGCCGAATCGCCGACTTCAGGCGCCGCCATCCGGGAATCTGGATCGAACCCGACCTCGACGGGGCGCTCTCGGACCCGCGCATCGAGGCGGTCGCCATCGCCACCCCGCCCCACACCCATTTCGAGCTGGTAAGCCGAGCGCTGGAAGCCGACAAGCACGTCCTCGTCGAGAAGCCGCTGGCGCGCACCGCCGACGAGGCGGCGCGGCTGGTCGCGATGGCCGAGGAGCGCGGGTGCGTCCTCGTCCCTGGCCACACCTTCGTCTACAGCCCCTCGGTCAACAAGGTCCGGGAGCTGATTCGCTCGGACGAGCTCGGTGAGATCTACTTCGTCACGTCTTCCCGCATGAACCTCGGTCTTTATCAGAAGGACGGGGTGATCCTCGACCTCGCGCCGCACGACCTCTCGATCCTCCTGCACTGGCTCGGCAAGCCGCTGGTCGAGGTCGTGGCCCACGGTCGCAGCGTCTTCCAGGCGGGCATCCACGAGACGGTGTTCCTCACCCTCACGTTCGAGGGCGGGACTAAGGCCAACGTCCAACTCTCCTGGCTGGCGCCGCGCAAGGTGCGGCAGATGGTCGTCGTCGGCAGCCGTCGCATGGTCCAATACGAGGACACTGCGGCGGACGACTCGGTGCGGATCTACGACCGCGGCCTCGAGTTCGCGGAGCCGCCCGCGAACTTCGGTGAGTACCGACTCACCTACCGCACCGGCGACATGGTCGCTCCACGGATCGAGGCGCTCGAGCCGCTGGCCCAGGAGCTGCGCGACTTCGCCTCGGCGATCCGCGAGGGCACGACGCCAGTCTCCAACGCGCGCCTCGGGGTTGAGATCGTGCTCGGACTGGAAGCGCTGGAGGAATCGCTTCACGCCGGCGGAGCGACCGTGCCGGTCCGCTCCGTGGACCAGGTCCTCGCCGACGCACGCCAGGCCGCCACGAGGCCGGTCTGAATCTCACTCGACCGTTCCAAGGCAACGCTCCGCTGGGCCGTTTGCGACCCTTGCGATCGCTGCCTCGGCAGCCGCTTGCGAGGGCGGGAAATCCGAAACTGGAAAGACGAGCTAGAAGTTGAGCTTCTTCCTACTGATTAGCGAGGACAGCTTCAGCACGATCGGAGTACGAAAATCGGACAGTTTAACTTCGCTCACGCAGCCCTCCGGCTCAGGTCGTCTTGTGTGACGACAGGGCGGTCTTCATCAGGTCCAACTCGGCCAGGTAGACGATGATCGAGTGCCCGGCCAGGTCAGACAAGGTGGTTCCCTGACGCTCGGCCTCGGCGCTCAGCAGCTCCCTGGTCGCCTCGTCGATTGTCAGATCAAAACTGACGACAGGCTTCTCAACCGCTTGACCAAGCCCTTTCGGAACCGGAATCGGTGGCCTTCCGAGCTTGAGCTTGAGGAAGTAATGCGTCAGAGCGGTGCGGGCGGCCGCCTGCAGATCCGGACCGATCATCTCGCGCATACTTGCGCAGGTAAATTTTCCCAACTTAACTGTCACGGTCGGCTCTGGCAAAAGAACTGTTCAACAATGCCTGAAATTGCTCATTGGCACCTAATAATCCGCCTATCTTCGTTCTCCTCAATTTTCGGAGCACCAGCCGGCAGATATCGAGTGGACGAATGACTGGGCGTTGACAGGCCCACCTTCGTCCTGAATTCTGCGTTCATTCTCGCAGTCGATTCCACCCGAAAGGTTTCAACTCAGTCGCACCATTCCCGGAATTTCGGACTCCGACTTTTATCCGATCTGCGGGATTTGAAACCAAGTGCAACCTGAACATCCGGAAAACGCCACGAGACGGGGAGAAATGGTGACAGGGAGCAAGAACGGCCAGTTATTCAACCAGACGGGCCCGACGGAACCGCCCAGCGCAGAGCGGGACAGCCGGATGGTTCAGATGGCTGTCGATGCCGCCAAGGCCGGCGACCGTGAGGGACTCCATTTCCTCTACGCACGCTTTGCGCCGGACGTTCAGCGATATATCGCCAGTATCGTGCACGACCAGCACGAGGCCGAAGACATCAGCCAGATGGTCTTCGCCAAGTTGATGACCCGGATCGTGAAGTACGAGCAGCGCGAGGTGCCCTTCGCTGCCTGGATCATGCGGGTCGCCCGCAATGCTGCCCTCGACTACGTTCGCGCCAGCCGCGCCGTCCCGACCGACGAGATCCGGCTCTCCGACCACGGTGAGACCATCCGCACGGACCGCGCCCGGGAGCTGCGGATAGCCCTCGAAGCACTGCCTGCGGATCAGCGCGAAGTGCTGATCTTGCGGCATATCGCGGGCCTCTCGCCGCTGGAGATCGCCGACGCCCTCGACAAGACCGAGAGCTCGGTACACGGCCTTCACCACCGGGGCCGCAAGGCGCTCCGCGAGAAGCTCGTCGAGCTCGGCGCGGCGCCCACCGTAGCGCCGGGTCAGGGCATGGCCTAGCCGCCGTCGCGCCGCAGGCTCAGACTCTCAGTCCAGAACTCCGGCTTCCCGCGCCCCGACCGCCGTCTGGATCAGCGTCTCCTCAGCGTCGAACTGCGGCTCCCAGCCGAGCTCGACCCGCGCTTTGGTCGCGTCCATCAGCACCGGCCGGTCGTAGGCGATCGCCCACTCGAGCTGGGGGCTGAAGAAGGCGAGGCGGCGGGCGGAGCGGCCGCCGATCGAGGCGAGCGGGCCCGGCACCCGGACCGAGCGCCAGCCGATCGCACGGGCGACGTCGCCGAGCGTGATCGTCCCCTCGCCGGCCAGGTTGTAGGCACCCGATTCGCCCGTGCCCTCGATCGCCGCCGCCAGCGCGGTGGCGACGTCGTCGTGGTGGACCAGCTGGAAGGGGGTGCCGGGATCGGGCAGGACCGGCTTGACGCCGGGTACGCGGCCGGCCCAGCGCCTCAGTTTCGGCACCGGGTCCCCGAGGCGGGCGGCGCCGACGACGCGGTCGACCAGCATCGTCGCCTGCGGGCCGGCGACGACGCAGGGGCGAAAGACGTAAGCGGCGATGTCCGAGCCTTCAAGCGAATCGGCAAGCGCCGCCTCGAGCTCGGCCTTCTGCTCGGAGTAGTAGAAGCCGTCGCTGCCGCGGGCCGGGACGCCCTCGCTCAGCGGCTGCGGGTTGTCGGGGTGGAAGCCGTAGGCGGCAACCGAGGAGGCGTAGACGAGGCGCTGGACCCCGGCGGCGCGGGCGGCGGCGAAGACGTTGCGGCTGCCGATCAGGTTGACCCGGCGGGTCTGGCCGCGGCCACCGAAGATCGAGAAGGCGAGGTGGACGACGACGTCGGCGCCCTCGAAGAGCGAGGTGAGCGAGTCACGGTCCAGTACGTCGCCGCGGCGGTAGGCGACCTTCTGCCAGCCCGCCAGCTCGGGCCGGAACGGGCGCCGGGCCATGCCGCGCACCGAGGAGACCGCCTCGACCTCCTCGAGCCGCCGCAGCAGCGGGATGCCGATCTCGCCGGTCGGTCCGGTGATCGCGACGGTCAATCCCAACGGTTTGCCCCGTCCGTGCTGCCGTCGGTTACGCGGTCGGGGTTATGCGGTAGGCGTCGAACACCGAATCGACGCTGCGCAGGCGGGAGATGCAGTGCTTGAGCTGCTCGGTGTCCCCCACCTCGACGACGAAGCGGTTGCGCACCATCGGGTGGTTGGTGGTGCAGGTGGCACCGATGATGTTCATCCCCGCCTCCGAGAAGGTCCGCGAGAGGTCCTCGAGCAGGCGGGTGCGGTCATAGGCGTCGATCTGCAGCTCGACCCGGAAGGAAGCCTCGTTGCCGCCCTCCCAGCTGACCTCGACGAAGCGCTCGGGCGCGCGTTTCAGCGCCTTCAGGTTGCGGCAGTCGGTGCGGTGGATGGTGATCCCGCGGCCGAGGCTGACGTAGCCGGCGATCGAGTCGCCGGGCACCGGCCGGCAGCACTTGGCGAGCCGCACGGCGACGTTGTCGGCGCCCTTGACGGCGATCCCGTAGTTGGAGGCGTCCTTGGTGCGGCGCGCGCGGTCCTCGCCGCGGCGGCCGGGCGGCAGCGAGGTCGGGTCCTCGTCGACCCCCTCGCCCAGCTTCAGCCGCTGAATCAGCTTGTTGGCGACGGTCTTGGTCGAGAGCTTGCCCTGGCCGAGGGCGATGTAGAACTCGGTCGCTTTGCGGTAGCCCATCTCGCGGAAGACGTCGGCGAGCAGAGCCGAGCCGGAGACCTTCTGCATCGGGATACCGCGGGTGCGCAGCGCTTCCTCCAGCGTCTCGCGGCCGCGCCGCTCAGCGTCGTCGCGCCGTTCCTCTTTGAACCAGGCGCGGATCTTGTTGCGGGCGCGGCTGGTGCGAACCAGTTTCAGCCAGTCGCGCGAGGGGCCGCGGTTCTGCTTCGCGGTCAGCACCTCGACGATGTCGCCGGAGCGCAGCTGGTAGTGCAACGGCACGATGTTGCCGTTGACCTTGGCACCGACCGTGCGGTGGCCGACGTCGGTGTGGATCGCGTAGGCGAAGTCGAGCGGGGTCGAGCCGGCCGAGAGGTTCTTCACCTCGCCCTTCGGCGTGAAGACGAAGACCTCGTCCTCGAAGAGGTCGACCTTGAGCGATTCGAGGAACTCGGTCGGATCCTGCTCGCCCTCGGCCTCGACCAGCTGCCGCAGCCAGGTCATCTTCTCGCGTTCGGGGTCGCCGCCGTGGCTCTCGCCCTCTTTGTAGGCGACGTGGGCGGCGATCCCGTACTCGGCCAGCTTGTGCATCTCCTCGGTCCGGATCTGGATCTCGAGCGGCTTGCCCTCGGGTCCGATCACCGTCGTGTGCAGCGCCTGGTACATGTTGGCTTTCGGCATCGCGACGAAGTCCTTGAAGCGCCCGGGCAGGGGCTTCCAGAGCGAGTGGATGACCCCGATCGCGCCGTAGCAGTCCTTGACCGAGCCGACGATCACCCGCATCGCGGTGAGGTCGAAGATCTCGTTGAACTCGCGGCCCTTCTTGGCCATCTTGGTGTAGATCGAGTAGAAGTGCTTGGCGCGGCCGGAGATCTCGGCGACGATCCCGACTTCCTCCAGCTCCTCGGCGAGGAACTCGCCGGCCTCGTCGACGTAGGCCTCGCGCTCGTCGCGCTGCTGGGCGACCAGCTGCTTGATTTCGGTGTACTTGCGCGGGTGCAGGGTGGCGAAGGCGAGGTCCTCGAGCTCCCACTTGATCGCGTGGATCCCCAGCCGGTGGGCGAGCGGCGCGTAGATCTCCAGCGTCTCGTGCGACTTCGCCGTCTGCTTCTGCTTCGGCAGGGCGCCGAGCGTGCGCATGTTGTGGAGGCGGTCGGCCAGCTTGATCAGGATCACCCTGACGTCGGTGGCCATCGCCACCATCATCTTGCGGTAGTTCTCGGCCTGCCGCTCGTCGCGGCTCTCGAAGGTCATCCCGGTCAGCTTGGTGACACCGTCGACGAGCTGGGCGATCTCCTCGCCGAACTCGGCTTCTACGTCCTCCAGGCTGGCGCTGGTGTCCTCGACGGTGTCGTGGAGCAGCGCCGCGCACAGCGTCGCCGTGTCGAGCCGCAGCCCGGCGCAAATCTGGGCGACCCCGACTGGGTGGGTGATGAACTCGTCGCCCGAGTAGCGGCGCTGGTCGGCGTGGCGCTCGCAGGCGAAGTCAAAGGCCCGCTCGACGATCTCCCGGTTGATCGACGCGGTCGCCACCGCGGTTGCAGTGGCGGCCCCGGCCGTCGGCGCGCTGACGTCCCCCGTCCCGCCCACGGCCACATGACCGTTCGATCCCTCGGCGGGAACCGAGTCGAACTCCTCGACGACCGCGAACAGATCGGCGAGTAGTTCGCCGTGCTCTACTGCTGTTTGGGTCTTGCGAGGAATTTCTGGGCCTCCAGGTGCCGTTCGCGGTAGGCGCGGAACGCCGACGAGCGTTCCAGATCGGTCTTACCTGAGGATACGACGCCGACCAAGCCAGCGCCGCCATTTGGCGCTCCACGGGCCAGATCTAGCTCGACCAGCACTCTGAAGCCACGAGCCGCGGCCTCGGGCGCCAGCGGGTGCGCGCCGGGGCCGGCGAGGGCTTTGCGGAGAGCCGGACCGCTGATGCTCGCAGGCGGCGCTGCTGAAGAGCAGGCCTCGCGGAGGGCGCGGAAGACGCCGGCGACGGCCTGGCGTGAGGCGAGGGACTCATCCAAAGCGGCGAGCGCGAACTTGTGCTCGGCATCGCTGTAGAGCTCGTGCAGGTAGCCGGACTCGCCCACGGCTACGGCGGCTAGTGCCGGGGCCGAGGTCGGCGGATCGACGAGGACGACGTGCTCGAAGCTGGCGACTACCTCCTCCCCGTCCTCCGCGGCAAGCAGGGTCGTGTAATCGGTCAGCGCGAGGCCGCCGTCGGCATTCGTCAGCAGGTCGGCGAGCGCCTCGGGGCCGCAGCGAGCACAGGCGACCCGGCCGCTGCCGCCGTTGAAGCGGGCCAGCCCGGCAGCGCCGGCCGCGAGCGCGGCGCGGCGCGAGGCGTCGGCGCAGACCGCGAGCACGCCGGCGCCACTCGAGACGAGCTCCGCGATCGTCACCACAGCCGAACCCCCGCCCTGGACTTTGGTGCGCCTGGGCTGGGTTTGTTCGTCTATGTCGTACAAACCCAGCCCAGTCCCCGGCTCAGCCGCCAACTCGGCCTCAAACCGCCGCCACCACTCCGCGTCATCGCACTCGCAACGGTGGAGCGGCGGGGCTTCGATGCCCTCGGCGTCCAATGGGTACAGCTCCCGAAGTACGACCCGCGGCTCGACCGAGCCGTTCCAGTGGTTGACCTCGAGGCGCACCGCGGCGTCGACCGGGTCCTCGGCCTCGACGCCGAGGTCTGCGCGGCCGAAGGCGACGCCGAGAGCGCGGTGAGAGCCGCTGTGGAGGCTGAAGCGGGCGTGCTTGCCCTCGCCCATCGGCCGCACGTCGCTGACCTTCGCCGAGGGCACGACCAACCGCACTCCGGGATTGCCCATGCCGAACGGCGCCAGCTGCCGCAGCTCCTCGGCGAGGTCCATGCCCAGCCCGACGCCGCCGACGAGCGCATCGAAGCGCTCAGCCCGCGCCGGCGGCTCGGGGCCCAGGACCTCGATCGCGTGGGCGGCGAAGGCCTCTCGGAACGCTTCCAGGTTCTCGGCCCGCAGCGACATCCCGGCCGCGGCCTTGTGGCCGCCGAACGCCTCGAGGTGCTCGCCGCAGGCCCCCAGCGCCGCCAGCAGGTCGAAGCCGGGAATACTGCGCCCCGACCCGCGCCCTCCCCCTTCACCGTCCAACGAAATGACGACCGTCGGCCGGTTGTGGCGCTCGACCAGCCGCGAGGCGACGATCCCGACCACACCCGGGTGCCAGCCCTCGCCGGCGACGACCAAGCCCGGGGCTTTCTGCAGCTCCTCCGGCAGCTCGCGCCGCGCCGCCTCGGCTGCCGCGTCGACCTCGCGCTCGGTCGCCCGCCGCTCCGAGTTCGCCCGCGAGAGCTCCTCGGCGATCTGCTCCGCCCGCGCCTCGTCATCGGTGAGCATCAGCTCCACCCCGGCATCCGCCCGGTACAACCGCCCCGCCGCGTTGATTCGCGGCGCCAACCTGAATCCCAGGTCGGACTCATCAAGCGTCGTCGGCTCGCATTTCGATGCGGCGATAAGAGCGCGGAGCCCAGGTCGCTGCGCCAGCCGCATCTCGGCAAGTCCGCGTCTAACCAGCGCGCGGTTCTCGCCGACTAGAGGGACGAGATCGGCCACCGTCGCCAGCGCCACGAGATCCAAATCCGCCGTGGGCTCTGGGATGGGGTCGCCCGGGCTCACCTGCAAAGTAGGTCCGGGCGACCCCGCCCCCTCCCACAGCGCACTGCTCAGCTTCCAAGCCACCGCCGTCCCGCAGAGCCCCTCGAACGGATACCCATCCACCGCCGGGTGCAGGATCGTGCACCCCGGCAACTCCTCCGCCCGCTGGTGATGGTCCGTGACCAGCACCTCCATCCCCAGCTCCTGCGCCAGAGCCACCTCGGCCACCGCCGTGATCCCGCAGTCGACCGTCATCAGCAGCTCGGTTCCGCGCTCGGCCAGTCGCCTCACGTTCGCCTCGGAGAGCCCATAACCGTCCGCCAGCCGGTCCGGGATCAGCCAGTCGCAGTCGGCCCCCAACCCGCGCAGCGTCCCGACCAGCAGCGCCGTCGCGCAAACTCCGTCGACGTCGAAATCGCCGTGCACGGTGATCCTGCTGTCGGCTTCGATCGCCATCGAGACCAGGTCGACCGCCTCCCCCATCGAGGGAAACGCCTGCGGCGGGTACGACTCGTCGGCCGCCAGGAATCGCCGCGCCAGCTCCGGCGTCCGATAACCCCGCCGGACCAGCGTCACCGCAACCGGATCGCTGACCCCGATCGCGTCGGCGATCGCGCGAACATCGCTATAGGCGTACTCCTCGGCGACGAACGGGCTGGATGCGGGGGCAGGCTCCGGCACCTAACAAGGCTAGGTCTTACGTTCGGACGTAAAACCGGACCCGCTTAATTCGCAAAATGCAGGGGAAAAGCCGGACGGCTACTCGAGCGCGGCGTTTTCCTGCCGGACGCCGATAAACCAAACGACGGCAAGCCCGAGCGCGACCCCGGGGATCGCGGTCAGCGCAGTGACCAGATCGGTGTCGCCGAGGCCTTTGCCGCTGATCAGCTCGATGATCAGCCCGAAGATCACCGCCCCGATAACCGAGCCGAGGAAGGCGCCGACGATGCCCTGCCAAAAACGCTCGGGCAGGAAGACGGTGAAGTGCCAGAGGGCGATTCCCATCGTGATCCAGACGACCAGGGCCATGGTCAGCGCTTCCTCCCGTGTTTGCGCCGCTGGGCGCGGCGGGCGCGGCGTTCCTCGTTGCGTTTGCGGCGCTCGGCCGAGGCCGAGCTGGCCGACTCGTCGCCGTCGCCCGCGGGTCCGGCCCCGTTGCCGGTGTCTTCAGGCAGCTCGGCGGTCGCGACTGCGCCGCTCACCGGCTCCGGCTCGGCAGCCGAGCTGGTTTCCTCCGGCTCGGCTTCGACCGCGGTCTCGGCTTCGGTTTCGTCGTCGCGGGCCAGCGCCGTGGTCGCGACGTCGTCGGCATAGGCCGGCACGTAGCCCTCGACTTCGGCGATCCGCAGCCGCCGCCGGATGAAGCCCGGCTCGCGTTCCTTCCAGGCGGTCAGCACCGGCGAGGCGATGAAGATCGACGAGTAGGTACCGGAGAGGATCCCGATCAGCATCGCGAAGGCGAAGTCCTGCAGCGTCGTGCCGCCGAAGACGAGCAGCGAGGCGATCGCGAGCAGGGTCGAGAAGCTGGTCGCCAGCGACCGGGTCAGCACCTCGCTCATCGAGCGGTTGACGATCTGCGAGAAGGTCGCGCGCGGCATCCGCGGCACGTTCTCGCGTATTCGGTCGAAGACGATGATCGTGTCGTAGATCGAGTAGCCCAAGATCGTCAGGAAGGCGGCGACCGTTCCGCTACTCACCTCTTTTCCGGTCAACGAGTAGATGCCGGCGGTGATCAAGATGTCGTGGAAGATCGCGATCAGCACCGGTACCGCGAACTTCGGCTCGAACCGCAGCGCGATGTAGGCGCAGATCACCAGCAGCGAGAAGATCAGCGCCTTGAGCGCCGATTCGGCCACCTGGTTGCCGAAGGTCGGCCCGACGCTGGTGCTTTCGAAGCCGTTCGGGGCGATTTCGTACTCCTGGGCGAGCGCTCGTCGCGCCCCTTTGACTTCGTCCGGTTCGAGCTGACTGGAGGAGATCTGGAAGACGTTGTCGCCGAGCACCGGGTCGTCGACGCTCTGCACCTCCTCGTTGGCGACGCCGGCCTCGTCGAGCGTTTCGCGCACCCCTTCTTCGTCGGTCGGCTTGACCAGGGCGACCTTGATCCGCGTCCCCGACTCGAAGTCGATCCCGAAGTTGAGCTGCTTCGTCGCCAGCGCCAGGGCGCCGATCAGCAGGATGCAGCCGGAGATCGAGAAGAACCAGCGGCTCGCCCCCATGAAGTCGAGGTGCCACCGTTTGCCCTCGCCGCCGGCCCCCAGCGCCGAGGGCGAGCCGAGCAGTCGACTGCGGCTCATGCTGGCGAGCAGCGACTGGGTGAAGACGACGGCGGTCAGCAGCGAGACGATCGTGCCGATGCCGAGGGTGAAGGCGAAGCCCTTGACCCCGGCGGTCGCCAGCACGAAGAGGATGAAGGCGGTCAGCAGGGTGACGACGTTCGCGTCGACGATCGTCGCGATCCCGCGTTTGTAGCCAGCGGCGATCGCGCTCGACATCGAGCGCCCAGCCCGGACCTCCTCCTTTATTCGCTCGAAGATGACGATGTTGGAGTCGGCGGCGACGCCGATCGTCAGCACCAGGCCCGCGATCCCCGGCAGGGTCAGGGTGATCGGGATCAGTTTGATCAGCGCGAAGAAGATGACGCCGTAGGCGCCGAGCGCGATCGAGGCGACCAGCCCGAGGAAGCGGTAATACAGAAGCAGGAAGATGATGACGAGGGCGAGGCCGATGATTCCGGCCTTGATGCCGTCGTGGAGCGCCTGTTCGCCGAGCGTCGCCGAGACCTGCGTCTCCGAGATCAGTTTGAGGTTGATCGGCAGGGCGCCGATCTGCAGAGTGGTCGCCAGGTCCTGGGCCTCCGAGAGGCCGTTTGCGCCGGAGAAGCCGCCGGAGATCTGGGCGCCGTTGCGGCCGTCGATCCCGTCGGGGTTCTCGGCGAAGTTGATGATCGGCCGCGATTTGACTTCGTTGTCGAGGACGACCGCGAAGTGACCGGAGAGCGCTTCTGCTTCCTGCAGCGAGGGCGCGCCGATCGCCTGCGCCTGGCCGCGCTGGGCGATCTGCCGGGTGACTTCGTGGAAGGCGTCTTCACCGGCGCCGGTGAAGCCGAAGCTGACGTTCGGTTCGCCGTTCGTCCCGTATTCCTGCTTCGGGTTGGTGATGTCGCTGCCCGAGAGCGCCGGGTCGTCTTTGAGCGCGAACCAGCCGGGCTGCGCGGTTTCGTCGACTTTTCCGCTGTCGTCGATCGGCAGTTCGGAGACGAGGATCGTGCCCGCCGGGACTTCGATCACCTCGCCGTCTTTCGGCAGTTTTTCGCCGGTCGGGCTGACGAAGAGGTCCTTTTCCTTCAGCTCCGGCCCGGCCAGCAGTTTGTGCGGCTCGGCGTTTTCGAACAGGTAGTA
>Ga0068862_100003844_pt1 | contig 12790 bp, 13 predicted proteins | sample KBSSwiS52_FD_66598 | JGI IMG/M metagenome (GOLD analysis project Ga0068862, IMG submission 66598) | Switchgrass rhizosphere microbial communities from Kellogg Biological Station, Michigan, USA - KBS Switchgrass S5-2 | ecosystem: Host-associated > Plants > Roots > Rhizosphere > Soil ... | reverse complement strand
GCGCCGATCGGCCGCTACGGCGCACCCGCCGCAGGCCGCGGCGCGCGGATAGCCGCCTGGAACGCAGCGCCAGATCAGGGGATGCGGCATAGAGGTCGCTCGCCGGTAGGTTCGCCGGTGGCGTCCGGGTCGTGTTCTGTGGCGGACGTGCGGACGCTGACGACCGGCTACGTCCAACGGCTGGTCGAGACCGCCCGGCGGGACGCGGACGGTCGACGCCGCTTCACCGGGCTCATCCTCGACGCCCTGCGTCCCCGAACGATCGCCTGCGGCCCGACCCGGACCCGACGAGCCTGATCACCGGCACGCTTCATGCCCAGGGCGCCGGCCGGGTGACCGGACGGTCTCGCGCGTCGGTGGGAGGTCCGGCCGTGCGCAGATGATTGGGGGCCGTCATGGGTAGCATTTCGCTGTGGACTATGGAATCGCTTTCTTTCCCACTGACTACTCCGCTCCGGTCGCGGATCTCGCTGTCGCGGTCGAGGAAAGGGGGTTCGAGTCTCTTTTCCTCACCGAGCACACCCACATTCCCACGTCGCGGATCTCCCGATACCGGGGCGGGGGTGAGCTGCCCCGGCAGTATCTGCACACGCTCGACCCGTTCGTCGCGTTCGGTGTCATCGCCGCCGTCACCCGGACGCTGCGATTCGGCACGGGGATCTGCCTGATGACGCAACGGGACCCGATCGTGACGGCGAAGGAGATCGCCACTGCGGACCTCGTCTCCGGCGGGCGGTTCCTGTTCGGGGTCGGCGCCGGCTGGAACGCCGAGGAGATGGCGGACCACGGCACCGACCCGAACCGCCGCTGGGCCGTCACCCGGGAGCGGATCGCGGCGATGCGGGCGATCTGGGGCAGCGAGGAAGCCGAGTTCCACGGGGAGTACGTCGACTTCGGCCCGATGTGGTCCTGGCCCAAGCCGACCCGTAGGGAGGGGCCGCCCGTCCTGGTCGCGGGAACCGGGCCGCGGGCGCTCGATCGGGTGCTCGACTACGGCGACGGCTGGTTCCCGATTTACGGTGAGCGACCGGGGCTGACCGAGCGGATCGCCGAGCTGCGTTCCCGGGCCGCCGACGCGGGCCGAGGCCGGCCGTCGGTCACCGTGTTCGCCGCGCCGACGGAGCCGGCCGAGCTGGAACAGCTCGCCGAGGCCGAGGTCGACCGCGCGCTGTTCCTCGCACCGTCCGTCCCGCTCGCCGAGCTCCTGCCCCAGCTCGATCAGTACGCCACGCTGATGGGCGCGTAGCCAGGGGCGTACCGACCTCGGAATGCCGAGGGGCTATCGGGCGGTGGCTGGGCCCGCCTGGTCGAGGCAGTGCTTGAGCCGGCGGAGGAGGTCGTCGAAGGACTCGTCCGGGCGCCAGGTCTGGTAGGCGGTGGAGTTCGCCGCCAGGGCCAGGTTCAGTTGCAGGGTTCTGGTCAGCTCGTCGGCCTCGGCCTCGGCCTCGGTGTCGGTGGTGTGGGTGGCGACCCAGTCGCGCAGGTCGGTGATGAACTGCTGGCCGAAGTTCTGGGTCGACTGGGCGAGCGCCGGTGACTGGGCCTTGAGCTGGCGTTGCAGCGGCATGCGGTCGCGCAGGCTCTCGATGAAGCCCGTGATGATCGCTGTCAGCGAGTCCCAGAGCGGCTCGTCGGCGGGTCGTGCGTTCATGAGGGCTCGCCAGTTGTCCCGCTCCTCGGGGTCCTGGTCGAAGACGACGGCTTCCTTGCTGGCGAAGTAGTTGAAGAAGGTGGCCCGCGAGACGTCCGCGGCGGCCGCGATCTGCTCGACGGTGACGGCCTCGTAGCCGCGCTCGTCGAACAGTCGCAGCGCGGCGGCCCGGATGGCCCGCCAGGCCGCCAGCTTCTTGCGCTCCCGCAGGTTCATCACTCCTCCGCGACCATGGTAGCTTCTAAACGAGTCCAAAGTTGGACTCGTCTAAGTTTCGGCGGTACGGTCGGGGAGTCGCGCCGCGCCGCCCCAGATCGGGCCGCCTGGGCGACCCGAGCCCGTCGTCCTGGAAGGGGAAAGCGTGAGCAAGGTCTGGTTCATCACCGGCACGTCCCGCGGCTTCGGTCGTTCCTTCGCCGCCTCGGCGCTGGAGCGCGGTGACCGGGTGGCCGCGACCGCCCGGGACATCGGCTCGCTGGACGACCTGGTCGCCAAGTACGGCGAGGCGGTCCTGCCACTGACCCTCGACGTCACCGACCGGCCGGGCGTCGCCGCGGCGGTCACCGCCGCGCACGAGCGGTTCGGCCGCCTCGACGTCGTGGTCAACAACGCCGGCTACGGCCTGTTCGGCATGGCCGAGGAGCTGACCGAAAAGCAGCTACGCGACCAGCTGGAGACCAACTTCTTCGGCGCGGTCTGGGTCACCCAGGCCGTCCTGCCGATCCTGCGCGCCCAGGGCGGCGGCCACCTCGTGCAGATCTCCACCATCGGCGGCATCGCCGCATTCCCCTCCCTCGGCGGCTACCACGCCTCCAAGTGGGCGTTGGAAGGCTTCAGCGAAGCCCTCGCCCAGGAGGTCGCCGGCACGGGAATCAAGGTCACGCTGGTGGAGCCCGGCGGCTTCGCCACCGACTGGGCCGGCTCGTCCGCCGTGCGCGCCGAACCCAACCCCGCCTACGACCACATCCGCCAGGCCATGGCGGCTCGCAGCGGCACCGCGAAGTACGGCGACCCGGCCGCCGCCGGCCCCGCCCTGCTCCAGATCGTCGACGCCGACAACCCACCCCTGCGAGTCCTGTTCGGCTCCCAGCCCGTCGAGATCGTCAAGCACCTCTACGCCCAGCGCCTCCAGACCTGGAGCGACTGGGAACAGCTCTCGCGCGCCGCGGAGGGCTGACCCCTCCACCCGTCACCGGCGGCCGCCCTGCTCCGCCTGCCGCCAACCCGCCGCTGCCATGCCTCGCGCCGGCCCAACGCAACAACGCCGTCAGGACTCGTCCCACTCCGGCGCTGCCGGCATCGCCGTTGCGTTGGACACCACCTGGATCACCTGTGCGACATCGCGTGGGTAGCCCCCGGGACACTGGCCGGGGGAGAAATTGTCAAGACCTGTGGATTTTGTGGGGATCGCGGACAGATGGCCACTCATCGTGATGGTTGGCCAGACCGCGACCAGTCCGGCCCCCAGGCTTCCATCGGGAAATCGCTCGAGTCGACTCGCGCCGCGCTCGCCGAGGCATCCACCGCTCGGCGCCAGGCACCATCCGGGCGAGGTTGCCAGGACCGCTGTGGACTATATGTGGACTCGATCTTGTGGAGCGGCCCGGTGTGGTGAGCGTCCGCTAACCACCAGTCAGCGAATGTGCAGGCCAGAGATGGCGCGGGCGATGACGAGGCGCTGGATTTCGCTCGTGCCTTCGAAGATGGTGTAGCGCTTCGATGAGGTCGGCGCGGTTCGGCCTCTTGGCGATCTTATAGGTGGCTGTCCGTCCTGTCTGCCAGGCGTTTTGGCTGGTCAGAACCATGAATCGCCGAGGTCGAGTTCGGGGTCGGCGGCCGGCTCGTGTCCGGCGATGTCCGGCTCGGTCCGGCCGTCTCCGGGCGGCTGTGGATGAGGAGTGGATGAGCCGTGGGTGGGATCGGGCTCGGCTGGGTCGCCGGGGGAGGGCGCCTCGTCGTCGGCAGCGAGGGCCGTGTCGATCCGCCGCTTGGCTATCTCGTCTTGGCCGACGATGCACTTGGCGTAGACCGTCAGCAGAACGCGGACCGAGTGGCCGGCCCATTCGGCGACCAGGGTGGGCGGCACTCCGGAGTTGAGCCAGGTCGACACGGCGGCGTGGCGAAGATCGTAGGGACGGCGCGCGAGCGGTGAGGCGAACTCGGCCGGGGTGAAAGCCTTCTGGCGTGCCTTGGCCCAGACGGCGCGGTACCGGGCCGCCTTGATCGGGCCGCCCTGGGCGGTGCGGAACACGCGGCCGTCGGGCGCGACTCCGAACCGGTCAATGTGGCGGCGTACCAGGGCAACGTACCGTGGGTTGAGCGGCACGGGCCTGGTCTCGCCGTCGGCTCGATGCTTCAGAGGGCGGGCCTGACGCCCGCCGTCGGGGTCGTCGGACCAGCGGGGTGAGATCTCCGGGTTGTTCCCGGCGAGCAGCGCCTCTCCCCATCCGGAGTCGGGCAGCGTGAGCTGATTGGCGCGCAGTTCCTGATTCTCGCCGGGGCGGAACGCCTGGTAGTAGAAACCGGCGAAGAACGCGGTGAGGTCCGGGGCGATCTCGTCGACGGCGGCGAGGAGTGCGGTCGCCTGGCGGTGGTTCACGACGGCCCGGCGGTCGACGACGGTGACGTTCTTCGGTGGTTTCCAGCTGGTCGTCGCGAGCGGGTCGGTGGTGAGATCGCCGCGGGCGACTGCGTACTGGCAGGCCATGCTGAAGACCTGGCGACGGCGGATGACGGTGTTCGCGGCGGCCGGCCGGCCGTCGATGCGCCTGCTCAGCGCGGCCAGGGCGGCATGGCTGATGTCGGGATTGGCGAGGTCGCCGGCAGGTCGGCTGTGCCGTTCCATCCAGTCGAGGACCTCCGCCCAGGTCGGCGGCGGTGGGTTCTCTGTCCGGCGCCCGTCGGGACCGAGGGTGGTGCGGGCGCCCGTATTGAAAACCCAGCCGACCAGCGCCTCACGCACGAGTTCGGCGAGTCTCGCTGGCGGCTGCTGGTCGAACAGCGCGGGTGTGACGGCGCCGAGCGCCTGGGCCACCGATCGGCGTGACCCCGGAGCCTGGCCCTCGTCCCATTTGGCGTCCGCGAAGCTCCGGGCAACTTCGAGCCAGGTGCGGGTCGCCGGAGGTGGCACCGCGGCGGCGCGTAGCGCGAGCGCCTCATGAACGGGAAGGCCGGTCTCGACGTCGAACGCCTCGCCCTTCTTGACCGCTGTGAGGAGTTCCGCGCGGCGTGACTCGGCCGCCTTCCTGGAGGGGAAGGTGTGGGTGTTCGGTTTCGGCCGCCCGGCTACTTTCCAGCGGACTTGCCAGGTGGACCGGTTCTTCCCCTTCAGCTCGTGGACGGCCCAGACCCGGACGTCGAACGTCGTCTTCCGCTCTTCGCCGCTGGGAGAAGCGTGTGCTGCGGCCGAGTCGCTGCTCATGCGGTGGACGGGTCGTGCGTGCGGCCGTCGAGCCAGACGTTCAGGTCGTCGCGGGCGACCCTGATCTGGCCATTGGGAAGCTTGATGACCTTCGGGCCTGTGCCCTTGGTCTGCCAGTCATGCCAGGTCGAGCGTGGCAGTGGCCCGTCGGGTCCGCCGAGTTCGACGAGGACCTGGTCGAGGGTCAGCAGGATCCGTTGATCGGTCCGGGTCGGCTGTGCGGTCGTCTGGGTGGGCTTCTTCGGTCGGCGGCCACCGCCGCCCGGGCTGGGCCGGATTGCGCTCACACGAACGCACGGTCCGGGCCATAGACATCGCGACGGCCATCACCAATGACATCGCGATCAACACACGCCGCCGGATGGGCATCTTGGACACACGCCCCGTCACCCGCGACAGCACCGTCCGCGTCACCGCCTCAGGGCCGAAACCAGCGCCGAGCTGGTCAAGGATCACAATGACATCGCCGCGGAGGTTCGCCCCTCTGGGGAGGCTCGTACGGCATCCACGCAAAGCCAAAAGAAGACGAGCCTGGTGGTCCCGGCTCGCGTATCTGCGCCTATCACGTCCAGTGATGGAGCTCAGTCGGGAGCGGCGCGGGCGCCGCCGGCGGCGGGCGATTCGGCCTTCGCAGCTGCCGTATCAGGGACGAAAGCGCGAGCATCGACGCCTCGCGCAGCTGCGAGTTCGGCCGTGCCGGCTGTTCCGTCGACCGTGATTCGGATCCCCGCTGGGATGGTGAGCAGGTCGTCGGGTAGGGCAGTGGCGCAGGGGATGCCGAGCTCGCGGGCGACGATGGCCGCGTGAGACAGCGGGCCGCCGCGAGTCGCGGCGATCGCGGCTGGGTTGTGGAGCAAGGCGTCGAGGGCGTTGGTGCCGAGGTTTTCGCAGAGGATGACCGCATCGTCGCCGGCCGGCCTGGCGGTTCGTGAGGCCTCGGCGGCGAGGTGGTGCGCGCGTCCCGTGGCGCGTCCCGGAGCAGCGGGGATGCCCTTCCAGATCGTGCCGGCGCTGTGCGTCAGCGTGGGCTGTTCGGGGATCGGGCTGGTGAGGGGACGGGCCTGGAGGATGTGGACGGCGCCGTCTGGGGTTGCCGCCCATTCAATGTCGATGCTCGTGTGGTGGAGGACGGCCGCGACGATCGCCGCCGTCTCGACAAGCTGATCGCGTAGCGCCGCCGTGAGAACCGGGCGGTGCTGGTCAGTGTTGGGTGGGTAGAGATGGAGCAGCCCGGCGCCGGAGGTCCGAATCTTGGCACCCAGCCCCGGGCGGTCCTCGATGCCTGGGAGCGTGATCCATTCGCCGGGTGGCTGGCGCAGTTCGGTCGCGGTGCCGGGCAGGATGATCTCTGATTGCGCTGCAGGGACCGGGGTCTCGCTGTCGCTGTGGTGGCGTTCGCCGCGCTGGGTGCCGCTGACGACGGGGATCGCGAGGCCGTGGACGGCTTCGAGGGTCCATCGGCGGATGGTTCCGTGGTCGATCTCGGCTGCGAGGACGCCGCTGGCGTAGGGCCGGATTGCGCGCTGGATGAGTACTGCCACCCCTGGCGGTGTCGTGATGTTCCGTAGAGCGGCGTACGCGCGGATGGCTGGCGCGGTCGCCGCCGCGCGGACGTCCCGGATGGCGTCGAGGAGCGCGTCAGAACTGGCCGGGGCGAAGCGCGAGGCGTAAAGACCAGCGAACGACGCCTGTGCGCCATCTTCTGCGGGTGCGCTGGACCGTGCGACGAAGCCGTGAACGGTGTTTGTCGACGCTGCCCAGGTGAGAACGTCGTCGATCGCTTCGGTGACCTGGGCGTCGGTGAGGTCGGCCGGCAGGACGAGTCCGTCTGGTGCGGGTAGTCCGTGGCGGATCAGGGTGGCGAGCGCCGCGGCCTTCCCGCCGTGCCGGGCAGGGTCAGCGGCGTCCCAAAGTCTGATTGTCGTGGTGCGGGTCATGGCGGTCTTCTCCCAGCAGGTCCTCGGTGGTGATCCGGTGGGGGTCGGTGCTGGTGGCGTCGCACCAAGCTCGAGCGGTGGCCAGGAGGTGTTCACGGAGTTCTTTGCGACGTTCCTCGCTGCCGGCCGCCCAGCTGAGCACCATCGCCAAGGCACGGACCTCGGTGAGGGCCTGGTCGTTGCCGGCTGCGGCGACGAGGGCCGCGGTCGTCCAGGCTTCGCGTCGGGCGGCGGCGGGCGCCCGACGGGCGAGGATGTCCGTTTCCGCCGTCGCCGTGGCGAGGATGTGGCCCGGTTTGGTGGGCAGCTGCAGCGCGGACAGGCAGGTAAGCGCGCTGTCGCGGGAGCCGAGCAGATCGGCGAGGAGTTGTTCCCATCGGTCTTCTGGGAGCAGCCAGTTGACGATGTGTGTCGCGTTGACGCGCAGGAAGGCCGTGGTCGCGTCCGCCAGCGCTGCGGTGAGTCCGGGCAGGTCGTTGTCCTGATTGGCGGTGTCGCACGCGTCGAGGGCGAGGGCTACGGCCTGCCGGTCGGCTGCTGTCCTGGTGATCAGGTCCGCGACGTAGTCCGGGTCGCGGAGGTGTGCGTGCCAGCGGTTGGTGAGGGCGCGGTGGACCGGTTCGGAGACGTCGACGATTCCGGCCCGGCGCAGCCGGCCATAGGGCTCCGGGTCGTTCATGAGGACCAGCGGCCATCGGAGCAGGGATCGCGTGTAGAGATCCCATTCGAACGGGGTTGCGTGTGGGCGGGTGCGTTCGTAGTCGCAGGTCAGCATCCCGTTCCAGACGGGCTCCATGCGTACCTCTCCGGTGTTACGGCTGGGCCGGCGGGGCGTGTCAACGGCCATGCCTGGTGGTCCGCGGGTGGTGTCGCGCCGGGAATGTCGCGTTCGGCATGGGAGGCTCGTGGCGTTCGAGCACGGGCTGTCGGCGACGTTCGGAACGGGCGGGAGACAAGCGGTGATCAAGGAGGCGACGGCGACGGTTTTCGTCTTCCGGCGGCTGGAGGACGAGGTCTGGCGGGTCGCGATGGTCTGGCATCCCCGCTTTGCTGGCTGGATTCCGCCGGGCGGGCACGTGGAGCCCGACGAGAGCGCGGCGGAGGCGGCGGTGCGCGAGGTCGCCGAGGAGGTGGGCTGCCGGGTGCGGCTGCTCGGTGGTCCGGTGACGCCGCTGCCTGACGGGTTTCCGCATGATCCTGTCGTCGCGCCGTGGTGGATCGTGGAGATGGCGGCGAGCCCGGACAATTACACGGCGGACCGGCACGTTCATGTCGACCACGTGTTCCTGGCGCTGTTCGACGGCGACGTTGGGCCGCCGGAGACGCGGGTGCGCTGGTTCAGCGCGGAGGAGTTGGCTGAGGGGGCGGAGGTGGCCGAGGACTCGCGGCTGCAGGCGAAGGAACTGTTCGTCGGAATCGACGAGATAGCGCGGGCCGCGGCTGACGGTTCGGTTTAGAACAGGGTCGGCTGGGCGGGAGCATCCGCGGGCTCCTGCTTTGTTGATTTGGGCGGTATGCCGGCGATCTGGTCGAGGTCGCGGAGGGTGGACCAGTGGCCGGCGGCGGCGCCGTCAGCGAGGACACGTGCGAACACCTCCACGGTGACCTCGACGTCGGGCAGGGCACGGTGCCTTCCCGCGGGTAGCGGGATACCGAGGTGGTGGAGCACCGCGTTCAGGCTGTGGGAAGGAAGATCGGGGTAGGCGACGCGTGCCAGGCGGACGGTGCACAGCAGTGAAGTGGCCGCCAGCGTCGGGCAGTGCTGGTTTTGGCCCGCGATGAGACCGGCCTCGGTGGGTGCGTGGTGGGCGACGAGCCGGTACGGCGGTGCCGTCAACCGGGCATCGAGGGACGACATGATCTGCGCCGCCGGCTGCTGGATGCGCAGTGCCGCGGCAGTCAGTCCCGTCTGGGCCGTGTCGAACGGTGAGATTGGGACGTCGTCGGGTGGCCGGATCAGGGAGCTGAACCGCCCGGACTCGGCCCACCGTCCGCCGCGGAACGAACCTGCGACTGCCGCGACCTCGATCGGCTCGGCGGGGCGGCCTTTCGGGGTGAGCGCCTCGAAGTCGATGACCACAAAGGTGTGTTCTCGGAAATCCTGATCATCCAGAATCACCATGCCTGGACCTCTTTTCTGATCAGGGTGGCGATCTCGTCGACCCGCTCGTCGTCCTTGGGCGTCGGGACGGCCAGCAGCGTGTCGACGGCGCGCTCGGCACGCGGGCAGGGTGCGGGGTGGAGCTGTTGGCAGGCGGGATGCAGGTGGGCGGCGCGGAGCCCGAACGTACCGACGCTGTTGACGACGCCGACATCGGCGAGGCGGCGGCACAGTCCGCGCGGGTCGGGCAGCAAGATCCGCCACAGGGCACAGTAGCCGTTCGGCTGTTCGTCGGCCGTGGGCGGGATGTGGGCCAGGCCGGGCAGGTCGCCGACCAGCTCCGTCAGGCGCGTGGCCGTCCGCTGGCGACGGGGGAGCGTGCCATCGAGGCGGGCGAGGCTGCAGCGGGCGAGGGCGGCGAGTGGCTCCGCGAGCCGGTAGTTGGTGCCGAGGCGGGACAGCGCGGGCTGGCCCGGTGCGGGCGTCTGCCAGTGGGTGCGGAAGGCGGCGGCGCGGGCGGCCAGGTCCGGGTTGTTGGTGAGCAGGTAGCCGCCTTCACCGCAGGACACGAGCTTGCCGTCCTTGAGTGAGAAGCAGCCGATCGTGCCGACGGTACCGAACAGACGTCCTTGGTAGCGGCTGCCATGTGCCTGGCAGGCGTCTTCGATGACATCCAGGCTGGCGCGGCTGGCCAGGTCGGTGAGTGCGTCGAGGTCGCCGCAGCGGCCGGCAAGATGGACGGGAACGATGGCCCGTGTCCTGGCCGTGATCTTCGCGGCGGCGTCGGCTAGGTCGAGCAGTTCGCCGTCCGGGCCGGCGTCGACGAACACCGGTCGCGCGCCTGCCTGGACGACTGCGGCAACGGTCATGATCACAGTGGCTGCTGGGAGGAGGACCTCGTCGCCGGCGCTGATGCCACAGGCGACCAGCGCGGTGTGCAGCGCCGCCGTTCCGGACGAGACCGTGACCGCGTGGGCGACGCCGTGGGCGGCGGCCAGCTCGGCTTCCAGTAGCGCCGCTTGCTCATGGCTGGTCGGGTCCGGCATGCCGGCGATCACCTGTGTCAGCAACGTCATGGGCGACAGCGTCTCGCCGGGCGCGCTCACGGCTGGCTCCCGATCGGCGTCAGGAACCGGTCGAAGTCCATGAGCGGCCACATGTTCACGCAGTCGACGGAGAACAGCGGGCAGTCGGTGCAGCCATCGGTGCGTGCGAAGATCTCGGCGGCGTTGGCGCCGCGGATGGTGCGATGCCGAGTGGCGGGGGTGGCCGCGATGCGCAGGGACGACGGGCAGTCCCAGACCGACCCATCGGGCTCGATGAAGTAGAGGGACGACCCGCCAAAGCAGCCATGGACGACCCCGACCGGCTCACGGACCGCCGAGGCGACCTGCTCGTGATAGGCAACGTTGGGCACCCTCAGCGGCAGCCCGGCCTCGGCGAGCGCCGCGAACTGTGTCCCGAGGCCGGGGAGGTCCGCGACGGTCAGGGATAGCTGGTCATGCAGCTGGTGGCCGCGATCGAGCGCTATGGGCTGCGGGACGAAGTAGTCGCAGCCGAGGTCCGCGGCCAGCCGTGCGGTCTCGGCGATGACAGTGACGTTCTGCCGGGTGACGACCGTGTACACGCCAACCTGGGGCGAGGTGCTGGCGGCGCGGGCGGCGACGAGGGACCGGATGCCGGCGACCACCTGCCGCCAGCCGTCCTTGCCGTTGCGCGACGGACGCCAAGTGTCGTGATGGGCGGCATCCGCGGAGTCCACGGAGACCGATACGGCATCCACGTCGAGATCGCGCAGCGTGGAGACGATGTCCGGACGGTTCAGCGGTATGCCGTTGGTGCACACGACGACCTGCACGCCGGCGCGTTTGAGGGTTTCGATCACTTGGAAGACGGGCGGCCAGACGAGTGGCTCGCCGCCGGCGAGGAACACCCGTCGCACCGCGGACCCGGCCACCGTTCGGGCGAACGCGAGGACCTCCTCGGCAGTGAGATCGGTGCGGGACAGGTGCGAGAGCGTGCCTGGACCGGTGGCGGGCGTCTGCCTGTGCTCCTCGACGGTGCCGAAGTAGCAGTACCGGCACGACAGCGGACACGGGCTGCGCAGTGCCCAGAGCAGCGTCACCGCCGCCGGGCCGCTCGGCGTCACCGTCGCCACCCGGACACGGCGGCTGCCTGTCGGCAGATCGAGGTGATCGAGTCGGCGCAGGCATCGGCGTCGAGACGGCGGCGGTCGAGCACGTCGAACTGGTGAGGCGATGCGGCGGCGAATCGGTCGTAGAGCCGGGTGACGCGCTCCATGAGACCGATCTCGCTGGGGTGGGCTGGCCGGCCCAGCCGTTCCTCGAAGCGCCGCCGGCAACTGACCGGATCGTCGAGGAGCAGGATCGTCCGGCCAGGCAGCGGTCGCCACCGCGCTATCAGGTCGAGAAGCGCCTGGGCCTCAGTGAATGTCTCGTCGTCGCTCACGGCGTCGCCGGCGAGGATGGCCGCCTGGTACACAGCGACGCTGTGCGGGCCGCGGTCCTCCAGGACGACCTGGCCTGGGAGGGCGGTGGTGGTCTCGTGCCGGTGAACCTGGAGGGCGGCCAGCAGCAGCGTCTCGGTTCGCGGACAACCGGTACGCAGGAACGGGTCGCCCCCGGCGAGCAGGGCGTCGATGATCCGGCCCGGAAGCAGATTGGGAGGGCTGTCGGGGAGTTCGACGAGCGGAACACACTGGTCACCGAGCTCCGTGGCGACGCGGCGGGCCAGGTAGCTCTTCCCCACGCCGTTGATGCCTTCGAGCGTTATCCACGGCAAGGCAGCTGTCATCGGGCACCTCCTGTCATCGCGGCGGGTTCCCAAGGGCCGGTCGTGGCGCCGGTGGCCAGGACGTCCCTGGCCGCGGGCCCGAGGTGCAAGAGGAGATCCAGGGCGGACAGCCCGCCTGTGAAGCCGGGGCGCCCCTGGTCGTAGGGCGGGTGGCTGTAACCGGCTATCTCGACGTTCACGCCCGCGTCGGCGAGCCGGTCGGCGTCGAGGTAACCGGTCGCCCCGGTGCCGACCCGTAACGCCTGGGCACCGGTGATCCGGCACAGGTCGATCAACATGTCGGTCCGGCGCCCAGCCGGGAGTAGGTCGCTGGACCGCAGGATCTCGACCTGCAGGTCGAACCCGTCCAGCAGAAGCCGTAGGAGAGCCTCATTCAACGCGGCGAGCCGCTGCCAGGGATGGTCGTAAATGACTGCCAGACGTGGTTCCCAGCTCGGCCAGAACGGGGTCCGTTGGTATGCCTCGCGCAGGATGCGCCAATGGCGCTGGCGCCATTCGTCGCCATTGATGCGGACGTCGGTGATGGGCTGGTGATGCGGACGGCGGACAGGGACGGTGAGCAGACGGGGGTGGCCGTCGTGGCCGGCGATGTAGTTGCGCTGCTGCCAGCTTCCGGAGCTGAACTGGACATGGTCGAGGAAGAGAAATCGGTCGACGTCCAGGAGACGGGAGAAGTAGCCCGGCCACGGCAGGTAGGCGGGCTGGTGCGCGACAAGTACCTGGCCGCTCACGCGGGTCGCTTCGCTCATCAGAACGCCATCCGATAGACGGCGAACCGCTCGGCGGCCTGGGTGCCCAGTTCGGCGCCGGCGGCGCAGTCCTGCGCCTGGATCTTCTCGACGCTGCGCGGGTGCGGGTTCGCTCGC
>Ga0068862_100003839_pt1 | contig 12802 bp, 11 predicted proteins | sample KBSSwiS52_FD_66598 | JGI IMG/M metagenome (GOLD analysis project Ga0068862, IMG submission 66598) | Switchgrass rhizosphere microbial communities from Kellogg Biological Station, Michigan, USA - KBS Switchgrass S5-2 | ecosystem: Host-associated > Plants > Roots > Rhizosphere > Soil ... | reverse complement strand
AGAAACAGATCGGGGCTCGTCCGGCCCAGGCGCACGCTGACGTCGGCCGTCGGCCGATGGGTGATGTAGGCCCATTCGAGCGACTTCTCGGCCGGCGTGCCGTAGGGCCGGTCGCGCAGCACGGCCTGCAGCGCGCCCTCCCAGCGCGGGCCACCGTTCCAGTTCAACTGGAACCCGGCGCGCGAATCGACGTCCGCGCTGACGTCGCGGTCGGCACCTTTTTCGCCCTGGTCGCGTGCGAATCCCCAGTCGTGACCACCTGACTTCGATGCCAGGCCAAGGGTCGCGAAGCCACTCAGGGCCCAGGGCGACTCGGTGTCGGCTGCCGCGGCGGCGCTGAGTGCCGCCAGCGCCAATGCCAGCGCGAGCGCCCGAGCCCCCTCGGCACAGGGCGATCGGCGCGGCTGCAATCGGAGATGGCGGTTCGTGACTTCTTTCAGGGCTTGCATGCGCTGCTCGCGCTCGGTGGGCTCGTGGCCTCGCGAGACTTATCGGAGCAACGCCACGAAACCTGAGACCGCACCCCCCGCGTGCGTGGCGCACGGCCGAAGTTGCCGGCGCGAGGGGCCGGATTTGCGCTGCGTCAAGGCGCCGGCGAGGTGACCTGGCAACGCCGGCGCGTCAACTCTCCAGCATCTGGATCGCCTGCACCAGGCTGCGCCGCATGCGCGACAGCGCGCTGGCCAGCATGCCGATTTCATCGCGACCGCGCACCACGAAGTCCGGCGCGTTGATCTCGCCCAGGCTGATGCGGTCGGCCAGCGCGGAGATCCGGGTGATCGGGCGGATGAACATCCACCACAGCACGCCGTTCATCGTGAGTGCGATCACCACCAGCACGCCGAGCAGCGAGCTCATGAAGACGCGAAACGTTGCCTCCGCGCGGGCCAGCACGAAGCTCTCGGGAATCTGCACGATCTGGGCGCCGATGATCTCGTTGACCTTCCAGCCAAAGCCGTTGGCCGAGCCGTACTTGGCGATCATCGTCGGCGGTGCCAGCTCCGCGGTGTCGTGGCAGCGCAGGCAGGCGCCGCCCGCGCGCAGCGGCTTGGCCACGTAGAGCATGCGCCCGTTGGGTGTGTCGCGCTCGCCGAACAACGGCGCCTCGGCGGCGCCGTTGCGAAACGCATTGACGATGTCGCTCTCCCACTCGACGGCGCGGTTGGTCGGGTTGGTCGGGTTGAGCGTGGCCTCTCGATACTGGAAGTTCCTGTACTCCGGGTTGGCCTCGCGCAGATTCTTCAGCAGCTCGATCGCCGAGTAGGCCGACACCATCTCCGGGCGGAACTCGTATTTGATCTGCGTCTCCAGCAGCGGCGCGATGTTCTTGCTGGTGTAGGTGCGCACCGCCAGCGCGCTCTCGATCAGCAGCTTGGCGTTCTCGCGGATCTCCTCGCGCGCATTGCGCTGCAGCAGGTCGCGCGACACCAGCGCGGTGGCCGCGGTGCCGAGCGCGAACAGGATGAACAGCACGAGATTGAACTTGACCAGCAGTTTCATGGCAGGGCTTCCGTGGGTTGAATGCACCGTGTGTGGGTAGAACGCAATCGGCGCAGCGAAACTGACATGCAGCGCCGCACGGGCGCTCGAAAGGTGCGCGATACGGTTGCACAATCGCCGCGCATGGGGCAGATGACCCGGATGGGATGGGGGTCGTGAGCGCGCCGACCGAGCGCCTCACGGTGCTGCTGGCGCGCGTGGGCGCGGGCGACCGCGCGGCGCGCGATGCGCTGTTTGCCAGCGTCTACCCAGAGCTGCGCCGGCTCGCCCACGCGCGCCTGTACGGCGGCGGACGCAACACTCTGCTCGACACCACGGCGCTGGTGCACGAGTCGTACCTGCGGTTGGTGCAGACCGGTGCGTTGGGTTTCGACGACCGGCGTGCCTTCTTCGGCTACGCTTCACGCGTGATGCGCTCGGTGATCGTCGACAGCGCACGTGCGCGCCGGGCCGAGCGGCGCGGCGGAGCGGCCGAGAAGCCCACGCTGGGCAACGAGGCCGCGCTTGGCAGCGCACCGCACGAGGAGCGCGTTCTTCACCTGCACGAGGCGCTCGAACAGCTGGAGCGCTCCGATGCGCGCGTGGCGCAGATGGTGGAGATGCGCTATTTCGGCGGCTGCAGCGATCGCGAGATCGCCGAGGCGCTCGACGTCACCGAGCGCACGGTGCAGCGCGACTGGGAGAAAGCCAAGATGCTGTTGCGCGTGCTGCTGCGCTCGGACTGACTCCGTCGCGATGAAGCTCTCGACCGAGCAGCTCACGCGGATGAGCCACCTCCTCGACCAGGTGATCGACGCCGACGACGCACAGCGCGAGCAGTGGCTGCGCGCGCTGCCGGACGAGCACCGCGATCTCGAGCCGGCGCTGCGCCGCACGCTGCGGCCCGCCGACGGCGGTGCGGCACTCGACGCGTGGCTGGCGCAGCCGCTCCAGCTCGATGCGCTCGGCGGCAGCGGGTTGCGCGCCGGCGAGCGCGTCGGCCCGTACCTGTTGCTGCGCCTGCTCGGCGCCGGCGGCATGGCCGAGGTGTGGCTGGCGCAGCGCGCCGACGGCGCGTTCAAGCGCGAGGTGGCGCTCAAGACGCCATCGCATGGCCAGTGGCGCGAGGCGTTAACTGAGCGCTTCGCGCTCGAGCGCGACATCCTGGCCGCGCTCGAGCACCCGCACATCGCGCACTTCTACGATGCCGGCGTCGGCGCCGACGGGCGGCCCTATCTCGCGCTCGAATACGTGCCGGGCCAGAGCCTGCTGCAGTGGGCCGATCAGCGCCGGCTCGGCGTGCGACAGCGCATCGAGCTCTTTCTGCAGGTGCTGCAGGCGGTTCAATACGCGCACGAGCAGGGCGTGCTCCACCGCGACATCAAGCCGCGCAACGTGCTGGTCACCGATGCGGGCCAGACCAAGCTGCTCGACTTCGGCATCGCTCGCTTGATCGATCGCCCCTCAGAAGCCGACCTGACGCAGCGCTTCGGCCGCGCACTGACACCGGGTTATGCCAGCCCGGAGCACGTGAAGGGCGAAGCGATCGATGCGTCGAGCGACGTGTACTCGCTCGGTGTCGTGCTGTACGAGCTGCTGTGCGGGCAACAGCCGCAGCCCGATGTCCCGCGGCAGCCCCCGAGCACGGGGCTCGATGCGGCCAGCGCCGATGCGCGCGGCGGCACGGTGGCCTCGATTGCGCGCCAGGTGAAGGGCGACCTCGATGCGATTGCGCTGAAGGCGCTGTCGCAAACGCCGGCCGATCGCTACGGCAGCGCGGGTGCGATGGCGCGCGACCTGCGCCGCCACCTGGCGCGCCAGCCGGTGCAGGCACGGCGCGCATCGCCGTGGTACCGCAGCGCTCGATTCATCACGCGCCACCGCATCGCCTTGGCGCCAGCGGCGGCCATGGCCATCGTGCTGGGCGCTGCCGCGTGGGCGCTGCTGCAGCGCGCGCCGGCCGTCGATGCGCCGGCTGCGTCGGCGGCCGTGCCCGCGGCCATGCGCGCACTGCCGCAGGACAAGTCGATCGCCGTGCTGCCGTTTGCCGACTTGAGCGAGCAGCGCGACCAGGCGCACTTCTCCGACGGGCTGGCCGAGGAGCTGATCGACCGCCTGGCGCACAGTCGCAACCTGCGTGTGATCGCGCGCACGTCGGCGTTTGCGTTCAAGGGGCAGGACGACGACGTGCGCGCGGTCGCCACCAAGCTCGGCGTGGCGCACGTGCTTTCGGGCAGCGTGCGCAAGAGCGGCGAGACCCTGCGCGTGAGCGCGCGTCTGGTGCGCGCAGCGGACGCGCATCCGCTGTGGTCGCAGACCTACGAGCGCGACCTGGCCGATGTGTTCAAGGTGCAGGACGAGATCGCGTCGTCGGTGGCCACCGCGCTCGAGGCGGTGCTGGCCGACCGGCCGATGCACCGCGGCGTGCGCTTGCCCGACATCGAGGCCTACAACCTCGTGCTGCAGGGCGACGTGTACATGCTCGGGCCCTTCGAGCGCGACGCACAACGTGCCGAGGTGGCGTACCGCCAGGCGATCGAGCTCGACCCGGGTTATGCGTTGCCGTGGGCGCGCCTGGCCGCGCTGCACCTGCGCCAGGCCGAGCTGGCCTGGGCGCCGAAGCGCGAGGCGCACGCCCGTGCGCGCCAGGCCATCGATGCCGCATTGCGCATCGACCCCAACTCGATGGCTGCGCATGCGGTGCGCTTTCGGTACCTGGTGCGCGCCGAGGGTCAGTGGCGCGGCGCGCGCGCCGAGCTCGACCGCATGCGTGCGATCGACGCCAGCGACGCGCTGCTGCTCCCAGAGTGCGAGGCCACCTTCGCCAGCGTGACCGGCCGCCTCGACGAGGCGATCCAGATCCAGCGCCAGATCGTCGAGCGCGATCCGCTCAACGCAGCGGCGATCGGCACGCTGGCCTCGTACCTGCTAGAAGACGATCAGTTCGACGCGTCGCTGGCGCTGTTTCAGCGCGAGCTGCTGATGAATCCGCACGCCATCGGCAGCCACGCGCTGATCGGCGTGAACCTGGCGCTGCTGCAGCGCTTCGACGACGCGCTGGCGGTGATTGCGCAGGAGCGCCACAAGGGCTATCGCCTGTGGGCGCTGTCGCTGGTGCACGGGTTGCGCGGCCAGCGCGAGGCGGCGGACACGGCGCTGGCCGAGTTGAAGGCCGCGCCCGACAGCAACGCCTACTGGATCGCACGCCTGCACGCCGCGCGCGGCAACAAGGCCGCGGCTTTCGAATGGCTGCACAAGGCATGCGGCGGTGAGCGCCAGCATGGCTGCGACCTGATCAAGAGCGACCGCTTCCTGCGCGGCCTGCGCGACGACGCGCGTTATGCGGCCTTGGTGGCCAAGCTCGGGTTGCCTTGAGCCGCACGCCCGCGCCTGCACGGAGGCGCGGGACGTTGTGCGGGTCAGTCGTTGTCGTGGTGGCTCGGTCCGTGTCCGCGCGCGCGGCACTCGCCGCGCGACGTGCCGCCTTCGCGATGGTCCAGCGGCCCGTCGACCTCGTGCTTGTATTTCACCAGCACGCTGTCGCACACCTCCTCGCGCGTCTCGAGGTTGCCGCCGCAGGTGAAGTTGGCCGCGTCGTCGATGCTGCCGCTGCCGTTGTAGATCGCGGTCTGCGGGTACGGGCACAGCGGCCGCGTGCGCGTGACCACGCCGCCGGTGGTGACCGTGGCCGTGATGGTCTTCGGCGGCAGCTTGTTCTCGACCCAGTTGACCAGCGCGTCGAACAGGCCCTGCGGCTGCGGCCCGGCGCCGCCCGCGCAATGCGCGACGCCCGGCGCGCGATACAGACGGAAGAACTTCTGCACGGCGCCGAAATCGCTGCCGTGCTTGCCGCCGTAGCGCTCGGCCATCTGGCGGTAGTAGTGCAGCACGCCCTGCGGCATGATCAACTGGTCGTTGGCGCCCACCATGGTGAGCAGCTTGCCGCCGCTGGCGCGGAACTCGTCGAGATCGCCGAAGGTGTCGGTCACGTCGGCGATGTTGCGCGAGCCCGCCTGCGCCACCTGGGCGTAGGTGTTCATCGTCACGGTCTTCCAGTCGAACATCGGATCGTGCAGGTTCCAGTGGAACTGCGTGACGCCGAGGAAGAACGGGTTGGTGCCATTCAACGCATTGATCGCCGTGCCGCGGTCCAGTCCGAACCAGATGCGCTTGCCGTCGGCGTTGCGCGGGCCGTCCCAGATCCGGTCGATGGCCTCGGCTTCGGCAGCGTCGAGGCAGCTGGCGGCCGGTGCGCCGGGCGCACCGCAGATGTTGGCCTTGGCGCTGAAGCTGCACGCGCGCGGCTCGTCGATCACGCCGTCGACCACGCCGTCGGCGCCGTCGCATGCGGCCACGGCCGATGCGGTGGCTTGCGCGAGCTTGGCGCTGGCGATCGGGCCACCCACCAGATCCTTCATCACGATCTGGCCCCACATCTGCGCCGTTTGAAAGCGCGTCCAGTACATCGCGGGTGCGTTGGCCAGGATGCCATCGAGTTCGCGGCCGAGCTCCTGCGCCAGCACGTAGCCCTGGCGGCCACCGGTGGAGCAACCGTTCCAGTAGTTGTAGTCGGGTTCCTTGGCGTAGTAGGTGGCGGCTATGCGCTTTGACAGCAACACCTGCTGCTTCATGCCGTTGCGGATGAAGTCGTTGATGAACTGCAGGTCGTAGCTGCCGTCGCTGTTCACGCCGGGCTCGCAGTTGCCACCGGCGTGCCCGGTGTCGTTGCCCGAACCCACGTAGCCGGCGTTCACCGGTGTATTCACGGCCAGGCTACCCGCGCAGCCGCCGCCGCCGATGCCTTGCGTGCGCCCGTTCCATGCGCCCACCACGCCGCCTGTGCCGCCATCAAGCGGCCCAAGCGGCAGGCCGACGCGCACGTTGATGTTCTGCTGCTCCGAGGTGCCGTAGAGCACGTTGACCTGGCAATACGACACATTGCTGCCGGCCGCGGGCACTATGGTGGCGGCGACGGACTTGATGCCGGGCGTGCCGACCAGGCCACCGGCGTTGCCTGCGAGCTGCGAACACATCAGGGGTTGCGCTGGCCGTGGTGGCGGCCAGTCCTTGTTGTTGTGGGCTGCGGCGGGCACGCTGGCCAGCACGCCGACGAGCGAAGTGGCGAGCAGCATCGGGTGGTTCATTTCGACATGTCTCCTCAGGTTTTGTTCGCCGATTGCATGGCAAACACGCGCCGCGGTCTTGCACGAACGGGTCGCGCTTGCAGATCCGGCTCGGGTGCCGCGGGGAAACCCCTGGCGTTCAGGGTTAGTCCGCGCGCCTGCCCGTTCGCGCGCTTCTATCCTGCTGCGCAACGCAGTAGCCCGAGTCCTGTTTGAACGCCCACTTCTCGCGCGTCGATACGCTCAACATCCACGCCGAGCGCAGCCGCCTTGCACCCGAGTTGCTGGCGCGCTGGCGCGGCCTGCCGGTGGGCTGGTTCGAAGCCGGCGCGCAAAAGCACAACCGCAACTTCCTCGTGCCGCGCCCGCTGCTGGCGCTGCTCGACGCCGGAGAGGCCGAGGCGCGCTTCGACTTTGGCAGCGGCGTGCAGACCTACCACCTGAGCGCCGGCGCGATGCGCATCTTCGACGGCGTGCGCGCCTGCCGGCTCAACGACTGGTCGTGCCGCTCGGCGCGCCGCATCATGGTGGAACTCGACGCCACGCACCTCGGCGAGCCGGAGGTGCTGGTGGGGCTGCGACAAGACCTCGAGTTCCGCGACGACGAGCTGGCCGGCGTCGTGCGCGCGATGGCGCGTGAGGTGCAAGAGGGCTGCCCGCACGGTGCGCTCTATGCCGAATCGCTATCGGCCAGTGTGCTGCTGCGCGTGGCACGCACGCACGGACGCGCACGACGCGAGCGCGGCCTGCTCACGGCGGCGCAGCTGCGCCGCGTCGATGAGCTGATCGCCGCGGGTGCCGCCGGCGGCCCCACGCTGGCCGCACTGGCCGATGCCGCCGGCTACAGCAAGGCGCATTTCGTGCGGCTGTTTCGGCGCAGCACGGGCATGCCGCCGCACCGCTACGTGCTGCAGCGGCGGCTCGAGCGCGCGCGCCGCTTGATCGAGACGACGGCATTGCCGCTGGCGCAGGTGGCGTCGGAGGCCGGCTTCTCGAGCCAGAGCCATCTCAACAGCGCCTTTGTTCGCTGCTACGGCTGCACGCCGGGCGGCGCGCGGCGCGACGCGCGTCGCTGAGGGGCTTCAGTCAGGCGATCGAGCAGCGATCATCCAGCAGGCCGCCGTGAAGCGCGCGACGCCGCTGTGTACATAGGGGGCGAAGGCTTCGTGCAGCGTGGCGACCAGGCGCTTGCGTGTCGGTTCGTCAACCTCGCGCAACGCGCGCCCCACCGGGCCGAGCCGGGTCACGTAGCGGCTCAGATCGCCTTCGGACATCGTGCAGGCCACGTCGATCGGCCGGATGTCGATGCCGGTCCAGCCGCTGTCGCGCAGGATCGAGCGAACGCGGTCGCGATCGGCAAAAGAGAACTGGCCCGGCCCGTCGGGCTGGCGCGCCGGCAGTGCAGGCAACAAGTGCGCGGCGGCGCGCTCGGCGGTGGTCATGAACGGGTTCTCCGCCGGGCTGCGCCAGGCGATGAAGTGCATCGCGGCGTCGGCCTTGGCCGCACGCCGCAGGTTGGCAAACGCCGCCACCGGTGCGTCGAAGAACATCACGCCGAAGCGCGAGACGAGGCAGTCGAAGGCAGCCGGCTCGAAAACATTCGTCTGGACATCGGCGCAGACGAACTCTGCGCGCGAGCCTTCGCGCTCGGCGCGCGAGCGCGCCACGGCAATCATCGGATCCGAAATGTCGATACCGACGCAATGGCTGCCTGCTGCGAGCTGGCGCGCAATGGCGAGCGTGGTGGCACCGGTGCCGCAACCGATATCGAGCACCCGGTGCGCCGACTGCGCGGCGATGGCATCGACAAGGAGGTCTTCGAACGGTTTCAGCGCGCGGTCGAGCGCGTCCTGCAGATCGATCCAGGCCTGTCCGGAAGGGCCGTTCCAGAGCCGGGCCTGCTCGCTGTCGGTGGGGAGCGTGTCGTTCATGAAGGGTCTCTTTCTCTTTGCGCATTGTCCTGACACGGGCCACACTGTGCCAATTCAAGTCAGCTTGAGGTCAAGTGGATGATCGAACTCGACATCAACGAGGTGGCCCGGCACTCGGGCCTGCCGGCGTCGGCACTGCGCTACTACGAAGAGAAGGGGCTGATCCGGTCGCACGGCCGGCGCGGCCTGCGCCGAGCAGCGCAAGCGCACGGCCGCACCCGTGCGGTCTAGCCCGGCGCCGTCAGCACGCCGCGGCGTACCTGGTCGCGCTCGATCGACTGGAACAGCGCCTTGAAGTTGCCCTCACCGAAGCCGTCGTCGCCCTTGCGCTGGATGAACTCGAAGAACACCGGCCCGAGCAGCGTCTCGGAGAAGATCTGCAGCAACAAGCGCGGCTTGCCGTCCTTGGTCGAGCCATCCAGCAGGATCCCGCGCGTCTTCAGCTCGTGCACCGGCTGGCCATGGCCGGGCAGGCGCTCGTTGAGCATCTCGTAGTACACGTCGTTCGGTGCACTCATCAGCGGCACGCCGGCCAGCGCGAGCTTGTCGATGGTGGCAAAGATGTCGTCGGTGAGCAGCGCCACGTGCTGGATGCCCTCGCCGTTGAACTTCATCAGGAACTCTTCGATCTGCCCCGAGCCCTTGCTCGACTCCTCGTTGAGCGGAATGCGGATCCTGCCGTCGGGCGCCGTCATCGCCTTGCTGGTGAGGCCGGTGTATTCGCCCTGGATGTCGAAGTAGCGGATCTCGCGAAAGTTGAACAGCTTCTCGTAGAACCCGGCCCAGAACGACATGCGGCCGCGGTACACGTTGTGCGTGAGGTGGTCGACGATCTTCAGTCCGTGGCCCACCGGATGGCGTGGGACGCCGTCGACCCATGCGAAGTCGATGTCGTAGATGCTCTTGCCGTCTTCGAAGCGGTCGATGAGATACAGCGGCGCGCCGCCGATGCCCTTGATCGCCGGCAAGCGCAGCTCCATCGGACCGGTGGGGATCTCGATCGGCTGCGCGCCGAGCTCGAGCGCGCGCGCATACGCCTTGTGCGAGTCGCGCACACGAAATGCCAGCGCGCAGGCGCTCGGTCCGTGCTCGGCCGCGAAATAACCGGCCAGGCTCTTGGGCTCGCGGTTGACGATGAAGTTGATGTCGCCCTGGCGGTACAGCAGCACGTCCTTGCTGCGGTGCCGGGCCACCAGCGTGAAGCCGAGCTTCTCGAACAGCGGCTCCAGCGTGTGGGCTTGCGGCGAGGCGAACTCGACGAACTCGAACCCCATCAGGCCCATCGGGTTGTCATGCAGATCGGCCATCACTTGCTCCTGCGAAACGCCCGCCGCTTTCACGGCCGGTCGGGCTCGATGTTGTCGATGCGCACCAGCGAGGTCCGGTAACGCGCGCTGCGCTCCACATAGCTGGCTGCCGCGGCGGCGATGATCTGCAGGTCTTTGTCAGTCAGTTCGCGCACCACCTTGGCCGGCGCGCCGAGGATCAGCGAGCGCGGCGGGAACTGCTTGCCCTCGGTCACCAGCGCGCCGGCACCCACCAGCGACTGCTCGCCGATCACCGCGCCGTTGAGCACCACGGCCTGGATGCCGATCAGCGCGCCGTCGCCGACGGTGCAGCCGTGCAGCATCGCCTGGTGGCCGATCGACACGTGGGCGCCGATCTTCATCGGAAAGCCCGGATCCACGTGCAGCACGGCGCCGTCCTGCACGTTGCTGCCGGCGCCGATCACGATGGTGTCGTTGTCGCCGCGCACGCTGGCGCCGAACCACACGCTGGCCTTGGCGCCGAGCGTCACGCGGCCGAGCACGGTGGCGCCTTCGGCCACGTAGGCATCGGCTGCAACGTCGGGCGCGTGGTGTTCGAAGCGGTAGATCGCCATGGGGCCTCCGGTGGCGCTCATTTTGCCTTCGTGTGCCCTTGTCCTTGTGCGCCGGTTGCGCGCGGGGCCGGGAGTAGCATCGATGCCTCCTGCCGCGGATGGAGTGCTTCACATGACCTTGCGCCAACGTTTCGGCCGCGCGCTGCGCCTGGGCGTGATCGGCGGCGGGCCGGCGTCGTGGATCGGCCAGATGCACCGCGGTGCGGCCGAGATGGACGGCTTCTTCCGCGTCACCGCGGGCGTGTTCTCGAGCGACCCCGCCCGATCGCGCGCGGCCGGCATCGGCTTCGGGCTCGAGGCGGCGCGCAGCTATGGCACGGTGGCCGAGATGCTGCGCGCGGAGCAGCAGCGCGCCGACGCCATCGACGCGGTGGCGATCATGACGCCCAACGACACGCATTACGACTACGCCGCCGCCGCGCTCGACGCCGGGCTCGACGTGATCTGCGACAAGCCGGTCACGCACACGTTCGCGCAAGCCTGCGACCTGGCGGCGCGCGTCAAGGCCAACAAGCGACTGTTCGCGATCGCGCACGGCTACAGCGCCTACCCGATGACGCGCCATGCGCGCCACTTGGTGCGCGATGGCGTGCTGGGGGCGATCCGCCTGGTGCAGGTGGAGTACATCCAGTTCGCGCTCGCCACGCGCATCGAAGACGGGCCGTTGAACAACCGGCTGCGCTGGATCCTCGATCCCGCGCGCAGCGGCCAGGCGCTGGTGATGAGTGCGATCGGCTGCCACGCGCAGCACCTGGCCAGCTTCGTCACCGGGCAGCGCGTGGCGCGCGTCGCGGCCGATGCCACCGCGCTGGTGCCGGGGCGCAAGGTGATCGACCACGTGTCGGCGCTGATCCAGTTGGAAAGCGGCGCGCGCGGCACCTTCACCGTGACGCAGGCGGCGGCCGGCGGCGAGAACGACATCCGCCTGCGCGTCTACGGCGAGAAGGGCTTGATCGACTGGTCGCACCGCGAGCCGAGTTATCTCAAGCTCGCGCTGCACGGCGAGCCGGCGCGCACGATCGGCCGCGGCGATACCTACCTGCCGCCCGAGATCATCGCCGCCGGCCGCACGCCGCGCGGCCATCCCGAGGGCCTGCGCGAGGCGTTTGCCAACGTCTACGCGGAGATCGCGCAGGAGCGCATGGCGCGTGAGCTCGGTGAAGAACCGGGCGCGCTGCCGTATCCGCGCATCGACGATGGCGTGCACACGATGGCGTTCATCGAAGCCTGCCTCGCGTCGCACGCCAGCGGGCGCTGGGCCGAGGTGGCCAAGGCCCCGGAGGGGGCGCGATGAAGGTCTGCATCGTCGGCGCCGGCGCGATCGGCGGCTTCATCGGCACGCGGCTGGCGATGAACGGGCACGATGTCAGCGCGTTCGCGCGCGGCGACACGTTGCATGCATTGCGCAGGCACGGCTGGCGCCTGCGTCAGGGCGGCCAGTTGCGCGGCGGGCCCGCGCGCGCGTCCGACAACAGCGCCGAACTGGGAGCGCACGACCTGGTGGTGGTGGCCGTCAAGGGCCAATCGCTGCCGGGCGTGGCGCCGCACATCAAGCCGCTGCTGGAGCCGCACACGCTGGTGCTGCCGGCGATGAACGGCGTGCCATGGTGGTTCGGCCGCGGCGTGCCGGCGCTCGAAGGGGCCCCGCTCGCCAGCGTGGATCCGGGCGGTGTCGTGTCGGCGGCAGTGCCGTTCGAGCAAGTGATCGGCTGCGTGGTGCACGCCAGCACCTGGACCTCGGAGCCCGGCTTGGTCGAGCACAAGATGGGCCAGGGCCTGATCGTCGGCGAGCCGGCCGGTGGCGAATCGTCGCGCGTGAGCGCGCTCGGCGACACGTTGAAGCAGGCCGGCTTCGAGGTCACCGTGTCGCCCGACGTGCGGCGTGACATCTGGTACAAGCTGTGGGGCAACATGACGATGAACCCGGTCTCGGCGGTGACCGGTGCCACCAGCGATCAGGTGCTGGCAGACCCGCTGGTGGTGGCTTTCTGCAGCGCCGCGATGCGCGAGGCGTCGGCGGTGGGCGCAAAGATTGGCTGCGCGATCGACCAGCAGCCCCAAGACCGCCACGTGATCACGCGCAAGCTCGGCAGCTTCAAGCCCAGCATGCTGCAAGACGTGGAAGCCGGGCGCACGCTCGAGCTCGACGCGATTGTCGGCGTGGTGCGTGAGATCGCGCAGCGCGTCGACGTGGCCACGCCCAACATCGACGCGCTGCTCGGCATCACACGGCTGTTCGCGCGCACGCGCGGGCTGTACCCCACCGGCTGATCGCCTGCGGCCATCGATTGGAGCCCACCATGCACAAGCCCGACGAGGTCGCATCGAAGCTGATTGGATTGCCGTTCGACACGTTGGACGAACGCACCCAAAGGGTCGCGCGCCAG
>Ga0068862_100003837_pt1 | contig 12804 bp, 11 predicted proteins | sample KBSSwiS52_FD_66598 | JGI IMG/M metagenome (GOLD analysis project Ga0068862, IMG submission 66598) | Switchgrass rhizosphere microbial communities from Kellogg Biological Station, Michigan, USA - KBS Switchgrass S5-2 | ecosystem: Host-associated > Plants > Roots > Rhizosphere > Soil ... | reverse complement strand
GCCTCCTGCTCGCCGAGATCGGCCGCAAACACAAGATTGAAGTGACGGACGAAGAAGTCGGCCGCGCCATCTCCGCGCAGGCGCGTCAATTCCCGGGCCAAGAGCGTCAGGTGATCGAAGCCTACCAGCGCAATCCGCAGCTGGTCGCCCAGGTGCGCGCGCCGCTCTATGAAGAGAAGGTGGTCGATTACATCCTGGAGCTGATCAAGGTCACCAACCAGGACGTCACGCGCGACGAGCTGTTTTCGGAAGACGAGCCGCCGACGCCAAAGGTCGAGGCCAAGCCGAAAAAGACCAAGAAAGCCAAGGCCGAGAAGGCCGAGGACTAAGTCGTTAACGCCGGCTAGCAGCGGGCAGGGCTTGCTGCCCGCCGCCAAGGCTCAAATATGAGCAAACGAAACCGGCGCTGAGTCGCTGCGCGCAGATGCGCGGACGAGGATGATTGATGCGAGATCCGATCGAGAGAATGACTGGGATTGTGGTCCCGAGCGTTGAAGAGACCACCAGCCGGGGGTCGTCGCGCTACGACATCTTCTCGCGCTTGCTTAAAGAGCGGATCATTTTCGTGAGCGGCGGCATCGACGATGTCCAGGCGGCGCTCATTACCGCACAGCTGCTGTTTCTCGAGTCGGAGAACCCGAAGCGCGAGATTTCCATGTATATCAACAGCCCCGGCGGCTACGTGACGGCGGGGCTCGCGATTTACGACACCATGCAATACATCCGCAGCCCGGTTTCCACGGTCTGCATGGGCTTGGCCGCCTCCATGGGCTCGCTTCTCTTGGCCGCCGGCCAGAAGGACCTTCGGATCTGTCTGCCGAACGCCCGGGTCATGCTGCATCAGCCGTCCGGCGGCTTCCGCGGCCCGGCCTCGGACATCGAGCGCCACGCCGAGGACATCCTCCACACCAAGCGCCGGCTGAACCAGATTTACGTAAAGCACACCGGCCAGCCTCTGGACGTAGTCGAAAAAACCCTGGACCGCGACCACTTCATGACCGCCGAGGAGGCCCGCGCCTGGGGCATCGTCGACCGGGTTTATGAGAAGCGCGAATTGGCTGAAGCCCCGCGCTGAGCCCGCCCTCCGGCTTGAACCCGTCGCGATTTGGGGCCATGTCGGGAGGCGGCAAGGGGCCTCGGGCCCCGAGGAATAACAAACAAAAAGGCCGTCCGCTGGTCGTTTCAGACCCGAGACAGGTGATCCGCCAAGCTTAAGCCGGTCTGCCGGCGGCTTGCGGCCCCATCCTTGCTATGATCGAATTGCCTGGCCGGGCGGCTGGGTGGTGAACGTTTTTGAAAGGGATCGCGTTCAAGCATTCGTTAGGGACGGCAGCAGCGGGGGCCATCACGCCGCCTCTTTTGCCCAGCTAACCTTGAGCACGTCACGGCCCTTGAAGGATCGCTAATGAGCAAAGGCGCCACCAGCGGAGAGTCCAAGAACACTCTCTACTGCTCGTTCTGCGGAAAGTCGCAGCACGAAGTCCGCAAGCTTATTGCCGGACCGACGGTGTTCATTTGCGACGAGTGTGTCGAACTCTGCATGGATATCATCCGTGAAGAGCACAAAACTTCTCTCGTAAAGTCGAAGGAAGGCGTTCCCTCTCCGAAGGAGATCAAAGGCGTCCTCGACGATTACGTCGTCGGCCAAGATCACGCCAAGCGCGTCCTCTCGGTGGCCGTGCACAACCACTACAAGCGCCTGAACCACGCTGCGAAGAATGGCGATGTCGAGCTGGCGAAGTCGAACATTCTGCTGATTGGCCCGACGGGCTGCGGCAAGACGCTGCTCGCGCAAACGCTGGCGCGCATCATCGACGTGCCGTTCACCATGGCAGACGCCACGACGCTGACCGAAGCCGGCTACGTCGGTGAAGACGTCGAGAACATCATTCTGAAGTTGCTGCAGGCTGCTGACTACAATGTCGAGCGCGCGCAGCGCGGCATCGTTTACATCGACGAAGTCGACAAGATTTCGCGCAAGTCCGACAATCCGAGCATCACGCGCGACGTATCGGGCGAAGGCGTGCAGCAGGCGCTCTTGAAGATCATGGAAGGCACGGTCGCGAGCGTTCCGCCGCAAGGCGGCCGCAAGCACCCGCAGCAAGAATTCCTGCAAGTCGATACCACGAACATTCTCTTCATCTGCGGCGGCGCCTTCGCCGGTCTCGATAAGATCATCAGCCAGCGCGGCAAGGGCTCTTCGATGGGCTTTGGTGCGACGGTGCGCGATGAAGAAGATCGCCGCACCGGCGAGATTCTTCGCGAGATCGAGCCGGACGACCTTCTGAAGTTCGGGTTGATTCCCGAATTTGTCGGCCGGCTGCCGGTGCTCGCGACGCTAGAAGATCTCGACGAGCCGGCGCTGATCACGATCCTCACCGAACCGAAGAACGCTCTGGTGAAGCAGTATCAGCGGATGTTCGAGATGGAGAACGTGAAGCTCACGTTCCCGACCGATGCGCTGTCTGCGATTTCGAAGAAGGCAATCCAGCGCAAGACGGGCGCACGGGGTCTGCGTTCCATTCTCGAAAGCATCCTGCTCGACACCATGTTTGAGCTGCCGTCGATGCGCGGCGTTGAGGAAGTGGTCGTTTCGGCCGATGTCGTCGAAGGCCGCGCCAAGCCGCTGCAGATTTACTCGGCGGAACGTCGCGATAGCTCCGGCGCCGCGAGCTGAATCCAAACTGAACGTTAGGACGAATCGTCTGGTTCTACGCGTGGAGACGCGCGTGGAACTTTGCGTTTGCGATGCTTCCACATGGCGTGTCCGACCGGCACTTGAAGCAGGGGGCGAACGCTTCCACATTTTCAAACGTTAAGGCTGCGGCCGGGGTGACGCTTGGTTTCCCGTGTCCGCGACCTGAAGGAGCATAAGATGGCCGAGAGCCGCGTTCTTCCTGTCCTGCCTCTTCGCGACATCGTCGTTTATCCGAAGATGGCCGCGCCGCTGTTCGTCGGCCGCGAGAAATCCGTCCGCGCGCTTGATGAGGTCATGCGCAAGGATAAGCAGATTGTGCTCGCCGCACAGATCGACGCGTCGGAAGACGAACCGTCCACGGATCGCATCTTCACGGTCGGCACCGTCGCCACCGTCGTGCAGCTCCTGAAGCTGCCGGACGGCACAGTTCGCGTTCTGGTCGAAGGCGGCCACCGCGCGCGGATTCTGAATTTCACCGACAACGCCGACTACTTCGAAGCGGAAGTCGAGGAGATCGAAGAAGAAAACGAGGACAGCGCCGAAGCGCGTGCGCTGGCGCGCGCCGTCGTCGATCAATGGGACAATTACGTAAAGCTGTCCCGTAAGACTCCGCCGGAGGTGCAACAAGCCGTTGGCCAGATCGCCGAGCCTGGCCGTTTGGCTGACTCGGTCGCCGCGCATCTCACAGTGAAGATTCCCGAGAAGCAGCAGCTCCTCGAGCTCGTCGACGTGCCGCAGCGGCTTGAGAAGATCATGTCGCTGATCGAAGGCGAAGTCGGCATGCTTCAGGTCGAACGGAAAATCCGCAACCGCGTGAAGCGTCAAATGGAGAAGACGCAGCGCGAGTATTACCTGAACGAGCAGATGAAGGCGATCCAGCGTGAGCTGGGCGACGGCGATGATGCTCGCGAAGATATTGCCGAGCTCGAAAAGCGCATCAAGGAGACCAAGCTCTCCAAGGAAGCGCGCACCAAGGCCGACGCGGAGATGAAGAAGCTCCGTCAGATGTCGCCAATGTCGGCGGAATCAACGGTCGTGCGCAACTATCTCGATTGGCTGCTCTCGCTGCCCTGGGGCAACAAGAAGAAGATCAAGAAGGACATCGACGCCGCGCAAGTGGTGCTCGACGAGGATCACTATGGCCTCGACAAAGTGAAAGACCGCATCCTCGAATATCTCGCGGTGCAAGCGCGCACCAACAAGCTGCGCGGACCCATCCTTTGCCTCGTTGGCCCGCCCGGCGTCGGCAAGACCTCGCTCGGTCGTTCCATCGCGAAGGCCACGGGCCGCGATTTTGTTCGCATGTCGCTCGGCGGCGTGCGCGATGAGGCCGAAATCCGCGGTCACCGCCGCACCTACATCGGCTCGATGCCGGGCCGTGTGATCCAGTCAATGAAGAAGGCAAAGAGCGCCAACCCGCTCTTCCTCTTGGATGAAATCGACAAGCTCGGCGCCGATTATCGCGGCGATCCGTCTGCGGCGTTGCTCGAAGTGTTGGATCCGGAGCAAAACTCCACGTTCAACGACCACTACCTCGAAGTGGATTACGACCTATCCGACGTGCTGTTCATCACCACGGCGAACAGTCTCAACATGCCCCAGCCCTTGCTGGATCGCATGGAGATCATCCGCATCCCTGGCTACACCGAAGATGAGAAGCTCGAGATCGCCAAGCGCCACTTGCTGCCGAAGCAGTACGAGAACAACGGCTTGAAGAAGTCGGAGTTCACGGTTTCGGAAGACGCGCTGCGTGACTTGATCCGCCGCTACACGCGGGAAGCCGGCGTGCGTTCGCTCGAACGCGAAATTGGCAACTTAGCGCGGAAGGCCGTCCGTCAGCTCGAACAGAAGAAGACGGACAAGGTAGAGGTCACGGCCAAGAACTTGCCGGACTATGCCGGGGTCTGGAAATATCGTTTCGGCGAGACCGACGCCGACGATCAGGTCGGCGTCGTGACCGGCTTGGCCTGGACCGAAGTCGGCGGCGATCTGCTCACGATCGAAGCGGTGGCGATGCCTGGCAAGGGCGCAATGACCGTGACGGGCAATCTGCGCGACGTGATGAAGGAGTCGATTTCCGCCGCGGCGTCCTATGTGCGCTCACGCTCGATCGCGTTCGGTGTTAAGCCGCCGACGTTCCGTTCGCGCGACATCCACGTGCACGTGCCGGAAGGCGCCACGCCAAAGGATGGTCCGTCGGCGGGCGTGGCGATGGCTACGGCGATCGTCTCGGTGCTGACCGGCATTCCAATCCGCAAGGATATCGCCATGACCGGTGAGATCACTCTGCGTGGCCGGGTGCTGCCGATCGGCGGCCTGAAGGAAAAGCTGCTCGCGGCGCTCAGAGGCGGCGTGAAGCTCGTGCTGATCCCGAAGGACAACGAGAAGGACCTCGTGGAAATCCCCGACAACGTGAAGCAGGGGCTCGAAATCGTGCCCGTGTCCACGGTCGACGAAGTGCTGAGGCGCGCGCTGACCCGTCCGCTGACCCCGGTCGAGTGGTCGGAGGAGGACGAGCTGGCCGAGACCCGCCGCAACGAAGGCGGCGGCGAAGGCCGCGAAGGGGCCCGTCCGCACTAAGTTCCAAACGTTGTTTCCGCACTGCAACAAGGCCCGGTGGCGCTTGCGCCCCGGGCCGAATTGCTCATAGCGTCGCTGCGATAACCGCTCAAAACGAGCGATTCCAATGCGTCGAGGGGGTTTGAATGAACAAAGCAGAATTGGTCGCCGACGTTGCGGACCGCATGGGCGACAGCAAGCAGAAGGGCGAGGAGGCCGTGAACGCGGTGTTCGACGCCATCCATGCCGCCCTCAAGAAGGGCGACGAGGTGCGTTTGCCTGCGTTCGGCGTGTTCGACGTCAAAGAGACCGCCGCCCGCACCGCGCGTAACCCGCAGACCGGTGAAGAGGTCAAGGTGCCTGCCGGCAAGAAGGCCCGCTTCAAGCCCGGCAAGGCGCTGAAGGAATCCCTGAACTAAGCGAGGTTCAGTGAATGGAAGGGGCGGCTCTAGCGGGCCGCCTTTTTCTTGTGTACCGAGCGGCCTGAAGAGGAACTCGATGCTGGCGAAGATCTACCGCCCCGCGAAAAACGCGATGCAATCCGGCAAGTCGGGCACCAAGAAGTGGCGCCTGGAGTTCGTGCTGGCGAACGCGCCGCGCCCGGACGCGCTCATGGGTTGGATCAGCGGCGCCGACACCAACGGCCAGGTCCGCATCGACTTCGACGACAAAGACGCTGCGATCGCGTTCGCGCGCACGCACGCCATCCCACATCAAGTGATCGACGCGCCGGAGCCCGCGCGTCAGATCAAGTCGTACAGCGACAATTTCGCGTTCCGAAGACGCGAGCCCTGGTCGCACTAACAAGCCGGCGTGCTAGAGCGGCCGCCTAAAGCGCCCATAGCTCAACTGGATAGAGCATCCGCCTTCTAAGCGGACGGTTGCAGGTTCGAGTCCTGCTGGGCGCGCCACTGCGAAAGCGGCGTCAGCGTGAGCGGGCACAAGTTTGGTGTGATTCGATTATCAAGCCGTGCGTGGGTGAAGGCTAAAGAGCAGCCAGACGAAGCAGCAACGCCACGAGATCGCGCTGCTTTCGAGCGCCGGTTTTCTCGAAGATGGCTCGGAGGTGCGTCCGGACGGTAAGAACCGAGAGGTCTCGCGCGGCGGCAATCTCATCAGGATCACGACCCCGGGCAACCTCCAAAGCAACGGCAGCTTCGGTGGGCGAGAGCTCGAACCAGGCGCGCAGGCGGTCTACCGAAGGCAAGCGGTGATGTTCGGGATGCACGAAGCTCATAAGCAACGCCGGCGTGCCATCCAAGTCGAGCCGTTCCACCGATCCGTAAAGGCACGGTGCGCCGTCACTCACGCCCAAGGTGAACGGGATAGTCTGCTGTGGCTCGAGCGATTGCGCGGCCGCAGAGATCTCTGCCAGTTTCTGTTCGTTGGATATGGATGGCGACGACAGTCGTCCGTCGACGATTGAGACGCAATTGTCATAACACGCAGGCAATGAGAACGCTGGATCGAGAAGCGTGAGGTCCAACGCGGTCAGCAGCGTCGTGGGCAATCGCTTGTCGTTGCGCGAGAGCCTGCGGAGGGTGCCGACGAAATGCTTGACGGCCGCGCTTTGGCTGGCGGCGCCATTGCGCTCGTTGGACCGAATTTCCCCCAATCTCGCACTCTTCTGTTCGAGGTAGCGCGCCTCCCAAACCCTCATTTGGAGAGTAGGTGGCCGAAATTAGTTGCGTCGACCCGCGATGCAGGCAGACGAGAACCAAGGGAATTTGTTCCGGGCCAAATCAACAAAATCAAGAAGTATCAAGCATCCGTTGCAACGGGCGTATCGGATTTGGCGCCCCATTCGGCCCATGAGCCGTCGTAAACCGCGGCGTCCCAGCGGCCGAGGCGGGCAAGCGCCAGGGCTATAATGGGCGCAGTGACGCCCGATCCGCAGGTCGTGATAGCGGGCTGAGCGGGCTCCGCTCCGGCTGCTTTAAAGATGGCCGCCAGCTCTTCACGCGAGCGTAGTTCGCCTTTTTCGTTCACGAGTGAACCTGAGGGCACGCTGTGCGCGCCGGGCATGTGGCCGCTTTTCAGACCTGGCCGCGGTTCGGGCGCCTCGCCGCGAAAGCGCGGGTTCGGACGCGCGTCGAGAATTTGGGCGCCGTTGTCGACAGCGCGCCGCATGTCGCTTAGATCGCGCACGAGGTCGGCGCGGAATCGCGCAGTGAAGTGGCGCTCCATGCGTTGTTGCGGCGGCGTGGTTTCAACGGCGTAGCCGGCGCGCTCCCACGCGGGGAATCCCCCGTCGAGCACCTTCACGTCTTCGTGGCCCATGACGCGGAACGTCCACCACACCCGTGCAGCCGAGAACAAACCCTGAGAGTCATAGACAACGATGCGCGCACCATCGCCGATGCCGAGCTTCTTCATCCGCGACGCAAACTTCTCCGGCGACGGCAGCATGTGTGGGAGGTTGGTGTCTTTGTCAGCGATCTCATCGATGTCGAAGAAGATGGCGCCGGGGATGCGCCGGGCTGCGTAGAGCGCTTTCGCGTCGCGTTGATTGCCGGGTAGGAACCAAGTGGCGTCGATGATGCGGATGTCGGGCGCATCCAGCCGCTCAGCGAGCCAAGCGCAGGAGACGATCGGGTCTTCAGGTTGCATGAGCCGACGCTAGGCCCGCGGGGCGCTCGGTTCAACACCGCGGGCGCCGCAATTCACCGTCAGGCAGGCTTGGCGAGGGCGAGCTGGATCACGTCGGTGCGGCCGGTGCGGAACCCAGCTTCGCAATAGCCGAGATAGAACAACCAAAGCTGTTTGAATCGTTCGTCAAACCCGAGCGCGCTGATCTCGCGCCATTTGGCGCTGAAACGATCGGCCCAGGCGTGCAGCGTTTGCGCGTAGGACTGGCCGAACGCTTCCATTTTCCGCCAGGCCAGGCCGGCTCTCGCGGTCTCTTGCTTAAGCCGATCGACGCTGACCAACATACCGCCCGGAAAGACGTACCGCTGAATGAAGTCCGCGCGGCGGCGGTATTTGTCGAACAGATTGTCGTCGATCGTGATGATCTGCAGCGCCGCACGACCGCCTGGCTTCAACACGTCCGCGATCTTCGAGAAGTACGTTGGCCAATATTGCTCCCCGACGGCTTCGAACATCTCGATCGAGGCCACCTTGTCGAACTGCCCTTCAACGTCGCGATAATCTTGGCGACGGATTTCCACGCGATCCGAAAGTCCAGCGCGCTCCATGCGCTCACGGGCGTAAGCAAGCTGTTCGTCGCTTATAGTGATGCCGGTGACGCGCGCGCCATACTCACGGGCCGCGAATTCCGCGAAGCCGCCCCAGCCGCACCCGATCTCCAGCACATGATCGCCAGCTTTCAGTTCGAGCTGTTCGGCCAGCGCGCGATACTTCGCTACTTGTCCAGCCTCGAGATCAGCAATCTGACTCTTGTCGAACCGCGCCGACGAGTAGGTCATCGTGCGGTCGAGCCAGGTTTCATAGAAGCGGTTGCCCAGGTCGTAGTGCGCCAGGATGTTCTTGCGCGAACCCCTGCGCGTATTGGCGCGGCGCTGGTGGCGCATCCAGTTCAGGACTTTGCCGACGAGCCCGCCCTCGAGCAGCCTGGTGAAGCGCTCGACGTTGTTGGCGAGCAGCGTCAGCAATTTGGGCAGGTCGTCGCTCTCCCATTCCTTCGCCATGAAGCCTTCGGCGAAACCAATGTCGCCGTTGGTCAGCACGCGTTTGGCGAAACGCCAATTGCGAACGATCATGGTCGCGGTTTCACCTGCGCCATCGCCAAACAAGAATGTCCGCCCGTCCGGGACGGTGATCAGCAGCGCGCCGCCCTTGATCTGCATCAAGCCGAAGAGCACGGCCTTGGCGCTGGCGGGTGCACTGAGACCGCTGACCAGCGTTGCCGTGGCGCGGGGGATCGACGGCGGATTGGTCTCGGCGTCCATCGGCTTCATATGGGGTTTGCTCCGGGCGCTCCAAGCGCGTTTAGACGAACGCGCGAGCCGCGTCGGCAGTTTCATCTACGCGGAGCGCCTGCCGCCGGATCAGCCGTCCTGGCGATTGCGGAGATGGATTTCGAGCATCAAGGCGTCTTTCATCCAGCGCCCGTGCGCGGCGATATTCGCCACCGCAAACCCATACCAACCTGCGCGCCATAGCCCGCGGCGAACGTACTGGTTGAGGAAGTAAAATGGCTTGCCAAGGAGGAGCCGGAGCTGAATGAGCCAGAGCGGCTTCAGTTCGGTATTACGTGCGCGGCCGGCGGAATTGCGCGTGAACTTGTCTTCGAGCTGCGCGAGGTCGCGGAACGAATAGTGCAGCAGCGGCGCGCGTAGTTTGCCGACCGCCACGCCGCTCGGCGCCTCGAACTGATCGTAGTTGGTGTGATCCGGCGCACGGACGACGCGGCGATCATAGAGCTTGCGCCGGTCGACCAGATTGAAGTTGCGCCACACCGCGCCAACCGGCGGCGAAGTCGCCATCATCATTTGATAGATTGGTGCCCTCGGCGCGCCGTTGGCGAACAAGGCGCCAATCTCGCTCGCCAGTTCCGGCGTCACGATTTCGTCGGCGTCGAGATCAAGCAGCCAGTCGTGGGTGCAAGCATCTTCGCCGATGCGCTTCTGCTTGCCGCCGCCTAGCCACGGCTGACGCACCACGCGCGCGCCAAGCTCCTCTGCGATCTCGATGGTGCGATCCGTCGAACCCGAATCCACTACCACCACTTCAGACACGACCTGCTGCGCGGCACGAATGACGTCGCCGATCATGCGCTCTTCGTTCTTGGCGCGGATGAAAGCGGAGATCGGCGCGGTCATTGGGGTTGGCTTGAGCCTGAGGCGAGAGGGAAATGCAAGCGTTTAACCGGAACGCGCCAGTTCGGCGGCGTCCTCATAGCCGAACAGCTTGAGCACCAGCCGGATCGCATCGCCGCGCGGCGTCTTCAGATCGCCGTCGCGCTCGATGGCCAAGCGCGCTTCCTTGTCTGCTGCCCCCAGCATGTCGGCGTGCGCCTCCGGCGAGACCAACCGGAACGGCGGCAAGCCGGATTGCTGGGTGCCCAGCATGTCGCCGGCGCCCCGCATACGGAAATCGATCTCGGCGATGACGAAGCCGTCGTCGTTACGGCGCACTGCGTCCAGACGCTCTTTGGCGCTCTCGCCCAGCGGCGGCTTCCAGAGCAGCACGCACGAGCCTTGCTTGTCGCCCCGTCCAACGCGACCGCGAAGCTGGTGCAGCTGCGCCAAGCCGAAACGCTCGGCGTGCTCGATCACCATGATCGTCGCCTCTGGCACGTTCACGCCTACTTCGATCACCGTCGTCGCCACCATCAGGAAGGACTCTCCCGAGCGGAAGCGGTCCATTGCGGCCTCCCGCAGTGTTGGCGACATCTTGCCGTGCACGATCTCCACGCCCTTCGCGAACCGCGCCTTCAGCTGCTGATAGCGATCATCGACCGCCGCGAGATCGATCGCCTCGCTCTCCTCGATCAGTGGGCACACCCAGTACGCCCGCTCGCCGCGCTTGGCCGCATCCGCGATCGCCTCGACCACTTCACTCATCCGCGTCGTTGGCATCGTCGCCGTCTTGATCGGCTGACGGCCGGGCGGTTTTTCATCGAGGACCGACAAATCCATGTCGCCGTGGATCGAAAGCGCAAGCGTGCGCGGAATCGGTGTCGCGCTCATAACTAGCACGTGCGGGGCAAAGCCCTTCGCCACCATGCGCGCGCGATCGGAGACGCCAAAGCGGTGCTGCTCGTCGATGACAATCAGGCCGAGGTCGTGGAACGCAACCTCCTCTTGGAAGAGCGCGTGCGTTCCGATCACGACCATCAGCTCGCCAGAAGCGAGGCGCTCCAGGATGGCTTTGCGCTCTTTGCCTTTGTCCCGGCCCGTCAACACCGTCATTGAGATGCCAGCCGCCGCGAGCAGTGGCTCAAGTGTTGCTCTATGCTGGCGTGCGAGCAGGTCGGTTGGCGCCATTAGCGCGCTTTGAAGCCCGGCCTCAGCTGAACGTGCCATAGCAAGCGCGGCGACGAGTGTTTTCCCAGAGCCCACATCGCCCTGTAGTAAGCGCAGCATCGGGGCAGGCTCAGCCATGTCCGCGTAGATCTCTTTCACCGAGCGCTGCTGCGCGCCCGTCGGCGCGTACGGCAGGCTCGCCAGCATCTTCTCCGTCAGTCGGCCATCGCCAACAACCGAGCGCCCAGGATCTTTCCGCCGGTGATGGCGCCGCAAGCGCAGCGCGCATTGGCGCGCAAAGAGTTCGTCGTAAGCCAAGCGCGTACGGAACGGACTTTCCGCCTTCACGTCCTCTGGCGACGTGGGCCGGTGGATGTGCTCAAGCGCTGTTCGAAAATCCGGCCAGTCGTGCGCTTTCACGGTTGTCGCTTCGAGCCATTCCGGCGCCTCGGGCACTGTGTCGAGCGCGGCAAGGATCGTGCGCGACAACGTTCGCCCCGCGAGCCCCTGCGTCAGCGGATAGATTGGCTCCACCGCCGGCGGCGCTTCGCCCTTGGCCGGATCGACCACGTGGTCCGGGTGCAGCATTTGGCGCATGCCGTCGTAGAACTTGATCTCGCCGCTCACGAGCCGCGTCTGGCCGACGGGCCACATCCGCTTCAGCATCTCCTCATTGCCGCGAAAGTAGGCCACGGTGAGAAATCCGGTCTCGTCGCGTAGCCGGATGCGGTGCGGCAAGTTCTTGTAGGCGGCCATGTGGCCGTCCACCTCCGCCTCGATCGTCGCGATGTCGCCTTCGTTGGTTTCGGCGATCGGCACGCGCAACCGGCGATCGATCGCCGTGTTGGGCGGCAGGAACACGACGTCGCGCGCCAGTTTTCCACCGGCCACCTTCGCGATTAGGTCCATCGTGTCGCGTTTCGCGCCTTTTGGCGCGCGCGCTTCGGTCAAAAGCGCCGCTTCGATGGCCGTAGGGGGAGGGGACGTTCCGTCGCTCATTCCGTGCTCTGGCGGCGCTGACAGCGCCGCCCATATGGGTTATAGCGCGGCCCCCCATAAGCCGCCTGCCTCCCGTGATCATGGACGACCGCCGCAAGAAGCTGCAATTCCGCGCGTGGCGCCGGGGATTCCGGGAGATTGATCTGATTCTGGGCGGCTTTGCCGACCGGAAGCTTGAATCTCTCGACGCCGCCGGCCTGAACGCCTTCGAGGCGCTGCTCGATGCCCCTGACCAGGAGGTCTACGAGTGGATCACTGAACAGGCGGCTGCGCCCGCCGATCATGACACGCCAACCCTCGCGCTGATCCGCGCGTTTCGTTTCGAACTGACCAAGCCGAGCTGATGAAAGATCCTGCCCTCACACCGCGCCTGATCGAGACGCTGGCGAAGTCGAAAGACGCGCTGGTGGTCATTGGCGCGCCCGAAGGCGTGGATGCCGCCGCTCTGTCCGAAGCGGCGCGCCTGCGCGGCGGTGTGACGCTCTTCGTGGCGCGCGACGAGACACGGGCGTCGCAGTTCGAAGCCGCCGCACGCTTCTTTGCGCCGGACCTGACGACGCTGCGTCTGCCGGCCTGGGATACGCTCCCCTACGACCGCATCTCACCTGCCGCAGCCGT
>Ga0068862_100003835_pt1 | contig 12806 bp, 12 predicted proteins | sample KBSSwiS52_FD_66598 | JGI IMG/M metagenome (GOLD analysis project Ga0068862, IMG submission 66598) | Switchgrass rhizosphere microbial communities from Kellogg Biological Station, Michigan, USA - KBS Switchgrass S5-2 | ecosystem: Host-associated > Plants > Roots > Rhizosphere > Soil ... | reverse complement strand
CTTCGCGATCTTGTTGACCAGATCGAGGATGTCGCGGGTCATCTTGCTCGGCCCGACGATGAACTCGCGCTCGGTCTGGTCGGCGACCTGTGCCGACAGCGTCAATACCTGACGGTTGAGATCCTGCCGCTCGCTGGCGTTGCGAACCAGGGAACGCAACTGGTCGTAGTCGAAGTCCTTGGTGATGTAGTGATAGGCGCCGTGCTTCATCGCCTGCACGGCGGTTTCAATCTCCTGGATGGCCGAGATCATCAGGACCTCGACGAGGCTGTAATTCTCCTTGACGATCCGCAGCACTTCGAAGCCACTGATTCCCGGCAGCCTGACGTCCAGCAGCATCAGGTCGACATCTTCGCGATTGAGGACCGGCAGCGCCGCCTCGCCGCTACCGACGCGCAGTACGCGATACTCCCGCTTGAGGATCGCCGTCAGCGTGTCCCGCATGCCCTCGTCGTCGTCGACGACCAGAACGGTCTTCAGTTTGTGGCTCATGCGTCGGGAAACCGTTGAAAACGCGGCTATTGTCTCAGGCGGTTGACACTGTTGCAAGCCGTTCGATAAGGTACGAGTTTTGTTGATGTTTCAGTGGTTGGTCGCGGGCATCGCCTTGACGGTGGCGCTTGCTGCGCTCGTAAAAGCGCGGCGTCTCGCCAAGCGGCTCGAACGGCTCACCGAATCCTACTGGGAGCTCCGCTACGAACACGGGCAGCTGCGGTCGCGCGTTAACCGTCTCGACCCCGAGCAGCTGCCCCCGCCGGCCGCAGACGCCGGTCCGCCGGCCGGTACGACCGCGTTCGTGCCCCTCTCTTCGTTGAAGCGCTAGCGGCACCAGGCGAGACCACCCGTGGCCAACGAATACGACCTAATCGTCATAGGCGCCGGTACCGGCGGCTATGTGGCGGCCATTCGTGCCGCGCAGCTCGGGCTGAAGACGGCTGTCGTCGAAAAACAGAAGGCGCTCGGCGGCACCTGCCTGTTGTGGGGCTGCATCCCCACCAAGGCGCTCCTCGAGCACGCGCACGCGTTGAAGATCGTCCAGCATGCCAAGGACTGGGGCGTCACCGTGCCTGCAGGTGCCGTCGGCATCGACATGGGCCAGGTCCAGACGCGGAAGGATCGTATCGTCGGCGGCCTGACGAAAGGCGTCGAGTTCCTCTTCAAGAAAAACAAGATCGACTGGATCAAAGGAACGGCCCGTCTGACCGGCAACGGCGGCGTCGATGTCTTCGAAGGCGAGAAGCAGTCGCTGCGCGCGCGCAAGGAGATCATCGTCGCGACCGGCTCGACGCCGCGCGGCGTGCCCGGCGTGGAGATCGATCGCCGCCGCATCATCACCAGCGATGAAGCCATTCACCTTCGCGACGTGCCGAAGACGCTGGTCATCATGGGAAGCGGCGCGGTCGGCGTGGAGTTCGCCTCGATCTTCGCGCGCTTCGGCAGCGACGTCACGATCATCGAGCTGCTGCCTCGTCTCGTGCCGGTCGAGGACGAGGCGGTGTCGGCCGAGCTCGAGAAGTCGTTCCGCAAGCAGGGCATCACCAGCCACACCGGCGCGAGAGTCACGGCCGCCCGCGTGTCGGGCGACGGCGTCGACATCGAGGTGCAGCTTGCCGACGGCACCGCGAAAAAGCTGCGCGCCGACTACCTGCTCGTCGCGACCGGCCGGGCACCGGTCACCGAGGGACTGAACGCGGACGGCGTCGGCCTGCAGATCGAGAAGGGCTACATCAGGGTCGACGCGCAGTACAAGACGAACATCCCCGGTATTTCGGCGATCGGCGACGTCATTACCCTCGGCACGCCTGGGCATCCGCAGCTCGCGCACGTCTCCTCGGCCGAAGGCATTCTGGCCGCCGAACGGATCGCCGGACAGGACTTACGGCCGCTCAACTACGATCACGTCCCCGGTTGCACGTATTGCGACCCCGAGATTGGCAGTGTCGGCCTGACCGAACAAGAGGCGAAGGCGCGCGGATTCGACGTCCGGATCGGCACGTTTCCGTTCGCGGTCCTCGGCCGCGCCAAGATGTCTGGCGAAACCGACGGCTTCGTCAAGATTGTGGCCGATAAGAAGTACGACGAGCTGCTCGGCGTGCACATGATCGGGGCGCGCTCGACGGAGCTCGTGGCCGAGGCGACCGTGGCGCTGCGGCTCGAGTCGACCGTCGAGGATCTGATACGCACGATTCACGCGCATCCCACAATGGCCGAAGCTGTAGGAGAGGCCGCACATGCAGCGCATGGCGCGGCCATACATGTGTAAGCGCGAATTCTCAACTCTCAACTTTCAACTCTCAGCTGTCAAAGTTGAGCGTTCGGCGTTGAGGCTGAGAGTTGAGCCTTGAGACTTGAGAGTTGAACATGGCAACTGACGTGGTGATGCCGCAGATGGGCGAGTCGATTGCCGAGGGCACGATCGTCCGCTGGATCAAGAAAGTCGGCGAGAAAGTCGACCGCGACGAGCCCTTGTTCGAGATTTCCACCGACAAAGTGGACGCGGAAATCCCGTCGCCGGCTGCCGGTGTGGTGTCGGAGATCCGCGTCAAAGAGGGCGAGACAGTCCCCGTGAACAGCGTCGTGGCCGTCATCGGATCCTCCGCCGGTGGATCGGCGACTGCTCCGGCGGACAAGACCGCTTCGGCCCCCAAGGCGGTCGAACCGCCGAAGCCGTCGCCGCAGGCGGACGGAACGCCCGCGTCGCCGGCATCGACTCCCGCCGCCGCGACGACACCGGTCCAGGCAGCTCAGACAGCGCCCGTCAGGGTTGAAGAAAAGCCCGCGCCGCCCGCCTCCGCCGCGCCCGAGTCCGCTGCGGCTACGGCGAGGCAGACCGGCCTGTCTACCGAGGAGGCGCTGCACCAGCGATCGTCGCCGCTCGTGAGAAAGATCGCCAAGGAGCACAACATCGACATCTCTCAGATTCACGGGACCGGCATCGCGGGACGTGTGACGAAGGACGACATCCTCGCGTTCATCGGAGAGAAGGCGGCCCCGGCGGGTCGCACGGTTCAGGCGGCGCAGGTGGCGAGGAGCGAACAGGCTCCCGCGCCGATGAAACCGGCGGCGGGCGATCGCGTCGAGAAGATGTCGCCGATGCGCAAGCGGATCGCCGAGCACATGGTGGCGAGCCGTCGGACGTCCGCGCACGTGCATTCGGTGTTCGAGGTCAACTTCTCGCGAGTGGCGCAGATCCGCGAGGCGAAGAAGGCCGAATTCGAACGCAGCGGCGCCAAGCTCACATTCCTGTCGTTCATCGTCAAGGCGGCGGTCGAGGCGCTGCGCGCCGTGCCGATCGTCAACGCGTCGGTCGATGGCGACACCGTGCTGTATCACAAGGAGGTGAACGTCGGCATCGCCGTCGCGCTCGACTGGGGGCTCATCGTCCCGGTGATCAAGAACGCGGACGAGCGCAACCTGGTCGGACTGAGCCGATCGATCGCGGACCTTGCCAACCGCGCGCGACAGAAACAGCTCAAGCCAGAGGACGTGCAGGGCGGCACGTTCACCATCACGAACCCGGGTGTGTTCGGCGCGCTGTTCGGCATGCCGATCATCAATCAGCCGCAGGTGGCGATCCTCGGGGTCGGCAACATCGAGAAACGGCCCGTCGTCGTCGACGACGCGATCGCGATCCGGCCGATGGCCTATCTGTCGATTGGCTACGACCACCGCGTCATCGACGGCGCGGTCGCCGACGAATTCATGTCTCACGTGAAGAAGACGATCGAGAATTGGGATCCCAACGCGCTGTAGCGACCGACACGGCGGCTGGCTCCTGCAGCAGCATCATGCGCCACGTCGAGGTGCGCCGGCTGGGGCTCATGCCGTATCCCGAGGCGCTGGCGCTGCAACGGACGCTCGTTGAAGAGCGCCGCGCAAATCGCGTCGGCGATCTGCTCCTGTTCGTCGAACATCCCCACGTGCTGACGCTTGGCGTGCGCGGCGATGGCGGCCGCGGTCACATCCTCGCGACAGCTGACGCGCTGGCGTCCCGCGGCGTCGAGGTGCACGAAACCGGACGCGGCGGTGACATCACCTACCACGGGCCCGGCCAGATCGTCGGTTATCCCATCGTGGATCTCCGGCCGGATCGCTGCGACGTTCACCGCTACGTCCGCGACCTCGAAGACGTGCTGATTCGTACCGCGCGCGATTACGGCATCGATGCCGTGCGCGTCGAAGGACTCACCGGCGTCTGGGTCGGGCGCGACAAGCTGGCGGCGATTGGCGTCCGCATCGCCCGATGGATTACGAGCCATGGGTTCGCGCTCAACGTCAGCACCGATCTCGACTACTTCAATCTGATCGTGCCGTGCGGGATCGCGGAGCGTGGTGTCACGTCGATCGAGCGCCTGCTGGGCCGCCCTGTCGACCGGACGGACGTCGAAGAGCGAATCGCCGCGCATTTCTCGGAGGTCTTCGCTTGATCGGCGGCACGCGTCTCAGGCTCCTGCGCCCCAGCCACATCACGAAGGTCGCGATCGCCGCGAGCTTCGCAACCATCACGTGGAGCGCCGCTTTTCTGCTGGTTCTCTACCCGAGATTGCCCTGGCTGCTGGCGGTCCACTTCAAACCCAACGGGTTTCCGAACGGCTGGCAGTACAAGACCTACTGGCGCGTCCTGATGCCGGTCTTCGTGCAGCTCTCGCTGACATTGGTCCTGTTCTCGATCGGCGCGCTGCTGCTGTCACGTCCGCACGGCGAGCACGACGAGAACGCGCCCGACGTGCGCGCCGTCTCCGCGGCGGCCGAAGCGGTGGCGTTGTTCGCGTTCATCTGGGTGGCCTTTCAGGGTTATGTCGCTATTGCCCTCACCTTGATGTGGCGGGCGGAGCGTGCCGGATTGGGCCCCTGGTACGTCTATCTGGAGCTCACCGGCATCGTCCTGACCATCGCGGTGGCAATCCGGGCGCATGCCCGCGTCGGAAGGCCGGATCCACGACCGTTCGTTCCCGAACACTGGACGTTCGGACACTTGTATAAGAACCGGGAAGACCCCGCGCTCTTTGTCCCCACGCGCGACGGGTCTCGCTGGACGCTCAATTTCGGCCGCCCCCTGGCGGCTGCCCTCATGGGCACGATTCTGGCCCTTGGCATCGTCCTGCCAGTGGTTATCCTGGGTTTACTCCTGAGGTAGAAAGGACTTAGTTCACGCATGGAATATTTCTCGAATGCCCAGTGTTTAACAGGAGCATCGAGGAAATGCCACTATGCGCGATCCCCAGAACGACCAATTGCTCAGTCGGTTACAGTCAGGCGACGAACGGGCGCTAGCTGAGCTGGCTGACACGTACGGAACCAAGATCTACCAGCTCGCGTTCCGATACCTCCGCAATAAGGAGGACGCCGAGGAAGTCACCCAGGACGTGCTGTTCAAGGTCTACCGCAAGGTGGGCGAGTTCCGAGGCGACGCAGCGCTTTCCTCCTGGATCTATCGCATCACCTTCAACGCCGCGATGTCGCGGGTGCGCACGGCGCAGTTTCAGCGGTCTCAGGAAGACGATCGCCAGATAGCGTCGGAAGACAGCGAGTCGCCCTCCGCGTCGCAACGGGAGATTGCCGACTGGAGCAACATGGCAGACGAGCGCGTGCTGCGATCGCAGCTGCGCCGTCGGGTGTTACGAGCGATTCTGGCGCTGCCGGTCATCTACCGCGCCCCCGTGATGCTGCGCGACATCCATGGGATGTCCACCGAGGAAGCGAGCGCGCTGCTGCGCGTGAAAGATCAGACCTTGAAGTCGCGTCTCCACCGGGGACGGTTGATCCTCCGCAAGCAACTCGCGGATTTCGCCGGCGGGCTCACGATGCACCGGCCAATCTACGGCACTTAAACAACTCTCAAGTTTCAAGTTTCAAGTCTCACGGCTCAGAGTCGGTGAGACCTGAGACTTGCCACTTGAGACTTGTGCAGCGTTCAGACCTGCATTGCGTTGTCCAGCGCCACTTGCTCCACCACGCTCAGCGTTGGCTGGATGATTTCCCGAATTCCTGCCGCGTCAACTCGTACCGGTAACGCCGCAGCACGCGCGCGCGTGCCGGACACGACGTCGTTCACCACGAAACAGCACGCCATTCGCCGCGATCGACCGGCCATCGCTTCGACGATCGCCGCCGCCGCCGACGCCAGCGCATAGGACCCCGGCGGCCACAATCGGGCAATCCGCGCGGCCAGCGTGCGCCGCACCGGCTCGTCGAGCCGACGCGTCAGCGCGAAGCCGCCGATCGTCGCGTCGTGCCACGGAATCACCGTATGTGACGGCGGGACGCCAAGAACGGAGAGCGCGACGTCTCGTGGCGACGTATTCGCGCTCAACGCCACGAGCGCGCGCGCAGCGGCGGCCAGTGCTTCGGGCGCGGTGCCGAACAATCGGCGACGATCGATTGAAAGCTCCCGGACACCGCGCTCGACGAGTTCGCGGGACGACGGCCCGGCACAGATGAAGACGGCCCGCGGCGCGGTCTGCACGAGACGTTTCAGCAGCAGCAGGCCCTCGTCGGTCGACCACGCACCCTGGGCGACGCGCTCGGCCACGACGACGACTGAACTGCCCGCGACGGTCGCGAGGTCCGTGGTTCCGGTGACTTGTGTCGCAAAGCCTTCGACCGGCGCGGCCTGCGCGATGTCGAGCGCCTTGCCCGCGGCGACGCGGCCGCTTTCGTCGACGAGCACGATCGAACGGACGGCGTCCCGTCGGGCCAGCACGTGTGCAATGGCGCCACCCAGCTCGCCGGCGCCGACGATCGCGACTTCTCGCATCGGGTGGATTATTGTAATGGCTATGCAATCGCTTCGCGGCCAGGTCGCCCTCGTCACCGGTGGAACGCGCGGTATCGGTCTCGCGATCGCGCGCGCACTGGTGGCCGAAGGCGTGCAGGTCAGCGCGACCGGACGCAGCGAAGCCCATCTGGCGTCGGCGCGCGCGGCCATCGAGTCCGCGGGCCCGGGTGCGGTCGAGACGCTGAAGGCCGACGTGCGCCGCGCCGAGGACGTGCAGCACGCGATCGACGCAACGGTCGCGCGCTTCGGTGGTCTCGACATCGTGATCAACAACGCGGGGATCGGGATCTTCACCAACGTGGCGTCGATGACCACGCCGCAGTGGACCGAAGTCATCGAGACGAACCTGACCGGCGTCTTCAACGTCTGCCACGCGGCGCTGCCTCATCTGCGTCAGCGCGGCGGCGGCTTCATCATCAACATCAGCAGCCTGGCGGGCAAGAACCCGTTCGCTGACGGCGCCGCCTACTGTGCGTCGAAGGCCGGACTGAACGCGTTCAGCGAAGCGCTGATGCAGGAGGTTCGCCACGACAACATCAGGGTCAGCTACGTGATGCCCGGTTCGGTGGCCACCGAATTCGTCGGCGGCGACGCGTCGAAGGGCGCCGACTGGAAAATTGCCGCGGACGAAGTCGCCGAGGTCGTCGTCAACCTGCTGCGCCACAACCCGCGGAGCCTTCCCAGCCGCGTCGAGCTGCGCCCCTCGAAACCACCACGGAAGTAGGGGCCAGGGGCGAGCTGTCAGGAGAATGCTTCAGCCGAGCGATCTCTATGTCTGTATTCGATAAACATCGCGACACACTCGAGCATCACGAAACGATGATGGGTTCGTCTCGTGGGCGGCTCGCCGTGGCTCTCGATCTCCTGACTGATTCCCTGGCCCTCGTCGGGCAGCACGGCGTCTATTGCCGCAGCGAACGGTTTCCCGGTCAGCCCAAGATGGACATCGCGCTGGTGCTCGAACACCTGAGCGATGCCAAAGAGCTTCTGCAAAGCACGATGGAAAGTCTCAAGTCTCAAGGTTCAAGTCTCAACGCTCAGCGCTTTGAGCCTTGAGAGTTGAGCCTTGAGACTTGAAACTTGAGAGTTCATCCGACGCGTCCCTCCAATACGCTCTCTTCCGCCGAAGGGGTCGCCATGGGGTGCCCGGGGGCGCGAGGACGATCCTGCCAGCGCGACTGAAACAGCAGCCATAGGATTCCGGGCACCACGAATAGCGCGCCAAGCGTGAACGAGAGCGCGCGTGGCGACCATCCCTGCCGATCCAGTCCGTACGCGGTCAGGTAACTCGACAACGAAGTGACCAGGGTCACGAGTGCCAGCTCCGCCGCGAACACGCGACCTCGAAAGTGATCGGGCACTTCGAGCTGCAGCAGCACGGTGCTGAAGACCCACAGGATGGAGCCTCCGAAGTGCGCGAGCAGCACGCACGTCGCCGCGAGGGCCAGCGTCGGAGCGCCGGCGAGTGCCATGTAGAACGCCCCCACCATGAAGAATGCGGGGCCGATCGTTCGACGCAGGCGCGCCGGCTCCTGGCCGAGAATCCATCGGAGCGCGATTGGCCCAAGGCCGGCGCCAATCCCGCGCGCGCCATACAGCACGCCGATGCCTGCGGCCGACCCCTGGCCGATCGGAAACACGCGCTGCCCGAAGACCGTCAGAAGCAAGAGCACGCCGCCCGCCAGCCCCCAGCCCGCCTTCACGCAGATCAGCGCCGCCACGTAGGACTGGCCGCGGACGTAGCGCAATCCGTCGACCAGGTCGGCGACGCCGGTGAGTGCCGTCACGCGCCGAAGCCTGCTCGGCGGCGCGACCGCCGACGTGGCTTCCGGATGCGGGGTCGCCACGGGGGTCGAGTCGTATCGGGTATTCGCGAGGCAGATCGCCGAGCAGAAGAACGATGCCGCGTTGACGACGAACGCGACATCGCGTCCGAATGCGGCGGTCACGATGCCGCCCACCGACGCGCCGATGGCCAGCATCGCGGACCACGTGGCGGCCGACAAGGCGTTCGCCGGCAGCAGTTCCGCGGCAGACGTGACGTTGGGAATCGTCGCGGTGCGGGCCGGTTCGAAGAACGCCGAGGCCGCGACGACCAGCGCCATCACCACGTACGCAATCCACACCTGATCGCTGCGCCGCACCAGGAGCAGGCCGACGATCAGCACGCCGCGCACGATATCGGCGGCGATCATCACGCGCCGGCGGTCCACGCGATCGACGACGACGCCGGCCATCGGTCCGACGATGGCCACCGGCAGGTACTGCGTGATCATCATCCAGGCGACCGCGGTGGCCGATCCGGTAAGGTCGAGCAGGAGCGCGTACACCGCGACGGCATTGAACCAGTCGCCCAGCTGGGAGATCGCCTGGCCGAAGAAAAGCAGCCTGAAGTTCCGGTTGGTCCGAAGAAGAGTGAGGTACACGGTACGTGCCCGGCTTTAGAGGGACCCGTCAGTATAATCGTCGCATTCGATGTTCGAGACGCTCGGGCACTACAAGATCCTCGACCGGATCGGCGCCGGCGGGATGGGCGAGGTCTATCGCGCGCGCGATACCCGGCTGGGCCGCACCGTCGCGATCAAGGTGCTCGCCGCCACGGTCGCCGGTGACGGCGAACGCCGCGACCGTTTCCTGCAGGAAGCGCGCGCAACCGCCGCGCTCTCTCACCCGAACATTTCGGCGTTGTACGAAATCGGCGACGAGAACGGCCAGCTGTATCTCGTCTTCGAGTTCGTGCCGGGCGAGACGCTGGCCGCCGCGATCGCCGGGCGGCCGCTGAACCCGCGTCGCGCGCTCGACCTGTCGATTCAGATGGCCGACGCCATCGCCGACGCGCATGCCGCCGGCATCGTCCATCGCGACATCAAGCCGGCCAACATCATCGTCACACCCAAGGGCCACGCCAAGATTCTCGACTTCGGTCTGGCCACCTGGACCTCCGGCGGCACCGAACGTGAACAGGCGGTGACGATGGTGGCGACCGCGGCAGGTACGACGCTGGGGACCGTGGCGTACATGTCGCCCGAGCAGGCGCTCGGCGAGGCGGTCGACGAACGCACGGACATTTTTTCGCTGGGCATCGTGCTGTTCGAGATGCTCACCGGCAAGCTCCCATTCCAGGGCGCGACGTCGACCGCGCTCGCGCTGCAGATTGTCCAGGCGGCCCCGCCGGTACCGTCGGCCGTGAACCCGTCGGTGCCGCGCGAGCTGGACCCGATTGTGGCGAAGGCTCTCGCGAAGAGCCTCGATCAACGCTACGGGTCGGCGGCGACCATGGCCGCCGAGTTGCGGGCCGTCGCCGCCATCCTCGACGTGCGAAGTCACGGAGCCGAGCCGCGGTCTTCGACCGTCACGATTCTGCCGCCGCGCCGCTCGTACGGCCTGCCGATCGCGGCCGCAGTATTGCTGGCAGCGGCGGCTGCTGTCGCGTGGTTCGAGGGCGAGCCGATTCGAGCGCAATGGCGGCGACTGTTTGGCCGCGCTCCTGCGCCAGTGATCGCCGTCATTCCATTGGAGCTCGCGGGCGCCGATCGATCGGAAACGTACTTCGCCGACGGATTGACAGAAGATCTCATCAGCCGGTTGGGACAGATGCCGGGCTTGAAGGTGCTCGGCCGCTCAGCCACGCGCGATTATCGCGGGCGGACACCGCGTGACGTCGCGCAAGAGCTTCATGCGAGCGTCGTCCTCACCGGTTCGGCGAGAGCGCAAGACAACGTGGTGAAAGTCTCGCTCGAGCTCGTCGATCCATCAGATGGCACCGCGATTTGGGCCGCCCAATACACGCGTGATCTGAAAGACATTCTGGCTGTGCAGACGCAGGTCGCCGAGGAGGTCGCCACGGCGCTCCGCCTCAAGTTGCAGCCGGCCGCGTCGAGGGTCCGGACCGCGTCGCGGCTGGTCGATCCCAGGGCTTACGAACTGTACCTGCGCGGTCGCCAGGCGCTGGCCGAGCGCAAGCTGCCCGAGGCGATCAAGCGGTACGAGCAGGCGATTGCCGTCGATCCAGGCCTGGCCGAAGCGTACGCCGGCCTTGCCGAAGCGCTGTATTTGAATCCAACCTTCGACGGTGTCACGGACGACCCGTCACCGACAGCGAGGCTGAAGGAGGCAGCAGCCCGCGCCTACGAGCTCGATCCCGATTTGCCCCAAGCCAACATGGCGGTCGCGCTCGCGGCCGATGGCCTCGCAGAAGCGCTGAAGCACCTCCGGCGAGCGGTCGATGCCGACCCATCCTACGCCGAAGGCATCCATCTGATCGGTGACCTGATCGTGGATTTCGACCCGCAGCGCGCGATCGCGTTTTATCGAAGATCGCTGGACCTCGAGCCACGGATGCAGGTGAATTACCCCGACATGGCATTGGCATTTCTGTTGATGAACCAGCTCGCGCCGGCCGTCCAGGCGGTAGCCAACGCCGCTCCTGGAACGCCGTGGGCGAGACTGTCGCGCGCCCTCATCGAGCTCGAGCGCGATCGTCCGGAGGATGCAGTGGCAACACTGCGGTCGGATCCTGACCTCAGAACCGCGGCATCGGACTGGCTGACGTACGCGACCGCCCTTCGGGCCGCGGGCCGCTCCGACGAAGCCATTGGCGAATTGAGGCAGCTGTCAGGGAGCTTTCCCCGCTTCTGCGATGCGCCGTCAGTGCTCGGTGGTCTGCTGCTCGAACGCAAGGATCCGGCGGCCGCCCGCCGGCTGACCTCTCCGCGTCTCGAGCGCGGCCAGGCGCCGCAGGCGGAGCCTGCAGACGTCCGTTGTGCTCTTCTTGCGGCGGCGGCGACTCGCGATGTTGGCGCCGTTGCGGCGATGTTGACGCGGATCGCAGCCGACGAACGGCTCCTTCGACGGTGGGCCTATGGAATCACGGGGAATGTCGCTCGCCTGCTATTGAGCCCGCATAGCTATCCCTGGTCGAAGGTGGCGAACGATCCTGTCGTGGCGGTCGGTCGGCAGCGCCTCGACGCGGCGTACGCGCGTGAGCGCGAGGTCATCGCCCCGGCGCTCGCCGGCCTACCCTAGACCACTTCTACGCCAGCAGCGCCGACAGCCGTGCGCGATCGATGTTCGCTCCAGACACAATCACGGCCACACGGTGTCCTGCGACATCGACGCGTTTCCCGACGAGCGCCGCCGCTGCGGCCGCGCCGGCGCCCTCCGCAATGACATGGTCGGCTGAGACCAGGCCGACGAGCGCGTCCTCGAGATCTTTCTCGCTGACCGTGACGAGCTGATCCACCAGGCGTTGAATCGGTTCGAAGGTGATGGTGTCGGGATCCGGATTGCCGCCGAGCCCGTCGGCCAGCGAGGGTCCAGGCACGATCTCGACGAGTTTCCCCGCGCGCACGCTCGTCTGAAAGGCGCAGGACACCTCGACCTCGACGCCGACGACGGCGCAGCGGGCGCTGAGGGCCTTGGCGACGGCGGCCGCGCCGCTGATCAGCCCCCCGCCTCCGATAGGCACGACCAGCAGGTCGGTGTCCGCGGCGTCCTCGAAGATCTCGAGGGCGACGGTGGCGGCGCCGGCGATCACGTCGGCATCGCTGTAGGGCGAAATGAACGCCGCGCCAGTCTCGCTGGCAAACGCCTTCGCGCGCCGTTCCGCCTCGTCGTAGTCGCGGCTGTCGGCCCGCAGCTCCGCGCCGTGGCGCGCGATCGCCCGCAGCTTGACCTGTGGCGCGTCGGCCGGCGTGAACACCGTCAGCGGCAGGCCGAACGTCTCGGCGGCAGCGGCCAGTGCGCGTCCGTGATTACCGGCCGAGGCGGTCACGAGGCGCGTGATCGTCGGCGTGCCCCGCTCGAGCCGGGCGATGACGGCGTTGAATGCCCCCCGCCATTTGAACGAATGGGAATGCTGCGCCGATTCGAGCTTGAGCCGCACATCGGCGCCGGACAGGTCCGACAGCCACGACGAGCGCACGAGCGGCGTCCGCCGCACGTACGGCGCAATCCTCCGCCTCGCGAGCAGGACGTCGAGCAGCCTCATGGGATTCGCGGCGTGAACTCTACGCCGCCGTCAGCGCGG
>Ga0068862_100003833_pt1 | contig 12808 bp, 7 predicted proteins | sample KBSSwiS52_FD_66598 | JGI IMG/M metagenome (GOLD analysis project Ga0068862, IMG submission 66598) | Switchgrass rhizosphere microbial communities from Kellogg Biological Station, Michigan, USA - KBS Switchgrass S5-2 | ecosystem: Host-associated > Plants > Roots > Rhizosphere > Soil ... | reverse complement strand
GGGCAGAGAGGGGTCGCCGTCGTCCGCCTACGGGCGGATGATGTCCGTCCTACGGACGGATGATGACCCACGATCCATCGGGCGTCCGCCGCAATGTCAGTTCGGCATTGGCCGTCGAGGACTCACCCGCCGGATTGGAGCGCTTCCAGTCGTACTTCCAACGCAGCTCACAGCGCACGGTGGCGGTGTCCCCGTTGATCGTGATCTGTGACTGGACAACGTCGAGGCTCATGCCGTTCAGCGCCGACCTTTGATTCCTGAACTGACCCGCGCGTGAGGGCCAGATGCGCGCCACCTCGTTCACGTCGAGGCGCGCATACGCTGCCTCGAGTCTCTCCAGGACCGCGAGCACCGATGCGTAGTCAGGTTGCGACTGCGTCGGTGGAACGGTCGCCTTCGGAATTCCGGTCGGGCCAGGGATCGCCGTTGATTGGCCAGTTTGCTGCGCCGGCAGGGATGAAGCCGTGCCCTTCCGGGGCGAGTCGTCCTTCTTGGGTGGCGCCGTGGCTCGCGGGGCCGGCGCGATCGGAGCCGCCGGCTCGTTGCGCGCCAACCTCAGGTCAGGCGGGGATGGATTGACCGGTTCGAGTGGAGAGATCGCCACGCGAAAACCAATGGCTGCGTCCCGCCGCGTCTGGGCGCTCGCTCGTCGCCGAGCGATGCGGACCTCACCATTGGCCGTCGCAGAGGAATCAGAGGAGCCACTGCGAATCACGCGGGTACCTTGACTCCCCCCCGCATCGTCGAGATTCTCGCGGCCGTCTGCTGACGAATAGGGATACGACCCATCCAGGCTTCTCGTCCACTCGGCGATGTTGCCACTCATGTCGAGCACCCCGTAAGGGCTCGCTTCGGATTGATTGCGGCCCACGGGATATGGAGTGCCGGCTGGCGACGCCTGCTGACGGCTTACGCGAACCGCTGACACGTCACTCCCCCACGGGTAAATGCGCGCATCGGATCCGCGCGCCGCCTTCTCCCATTCCGGCTCACTGGGCAGCGTCACATGCCACGGACGGTCACCCAGTCGTCCGGCGAGAACACCCGCAATCAGATCGGGAGTTCCCGTCCAGGTCTTCAGTCCGCTCTCGAGCCAACGACAGTACTCGAGCGCTTCGCCCCATGAGACGTAACGCACGGGCCAGTTCACCGGACCTTCGAGCGCGCGCCGATCACCCGGTCGGCACGCGCCCTCGCTCACGCACACGCTGTACTGCGCGACGGTCATCGGGGTGCTGGCGATGAAGAACGTCGGGACGAAAAGCAGATGCTGCGGCTGCTCGTTGCTCTCGGCGGCCGCGTCAGCGTTCTTATCGCTGCCCATGACGAAGGAGCCAGAGGGAATCTCCACCAGCGAGATCGATTCCTGCTCGGTCGTCACCTGCGCCTGTGTCATGACGACTGGTAGTAGTGCGATCGCCACCAGGCCGAGCACACACGACAACGTCAGACGCAGCAGGCCTGGGCGGAAGACCTGCCACCACCTGAACCGGGCGGTGAGGCGCTCGCGGAACGATCGAACCGGCGGCGATATGTCGCTGGGCGGCGCCACGAATCGTCCAATCTCTCGACGGAAGACTCTGGCGAGCAGCGCCGGCGCGCGCAGCCACAAGCGGTCAGGGCGCGCGCCAAACATGAATCCGATGAAGACGTGATCGCGGAGCGGGCTTCCCGCTGCTGCGCCAGCGAGCAGGCCGCGCGGTCCCATCCAGCGGGCAATGCGTAGCACCGATTGGTGCGGCTGCGCGCGACCTGTCGGATGGTGCGCGAGCTCCTCGAGCAGCCGCTCGAGCGTCGCCCGTAATCGCCCTTCGTCGGCAGGCGGCAGGAGGTCGACCAGTACCTGACGAAGCCAGTCGGGCATGAAGCCGTGCCTGAACCATGGGAGCCGCGCCAGTGACGGGAGCAATGAATAGTCGAGCGGCTCGATAGCGACGCGGAGCGTCAACGGCCACGTGATCTCGGGATACACGGCGCATGCACAGAGCCACGCGAAACCGTCGGGACCAAGGAATCCCTTCAGCTGACGTGTCAGCTTCTGCACCATCTCGGGCGGCGGCTCATTGCGATCGAGCCACCGCATGTCGTTCGTGCCGAGGATCTGCGGAAACGCCCGCGCATAGGGTGCCGTCCCGAAGCTCTGGAGGCGGCCGCTCATGATCAGATCGGCCAGCGCCGTCCATCCATTCTCCGTAACCGGCAAGACGATGAACCCGGCTTCGATCAACTCGAATTCAAGTCGCGTCCAACGATAGGGCGCCTCGGGCGTCAGGTAGATCCGCTGGACGAGTGGACGCGTCGTCTCGACCCAGTTTGCCACCTGCCGCGCCCGCTGGTTGAAACCGGCAGCGCTTTCGGCGCAGACAAGAAGCGTCGCGCGATGGTGGCGGCTGATGACGTCGGCGAGGCGGAACCCGCGAGCGCTTGTATCCGAATGGACGAACCGTGGATCGTCGTGAAACGAGTAGCGATCGAGCACCACGCCCAACTCGGCGAGATGGTCGAGGATCGCGTCGAAGGTACGCGCCTGATGATCGTTCTCGCCGCGGCGGCTCACGAGCGCGAGGTATTCCGGAGTGGCACGACGACTGGAATATCGCGGGACGAAAAAGCCCGCGGCGCGCACCGTCGCGTCGATCGTCGATGACACGTCGAGCTCGACCAGCGATTCGTCGCGCCGGCGACGCAGCGCGATGGCGGCTCTCCGCAGCTGCGCCTCAGACACAGGCAGCACCTGAGTCTCTGGCACGCGGAGCGTGACGATCTCCGGGTCGCCTTGGGTCGGCAACCGGCGAATGGCGAGAGTGTGGCGCGCGTGCTCGATGAGCCACGACAGACCCCAGGCCAGACCGGCACACGCAAGCGCCACCAGGGCTACGAGCATCCATGGAGTGACGTGTGTTTCAGTGCGCGTGGCGGGCAGCGCGAGTGCGACCCGCCGCGATCTCGTCGTGGGGTCCGCAGCGGCCGGCACCGAGGGAACCCTGATCACGACCTGCAACGTGTCTGAGGCCAATCGCGCCTGGACACTGGCCGACGGCAGGCTGCCATCGTCCACCGACAGGCGAGTCAGATCATTTCGCAGCTGGTACCGCGTGGCGGAAATGACGAAACGTCCGCGCTGATCCACCGCCACGGGGTCCCCGTTCCAGACGAGGGTCGTCTGGCGCGGCTCGAGCCTGCCGTCAGGCTGCTCCAGGACCACTGTGCCCTGCACCATCAAGACGGCGATGTTCTGCAGGTAATACCATCGCCAGGAAATCAGCAGTGCAACGGCAACAGCAGCTGTTGCCAGACCGAGACGCCAGCTACGCCAGAACGGAACGCCTGTGTGCCCTGTCTCGCGCGCCTTCTCACGAACAACGAGAGTCGGCTCAACTGCCTGATCCCGTCCAAACCACTGGCGCACTTCGTCGGCGAACAGGTTCTGTTCGTGGACGGACGTGCAGAAGATCGGACCGAGGTGGGAGACGAGTCGATCAGGGTCGTCGTCAAGCTGCTCAGCGGAAGCCGCGAGCGCGAGCAGCAGTTCGTGGGCCGTCAGGTATTGCCGCGTGTCGATGCGAAATCCGCACAGTCGAAGCCGTTCGACCAGGGCCGACAGATCCAGGGCCGGCACCGCTTCCACCCCAGTCATTTAGGCTTCTTCGAGAAAGGACTCCAGCTCGGTCCTGATCGAGTCCTGATCCTTCGGATCCTTCGTCAGCGCGCTCAGGGACGCGAACGCGTACGAGCGAACGTCGTTGAGACGATGCTTGGGCTTGGCGCCTCGCCGCAGCATGTAGGTGAGCCAGTCGATCAGCTCCGCCGGCGAGGTTTGCCGCTTCAGCACCTTGCGGTCGCGGAGGCGCGCGAAGAATGCGAGCGCGTCCTGAATCAGGGGACCCTGCGTTGACGGCAGCTGGCCGAGCCGCGACAGCAGAATCTCACGCAAGCGCTCGGTGGTCGGAAACGGGATGTGGTAGTACACGCATCGACGCAGGAACGGGTCTGGAAGATTCTTCTCGGAATTGCTCGTGATCACGACGATCGGTCGATAGTCGCTGGTGATCGCCGCGGGGCCGCCGACCTGAATGTTGTCGAGCTCCGGGATGCGGAAGTACATCTGCTCGATCTCATTCAGCAGGTCGTTTGGAAAATCGCGTGGCGCCTTGTCGATTTCGTCGATGAGCACCACCGTTCGCGCGGCGCTGTTGTACAGCACTTCCGTCTGCAGCTGTTGCGGAACGCGCTCGGGCGGCAATGCCCGCATGACGGCCCGGCCCAAGGCGTTGTAGCTGATGAACGGCGCGTTTCCGAGGTTGCCGTTGGCGTCGCCACGCCCGGGATTCTGCGCCGCCTGGAATCTGCGGATCGCGTCGAAGGTGTAGAAGAGATCCCGCGCCGCGCTCGTCGACTTGGCCTCGAATTTCTCGACTTCCGCCGTCGTGACATTCAGCCGGCGACGCGAGGCGAGCTGCCACGCGATGCTATGCGCCAGCTGCGTTTTTCCGGTTCCCGGATCCCCGGTCACCAGCAACGGTTTGTTCAGGATGAGTGCGACGTTCACCGCGTCGACCAGCCCCTGATCGGGCAGGTAGCCGGAAGGATGATCGAACTTTGAGCGCAGGGAGACGGTCTCCTCGGTGGTCGGCTCGATGTCGTTTACATCGCGTGTGTAGTGCATGGCTGACGGAATGCTGCGCTATCAGCTCGCAGCGATGATCTCTCGCACGGCATCGGCGAAACGCTCCATGTGCAACTTGCCCGGACTGTGACAGTAGCGCGGGTCGGACGGTAGATCCAGGAGCTCACGCTTCTTTCCCGAGAGATAGGGTCTGACCCGATCGAGCCCCACCCATTCCCGGATGTGACCCTCTTCCACCGAACACAACTTGGGTAACGGACTGTGGAGCGCTTCCGCCGGAAGTTCGTCGTCCGGCCCGTCGTACGTGACGTTGATCCACAGCATGGCCGGAAACGGGAGGCGCTCGGCGGCGCCGGGAAGCGACGCGCCAAGGGTAACCCAGGCTTCAGCCAGATTCTTTACCGCGCTGACCCCGAGTTCCCGGCAGTCCGACCATGTGAGCTGCACGATCATGACGAGCGGCCGAGCGAGCGATGTGAAGACGGACGCCAGCTCGCTATCGGGAATCCCTCGTCGCCGCACCACTTCGGCCTTGAGAACGCTCTTCAGCTCGTCGGAAAAGCGACCCGCCTTGAGGCGAGTTCGACTCAACCGAACCGGATAAAATGCCGCGCCCTCTTCGACGGAGTGAAAGAGGTCGTCCACTACGCCTTCTTCCCTGAATCGCTGGAGCAGTTCGTCGTGAGACTCCCACTTGTGCCCATGAACAACGCACGCGATAAATCCCGTTGACGACTCGGACGACCGCATGAGCTCGACGAACGCCTCCTCCTGATCGCGACGATCGCAGAGAAACGGCAGGTTCTCCGGAACGGAAGAACGGGGGTCGACGACCGAGGGACCCTTCGAGAGCCATTCGCGCACCAGGCTCTCGAGGTTCCGATAGTCGATTTCCCACCGATCCGGGTCCAGTGAGTACGCCCTGTTCTGCAGAAACGGTTGCAGGTCGGAGGGCAGCACGGAGGCGTCGGGAAGAGCATCCGCGTTGACGAGCACTGGAACAACCCGGATCCGCCGGCGGCCGATGGCACTCCGCAGCTCGCGTCTGACCCAGTCGTCCTCGCTATGCAGGCGGGACAGGTTCTTGACACTGAGCCAGTCGGGACCGATGACGGCAAGAAGCACGGAACACTCCCCGAGCGCTTCATCGATCTCGTCGGGGAAGTTGCTGCCGAAATCGATGGATTCCCGGCTTCCATCGAAGAACACATGGAATTTCATCGCAAGCCGATCGGCCAGGCGGCCGGCGACCAACTTGTCGGTTTCACCGTGACGATAGCTGATGAAGACGTCTGCCATAACGCGGTGCCACTCGCGGCGCCATTATAGAGCCGCGCTCGACGGCCTTCGGACACAGATCCTTATAGGTGGAAACGTTGTCGCGTGCCTATCGGAACAGACCTTTGGGCGCGGCGGCCAGACTACGACCTGCCCGACAAGGACCGGCTGGCGAGCGCCGCGCCTTCGGAGAGCGCGCGCAGCTTGGCCCATGCGATCTGCGGGTGCGTCCGTCCGCCGAACCCGCAGTCACAGCTGGCAATGACGCGACCGGGCCCGACGAGCCTTGCGAACCGCTGAATGCGCTCGGACACGAGCTCGGGGTGTTCGATCAAATCAGTGGAATGCGTCACCACCCCCGGCATGATGACCTTGCCCGGCGGCAATGACACTCGTTCCCAGAGCCGGTACTCGTGCTCGTGACGGACGTTGGCCGCCTCGAACGAATAGAACTTCGCCTTCACCGCCAACATCACGTCGACGATGTCGGCGAGCGGGAGATCGAAGGCGTGGGGACCATGCCAGCTGCCCCAACACAGGTGATACCGGATTGATTCTTCGGCGATGTTTCGCAGCGCGTGGTTCAACGCCTCGACGCGGACCATGCAGTACTTCTTGAACGCTGCCAGCCCCATCTCGATGCCGATCCGATCCCACAGCGCAACCATCCAGGCATCGTCGACCTGGAGCACGAACCCCGCGTTCACGATCGCTTCGTATTCGACGCGCAACGCGTCGGCGAGCGCGAACACATATTCCTCGGCCGACTTGTAGTACTCGTTGGCGCGGTACACCTCGAGACTCGATGGCGCCGTACTCGTCAGGAAGCAGCCGCGTGTGCCGCCAACTGCACCGCGAAGCAATTCGATCTCGCGCGTGAGCGCTGCCATCCCGGTGTATGTCACCGCTGCGGTGGCCGCAGTGTATCTGCGCGTGGCCGTGATGCGATCGTCGCCGGTGAAAAACAGCGTCTGTCGTTCAGTCGCGTATCGGTAGAAGTCCGCAAACTGCTGGCGATCCTTGCCTCGCAGCAGCATCGATCCGGTGGCCGGCACTGCGCGCGCTTCGAAACCGCCAAGCCGGCTGTCCGCGAACGACAACCAGTCGCCGCCCTTGGCGAGCTCACCCTCGTTGATGATGTCGATGCCAACCGCGCGCTGCTGATCGACAATCCAGCGTACGGCTGATCGCAAGGCCTCCTCGTCTTGCGCCATCGCGTCGAAACCCGGCGGTCCAGGCAGGCTTCCTACATGCGTCGTCTGAATCGTGATATCAGCCATCGCGTTCTCCGAGTATCCTTCCACGAACTGGAGGAGCCGTCACATGTCCAATGAAGAGCAGAGCAGGCGGGGATTCCTCAAGGGTGCGGGACTCATCGCGGGCGGCTTTCTCGGGGAGTCGGTCCTTCCCGATGCAGCGGCAGCGCAGTCCGGCGCCCGAACCACCACCGCGGCCATGAGCAAGGGGGCACGGTTCCGTGCCGCTCTATCCGCTGGGCAACCACTGCTCCTCCCCGTCGTCGAAAGCATCATCCTCACACGGTTATGCGAAATCGAGGGCTTCCAGGGCGGGTTCATGGGAGGTAGCGGCATGGCTGCCCGGAATGCCCTGCCCAACACCAGCATTCAGACGATCCAGGAGGTCATCGACTACGAGACGCAGGTGATGTCGAACACCGATCTGCCGATCGTCGCCGACGGCGAAAACGGCGGCGGCAGCCCGGTGACGACCTACCGCACGGTGCAGCAACTGGAGCGAGGCGGCGCCGCGGTGATCATGATCGAGGACTCCACCGGCCCCGAGAGCGAGTACGGCGGCAAAGGCGTCGCGATGGCGACCAAGGCCGTGATGGCCGGGCGAATCAAGGCTGCTGTCGATGCGCGACGCGACCAGAGCGTGATGATCATGGCGCGCTCGGATCGCCCGGCGAAGGGCTATTCCGAAGCGGAGACACTCGATCTGCTGGCCGCGCTTTCCGATGCTGGTGCCGATGCTTTCTTCGTCAACGGATACACGCTCGATCAGCAGCAGCGCGCCAAGGCGGCGCTGAAGAAACCGCTGATGATCGGCTCGAGCGGTCCGGCGGCCGAGTGGCATGCCAAGGGCGTCGACATGGCGTTCTATCACATCGATGACATCGGCATCGGCGCGATGTACATCGCGCTGAAGGAGCTGAAGGCCAAAGGCGGACCGTTCGACGAAGCGGCCAAGTGGCGCCTCCCGCGTGATGTCGCCGCGAGAGTGATCGATCAGCCCGGCTGGGTGGATAAAGCAAAGCGCTACGGCGTCATCACGTAGAGCCTGGTCACGTAGAGCGGGGGCTTTCCTGTCCGCCGTAGCCTTCGGCGAAGGTGGAAGCCCCCGCGTAAATCGCGGCAGGCTCAAGCCTGCGCTCTGCGACGAAATAATGTCGGTCAGCGTCGCGGCAAGGCGAACACGACGTACTCGCTGCCCGCGGATGCCTGTCCTCGGCCGCCGCCTTCCGTTTCGGGAGCACCGACGCACACGGCCACGTACTCGCGTCCGTTGAGCTCGTAGATCGCGGGCACACCGTTGATCGGTCCGCTGACCTGTTTTTCCCAGACGACTTTGCCCGTGTCCTCGTCATACGCTCGCAGGTTGTGATCGGGCGTACCGATGAAGACCAGGCCACCCGCGGTGACAACCATCCCCGCGCGCGATGCTCGGCTGCCTGTGCCGTGAATTCCTTTTGCCGCGAGCTGAAGAGTGTCGCCATTGGGGACCTGCCAAAGGATCGTTCCCTTGTTCAAGTCGTACGCCGTCAACTGTGACCAGGGCGGCGTGAGCGGGGGCAAGCCTGTTGCCTGGTCAACCATGAAGCCGTACGGCTCGACCGCCGTATACGGTACGAACTTCGCGGGCACATCCGGAGGAAGCTGCCGTGGATCGGGACCGCGCGGATCTTTCTGCACGTAGTCCGGCGTCATCGCTTCGAGCGTGAGCAGCGCCGGCGCTTCCTTTGACATCACGTACACCCGTCCCTTGACGGGATCGGCCGCCAACAGTCCCCAGTTCGCGCCGCCGCTGTTCCCCGGGATCTGGATACTGCCCTGCATACTCGGCGGCGTGAAGAGTCCCTTGTTCACGGATCGGCGAAGAAGCTGTCGCAGCTTCTCTTGTGCCTCAGCGGGCAGATGAGGGTTGATGTCTTTTTCCGTGAACGACTGCCGCGCGAAGGGAGGCGGCACCGTTGGAAACGGCTGCGTAGGCGATGTCTGTTCGCCGGGCACATCGCTCTGCGGCACAGCACGCTCTTCGATTGGCCACAGTGGACGGCCGGTATCCCGCTCGAGGACGAACAGGAATCCATGTTTGCTGGCCTGCGCGATCACGTCCACGTCGCGGCCGTCCTTCTTCACCGTAAGCAACTTCGGCGCCGTCGCCAGGTCGTAGTCCCACAAGTCGTGATGCACGGTCTGGAAGTGCCACTTGCGCTTGCCCGTCTTCGCATCGAGCGCGAGCACGCTGTTGGCGTAGAGATTCGCACCAGGGCGATTGCCGCCGTAGAAATCGTAGCGCGCAGTGCCCGTCGGTATGAAGACGATGCCCCGGGCTTCGTCGACCGTCAGCTCGCTCCAGTTGTGCACGCCGCTGCCGGTCGCGAGTGCCTCAGCGGGCCAGCTCTCGGCGCCCGGTTCTCCACGTTCGGGCACCGTGTGAAACACCCACGCCAGTTTTCCGGAGCGGACATCGTAGGCATGGATGTCACCGGGGCTGGCCACGTAGCCCGCGCCTCCAGCCGGCAGCGACACGATGAACAGGTCCTGATAGATGCGGCCGGGATTGTTCGTCTGGAGACGACGGATCTTCGTGAGATCGCGATTGAGGCCGGTGCGGACGTCGACGCGTCCCTGATCGCCGAATGTTGTAATGGCAGCGCCCGTTCGCGCATCGATGGCGGTCAGCGATCCGGCGTTGAGATACAGCAGCCGCCGATCGGATCGATCGCGACTCTCCCAATAGTTGATACCCCGATCGCCGACGCCCCCCTCGTTCGGATGCGACCACTTCTCTTGTCCCGTCACCGCATCGAGGGCGACGATCGAATTGTTCTTCGCCAGCACGAACATCGTGCCGTCCACGACGATCGGATTGAAGCGGTAGCTTCGCGAATCGCTCGATGGGTACCGCCACGCCACCTCGAGTTGCGATACGGTCGACTTGTTGATCTGGTCGAGCGAGGAATACTGAGACGAATCGGCGCCACCCAGGTACTGCGACCACGTCTTGAAGGAGCGACCCGCCTCGCTCGGTTCACTGCGAACGAGCGCCGTGAGGGAGGCAGCAAGCAGGACGGCAACAGCGAGAGAACGACGCGGGAAGATGGACATGGCACGGCACCTCACTTCTGGACGCGCGACGTGGCGCGAGGATATCGCAGATCGGGCGATCAATGGCGGTGGATACGGCGGCCGACCGCGTCTATACTCCTTTGCGTCTCCTGACGGTTTTTCGCTTTCTCACGGTTCGCATCGACCGCTTACAAGAGGAGGGCTTCATGTCCAGAATTATCCTCGCTGCGCTCGCGTGCGCTCTCATAACGCCAGCGAGCGTCATCACACAGTCATCCGCCCTGGACGCAGCCGCCAAGACATTGGGAACGGCCGGCTTGCGCTCCCTGCAGTTCACCGCGACCGGGCAGTCCTTCGTGCTCGGCCAGCCGCCGACCGCGACCGAGCCGTGGCCGGTGAGGCCGGTCAAGAGCTACCAGGTGTTCGTCGACTACGGCAGCAACAGCATGCGCCTCGAGCAGGTGCTTACGATGCCAACGCCGCAACCGCGCGGCGGCGGTGCACCGTTCGCCGGCGAACAGCGTCAGGTGCAGTTCGTCCGGGGCGCATTCGCGTGGAACGAAGTACCGCCGGCGGCGGGCGCCCAGACGCCCGGCGTTGCGGCGCAGCCGGTCGCCGCGGCCGAGCGCCTGTTGTGGATGTGGGCCGTTACACCACAAGGGCCGATCAAGGCGGCCGCCGGCAACGCCCGAGTACGTGATGTCGCGAATGGTACCGAGGTCACCTTCACCGTCGGAGGGCGGTATCCGGTCGTCGCGTTGATCAACAAGATGAACCAGATCGAGCGCGTCACCGCTCTGCTACCGAACGATGTTCTGGGTGACATGCCGGTCGTCACGACGTACTCCGGTTATCGCAACTTCGGTGGTATCCAATTCCCCGCGCGTATCGTTCAGACGCAGGGCGGCCATCCGACGCTCGACCTCACCGTCAGCGCCGTGCAGACGAACGGGTTCGTCGATATCACCGTGCCGGATCAAGTTCGGAATCCGACAGCTCCCGCGGCTGTGACGGCAACATCGCAGAAGGTTGCCGACGGACTCTTCTGGATCATCGGCGGCTCGCATCACAGCCTCGCCGCGGATATGGGCGATCACATCGTCGTCATCGAAGGGCCGCAGAACGAAGCGCGCTCGGAGGCCGTGCTTGCCGAGGTCAAGAAGGTAATTCCGAACAAGCCGATCCGGTTCGTGGTCAACACGCACGTGCACTTCGACCATTCCGGCGGATTGCGTACGTTCGTCGACGAGGGAGCGACCGTCGTCACGCATCAGGCCAATGTGGCGTACTACGAGAAGGCGTGGGCTGCGCCGAGGAACCTGGTCGGCGATCGCCTCGCCAAATCGGGCAAGAAAGCAGTCTTCCAGAGTGTGACAGATCGCTCCGAGCTCAAAGGGACCAACAACCGCGTCATCGAGTTGCACGTGCTGCGCGGCAACCCGCACAACGAGCAGATTCTGGTAGCGTGGCTGCCGGCAGAAAAGGTGCTGTTCCAGTCCGACATGATCAATCCACCGGCGCCGAACGCGCCGGTCCCATCGCCAACGCCGACTATCACGAACTTCGCCGAGAACCTGACGCGGCTGAAGATCGTGCCGGAGCAGATCGTTGGTGGACATGGCGGACGCATCGCGACGCGCGCGGATCTGAACGCAGTCACCGGCAAAGCCGGTACGAACTAGTTTGCGAGGGCGTCAACGCCCAATTCCCAACTCCCAACTCCCAAACAGCTCGTTATTTGGGAGTTGGAGGTTGGGAGTTGGCCTATTCGGCCCGAAGGGCCTTCGACGGATCGATGCGCGATGCGCGCAGTGACGGGAGCAGCGCCGCGACAGTCGTCGCCGCCAGCACGATAGAAGCAGCGATGACATAGGAATGTGGTCCGAACCTGGGTATAGAGTCGAGCGCTCCGCTCAACGCGCGCATCACTGCCAGGGCAACTGCCAGCCCAGCGCCGACTCCGATCAACGCAATGTGCAGAGTCTCGCCCATCATCCCTTTGATGATCTGCCGCACGCTCGCGCCGAGCGCCATGCGAATGCCGAACTCGGGTGTGCGCTGCGCGACCAGAAACGCGACGACCGAGTAGGTCCCGGAGAACGCCAGCAGCAGGCCGATGACGCCAAGCAGCGAGGCTGTCACAGAGAAGGCCTGGAACACCCACGCGAAGATGCCTACCATCTCCGGAATTGCGAAAATCCGATATGGCACGTCAGGGCCGAACGTATTGACGACTCTCGCGAGCGCAGCCCGCACGTCGGCGATATTCCTGCGACCCCGCACCAGAAGCGACCATTCAGCAGAAGTTCGGAGTCCGGTCGCGAAGTAGACGCAGGTGACGTCGACGCCCTCGAGCATGGTGCCGTTCGCCACATCCTCGGCGACGCCGACGATGCGGACATTGGCGTGATCGGGCATCCGTTCCGAACCCAGGCCAGTCGCTCGGATATCAAGCGTCTGCCCAACGGGATCGAGACCAGGCCAAAGGAGGCGCGCAGTGGCAGCACTGACTAACGCGACGGGTGCACCATCGTCGGCTTCTCGATCGGTGAAGGCACGACCGCGGACAACCTGAATATCGAACATTGGA
>Ga0068862_100003831_pt1 | contig 12812 bp, 11 predicted proteins | sample KBSSwiS52_FD_66598 | JGI IMG/M metagenome (GOLD analysis project Ga0068862, IMG submission 66598) | Switchgrass rhizosphere microbial communities from Kellogg Biological Station, Michigan, USA - KBS Switchgrass S5-2 | ecosystem: Host-associated > Plants > Roots > Rhizosphere > Soil ... | reverse complement strand
CGCGAACGCGATCAGCACCGCGCGCTGACGGCCTGGCCGGCCGGTGCGGCAATTGTCGCGCATGGCGATCGGAGACTCGGTCGTGGTCAGCGCGTGACTCCGAACGCAGTGTGCACGGTTTCTAGCGCTTCGATCGCGTCTTGTCCCGCGAACACGAACTGATCGACACCCGCCTTGCGATACGCCGCCTCGCGCTCACCCGCCTTGCCCGCAAGGATCACCCAATCAGCGCCCGCCGCTTTCAAACGCTGTGCGCAATTCTCCGCGTGCTCCGCGTAAGCGGCGTCCGTGCCCGTGATCACCGCAACGCGCGCTTTGGTGAGCCGGAACGCGTCGATCAACGTGTCCATCGTCGCGTGCGCTTCCTCCGGCCCGATGGCGCTTACTCCACCCGATGCCAACAAATTGCGAGCCCATTGCGCTCGCGCGCCAAACTCGGAGAGCGCACCGATGTTGGCAAAGAACGCAGCCGGACGCGGTTTGCGCACCTCCATCGCATCGCGAAGTCGCTCGAACGGCTCGGCCCATCGAATTGGCGGGAGCCGTGTAACGCTAGCATCGACCGGCTCATCAGGGACTGGTTTCGACGATGGATTCGAAGCGCGCTCGATCTCAGGCAAGGCTGCATCCAGCAATGGATAGTCGCTGACGCCGGTGATCGGCTCGCGCCGTGTCGCGATCAGGTTCTCGCGTGCTTGGCGCGCCTTTACGACCTCGCCCTGCAACCAGCCAGACTTGATCGCTTCGACTGCGCCGCCTCTCGACTCGATCTGCTGCATCAGCTCCCAGGCTTTCGCTGCCAGATCGCGAGTCATCGTCTCGACAAACCACGCGCCACCAGCGGGATCCGCCACGTGGCCCAAGCGGCACTCTTCCAACAGCACATGCTGCGTATTGCGCGCCACGCGGCGGGCGAATGCGGTCGGCATACCAAGCGCGTCCGTGAGCGGGTAGGTGGTGATGTCGTCTGCGCCGCCGATTGCGGCGGCGAATGCGCTCGTGGTGACGCGCAGAATGTTTGTCCACGCGTCGTACCGCGTCATCATGCGTTGCGAGCTGAACGCATGGATATGAGCCGAGCGCTGCGCGGGCGTTGCGCCGGACGCTTCCACGACGCGCGCCCAGCATAAGCGGAGCGCCCTAAGTTTCGCGGTCTCAATCAGGACATCCCGCCCGACTGCGACCGCGAAGCTGATCGCACGCGCCCCGTCCGCAATCGAAACGCCGCGCGTTTCAAGCGCGCGCAGGTGCGCGATGGCCAACGACAGCGCAGACGCGAGTTCCTGCGCTTCCGTCCCGCCCGCTTCGTGAACAATCCGCGCGTCTGCGCGGAGATAGCGCGCGTTGGGCAGGTCGCGCTGCGTCGCGGCGACGAAGTCGTACGAACCTGCCTCGTCGCAAGCCGGCGCAAAGCCGTCCCGCAGCCAGGGCCCGATCGGATCGAGATTGAACGCAACACCGACTGGCGCGACACCCTTCAGCTTTGCGCGCAGCGTCTCAGCCGCCCACAGCGCGTGCGGTCCCGCATCGAGCGACACCGGCGCCGCTTCGAGGATCACGTCCGCAAGCACAAGATCGAAATCAGCTTCGTCGCGGACGGCGATGCCGCGCCCGCCCTTTGGATCGATCACCAACTCAATCGCTGAAACGCCGCCGGCCAGATCGGCAAGGATGTCGCGGTTCGCTTGTTCTGGGCTGGGATGGCTGAAGCTCTGCCGCACCAGCCATGCACCATCCCGCGCCCCGCGCACGAACGGCGCTGCGCCCGGCATGCCGGAGACGTCCTCCGCCGTGTGCATGTCCGGTTCGCGGTAGAGCGGCTGGATCGGAATCCCATCCGCCGTCTTGCCCACAAGCCGCGACCATGGCGCGCCCTTCAGCCCTTGCTCGACCAGGGCGCGCCAGTCCGCCTCGTCGGCGGGCTCGCCCAGTTGCAAGGTCTTGTCTGTCATTTCCGCTCCGCTTGACGCCATGTCAGCATCGACGCGCTTTTTGCGCCAGGGTACCCCTGGTCGCAACTGGAGACGTCAATGGCCCTTCCGCCTCTGTTCGATACTTTACGGTTGCCCGCGGTCGGCGCCCCACAATTCATCATCGCGAACCCTGAATTGGTGATTGCGCAATGTAAGGCCGGCATTGTCGGGGCGTTCCCGGCGCTCAACGCGCGCCCGCAGCCGCTGCTCGACGATTGGCTCCATCGCATCAAGGACGAGCTGGCCGCCTACAACGAGGCCAACCCCGGCGCGCCGGCTGCGCCCTATGCCGTCAACCAGATCGTGCACAAGAGCAACGAGCGCCTGGAGGCCGACGTCGAGACCTGCGTGAAGCACAAGGTGCCGATCGTGATCACCTCACTCGGCGCACGGCCCGAGGTGAACGAGGCAGTGCATTCCTATGGCGGCATCGTGCTCCATGACATCATCAACATCACCTTCGCCAAGAAGGCGCTGGAGAAGGGCGCTGACGGCTTGATTGCCGTCGCTGCAGGCGCGGGCGGACACGCCGGCGCGTTGTCGCCGATCGCGCTGGTCCACGAGATCCGGGAATTCTTCGACGGCCCGCTACTGCTTTCGGGTGCGATCGGCTCGGGACGCGGCATCCTTGCCGCGCAAGCCATGGGCGCGGACCTCGCGTATATGGGCTCCGCCTTCATCGCGACGACGGAAGCCAACGCGCCGCAAGCCTACAAGCAGATGATCGTCGACTCGACAGCCGGCGACATCGTCTATTCGAACCTCTTCACCGGCGTGCTCGGCAACTACCTGAAGCACTCGATCGTCAATGCCGGCCTCGATCCGGACAACCTCGCGCAAAGCGATCCGAGCAAAATGAAGTTCGGCGACAGCGGCTCCAAGGCGAAAGCCTGGAAGGACATCTGGGGCGCGGGCCAAGGCGTCGGCGCCGTGCATGAGATCATGCCCACGGCGGACCTCGTCGCGCGCCTGAAGCGCGAATACGACGAAGCAAAGCGGGGATTGTGCGCGTCCTAATCCACGCTTTGCATCGCGTAAGCTCTTCAAACTAGGCAATCTCGCGCCAATCAATCCGACCGGGCGCCCACCACGCTTAACCTCCTCGCTCAATCGAGGAGCCTATGAGCACATCACCCATCGAAAAGAGTGCGATCCAGTCGCTGACGCTGCGCAGCGCCGCCGCGATCGCCATCGCCGCCGCCGCTGAACGCATCGGCGTCATTTTGCCCGACGGCGCCGCCCAAGAACTCGCCAGCGCCTTCATCGACCTTGTCGTTACTCTCGGCCTGATCGGCGTCGCCGTCGGCCGCACGCGTGCGCGGGGGCCGGTGGTATGATCATGAAACACCCCATCCGCGCCCTCGCACTCGGCATTGCTCTTGCGGTCACGCCCGCCTGCGCTTCACTCCAACTCGGCGATACCCGCTTCGAAAATCCAGTTAGCGCGGCGCAAACCCTCGATCAGCGCGCCTACGCCGTCCTCAACATTTACGCAGCGATGATCGAAGAGGCGGCTGACATTGTCCGCGATCCCAACGCACCGATCGGTTTCAAGCGCGCACTCGGCAATGCCGAACGCATCGCTACGCCGGCGGCCGAGACGCTGGAAATCGCCGTCACCGCCTATGTGCGTGCGCGCGCCGACTTCGAAGGCGTCTCTGGTGCAAGCCAGCCGGTGCTCGAACGCGCCGCCACGGCACTCACGATCGCCGCGCGACGCCTGAGCGCTGCGATCGAAGCGGCGCAGCCGCCGATTTCCGAACTCGAAGACCTCGTCCGCGCGCGGCGCGGCTGAAGGAGGCAAATCATGCTCAATCTCATGCTGCAGCTGCAGATGCTGCTCGCCGCGCTGTCGGCGTTCCTGCCGCTCGTGCCGGAAGACAGCCGCGAGCGCGCCACCGAAGTGCTCACCGTCGTCGGCAAGGCGCTCTCCGCCGGCGGCGCCATCGCGACTAATCTCGACGATCTCGCCGCCAAACTCGCCGCCATCCGCGCCGAAGTGGAAGCGATGGCGGGCCGCCGCGTCACGCCGGAGGAGCTCGACGCCGCCATGAACCGCGTGCGGGCGGCATCCACCGCTTTCCGTGGAGCGCTTGAGACTGCGGAGGCGGGCGCCAACTAGCCCGCTGTCGCATAGGGGAGGCGCCGGCCGAAGATTGCCCCGCCCGACCGCCCGGTCTTCGGTTTGGTTCTGATTGACCTCGGCGTCTCCCCGTCCTTTTGTCCGCCTCATGAGCGGCCAACACATCCTCGCCATCGACCAAGGCACCACCTCCACTCGCGCCATCGCGTTCGATCTCGATTTCGAGCCGCGCGCCACCGCGCAGATCGAACTCAAGCAGCACTACCCGCAGCCTGGCTGGGTGGAGCACGATGCGGAGGAGATCTGGGCTGCGACGCTGAAGGTCTGCAGCGATGTGATCGCGCAAGTCGGCGGTGCGGCGAACATCGCGGCCATCGGCATCACCAATCAGCGTGAAACCACCATCGTCTGGGACCGCAAGACCGGCACGCCCGTTCACAACGCCATCGTCTGGCAAGACCGGCGCACGTCGGATGTCTGCGCAGCTCTTCGTGAAAAAGGCCATGAAAAGCGCGTGCAGGACGCCACCGGCCTGCTGCTCGATCCGTACTTCTCCGGCACCAAGATCGCCTGGATCCTCGATCGCGATCCCGCGCTGCGAAAACGCGCCGAGGCAGGAGAACTCGCCTTCGGCACGGTGGAATGCTTCCTGGTGTGGCGCCTCACGCAGGGCCGTAGCCACGCCTCCGACATCACCAACGCCTCGCGCACACTGCTGTTCGACATCAACACGCGCGCGTGGAGCGATGAGATGTGTGCGCTGCTCAACGTCCCGCGCGCGCTTTTGCCGAACGTGCTGCCCTGCGATGCGCATTTCGGCGACGCCGACGCCGCGCATTTCGGTCGCGCCGTCCCGATCCATGGCATCGCCGGCGATCAGCAGGCCGCGCTCGTCGGCCACGGCTGCTTCAAGCCAGGCATGGCAAAAGCCACCTTCGGCACCGGCGCATTTCTCGTCATGAATATGGGCGAGACGCCGCCGCGTTCCGCCAATCGCTTGCTCGCAACCATTGGCTATCAAACCCAACAATCGCTCGCTTACGCGCTCGAAGGTTCGATCTTCTCCGCCGGCGCCACGATGCAATGGCTGCGCGACGGATTGAAGCTGATCAAGACCTCCGCCGAGTCCGAAACCATTGCTTCCGCGCTGCCGGACAATGGCGGCGTCTATCTCGTGCCCGCCTTCGCCGGTCTCGGCGCGCCGCAATGGAATGCTGAAGCACGCGGCACGATCACTGGCCTCACGCGCGACTCGCGTCTCGATCACATCGTGCGTGCAGGTCTCGAAGCAGTGGCCTATCAAACGGCCGATTTGCTCGACGCGCTGCGCGCCGATGGTGCGCAAATCCAGTCGCTGCTCGCCGACGGCGGCCTCACCGTGAACGCATGGGCGATGCAGTTTCTGGCCGACATTTGCGACGTCGAAGTCGCACGTCCGGCGTTTCAGGAAGTCACCGCGCTGGGCGCGGCGAAGCTCGCCGCGCGGGGCGCAGGTCTCATCGACACCCTCGATGGCGTCGGCGCGGCGCCCAGCGCGCGCTGGACGCCTCGCATCGACGCATCCGCGCGTGCAAAACTGCTCAGCGGCTGGAAAAAAGCCGTCGCCGCAGCGTTGGCTGCGGCGACTTAGGCGTTTCGACCTGTTGCGCGAGTGAGCGCATCCGCTTAAGTGCGCGCCTTCGGTGAGAGCCCGTAGCTCAGTCGGTAGAGCATCTGACTTTTAATCAGAGGGTCTCGGGTTCGAATCCCGACGGGCTCACCATTCTCCCTTATCGGCCAGGCGTACCGATCGTAGTGCTCGGTGCGGGCGTGTCCGACGGCGCGGGTGCACCGCTGGTCGGGGCGCTAGACGGCGCCGGTGCTGCAGACGGTTCAGCTGCTGGCGCGGCTGTTTCAGGCGTCGGCGTCACCGAATAAGTGCCGTCCGGGTTGGTTGTCGGCCCAGCGTCAGCAACTTGCTGGGTTCGCTCTTCAGCGACCAGGCTCGGCCCGCTCTGGTCGGAATATTCTGTGTAACCCCAATACGCTAGGCCAAGCATGGCGGCGATCAGCACGACGCGCACGACGGCCCCGCTGCTATCTTTGTGGCGCGGCGGTGGGGCATAGGGATCCTGTTGTCGGTTACGGGGCATGAGGGGGCTCCTTAGTGGGATACCCGTGCAAACCCGGCCGCGCGCCCTCAGTTCCGCTGTGACGCTGTGGCAACATTTCGCGGAAATGACTGTGGGAGGCGCCTTTGGCGTCTCCGCAACATCGTTGCGGTGAGGATAAGGTGCGCTCGAAATTCGATCGGGGGACGTCCTTAGACGGCACACGCAGGGGCGAATGAGGGGACGGGGCCGCGCCGGGAGGGGCGCGGCCCCGCTTCATTTCGGGTCCATGTGCATAGGTTGACGCCCAGGGCGCCCCAAAATCAACGCCCCCCAAAAAATAGCCGTCCCGGTCTGGACTTTCGTGGACTCTATGGCGGCACGGCGCCAAAGTCTGGCTTAGCGGCCTGAGCGGGGAACCTGTTCTGGGCGTCTGTCGTTTACGGAAGGGGTTCTTTCGGGGACTTCTTCCAAGACGTGCGTTTCGGGGTTGTCCGAGCCGGTCGTGAGCGCTTAGGCGCGAGTGGCTGCGTCGTGGCGAACTGAGGCGCAGGGGAAATTCGCTTAAGAGGGGTGATTATGAAATCGCGCATCACGAAGACCGTCGCGTTGGCCGCCTTGATGGCTGGCGCTTCCGGCGTCGCAAACGCCACTGAAGGTTGGTACGGCCGCGCCGACGTTGGGTATTCGGCTGATGGTACGCTCGACCTTGAGCCGGCGTTCGCCGGTCAAGATTCTTTTGATCTGGATAACGGGTTTTCCGAGCACCTGGGCATCGGCTACGCCATGATGAACGGCTTCCGTTTGGAAGGCGAAATCGGCCATCGCTTCAACGATCTGCGCAGCGATAACAGCTTCCTGGAAGACGGCAACGCCCGCGCCTGGTCGGCAATGGCAAACGTCTTTTACGACTTCAACCGTGACGGCGCGGCGCAGCCTTACATCGGTCTCGGTGTCGGCGCGGCGCGCGTGGACGCGAGCCTCGCGGACCATGACTCGCTGACCTACATCAACGACGACGACACTGGGATCGCCTATCAAGCGCTGGCTGGCGTTGCCATCGGTCTTACCGAACAGCTCGACCTCGACATCGGCTACCGCTATTTCACGGTGCCGGAACTTGAGTTCGACGGCTCCGAGCAAACCGAACCGCTCACCTTCGACGGCGAGTACACGCATCAAGCTGTAACGGTCGGCCTGCGCTACCAATTCGCTGCGGCCGAACCGCCGCCGCCGCCACCCCCGCCGCCGGCTCCGCCGCCGCCCCCGCCGCCGCCGCCTCCGGTTGCGACGTGCCCGACGTCGGAATTCGTCGTGTACTTCGAGTGGGATCGCTCGAACCTCAACCAAGCTGCGCTCGAAACCATCGACGCCGCGGTCAATCGCGCCCGTCAGTGCAACGTCGGCGGTGTGGTGGTTGTCGGTCACACCGACACCTCGGGTTCGCCGCAATACAACATCGGCCTTTCGGAGCGTCGCGCTTCGGTGGTCCGTGACGCCCTCGTGGCGCGCGGTATCGCCGCCGGCTCGATCCGTTCGGAAGCGCGCGGTGAAACGGATCTCGCCCGCGCCACGCGCGACGGCGTCCGCGAACCGCTGAACCGCCGTACCGCGGTGACGATCAGCTTCCGCTAATCGCCATCCACGGCTGATACTCAAGCGAGCGGGCCCGGAGCAATCCGGGCCCGTTTTGCGTGCGCCGAACGTCGCGCGCAGGGGCGCTCGCTGGCTTTTTCACCGCCCCTCGGCTAGGCCCTTGGCCCATGCCGGCGAACGAAACCATGACGGCCGCGCGCACCGCGTGGGGCGCCGATGTCGAACCTTTGCTGAACCATCTGGACGATCAGGCCGAAGCGCTCGTGGCGCGCACGGAAGTGTGGTCCGCGATCAACTCGGGCTCCTTCGAACTCGCCGGCCTCGAGCGTATGCGCAGCCCCTTGCTGGATGCGTTCTCGGTTCTGCCGGGCGACGTCGCAACCGTTGCGCTGCAGCCATCACAGCGCGTTAAGGCGGACGGCGCGGTCATCGATATCGAACATGGCGCCTCGATCCGCGTCCGCGTGCGTCCTGATGCGCCGATCCAAGTCGCGCTCACCGGCCACTACGACACCGTCTTTCCGGCCGCCCATCCGTTCCAGAAACCTTGGCGCGAAGGCGAGACTTTGCGCGGCCCCGGCACCGCTGACATGAAGGGGGGCATCAATGTGATGCTCGCGGCGCTGCAGGCCTTTGAACGGCTCTCCGCCGACAAGCGTGTCGGCTACGAAGTGCTGCTGAGCCCCGATGAAGAAGTGGGCTCGATGGCGAGTGCGCCGCTGTTGGCGCAACTCGGCGCCAAATCGCATCTCGGCATGACCTACGAGCCCGCGCTTGCCGACGGCGCTCTGGTCGATGCGCGCAAAGGCTCGGCGAATTATCACCTCGCGCTCCACGGCCGCGCCGCGCACGCGGGTCGCGCGTTCAGCGAGGGCCGTAGCGCTGTTCTCGCCGCCGCGAACGCAGCGCTCTCGCTCGACACGCTCAACGGCAAACGCGACGGCGTCACCTTCAATGTTGGCGCCATTGACGGCGGCAGCGCCGTCAATGTCGTGCCGGATCGCGCAGTGCTACGCTTCAACGTGCGCGTGCCGGATCCGGAATCGGCGGCCTGGGTCGAAGCTGAGGTACAGCGCGTCGCGCGCCAAGCAGGCGAGCGCGACGGCATCGATGCGCATCTGCACGGCGGCTTCACCCGTCCGCCCAAACCGCTCAACGATCAGCAACGCACCATGGCGGCATGGACGCACAAAGCGGGCGCAGCGCTCGGCCTCGATCTCAAATTCGAACCGTCAGGCGGCGTTTGCGAAGGCAACAATCTCGCCGCCGCCGGCTGCCCCAACATCGATACGCTCGGCCCCTGCGGCGGCGGCCTCCACAGCGATCAGGAATTCGCACTGATTCCGAGTTTCGCCGAACGCGCCAAGCTCTCGTTCCTTATGCTCGCCGGGGTGAACAGCGGCGTGTTCGACGTGAAGAGCCTCCGCCCGTGACCGGCCCGACGTATGTGATGCGCGCCGCGGGTCCGAGGGACATCGAAGGCTTTCTCAACCTGCGCGAGATCGCGGGCGCCGGCTTCACCAGCCTGATGCTCGACGACGCGCAGATGCTGAAGAAGCTCGAACTCTCCGAAGCGAGCTTCGCGTCGAACACGGAAACGGTCGGCACGGAGCGCTACTTCATCGCGCTTGAGCACATCGAAACCGGCGCGCTCGCCGGCTGCTGCGGCGTGAAGGCGACCATCGGCGAAGTGCCGCCGTTCTTCAATTTCCGCATCATCCGCGAAGCGCAGTCCTCGGCGCCTGCGAACCGCCGCTTCGATATGGACGTGCTCATCGGCGTCAACGATTTCACCGGCTGCTCGGAGGTTGGTTCGCTCTTCCTCCGCCCCGAGCATCGCGCCGCGGGCGTTGGCCGCGCGCTTGCGCAGTGCCGCTACATGCTGATGGCGACCGCGCCGCATCGCTTCCGCGAGCAAGTCGTTTCCGAACTGCGCGGCGTGGTTTCGCCCGAAGGCGTTTCACCGTTCTGGGAAGCGATTGGCCGGCACTTCTTCCGCATGGATTTCGCCGAAGCCGACAAGCTCAGCGCCATCACCGACAATCAATTCATCCTCGACCTTATGCCGCAGCACCCGATCTACATCGACCTGCTGCCGGAAGAGGCGCGCGCCGTGATCGGCAAGTGCCACCGCGACGGCGAGGGGGCGCGCAAACTGTTGGAATGGGAAGGCTTCTCCTTCTCCAACGTGATCGACATTTTTGACGGCGGGCCTCTTGTGAGCGCGCGCCGCGATCACATTCGCACCAAGCGTGAGTCCAAGCTTGTCCGCGTCACTGCGGGCGCCAATCTAGAAGGGGCCAAGCGTGCGCTGATCGCGGTCTCGCGGCTCAAGGACTATCGCTGCGTTTCAGCGCGCGTGGCGCGGGCGGGCGATACACATGCCGTCGACGCCGCAACACTCGCTGCGCTTGGCCTCAAGGACGGCGACGAAGCTCTGGTTTGGATCGACGATGCGCACTGAACTCTACATTGGCGGCCAATGGCGGGAAGGCGGCGGCGAGCGGTTCTCATCACACGATCCGGTCAGTGGCGATAAGGTCTGGCAAGGCCGCGCCGCTAACGAAGACGACGTTGCCGAAGCGATGGCCGCAGCGCGGCTGGCTTTCCCCGCTTGGTCGCGCCGCCCCGTCGACGAGCGCATCGCCATCGCGCGCGCGTTCGGCAAATCCATCGAAAAGCGCGGCGAAGAGATCGTTGGCGCCATCAGTCGCGAAATGGGCAAGGCGACGTGGGACGCCAAAGGCGAACTCGGCACCATCATTGGCAAGGTCGAACTCTCCATTCGCGCTCAGGCAGAGCGTGCCGGCGCGAAGGAAGAGAAAGCCGCCTTCGGCGCAATGACGCTCTCGCACCATGCGCACGGTGTGCTCGGCGTGTTCGGTCCGTTCAACTTTCCCGGCCATCTCCCCAATGGCCACATCGTGCCGGCGCTGATCGCCGGCAATTGCGTACTGTTTAAACCAAGCGAATTCACGCCCGGCGTTGGCGCGTTGATGGTGGAGGCTTGGGACGAAGCGGGGCTTCCAGCTGGCGTGCTTGGATTGTTGCAGGGCGCGCGTGAGACTGGCGCGGCGCTGCTCGATGCGCCGGGCCTGAACGGCGTGCTCTTTACCGGCTCGGCGCAAACCGGCGCGCTCATTCATAAGAAGTTCGCTGGCCGCCCCGACGTGCTGCTCGCGCTCGAACTCGGTGGCAACAATCCGCTGATCGTCTGGCCGCCTGTTGATGTGAAGGCCGCCGCCAACCTCATCGTGCATTCCGCGTTCGCGACGAGTGGCCAGCGATGCTCGTGCGCGCGCCGTCTCATCGTGCCGAACACGCCGGACGGCGAAGCGATCGTGAAGGCAGCGGCTGAACTGGCGGCGAAGGTCAGCGTCGGCGCGGCGGGCTCGTCGCCAGAGCCGTTCATGGGGCCGTTGGTGAATGCCCATGCCGCCGAGCGTGCGGTGAAGATGGAGCAGGGCCTTGTCGCCATGGGCGCGAAGAGCGTGCTGCCGGTGAAGCGTGACGGCGCTTTCGTGCATCCCGCCATCATCGATGTGACGGGCTTGTCCGTGCCCGACGAAGAATTGTTTGGCCCTCTGCTGCAAGTTTATCGCGTGCAGGATTTCGACCACGCGCTCGATGTCGCCAACGCCACCCGCTTTGGCCTTTCCGCTGGCCTCATCAGCGACGATCCCGCGCTCTGGGCGCGCGTGAAGAACGAAATGCGCGCCGGCATCCTCAATTGGAATCGCCCCACCACCGGCGCATCCGGCGCCATGCCGTTCGGCGGCCCGGGCCTCTCCGGTTCACTCCGCCCGAGTGCGTACTACGCGGCTGACTACGTCGCGTACCCGGTCGCAACGCAGCTCTCTGAGAAGGCCACGCCGATCGCGGCGCCAGGGCTTCCCGAATGAGCGGCGCCGAGGAGATCAATTTCGACGGTCTCGTCGGCCCGACGCACAATTACGCCGGCCTCTCCGAAGGCAATCTCGCGTCCGCCCGCAACGCCAACATGACAGCGCGCCCGCGCGAAGCGGCGCTGCAAGGCATCGGCAAAATGCGAAAGCTCCGTGCGCTTGGCTTGAGCCAAGGCGTGCTGCCGCCGCACGAACGGCCCAACGTCACCTTGCTGCGCGCGCTCGGCTTCACCGGCTCTGACGGCGAAGTGTGGGCCAAAGCCTGGAAGCAGGAGCCGACCATCGCGCGCGCCGCGCTCGCATCATCCGCGATGTGGGCTGCGAATGCCGCCACGATCTCACCCAGCGCCGATTGCGCCGATGGCCGACTTCACGCCACCGTCGCCAATCTGCAGACGATGTTCCACCGCATCCTCGAAGCCGAACAGACTGAGCGCACGCTGCGTCGGCTGATGCCGAACGAAGAGCGCTTCGCCGTGCATCCCGCGCTCCTGCCGCACGACGCGCTCTCCGACGAAGGCGCCGCCAATCACATGCGCATGGCAAAGAATGCGGGCGCGCCCGGCGTCGTGATCTTCATCTACGGCCGCCGCGCCTCCGATCCAAAAGTCGCGGGCTTCCCGGCGCGCCAAACGCTCGACGCCTGCGACGCCATCGCCCGCAGTCATCGGCTTGATCCCGCGCGCACCGTGATGGCCAAGCAAGCGCCCGAAGCCATCGAAGCGGGCGCCTTCCACAACGACGTCGTCGCCGTCGCTCACGAACACGTGCTGTTCCACCACGAAAACGCCTTCGCCGACAAAGCTGCGCTTTACGCCGAAGTGCGCGCCAAGGCGCAAGGTTTCGATCCGATCTTCGTCGAAGTCCCGCGTGCGCGCGTCGGGCTGGACGACGCCATCACCTCATACCTGTTCAACTCGCAGCTCCTGCGCGTGCCGGGCAAATCCGCGCTGACACTCGTGGCGCCGACGGAGGTGCGCGAGAACAACCGCACTGCGTCCTACGTCGCCGAGATGATCACCCAGCCGAACGCGGCGATCGGTGACGTCGAATATGTTGACGTCCGCGAGAGCATGCGCAACGGCGGCGGTCCAGCTTGCTTGCGCCTCCGCATCGTGATGACGGCCCAAGAGCGCGCCGCAGCGGCGCCAGGCTTCTTCCTCGA
>Ga0068862_100003821_pt1 | contig 12824 bp, 9 predicted proteins | sample KBSSwiS52_FD_66598 | JGI IMG/M metagenome (GOLD analysis project Ga0068862, IMG submission 66598) | Switchgrass rhizosphere microbial communities from Kellogg Biological Station, Michigan, USA - KBS Switchgrass S5-2 | ecosystem: Host-associated > Plants > Roots > Rhizosphere > Soil ... | reverse complement strand
CGGTGTCGCTCGCCTCGCGCATCGCATCGAGGATGTCGGCCATCTCGGTGCGCATGTGGGTGGTGTACACGCCGCGATGGCGGGCCACCACACGTGCCAGCGCCGTGACCTCGCTGGCGGGCGCGGGCATTGCCTCGGCATAGAACAGGCCCGACGACAGCCCGATCGCACCTTCTTCCATGCAGCGCTCGAGCAGCGCACACATCGCGTGCAGTTCCGACGCGTCGGCCGGCCGTGACAGGTCGCCCATGCAGGCAAACCGCAGCGTCGTGTGGCCCACCAGCGGCGCCACGTTGACGGCGGGCCGCGCGTCATCGACCGCGCGCGCGTACGCGGCCACCGAGGAATAGCGGAAGGCGCTGCCCAACAGCGTGAGCGCGCCTTGCGGCTGGTCGACCACGTACGGCGCCACCGAAAGGCCGCAGTTGCCGGTGACCACGGTGGTGATGCCCTGCGACAGCTTGGGCATCATCTCGGGCGCGTCGAGCACGATCGCGTCGTCGTGCGTGTGCACGTCGATGAAGCCCGGCGCCACCGCGAGTCCGCTGCAGTCGACCGCCTCCACGTCACTCATCGACAAGCCGGCGGGCAAGCCGGCGCGCAGATGCGGACCCACGGCCAGGATGCGCTCGCCGCGCAGCAGCACATCGGCCACAACGGCAGGCTCGCCGCTGCCGTCGACCACGACACCGCGTTCCAACAACGTGGCTCGAGTCATCGCTTGTGTCGTCCTCGTGTCCGCTTGTGGCCGCCGCCGGGCGCGGTGTCCCAATCGAAGCGCGGGTTTGGGTGCATGTCCACGCCGCGCGTCTCCAACGTGCGCTGGATGTTGGCCAGGCGATCGACCGCCTTGCCACCGAGCCGCTGCGCGACCAGTACCGTGAGAATCTCGATCACCGTCAGGTGTGCGAGGTAGGCCTGCGGCCCCACCGGCATCACCGGGTCGGGCGCCACCTCGATGGCAAGCAGGATGTCGGCCATCTTCGCCAGCGGCGAGCCGCCCTGCGTCAGCGCAACAACGGTGGCACCGCGCGTGCGCGCCACGTCCACCGCCTCCAGCAGCGACGGCATGCCGCCCACGTGCGTGATCGCCATCACCACGCCGCGGCGGTCGATGGTGGCCGCCGAGATGAGCTGCAGGTGCGGATCGAGGTAGCTGTTCGACGCCAGGCCGAGACGGAACAGCCGCGCCTGCAGGTCGGTGGCCATGAAGTTGGAGGTGGCGCCGACGCCGTAGCAGTCCACGCGCGCCGCGGCCACCAGCGCATCGGCGGCGGCTTGCACGGCGCTGGCCGACAGCTGCGCCTGCACGCCGTTGACCACGCCGGCCGCACCGCGCGTGACCTTGTCGATCACCTGCCGCACATCGTCGTCGATGCGCACACGGCGGTTCAGCGGCGAGCCGCCGAGCGCGAGATCGTGCGCCAGCGCCAGCTTGAACTCGCGCAGACCCGCGTAGCCGAGGTCGCGACAGGTGCGCATGATCGTGGGCACCGAACTGCTGGCACGACGGGCCAGCGACTCGAACGCCTCATCGAGCACGCGCTGCGGGTCTTCGCGGATCAGCTCGAGCACCGCGCGTCGCGCTGTCGGCGCTCGATCGATGATGGCCGCCACCTGGTCGAGAACGCGTGCAGTCATGGCGCGCTCGGTGCGAGATCGTCGCGGATGCACGCCTCGTCGGTGGCGAACGTGGGGCTCGGGTGGCGCGCGTCGAGGCGGTTCATCGCGGGTCACATCGTCTTGCGCAGACGCGGATCGAGCAGGTCGCGGATGCCGTCGCCCAACAGCTGCAGCGACAGCGCGGTGATGACGATCGCCAGCCCGGGGAACAGCACGATCCACAGCGCCTGGTGCGCGTACTGCTGGCTGCCCGCGACCATCGTGCCCCAGGTGGGAATCTCCGGCGGCACGCCGACACCCAGAAACGACAGCGCCGCTTCGGCCAGGATGGCGTAGGCGAAGATGAAGGTTCCCTGCACGGTGATCGGCGACACCAGGTTGGGCAGCACGTGCCGCCACAGGATGCGCGTGGTGGGCGCACCCAGCGCGCGCGCCGCCTCCACGAAAGTGAGCTCGCGCAGCACCAGCGTCGAGGCGCGCACCACGCGCGCCACCCGCGGTGTGTAGACCAGCACCAGCGCGAACACCACGTTGAGCATCGAGGGGCCCAGGATGCCCACCAATGCGATCGCCAGCAGGATGTCGGGGAACGACATCATCGCGTCGACCACCCGCATCAGCGCCGCGTCGAGCGAGCGGAAGTACCCGGCCACAGCGCCCAGCAGCGTGCCGCCGACCACCGCGCCGAGCGCGGTGAGCGCGGCGATGATGAGCGAATAGCGGCCACCGAAGGCGATGCGGGCGAACAGGTCGCGTCCCAGCTCGTCGGTGCCCAGCCAATGCACGGGCGAGGGCCAGGCCAGCCGCTGCGACACCGCCGTCTCGTTGGGGTCGAGCCCGCTCAGCGGGCCGGCCAGCAACGCCACCGCCACCACCAGGGCCAGCGCCAGCGCCGCCACCAGCACGATGCGGCGACGGAACAGCTTGCGCAGGATGTGCGGCGCGGCCATCGCTATGTATTCACGCGCGGATCGACCACGGTGTAGAGCAGGTCGATCAGCACATTGATGACCACGTAGATCGCCGCCACCACCAGCAGCGCGCCCTGGATCACCGGATAGTCGCGCCGCGTGACGGCGCTGACCACCAGGTTGCCCACGCCGGGCAGGCCGAACACCGTCTCGGTGACCACGGCGCCGCCAATCATCAGCGCCACCGTCAGTCCGATCACGGTGACGATCGGCACCAGCGCATTGCGCAGCGCGTGCTTGAGCACCACGCGCGTCTCCGGCAGGCCCTTGGCGCGCGCGGTGCGCACGTAGTCTTCGCCGAGCACGTCGAGCATCGATGCGCGCGTGAAGCGCAGAATCAGCGCCGAGTTCAGCACGCCGAGCACCGTGGCCGGCAGCACCAGGCAGTGCAGCCGCGCGGCCAACGACGCGCCCGGCTCGCCATAGCCCGACACCGGAAACCAGCCGAGCGAGACCGCGAAGATCTGCATCAGCACCAGGCCGAACCAGAAGCTCGGCACGCTGGCGCCGAGCATCGCGAACCCGGTGAACACCTGGTCGACGAGCCGGCCGCGAAAGACCGCCGAGACAACGCCACAAGGCACGCCGACCAGCGCGGCGATCGCCACTGCCAGCAGCGCGAGCAGCGTCGTCGGCTCGGCGCGCTCCCACAGCGCTTGCGTCACCGGCCGTTGCAGGAAGATCGAATCACCCAGATTGCCGCGCGCCAGCTCGCGCAGCCACAGCACGAACTGCTCCGGCAGCGAGCGATCCAGGCCGTACACCTTTTGCACGCGCGCGATGTCGTCGGCGGTGGCCTGGTCGCCCAGCAGCACCGCCACCGGGTCGCCCGGCGCGGCGCGCGTGAGGATGAACACCAACACCGCCACCAGCGACAGCACCACCGCCATGCCGCCCAGGCGGGCCAGGAGAAAGCGCCGCAAGCTCGCTCGCCCGGTTGGTTGCCTGGCCCGGTGCTAGTTCTTCAGGCTGGTATTCCAGAAGAACGGATAGGTGTGCGGCGTGTAGCCCTCCAGCGCCGGCGAGCGCGCCGACAGGCTGGCGAATTTGCCCACCTGGATGTAGGGCACCTCGTCGTACACCACCTGCTGCACCTTGGCCCACAACGGTCCACGCTTGGCCGGGTTGGGCTCCTGGTTCAGCGCGGCGAGCGCCGCGGTCTTGGCAGGCGACGTCCACCAGCCCGGCGCGCCATCGCCCAGCTGCGGCGGCGACAGCATCGGCTCGGGGAACAGGCCCGAATGCGTGATGTAGATGTCCCACAGCTTCGGGTCGGCGCGGCGCTGCAGCAGCGTGGCCCACTCCACCACGTTGAGCTCCGCCTTGAAGCCGGCGCGCTTGAGCTGCTCGGCCATGATCAGCGCCATGTTGTGGTGGAAGTCGTATTGGCGGCTGGTGAGGATGCGCACCGGCTCACCCTTGTAGCCGGCCTGCTCGGCCTGGGCCTTGGACTTGCGCGCGTCGCGCTCGTTGTAGTTCGACGTGCCCGCGTCGGAGTAGAACGGCGTGCCCTTGGGGAAGTGATTGCCCTCGGCGATGAACGAGCGCGTGTCGCCGAAGCCCGCCGCCAGCATCTCGCCCGGGCCGAGCGCGGTCTGCGCGGCCTTGCGCACCGCCTGCTGTGCCATCGATCCTTCCTTGGTGTTGAACACCAGGTAAGGGAATCCGAACGACGGCGTGAGCAGCGGCACCACCTTGCCGGTGGCCTTTTCCAGCCGGCCCAGTGCCTCGATGGGCAGCAGGTCGGCATAGTGAAACTGGCCCGCCAGCGCACCCTCGACGCGCGTGTTGGCGTTGGGCACCGGCACGAAGCGAAGCTCTTCCATGGTGGCCGTGCGCTTGCCGCCATAGCCGATCGGCGTCTCCGTGCGAGCGGAATACCCGTCGAAGCGCGTCAGCAGCACGTACTGGTCGGGCCGGCGCTCCTTGAACCGGTACGGGCCCGTGCCGATGAACTCCTTGAGCGGTTGGGCCAGCGACTCCTTGGCCATGATGGCCGCCATGCCCGAGGGCATGGCGAGCTGCGCCAGCAGCGGCGCATACGCGTTCTTCAGTGCGATCTCCACTGCGAGCGGGCCTTTGGCGGACAGGCTCTCCACTTGCGCGTTCACCGACTTGCCACGTGGCGACACCTCCATCCAGCGCTTCAGGCTCGCCACCACGTCCTCGGCATCGAGATCACGGCCGCTGTGCAGCTTGACGCCCTTGCGCAGCGCGATGCTGTAGACCTTGCCATCGGCCGACACCTTGGGCAGACCCTCGGCGAGCATCGGCACGAGATTGGACTTGGCATCGAACGTGTACAGCGTCTCATACACGTGCTGCATGATGATGCACACCAAGTCCGCCGGTGTGGACTGCACATCGAGCGTGGGCGGCTCGCCGATCATGGCCAGGTTCAGCGCCGACTTGCCTTGGGCAGGGCTCGGCACTGGGGCACCGAGGCCGATGGCGCAGGCCAAGGCGGCGACCAGCGCGATTCGGCGGCGCAACGGAGCGACTGACATCGATGGACCTCCAGGCTGAAATTGGATTTCAGATTGCTCAAGCCTAAAGCATGAGCACCCTATGACGGGACCCGGGAGAACCCGGGAGCAATCGCGTCGGTGATCTGAAACTTGCTTTCACCTGGACCGCTGCGCCGCCCATGGCAGCTCGGCGCCTGCGGCGCGCCAGACACCCTCGCTCACGGCCCGCCATCGGGTCAGGAGAAGTGCAGGCCCTCCACCCGCAGCCACGGCAGGATCCAGCTGCCGACGTCGATGCGCTGCATGCTGACAGCGCTCACGTCGCGCAACATCTGTGCGACGTTGCCGGAGATCATGGTCTCGGACAGCGCGTGGCCCACCTGGCCATCGCGGATCGCAAAGCTGTTCTTGATGACACCGGAGAAATCGCCATTGGCAGCCGGGCGCCCCATCGACAGCCGATCGACCAGTGCGCCGCGCGGCACGCCGGCGATGAGCGCGTCGAGCGGCGTGGTGCCGGCGGCGATCGCCCAGCCCTCCGCGCCCACCGGCGTGTGCGCCAATCCGGTCTTGCGGCTGCCGTACAAGCTCGGCGTGAAGCACTGCAACGCGCCGCGATCGAGCAGCGTCACCGGCCCCAGGGCGAACGCATCGGCCGAAAACGGCGACACACCGGGCGCATCGAAGCGGCTCGACAGCGTGATCAGCGGCGCGGCCACGGCCTGGCCCAAGGCGGCGCGGTAGACCGAACTGCCATTGATCAGCACCTGATCGCTGAGCTGGCCGAGAAACCAGGTGAGCAGGCCGGCCACTGCGGGCGGCGAGAGCACCACCGCACCCGTGAAGCGCTCGCCCACCGGCTCGGTGTGCACCGAGCGCGCCAACGCGCGCAGCATGCCATCGAGGCCGAAGCGCTCGACGATCGGCGCGCCCGCGAGGCTCTCGGCGTTGCCGCCGGCGAAGTTGAACGAACTGCTGCGCGCGCCCTCGCGTGCCATGCCGAACGCCCCGGCGTCGTACCAACCGAGCGCGCACTGCAACGCGCTGCCGCCGGTGGTGAGCGTGCACGCCTGCACCTGCGTGTGGCCGGCCAACGCTTCCTCCAGCATCACGCTCGGCGTGTGCTGTGCGCGCCAGTCGAGCAAGCCGCGCATCGCATCGGCCAGCGCGGCGCTGTCGGCCTGTTGCGGGCCGCGCGTGACCCGGGCGCTCTGCGCGGCCGACACGGCGTTGGCCGCGTCCTGCGGCGCAGCGGCCACGCTGGACCACAGGCTCCGCACGAGCGCCTGCACGCTGTCGGCATCGAGCTCGCTGCCTTCGGTATCGGCACGGCGGCCATCGAGCAGCCCGGTGAGCTGCAGCTTGTTGGACAACGTGCTGCGCAGCAGGCTGGCTTCGTTGTGCGCCACGCACACCTCGTGCCGGTGGCTGCGGCTCACGCTCACCTGCGCGTGCTCGAAGCCCTGGCGCCGCATCAGCGCGAGTGTCTGCTCGGCGCTGCCCTGCAGATCGCTCATCTCACTGTCCACCGAGATGCGCGCGTGCGCGCAGAGCCGGGCCACCCATCGACACGACCATCGGCTGCTTCTTGCCGCAGTAACCGCCACACTCCCAGTGCATCGTGTCGCCGACGGCGTCGACGGTCTTGAGCACCTTGATGGCCGAGCCCGACAGCGTGGTGTTGCGCAGCGCTTGCCCCAGCTTGCCACCGCGGATCTCGTAGGCCAGCGTGATGCCGAAGGTGAACTCGGTGGTCGAATCGGCCTGGCCATTGCCGGTCTTGAGCAGCAGATAGCCGTCGTCGACGCCGGCGATCATTTCGTCCATCGTGCTCGTGCCCGGCAGGATCGCGGTGTTGCGCATGCGCACCAGCGGCTCGTCGTGCGGGTTGTAGGCGCGCGCGTTGCCGGTGGGCGCCTCGCCCATGCGCGCCGCGGTTTCGCGGCTGTGCATGAAGCTCTTGAGAATGCCGCGCTCGATCATCACCACGTCGCGGCCGGGCGTGCCCTCGTCGTCCACCTGCACCGGGATCAGCGTGGGTGCGCCTTCGTACGTGTGCGCAAAGTCGACCATCGACACCAGCTCGCTCGCGACCGCTTGCCCGACCAGCGATGCGGTGACGGCCCCGCCGATCACCGCGTCGGCCTCGCACGGATGGCCCATGGCCTCGTGCGCCAGCATGCCGGCCAGCGGCGCGGCCAGCACCACGGTCTGCAACCCGCCGCGCGCGGTGACCGCATGGCGCTTGGCCTGCAGGTGCTCGTGCGCGCGCTCGAGGCGCGGGGCCAGCGTGTCGAGCGACCAATCCACGTCGGCCAGCGTGCCGCGGCCCGAGATCCACTCGTCGACCTCGATCGGTGCGCCGCTGGTGTCCTCGCCGACCAGCGTGAACATGCAGGCCGCGCGATCGATGCGCGCGAACGAGTCGCCGCCAAGGCTGGTGGTCAGCGACTTGCCGTGATGTTCGTCGCCGATCATGAAGCGTGTGGAGCGCAGTCCGGGGTAGCGGCGCTTGCACCAGGCGTGCAGCTCCGCGAGCCGCTCGTTGCACTCGGCCGGCGTCAGCGGCGTGCGGCCCTGGTGCTGCTGGCGGCCGACGTGTCGAACCCCGGCCAGCGCCAGCGGCGAGCGCGCGCCGAAGCGCGCCATCGAGCGCGCGTTGGACAGCGCCTGGCGTTGCACGCGCTCGCGGTCGGCGCCGCCGCCCAGCGGCTCGGAGCCGAAGCCCCAGTAGCCGTCGACGTAGGCGCGCGCGCTCACGCCGCGATCGACGGTGCGCAGGTTCTGCGTCAGGTTGCCGTCGACCATCAGCATGCGCGTCTTGCGCAGCTCGTGCTCGCGCGTCTCGAGTTCGTGGTGGCTGGCGATGGGGGTCATCGTGTGGTCTTTCGTCGCGATCAGGCGCTTCATCATAGGCGCGGCGTTGCTACAGGCAACGCAGCGACGGATCACGCACGTAGCGAAGGTAGGAGCGCACCTTGCGAACGCCGCCGCAGTCGGCGAACATGCGCTCGGCCTCCTCATCCGAGATGAAGGGCAGCACCACCGTGTCGTCTCCCGGCTGCCAGTTCGCCGGCGTGGCCACGCGATACTTCGCCGAGAGCTGCAGCGCGTCGACGACGCGCAGGATTTCGTTGAAGTTGCGGCCGATGTGGGCCGGGTAGGAGAGGATCAGCTCCACTCGCTTCTGCGGCGAGATGATGAACACGCTGCGCACGGTCATGGTCTCGCCCAGCCCGGAGCCATGGCGGAAGGTGGTGGGGTCGAGCATGCCGAATAGCATCGACACCCGGCGATCCTTGTCCGCGATGATCGGGAAGTTGACTTCCGTGTGCTGCGTCTCGTTGATGTCCGCGATCCAGCGCGCATGGTCTTCGGCGCTGTCGACGCTCAGACCGATGACCTTGGTCCCGCGTGCGCTCCACTCATGCCCGAGCTTGGCCGAGGCACCGAGCTCGGTGGTGCACACCGGCGTGAAGTCGGCGGGGTGCGAGAAGAGCACACACCAGGAGTCACCGATGAAATCGTGGAAGTGGATCGGGCCCATGCTGGTCTCGAAGGCGAAGTCCGGAACGCGGTCACCGATGCGGATGTAGCCCTGCTTCTCCAGCTGCTGCTGCGATTTGCTGAAAACGCCGTCCGGCCCCAGGTACTTCAACTCGAACGCCTTGTGTCCAACCTCTTCGATGTCGGGCAGCAGGGTCTCGTACTCATGGTCGAGCAGCTTCACGGTGCGCTTCTTCACCGTGCCGGCAAACGCGAACGTGCCGTCCGGCCGCCGGACCAGCGGCAGGTCGAAACGGAACGAGCTGTTGTCCAGGAAATCTTCCTCCGCGGGGGTGTTCGCTCGCTGCAGGATGTGGTTGCGGTGGGGGAACCGGCCGAAGCGCTTGATGACCGCGAGATGCCGGTGGAAGATTTCGTGGAAGACGTTCAGCGGGTCCTCAGGCGCCATCTCTTCCATCGCCTGCTCCCACTCCTCCATGCACAAGAGTTGGTCTTCCAGCGCCTCTGAATGGGTCAGCACCAAGCAGAGAAAGACGCGCTCGATCGGGCGCAGGCGTCTGCTCACACCGACGCGCAGGCCCCGCTTCACCAGCCGCTGACAGCACGCGTCACATTCATACATCTGGGGCGTGTCGCGGTACATGTTGCGCGTGAACTGATCGAGCATGATCGCCAGCGCGACCAGCAGCCGCGGGTGCTCGACGTTCAGCGCCCAGTGGTCGTACTGTCCCCTGGATGCCAGGGCCACGTCGACGCCGAACCGGTCGACGATGTCCTGGTCGGTCTGTTCCGACTTGCCGAACCACAGGTTCATGCACTCTTCGATGTTCGGGCGCAGCATGTATTGGAGGACCTGCTCCGCCTTTGCGATCTCCATGGTCGCGATCTGGACGCGGTCGATCCGCAGCAACATGCGCAGCTCGCGCTCCAGGGCTTCGAGGTCCGCGCCGGAGAGGGCGTCACGCTCCTCCAGGCCGGCAAGAATCATGTGCAGGCTCTGCTGCATCCGCCGGCCCAGCACCTCCACGGGTGCGAGGGAGCGCAGGTTGTTGATCTCGCGAAGCCTCCTGACGAGGCTCTTCATGAGCGAGATCGCCTGCCGCGGATCGTTTTGCATCAACGGAATGAAGTCATCGTAGGAGGTGACAACACACTCGGTATGGGTCGCCGCCTTGACGGTGGCCGATCGCGGGCCCGGTTCGATCAGGCACAGTTCACCGAACACTTCACCCGCGCCCAGCGTCGCGACCGTCTTGGCGTTCGCCTCCTGGCCGATGCTGACTTCGACCGAGCCCGAGACGATGAGGAACGCGGTGGTGCCGTCTTCACCCTCGGAAAGGATCGTGTCACCGGCCCTGAAATTGACGATATGCAATTGACGCCACCTCGAAGACAGTCGACGACTCGTCCAAGCTCGACGAATCATAGGTGAAGGCATCGGAGGGTCGTGACGCGAAGCGTGCAACGCGATCGCATCCAGGCATCGCGGATGCCGCCACAATGCGCGACCATCCTGCCCCTTCCGCGACTAGCCGCATGCGTGCCACCGACCCCACCGAAAAGACCAGCAAGGTCGATGACGAGCGTGTCGTTGCGGTCGAGCCGCTGCCGCCGCCGGAGCAACTGATCCGTTTCTTCCCGGTGGCCGGCGGGCCGATCGAAGGCTTCGTCGCGACCAGCCGCGACCGCGTGCGCCGCATCGTGCATGGTGCCGACGACCGGCTGCTGGTGGTGATCGGGCCGTGCTCGGTGCACGAGCCGCGCTCGGCGCTGGAATACGCGCACCACCTGGCCGAGATGCGGCCGCAGCTCGACGATGCGCTCGAGATCGTGATGCGCGTCTACTTCGAGAAGCCGCGCACCACGGTGGGCTGGAAAGGGCTGATCAACGATCCGCACCTCGACGGCAGCTTTCGCATCAACGAGGGCCTGCGCATCGCGCGCTCGCTGCTGATCGACATCAACGCGATGGGCGTGCCGGCGGGCGGCGAACTGCTCGACACATCGAGCCCGCAGTACATGGCCGATCTGCTGAGCTGGGGCGCGATCGGCGCGCGCACCACCGAAAGCCAGGTGCACCGCGAGCTGGCATCGGGCTTCTCGGCCGCGATCGGCTTCAAGAACAGCACCGAGGGCAACGTGCAGGTGGCGATCGACGCGGTCATCGCGGCCAGCCAGCGGCACAGCTTTCTCGGCGTGCACAAAAGCGGCCAGATCGCGATGGTGCACACCGCCGGCAACCCCGACGGCCACGTGATCCTGCGCGGCGGCTCGGTGCCCAACTACGACGCCAAGAGCGTGGCCGCGGCGTGCGACGCAATCGAAGACGCCGGACGCCAGCCGAGCGTGATGGTCGATTGCTCGCACGGCAACAGCGGCAAGAACCACGAGAAGCAGCCCGAGGTCCTGCGCAACGTCGCGGCGCAGGTCGCGGCTGGCAGCCGGCAGATCTTCGGCGTGATGATCGAGAGCCACCTCGTCGCCGGCGCGCAAGCCTTCAAGCCCGGCAGCACCGATCGGCGCACGCTGCGCTACGGCCAGAGCATCACCGACGCGTGCATCGGCTGGGATGAATCGAAGACCCTGCTCGGCGAGCTGACCGATGCCGTGCGCAAGCGGCGCAAGACGCTTTAGCCTTCAAGCGCGCGGCCGCGTCTGCACGAAGGCGCACAGCAGCGCGGTGAGCAACGCCAGCGCAATGAGCAGCCCGTACATCGCATCGAAGCTCGCGCGCTGCACAGGGGCGTGGCCGAGCAACAGCACGGTGATTGCCACACCGATCACTGCGCCGATCTGGCGCGTGGCCTGGTTGACCGCGCTGCCCACCGCATAGTGCGCGGCCGGCAGCCGGCTCACCGCAGCACCCGACAGCGAAGGCATCACCAGGCCGACCGACGTGCCGCTCAGCAGCAGGCCGGGCAGCCAATGCGTGAGGTAGGCTGGCTCGGTGCTGGGCATGAGCATGAACCACAGCCCGGCCAGCGCATACAGCAGCGCGCCGCCCACCAGGAACGGCCGATGCCCGTAACGGCCGGCGAGTCGGCCCGTGACGATGGCCACCGGAATCACCGTCAAGGGCCCCGGCGCGATCGCCAGGCCGGCGCGCGCGGTGCTGTAGTGCCACACCTGGCCCATGTAGAAGAAGAACGCGAAGAACATCATCGCGAATGCAATGCCGAACGCCAGCGTGGCCGCGTTCACCGCGCTGTAGGTGCGATGGCGAAACAGCGACAGATCCACCAGCGGATCGCGCGCGTGGCGCGCCCACACGACGAACGCGATCAGCGCGATCGCACCGGTGGCGGCGGTGGCAGCGAGCTCGGTGCGCGTCCACGCCAGCGACTCGGCCTCGACGATGGCCAGCGCCAGCGCGCCGACGCCGACGATCAGCAGCGCCATGCCAACCATATCGACACGACGCCGCGTGGCGCTGCGCGCCGACTCCGACAGCAATCGCGCACCGCGCCACAGCGACACCGCGCCGATCGGCAGGTTGATGAAGAAGGCCCAGGGCCAGCCGATGGTCTCGACCACGAACGAGCCCAGCGTCGGTCCGACCGCGGCTGCCAGGCCGGCCACCGCGCCCCACAGGCTCACGGTGAGCGCGCGCTTGTCCTGCGGGAACGCCGCCAGCACGATCGACAGCGAGGCCGGCGTCAACAGCGCCGCGCCGATCGCCTGCAGCGCACGCGCCGCCACCAGCCACGCCACATCGCCGGCCAGGCCGCAGGCCGCTGAGGCGGCGATGAACAGCGTCACACCGATCAGAAACACGCGCTTGCGGCCGTAGGCATCGGCCAGACCGCCGGCCGGGACCAGCATCGCGGCGTAGACCACGGTGTAGGCGTTGAGCACCCACGACAGGTCGGCCGCGGTTGCCTGCGGGAAACCCACCCGCAGTGCACCGAATGCGGCATACAGCATCGTCGCGTCGAGCGAGACGAGAAACGATGCCACGCTGGCGACCCAGAACACGGGCCACGGCGAGATGTGGGGGCGATCCGCCGCGGCCGCGGCGGCGGGTGCAGTGGCCAGTGTCATTCGATGGCTCCCGGAAATCTCGAGGGACTGGTGATCAGACGCGCTGCGGCAGGTAGCTCGCGCGAGCGGCCGACAACTCCTCCTTCACGAGCCGCGTGCGCTCATCGCCGATCACCTCGTCGAGGCCGGCTTCGAGTCCGTCGAGCGCGCGGCGCACGATCTCTTCGGGGCTGGTCTTGGGCTGGTCGAGCGCGCGCACGAGGTCGGTGTCGAC
>Ga0068862_100003820_pt1 | contig 12824 bp, 23 predicted proteins | sample KBSSwiS52_FD_66598 | JGI IMG/M metagenome (GOLD analysis project Ga0068862, IMG submission 66598) | Switchgrass rhizosphere microbial communities from Kellogg Biological Station, Michigan, USA - KBS Switchgrass S5-2 | ecosystem: Host-associated > Plants > Roots > Rhizosphere > Soil ... | reverse complement strand
AATACCACTCCGGTCCTCAACTCAATCAGCAATAACACGGCCCGGGCCACGACTTCAACCCAGACCGTGAATGCCAATCTTGACCGGCTGATTGCCGCCGTGTATCAGTGGCTCAACGCTGCAAGGCCGGCGGCCTAGGTAAAGTAAAGAGAGAGAGAGAGAGTAAATTCCAGTCTCTTCTCTGGCCCTTCTAAGCATGCCGGATCAGTCAGTAGAAACTCTTGGAACTCGCTCTCTGTAAACTTACGACTATCGACGTTAATAATCTCATCGGTCACGTAGTCGCCTGGAGGATAGACGGCGAACAGACCTGATCCAGCCTCGACACAGACAAATTCTGGTCCCTTTTGGTGTGTGCTTCGCTTACCTTCCATTCGCCAGAATGTGAGACCTTCGTCCGTAATAACTGGGTAGATACCACGGACTACATAGACATCTCCGCCGTTGGCATCGGGATAAACGCGATCACGTAAGATCTCGACTGTGCCAATGATCTCCATGTTTAACCATCCTCTCTTACTTCCACGGTCCGGATTCGTACTCGGTACCGGGCATGGGCACAAAGGTTACTTTGCTCATAAGTTCAAGCTCCTACATTAGCGGCTCAGTGCAGCGTAAGATACGTAGTTTCTAATCGCCGATACTGGACTGTCAAATTTAGCACTTTCTTTGTCAGGTTCCATGTTGTGTGTTGCACCCCATTTATCAAATCGATACCCAACAAGACAGACATAGTAGCAATAACCTGTTGCCGGTCCGCGCCACAACTCAAAGAGTCCGGGTCCTACCTTCTCAATACGGATGTCTTCGTATTCTGTTCCTTTGATGGCGTCTTTGAGTTTACGGAGAGAGGAATTCGATTTTCTACTCATGGTGCACTAGTCCTTACACGGGCAATCACGTTCAGTGCATCTCTCACTATCGTAGTCTTGAGGCCCAAGGCCCGGGCGCACTTCCCAGTCTCCTTGTGAGTCATCTTCTTGCGGTTGGTGGATTTCCAGTTACGGACACGGGCGACACGATCGGCAAACACTTGGACTTGATCGACTTTGGTGCGCATTGATTTTTCCTCTTTCCTCTTTGTAGACGAGTTTCAAACTTTTCAACTTCCTAATCTAGAATAGATAAGCTGCATCGTGCACTTCCTCAATGCACGTTTGATATCCTACTCCGCAGACACCGAAGTCCTCGCTTGCGTCAAGATCGCTGGGCAACTTGATGTACTGCCTGCACACTTTCCACCCGTCATGGCAGGCTTTCGCGGCGGCGTTGATGTCGCGCACGTGCCGATAGTGAACGAGGTAGGAGGTTGAGATGATGGTGATGAGCAAGACGGTGGCGATCACCCGCAGGCGTTGGATGTGACGAGACTGAGTCGAATCCTGCGGAAGAAGCAAGTAGCTGTTGCGTCCAGCAGACGGTCCAGGCGCGGCAGCAGACGGCACGGAACGCAAAGGGGTTTGAGTGTGTGGATTCATTTGTCGTTCTCCTTTATCCCATCTCAAGCGGTTCTAGGCCATTCTCTTCAGCTTCCTGTACGATAGCGTCGATGGCTTCATCTGGGTTATCGAAGTAATCACTCTTGAGGTCGATCACTTCTTGTTCGTCGCTTCCCCAATGATAAACAACACCGTAGTAGCCATCGGCACGACGGAAGCGGGATTCGTAATAGTAGATCATTTGTCGCTCTCTCCTATTGGTACAAGTTAGTCCAGCTGCTGTCTAGAACTTTCTCATCAATCCTACAACCACACCTTGCACTTTCACCTTGCTGCTCTCTACTCTGATCGGCGGTATGTCCTCATTGGCAGGCTGCAATCGAACCATGTGCCCTTCGTGATAGACCCGCTTGATACTTGCATCATCGCCCACCAGCACCACGCACATTTCACCACTCTCCGCTTGCTCTCGCTTGAGTACGATCACGAAGTCGCCATCGCGTATCCCTTCATCCCTCATGGAGTCACCTACGACTCTCAGGACGTAGTGCTCACCACCACGTGGAGAGAGTAGGTGGCCTGGGACGGTAACACGATCGTTGCCGGAAAGGGGTTCGATGGGCTTCATTGCGCGCTCTCCAGGCTCTCCAGCTCAAAGTCCATCGACTCAAAAGGTGATTTGCAGCCGTTGTAGAGATAACGACCAAAGATCTGGGCAATGCTCCACAAAGGTTCTGCGATCTGGTCTGGTCTATAGTCTCCGCCTGGTGGTAGCAACATAATACTAGCAGACGCGGAAAGGTCCCTGTAGTATTTCTCGTATATGTCCTTGCCATGGTCGTTGAGTTTGACGGTGGCTTTCATGTTCCAATTGGCTTTCATTCGTTTATCCTCCCAAAAGTCGCTTCCATTTCAAGTTCGCCAACTGCTTGCTCGGCTGCCTGGTCACACACCCGCTTGATCCATCCCGCCAGCGTCCTCCCCTCCAGTTCAGCAGCTCGCTTCCAGCCTGCTCGGCGCCGGGGGTCTAGGCGGAGAGGGTAGTTGGAAGCAGTCCTGGCAGCAGTCATTGCTTGCTCCTCGCAAGTTGCTCTTGGATCTGCTCCTCCCAGAATTCAACTTGCTCCTGTGCTCGCACCAAGGCCTTAATGTACTCGCGTCCGTTCGCGCAACCTTCAACCAATCGTTGCCAGCTCACAGCCGACTTTCGCCAGTAGAGTTGCGATTCGTGCATGTCAATGAGGCGCATCTCTCACCACCTCCCGTGAATCTTGGCTTCGTGCTCTTCGCGCTCCCGCAACTCTTCCTCGATGGCCTCGACCTTGACGCGATCCATGAGGCTCATATCGCGCTGGTGAGTGTGGGCCGGATAGCGCCCGTAGACTGCCAGGAGCTCAGCAAGCAGGTTGGGCTTGGAGCGTTCAGCGTAGGAAAGTTCGCGATATTCGGCACTCATTTCTCTCCCCTCTCACCAGTGGTAGCTCTCAGCGAGCAAATCGAGCACCAGCGATGATTGTTGTAATCTCCATCACGATGAAGTCCAGAACCTACTCCAAGAGTGATACCACACAGAGTAGTGCTACCCTCTACGAAGTGGCCCAACTTGTGCCTGCCTACTTTTTGATTGACCATTAACAACATTTCACACCTCGACGCCCTGTTCAGCCATTGACTGCGCCAGCACTCTCGACACGCTGTACTTGTCCTTGGCACCTGGGAAGTAATCTGTTCCCTGATTAGCGTGGATCTTTGACACCTGATATTGCAACGATCCAGTACGGCCAATCAGAAACATCTCCTCACCGACGTGCACCGCGCTCAGGCTGCTAGGAGTGATCGGCAGCTCATCAAGCATCAGCTCAAACCTCTTAGCGAGCGTGCCCAGAAACTCCCAGTCAAACTGCACATTCACGTAGCGATTGCCTCCACCCAGAATGTCACCTGTCACTTCGCATCGCCGGACGCGATCGAACTGCTCGGCGATCGCTTTCACGTCAGCGAGCTTGATCCCCGTGGCCTTGATCGTGACATCGATCGAGCTACCCATGCTGAAGGTGTCGCTCTTGACGCTGATCTGGCGGGAGGTCCAGCCGTAGCGAGACTTCAGCTCGGTGCGGATCTTGGCAGCGTCTTGGGCAGCAGTGGTGTAGGTAGAATTGCTCATTTTCTAGACTCCATTCAGTCGAACTTGCGGCCAACAAAGGGACCGCCTTTAGCTGTGCTCTTAATGGTCTTCCAGCCGTTTGGGTGATCTTCACCAACGAAGAGCTGAAGGCGATCAGTAGGGAAGTACATCTCTCTCTCGGCCTTCACTCTGGAGGTGTAGGTGCTCGACACTTGACCGTTTCCGTAGTTGATTCTGTATTCGCTCATCTCGTTTCTCCCTTTGACCTGAGCTTATTGTACGTACCCTGTATATGCCTGTCAAGCCCCCAAAGTGACTTCCGCTGAAGATCACAGCGTAACCAAGGCGTAACCGTGCTAAGGCTTGCGTGTAAGTACCTGCCTATGCTACACTTTGCAGTGGGCAGAGACGTGAGGTTCGAATCCCACCGGTAGCCGTCTCGTACACGGCTGGCCGTCGTCTAGTGGCTCAGGATTCTGCCCGTTCAACGCCCAGGCCGCCCTTGGTGGGTGGAGACCAAAGAAGGTAGACAGGACGCCAGGAGAGGGTCTGTAAGCTCTGCTCGTTCGGTCTCTGGGGTTCAATTCCCCCGGCAGGTTCGCCACCACGATCACGGAAGAGCTGGAGAGCTAGCGCGAAGGCTCTGAGAAAGGCCGTGGAATGCAGCGCTTCGATGCGCCGGCCGTACGGGCTCCAGTCTCAAAGACCTCGCTCCAGCTGCTTTCCCTCAATTTGATTCTCACCTTCTTTTGTAGCTCTCCTCTCTGCTACAATATTCACCTGTGAGCTTGTTCTCCCAGCCGTATCTGGCCTCGCCCTGGCTGGGCTCTACCTCCCCGCTTGACGTCTCGATCCCAAACCCATCGGCCGGGCTCCTGACCTCTTCTCTCTCCCAGCGCTCCTACTGCCTGATTGCCTCCCCCTGGGACCCCAGCACCTCGACCCGGCTCACTCTCTATCTCTCCGGCGACGGGTACGCCAGTGGCCCCGCGGACACGCTCCAGGACGGCGTTACCGCTCTCCTGCACCAGCTCTTCCGCGCTCGCCTCCTGGACGGCAGCGTTTTCAACGTCGAAACTCGTGTGATGTCTGCCGGTCAGCTGGTCCAGTCTCCAGCTCCCAGCTTTGGCATCACCAAAGTCATTCTCGCCGACGATGATCCCGAGATCCTCTATCACCTGAGCTTGTGGTGGAAAAACGCACCCATCGCCGAGTTCGTAGGCAATCCGGACTGGCCCTTTCAACAGTTCATTCAGTTCGCCAAGTCCACAGTTGCCCAGATCACTCGTGACGATGCAATGACCTACTCGATTTCCTGGGGAAGCGCCGCAACCCTACTCCAGAAGAATATCCAGCCTCGTACCTATCGAGGTATGGGGGGCGCGCTACGGTTCAACCCCACAACCAACGCCAAGGTCCAAGGTACCTGTCCTTGTCCGGCTGGTGCTATGACCCTAGAGCTGTGGACGAGAGTGGGAGATGCAGCTGCTGGCATGAAGCGATTGGTTTGCTGGCGTAGTGGAGCTGCGGCAGGATTGCGCACTCTCGACCTAGGCACTGGCACTCCCAACTTGCCTCGATTTGCAATCCGCAATGATAGTGGAACTATCTACGAGGCCACTGGAGCTGATCCTGTACCTGTAACTGGCAACTTGCAGAACGGCACTCACATCGCCGGGGTTGTAGACCCGCTAGACAGCAACATTCGATTGGTGGTGAATGGCGTAACCATAACCACAACCCCGTTCACGGGCACTGTCAACTCCATTCTCACCACACTCTACTGGGCAGTTAACGAAATCGCCAGCGAGTTCCTCAACAATGGCGACATCGATGAAGTGCGAGTGTGGAACATCGCCCGCAGTGATAGCGACATCCAATCCACCATGAACAGCGAGATCAGCCCCACAACTCCAGGGCTCGTCTCCTACTATAAGTGCAACGATCAAGCTCCTGGTAACGTTACTGTCTTTGATGGTTGCACTGGTGCCCATCACCTCACCCTCACCAACGCAATGTGGATTGGATCGCTCACGGGTGGCCCCTCGATCGCAGGCAAGCCACTTCCCACTCTCGAAGGTCCCTACACCAAATTCGAGCCTGTTCCCGTGGACGACACCAATGACGTGTGGCAGCTCAATGACGGCGGCATGGTTAGCATCACTACTCTAGAGCATCGTGGCTTGCAACCTTATATCTACGATGGCAATGTGGCTGATATCACCTTGGTCTCACCGGCTTCTGGTCACTGGTATAGTTGTCTCGCCCAGGGCATCTTCAAGCTCAACGCCGTAATCACCGGCCGACTCCTCGCTACGGGCCAAGGTGACAACAGCGGCATCGGCTATGTGGACGACATTGCAAGTATCGTTCGCAAGAAAGCCCTGCTCGCTGGCATGACGGACGATCAGATTGACCTTGCCAGCGTGGGGTTTGTGAGTGGCACCTACCCCTACAAGGTTTGGTACGGCACTCGCCTTGATCCCATCGCCGTGGACACGGTGATTGTTGAGCTGATGAGTTGGATCATGGGATGGCGGATTACAACTCGCGATGGCAAGCTGAGCTTGGGAGCGCTCGCTATACCTTCAACTATCAAGTGGAGCTTTGACGAGACTACCATTGCTATCGATAGCTGTACTGTGGTCTCCTTCTCGCCTCCCAGCAAGCAAACGATCCTGGGCTACAATCGCTACGGTCAAACTCAATCCGCAAGCGAGCTGAGCACCAGTGACTTGGAGCTTGTGAGCGATCTTGCCCAGGAGTACCGCACCGCTCAAACCTCAATCGATAGTGCCGTGGTGGCAGCCGACTCTTCAGCCCTACCTCGTACCCTCAGCACTGCTATCGTGAGCTTGACTGACGCCACAACCGAGGCAACCCGCCAGCAGACCTTCTGGGCACAAGCTCCAATCACCATTCGAGCCCAAACCACGGATGGCGAATTTCAATATGCAATTGGTGATGGAGTCCAAGTCACCATGCCTATTGAAGGGCTTGAGGGTGGATTTGTGGGAATGATCGTGGCGATCGGCAACACGGTACCACTTATCGAGTGGTTCGAGGCGATCGGGTTTGTGGTGCCCGTGGGAATACTCCAGACCACGGAAGGCACGGACATCATTACTACGGATACGGGAAGCTTGATTACCCTGTTTAAGAGGTAGGACAGAGGTAGGACAAGACAAACACAGCAGGACAATAACCGAGAATAAGAGGAGGATACTGAGTGAAGAGAGCAGACTTTAATTTCATTCCCTATCGTGAAGAAGCCGATGGCCCTGGTACTGTGGCTGTATTGGCGCTCATGCTCGTGGCAGTGCTCCTTGGACTCCTGGCTCCCGATCCTGCTCAAGGCCAACTCCGCAGCCCTATCCGCAACTTGACCAATGACACGACTCCGGCTTCAGGCGACATGTTGTTGGTGGACAAGGCAACGCCTCTCGCCAGCCGCAAGCTCACCCTACACACCTTGGCGGGCTACCTGGCGACGGACACCTACCTGACGCCCTCAACGCGCACGATCACTTGCACTGCACCGCTGCTCTGCGCGGGCACAACTTCCATGGATCTCGGCGCCGATCGCACAATATCCATTGCTCCTTTCTACCTGCCGCTTGCTGGTGGTACCATGACCGGTGATGTTTCGATGGGTACCAATAAGATCACCATAGCAGCTCCCTACACGCCCGCAAGTGGAGGTGCCCCCTTTAGATTACTAACCAGCGGCTCGACTCTCACCGGAGGTAGCAACCAAGGCCTACGCACCTCCCTCATGGGGTTGTACGATACACGCACTTCAGCCAATGACGGAGTGGCTTTGAACGTGGAAGTACTCCAAACCTCCCACTCATCTACGATCGTTCGTACTGGTATCCAATGCAGTGCTTACACTGAGCCTGATAATGGTGGCGATACTTCCTGCGGTCTATTCGTCTCCTCGGGTGGCGGCCCTGGACTCACAATCTACAAGCACTATGGATTGCGTCCTACCGGTCTCACCGATCAGTCGCTCTCTCCACAGCCTGCCTTGGAAGTTGGTTCTGGGGATGCAGGCCCCGCCATCATTGCATCGGCCGGAGTGACTGCATGGGGCACCTCGAAAACCAACGAAGCGGTTGAGGCGCGGCTTGGATCGTCTACCTCCATTGGCGTGCTGGCGTGGCCTACGGACAACGTATTTGACACCCGTATCGCCTTTGCCGTGGGGTCGCCACAATCGAACGCCCAACCCGTAAACCTGAAGTTCAAAGTCCTCGCCAACGGCAACGTTTCAACTCCTGGCACGATCGCGGCGACCGGGGCAGTTACGGGGTCCAATTTGTCAGGTACCAATACCGGCGATCAGGTTGTCCCCGCAAACACCACTGCAACATCCTCTCGGTGGTTCTCGGCCTACAACTCGACCACGGGCGCATTCACCGAGTCCCAGCCAGCGTTCACAGATATTTCTGGCTCTGCCTCCTGTGCGCAACTTCCTGCTCTAACTGGCGACGTAACGTCATCCTCCTGTGCTACTACGTTGTCCTCTAGTTTCAAGGGATGGACGGACGCTGGCACTTCAATCTCCACGACAACCTCCACGGACAAGGTGGGCATCGGCACCTCTGCACCTACTTCTCCTCTCACAGCCACAACCAACACCACAACACTACCGACACCCTTAGCAGGTACCATTGCTCACCTCGCCGCAGTGGACAGTACCGGAACCGTGCTAGCTCTCGATTCCTTCAGCGCAGTCAACACAATGGCCTGCCGTCGAGCGAATGGAACTGCCGCAAGCCCTTCCGCAATTGGTCTAGATGACATCATCTGCAACCTTGGAGCATATGGCTACGGCACCTCTGCCTATGGCTCAACTCCTGGCGCAGCGATTCGTCCTCGCGCAGATCAGGCCTGGACCAACACTGCACAAGGCACACGTCTTGATTTCCTGACCGACGATCTCAACACCACAACTCCCACCACCAAGTTCAGCATCTCGGCAATGGGTCACATCTCTCACACTCAAACCACGGCGCCGACTGTGGCCTGCACAGGGACGGGAACTTCACCAGCAGCTCCCACGATCGATTCGGGAGGTACCGATCACAAGTTTACGGTAACGATCAACACCGGCACTGGCTCTCCAGGCAGCACTGGCACCTGCACTATCACTTTTGCTACAGCTTTCCCGGCAGCTCGCCCCATCGTGTGTATGCTGGTCAAAGGTGCAACTGCATGGGGCAACTCCTCTACGATCATGGAAACCACGGAATCGGCAAGTGCGCCGGTGTTCACCTGGACCAACCTTGTGGGCGGAGTTGCTACCGCCTTGACCGTATCCACCAGTTACAAGTTTTCCTGCATCGGAGGCTTCTGAGCTTATGAGTGGACCTGCAATCTGGCGTGAAGTGGAAGTTGACAGTACCCCTGACGCGGAGATCTCCCGGGCCGTGCTATACTTGCTCAATGGCGGAAGCTACGTGCCCGTGATGAACGTGACATTGACCGGGATACAGTTCAGAGATCAGGCAACAGGCGAATGGTTGACCGTGATTGACACTACGAGTAGCAAGGTACTGATTGAAGCTGACGCAGCTTCGGAGTAGATAGCTCAGTAATCGAACAACCAAAATAGGATCAAAATATCATGATCTACCTTCTGCTATCATCCACGGCTGATCCCGGAAGTTGGCAATGGATCGTTGACATCGCCGGACCTATTTTGGTTGCTCAAGCTATCGCCGGTTTGGTTGGCCTTGTCAGTTTGGTTGTAGTGCTGCGCAAGTTTTTAAGTTCCGATTTTCCAGCAGCAATGCGCGAAGTTAACGGGCGTCTCGATACCCTGCACATGGATTTGACAAAACTTCGTGATGATCTACAGACGAGCAAAATGGACTTGGCACGTTTGACCGAGCGCCATGAATCTCTCCGCAACAGAGTTGATCGAATCGAGGGGCGTGAGGAGCGGCTTGATGAAACAAGATCCAGGAGACCCTGATTGATGAACGACCAAAACAGTTCCCAGGTCCATCTGACTGTTACTCTACCAACGGGGTCTGTAATGATCCCTTCGTGGTTGGCCTTGCTATTTGTACTGTTGTTTGTGATTTCGTCGTTTGGACTGTTTCTTGTTTGGGATTCCAGCAGAGCCGAAATTCGTGAAATTAGATCGCTACAGCTTTACGAACAGGATATCGAAAACGTCTTGATTCGAGGGCGCATTGCAACACGCGAAGATTTCTCTCCTCATGGTGGTGAAGCAGATAAAGGTGAAGTAAATAAAAACGAATCTGGCAAGAAAGGAAAGTAAACTCATGGCTCTCAACGGACATCAGTGCTGTGCCCTGGATCTCCCCTGCTGCATCATCCCCCCGGGTATCAGGCCCGAGGACGCTCAGACCGTGACGATTGCCGATCTCATGCAGAAGAAGTGCGCCACTCTGAGCCGCAACGACGCTCTGGAGCTGGCCGCATACCTGCTTTCCGAGTTCGACTTCGTTCCTCCGGGCGTAGGCAAGGCCATCATCGCAGGCTATGGGAAATTCATGACCAAAGCTGACAATAGCAGTACCGGGGCTACGCACAAATAACAGGAAAGTTCTCAAAGGATCTCCCCAAAAGATGAGCCAGTCACCAGGGCCACCTCAGTCTGTTTCGCTGAAGGAGCACTTTGAAAGTCTTCTCAGCGAAAAGGAAAAGCGCGACGAGCAACGCTTCAAAGCGCAAGAGGCGGCTACGGTACTGGCTCTGTCTTCGACTAAGGAAGCGTTGACGATAGCTCTCGGTGCGGTCAAGGAAACGAACATTGCCGCGATCGAAGCCAATCGGGTACTTGTTGCCAAGACTGAGGAATTCGCAGACCAAAAGATTGCCACTCACAACAACATCAAGCCGTGGGTTGAGTCCTTGATAGCAGGTTTGGCTTCGCGGCTTGAGGCAGTTGACAAGACAGGTTTAGCTCGCATGGAAGCCCTGGAGAGACGAGTCAGTAGGTTTGAGAATCGCGAAGAAGGTGTGTCCCTGACGACGAAGATCATCATGGGTGCAGCTGGATTCCTAGCTACACTGCTGGGGATCTACTTCACGTTTCATAAGTGACCCGAGGGAAAGTGGGGAGGAAGAAAAAGGTGAGGGTCCCAAAAAGCGGCCACCACGACTGCCCGGGACCCTCGTCTGGGAGGGTGAGACTGAGAGCACCAGCCTCAAGAGCGGTCAGCAGCTCAGAGCGGGGAAAGGGTAAGGCGCTCCAAGCGCTGGGCTCGATTCCGGTGCTCTCTGTGTGGTAGTATAGCCGTACCATGGCTCACACGTCAAGCCCCCGGGAAAATCTCTTGGAAAGTCCTCCAGTAAATCCCTGGCTTCTGTTGATTCGCGCACACGATCACATTTGGAACGATAGGCGAATCTCACTCGAAATCAGATACAAAGCATGTACACTACTTCATCGGCTGAGCGTTCAACTGCTGGAGAGTTCTCTTGCTCATCCTTGAACCCGGCCTCAGCGACACCGCCATCATCACCAGCTCTGCCACGGTAGCAGGCTCGATGCCTCTTTCCACCCTGCAAACTTCTCAGCCCACGGATCGTACAAGGTTCACGGACGCAAGCTCGTTGATCGCCATTACCATCGATGCTACGGCTGTGTTTGCAGCCGGACTGTATACGAGTTGGAATTACGTCGCTTGGCTCTTCAACTCCACGATTGCTACAGACACCTGGAAGTTGGAAGCCGCGGGGACAGTTGCTGGTCTCAGCTCCCCGACGCTCACAATGTCCAGCCTTTCAGCTTGGCCCTCGCCTACCCTGAAGCCCTATTACTCTCGGGTGCACTCTCGCCTCTACCTGCCTGTTTCCCGCACAGAGCCCGTCTTGCGCCTGACGATCGACGCTACAGCCAACCCAGCAGGCTACCTGGACATTGGGCGGCTCTACATAGGCCTGGCGATCGATCTCAAGACTCCGGAGCGGTACCCCATCTCGATCCCGCTACCCAGTGAGTTGGAGAGAGTTGTCCGCAGCGAAGGTGGGCAGGACTACCCGCGGGTTGCAGGCCTGGACGAAAGCTTGCAGAACTACCCGGTGATCTTCGCTGGCAATCCGAGACTACCTACCAACGCCGCTCGCCAGGCCAAAGCCGCACTGGACTTCTACAGCTCAATTGTGCGGATTATCAGGTTGCGAGGGTCCAGCCGCGATGTGCTGATTGATCTCGACCCCACAGACGCAACCTGGGCCATGGAGAAGATCATCTACGGGAGATTGGTGGGGGTAAGCCAGCCACAGTTGATTGGACCGGGCGTGTATCAGGTGGTGGTGAACGTAAAGGGAATGAGGTAACTTGCCGATGGCCTTTCTCTCACCACGCGCTGGCGACTTTGTCTTTGAGACCACCAACACAGCGGGTACCTTCAACCCGTTCACCTTACTTGGTCCAGTTACCGTTGGCTCGTTCACCTACAGCAAGGTAAGTGAAATCTACGCAGATGGCGAAACCCTCTACTACGTACGCAGCCAAGCTGTAAGTGCGGGTATCCGCGCCATCTTCGAGAGTGGGCGTGGTACCTATAGCCTGGGCTCCAATACGATCACGCCCACGGCGGGTAGCAACTCGTCCAACATGGCCGCGGGCAGCTCTACGTTTGTCCCGATCACCTGGGGAGCTGGATCTCAAAATGTGATCTGTGTGCCGGACGCAGCCTCACTACTTACCGTGGAGACGCTCATTGCCGTGGTGGGGCTGAACGCTGCGGCGATCCGTGCTGCCTTGAGCTTGGGGACGGCGGCGCTGCTCAATTCGGGGGTTGCGAACGGCACTATCCCTGTGCTCGCAGACGATGGAGCAGGATCGCCAGGACTGCCAGCCGTGAGTGGCAGGTTGCTGACGGGAATGCCGTCATCGCCAATTCCTACTGGGGGTGTGTTCCAGATCCCCGTATATTCCAACGCTGCTTCCTTTACAGGATGGACTCGCATTGTCTCGATAGATGATTGTGTCATGGCACTGACGAATAACTCTGGCACTACCGGCGGGGGACCCCACGCAGGGGGCACAGTTGGCGGCATCGGTTGGGATGCGTCATTCGGAATCGCAATCGCGAACCATACCCTGACTATTTCGGAGATCCCGCATACAAACACAGCAGGACCAGGCTTTGGAATCTTTGCTGTTGACGCAGCGAACACACCAACAGGTCACTCCCATGGGATCAGCAGCGCTCAGACGTGGCGGCCGCCTACGGCATATTTCTCACTCTACTCGAAAGATTGAAAACTTT
>Ga0068862_100003819_pt1 | contig 12826 bp, 10 predicted proteins | sample KBSSwiS52_FD_66598 | JGI IMG/M metagenome (GOLD analysis project Ga0068862, IMG submission 66598) | Switchgrass rhizosphere microbial communities from Kellogg Biological Station, Michigan, USA - KBS Switchgrass S5-2 | ecosystem: Host-associated > Plants > Roots > Rhizosphere > Soil ... | reverse complement strand
TTGTCTACTCAGCGGAAACGTCTGCGAACGCAAGTCAGGTGTTCTTGTGGGACGGGAGAAATGAGGTGACCCGCCAGCTCACAGACCTCGGATCGCGCGAGGAAGATGTTTCGCTCCAGGCCACAATTAGCGGCGACGGCACTCGCGTGGCCTTTGCAACAAGACGAGCTGTCATAGACAACAATCCGGATCACAGCGTCGATCTATATCTGATTGATGTTCCAACGGCTCACTTCGAGCGAGTGACTAATGCACCGGCCCGTGCGACTGCCGAAGTGGTCTCGTCTCTAAACGATGACGGCTCGATCATCGCGTTTAGTTTTCCACGCATCCTTACCGATCCAAACGTTTCTGCAGATCTCGCTAACAATTCAGAGGTCTACGCTACGACTATCGCAACGCGTCCTCAGTTTGGTGAGGCTACGATCCTCAATGGAGCATCATTTGGCCGTGAGCCCGCGCTGGACGAAACCATTGCGCCATCCAGCATTGCGGTCGCGCGCGGGAGCGCCCTCGCTCATACAACGCTCCAGGCACGGCGCATGTCGGATGGCAGTTTTCCTCTCACCGTCGGCGGAACGTACGTATCAGTCAAGGGCCGCCGTGCGCCGATGTTCTATGTTTCCCCTGGAGAGGTGCACTTCCTGGTGCCATTGGAAACCGAGAACGGGTTAGCAGAGATCATTGTTACCAATTCCGACGGCTTTCGTAGTCGCAGCACAATTCTGGTTCGTTCAAGCGCGCCTGGCGTCTTCACAACGAACAGCGCGAGCAGCAATGAGGGCGTGATACTCAACGCAGACACGCTCCAGGCCGGACCATTCGATCCCGGTGGTGGCAATCTGCGACTTAGCATCTTCGCCACGGGCGTTCGTAACGCCGCCGAGGTATCAGCTTCAATCTTCGGGCGCGCGATTCCAGTCGGGTCAGTAAATGCGTCGCCGGACTTACCCGGTCTTGATGAGATTCACGTAATTGTTCCTGCGGATTTCCGTGGTACGGGCAGGGTTAATTTGACAGTTAGCGCAGACGGGCGAGCAGCCAACCCGGCGGAACTCCATTTCGTCGGCACCGCGACTCGGGATGTTGTGATCAATGAGGTGCTAGCAGATCCGCCTGACGGCTTAGCGGGAGATTCGAATCACGACGGCGTGCGCGGTTCGAGCGACGATGAGTTTATTGAACTAGTGAACCAGGGTAGCGCCGTGAATCTCTCGGGCTGGACCATTCGTACCCGCGCTTCCAACACCACAAACGAGATCACGCGGCATGTGTTTTCGTCCGACACTTTTCTCTTATCAGGCGAGCTCATCGTGGTGTTTGGCGGAGGAACCTTCGATCCAATCAACCCTGCATTCGGTTGCGCTCGGGTGGAGGACGCTTCCTCAGGAGGGCTTTCTTTGGTTAACGGCGGGCTGACGGTTCTCATTCGCGATTCGATCGGAAACCTCGTCACGGAGTTCACATATGGCGGCGGGACCGACCTGGTAGGCGACAACAATCAATCGTTAACGCGCGATCCGGACATCCTCGGAAACTTTACGCAGCACTCCACAGTGGTAGGAGCGAACGGTCGCAGATACTCGCCTGGTCTTAAGGTCACAGGTATTCCCTTCGTCACCTGCGAAGCTTCCTTCGCTAGCATCACAATCTCTCCGCTCGTTGCAGATCTTGCGATTGGCGCGTCGGTCCAATTGATGGCGCAACCGCTCGACACTTACGGCAGACCGGTGGCAAATGTGAATCTGCTCTTCGACTCAGACGATCCATCGATCGTCTCGGTAGATTCAGTTTCGGTTGATCAAATGACAGGCGCCTCCTTCGCTACCGTTTCAGGTCACATTGCCGGGAGCGCACACATCACCGCTCACGCCACAGCAGGAGTTACAACGATTGTCAGCGCCCCGGTGGTGGTGAACGTCTTGCCGCCACCATCGTTGGCTCTCGTTGTCATCAGGCAAGTCTACGGAGGCGGCAACAATTCAGGAGCTACCTTTCAGAATGACTTTGTAGAGCTGTTCAACCGCGGAACCACCACAGTGGATTTCAGTGTCACACCTTATTCGTTGCAATATGCGTCGGCGGCAGGAAACTTTTCTAACGCAAACAAACTCAATTTGACAGCCGGGGTTCTGGCGCCGGGCCAGCATTTTCTAATCCGACTTGCCGGTGGCACCACGAATGGACTGCCGCTTCCTACCGCAGATGCCTTCAGCGCTTCAATCAACCTTTCGGCTGCAGATGGGAAGGTGGCTCTGGTGATGGGTACAACTCTATTAGCCGGAAACGGCTGCCCATTGAACTCCTCGGTCGCGGACTTCGTGGGGTATGGTTCGGCGAACTGTGCGGAAGGAACAGCAACAGGAGCATTGAGTGCAACACGGTCCGCGAGGCGCGTCAGCAGTTGCGTGGACACAAATTCAAACTCAACGGACTTCGTCGTAGTAAACAATCCGCCAGCGCCTAACAATTCGGCGACGCCAGCCGTTCCGTGTCCTTAGGGTTTCTGTTTAGCGAACGACGCCGGGGAGTGGGCTCGAGGCGCTGGCATAGAGGCGTTTCGTCATACGTCCGGCTGTGTACGCCAGCCGCCCGGCCTCTATCGCCAGTTTCATCGCCGTCGCCATCATTGCGGGATCTTGTGCTTCGGCGATAGCGGTGTTCATAAGGACGGCGTCTGCGCCGAGTTCCATCGCGATCGCAGCGTCGCTCGCAGTGCCAACGCCGGCATCGACGATGATTGTCGCGTGCGGAAGTTGCTCGCGCATGATGCGGAGGTTTGCAGGATTCTGGACGCCGAGACCGGAACCGATTGGCGCTGCCAGTGGCATTACTGCAGGGCAGCCGGCGTCGAGCAGCTTCCTGGCCATGATCAGATCGTCAGTGAAGTAAGGCAAAACGACAAAGCCCTCTTTTACGAGAACGCGCGCGGCTTCGAGAGTCTGTTCGTTGTCGGGGAAAAGAGTGGTCTGATCGCCGATCACTTCGAGTTTGATTAGATCAGTCTGCAAGGCTTCTCGCGCAAGGCGCGCGGTGCGCACTGCTTCCTCCGCGGTGTAACAGCCGGCAGTGTTCGGCAGGAGCTGTAACTTGGGATCCAGATGATCCAGAAACGACTCGGCGCTCCGATCGAGTGGCACGCGACGGACCGCTACCGTAACCATCTCAGCACCAGATGCGCTGTGCGCTGCCTTCATTTCATCGTAACTGCGGTATTTCCCAGTGCCGATGATTAATCGAGAGTTGAACTGGCGGCCGGCAATTTCAAACCGATCTGACTGCGTTTGGACGACTGTTGACATGGGCTAACTACTTTCGCCGGGAATTGGAATGTTCCGACTTTACACCCGAATGCAATTCAGGCAGAAACGCTTCAGCCGCCTCCAACGAAATGCACAATCTCTACCTGATCATCCGGACTGAGTTTGGTTTTCTGCCAGTCCGCGCGGCGCACAACTCTGTGATTGAGTTCTATCGCAATCCGTTCCCGAGGAAAACTCAACACTTCGATCAGGTCAGCGAGCGATAATCCATCCGCCACTTCCCTTCTTTCACCGTTGACTTGAAGCCACAAGGTTTAGTCTGACCTCGTCTCATCCCGGCAGGATCACACGCCGCAACTCTGTTTCCTTGCCAGATGCCACGGCCTTGATCAGGATGGCAGCTCGACCAGAAGTAAATGTGGGGATCTGGGCGGTAACGACGGCAACACCGTCTTGCTGTGTCTTCGCAGAATAGATTTGAGGACGGAAGGTTGTACCGAGGACCTTAACGGAGACAGCCGCTTTCGCGATTGGTTGTTCCTGACTGCCAACGCGAAGACCAACCATCACTTTCAACGTCGGAGTGTCGCCCGAGCGAAACTCCTGACGCCCCAGGATTGTGATGCGAAGCCCATCGTCCGTTCCCGGAATGGCGCCCATAACCGTTGTTCGTCGCTGGTCCTGGACGGGACTTGGAATCTCCTCGATCACCGGGAACGGAGAAACGGGTATAGGGATTTCAACCCGAGTTGGGCGGGCGATTTCCTGAGTGACATCGAGTCCATCCTCAGGTTCCAGCGTTGCCCTTGCTGCTTCAGCTTCCCGCGCCAGCCGATCTTGTTCTGCCTGCTCGATCCACTCAGCTTCAAGCGCTTCCCGCTCTTCGTCGCCTCTGAGAATTTCAGGATCCGCCTGAATCTCGGTTGTAGCTGGTCGTTTCAGCTCAGCAGCAGTGGCTGCGGACATTCGCTTGAGGTCTTCAATCCGTCCCGCATGGACCGCGGCGCAAATCAGCCGGTGCTGACGCGACAGCCGTTCGCTGAGAGCTTCGTCCGTAAACCCGGACTCAATAAGATCCTCATAACGCGATCGTTTGCTCGCGAGAATTGCGCCGCCCGCATAGACAAGCGAGAGAATCAGGGGAGTATCGAGTCCCTTGTCTTCCGTTTGGACATGATAGACAACTCCATCATGTTCAATGTCCGTATTAAATCCTGTGATCACGATTGCAATAAGCCAGTCAAACTGGAAACTTGGCGCGGGCAGCAGACGTGTCGCACAAGCGACGCTGAAACGACGTTAACATATGCTTTTTTATAGGGTCAATTATCATTTCAGCAATGCATTTTCCGCCAGATCATGTTGCTTGACACTCTTGATCCACTTCGACTACGATTCAGCTTGTACAATGATTCTCAATGTGGAAGCTAGCGTGTCCGTCGCCGGTTAAGCGGCTTCAGACACGCATTGGTCTGGCTGGACCAGGATTGCGGCTGCGATCTAATGCCATTTCGCTACTTCGATTATCTACCTATCCTTTTGATCTTTGTCGTCGCAGGTGGTTTTGCTGTCGGCAACGTCTTCATTTCTCAATTCATCGGCCAACGAAAACGCACTCGAACAAAGATGATGCCCTACGAGTGTGGGAAAGATCCCGTGGGCAGTGCGCGTCAGCGCTTCTCTGTAAAGTTTTACCTGATCGCAATGCTCTTTATCCTGTTCGATATTGAAGTCATCTTCCTGGTACCGTGGGCGGTTGTCTTCAAAACACTCTCAACGCCTGCTTTCGGCCTCGCAAACCTGATCTACCTGGAGATGATCGTGTTCATAGCGTTACTGCTTGCCGGATATGTTTATGTGATCAAGAAAGGCGCTTTCGACTGGAGCGATCGGGCTCGTCGAGAAGCGGAAGCAGAAGCGAGATTGCTGGCCGATTCAGAGGGGCGTCATCTCGCGCGCAAGCGGCCGGCGGCATAATCAAGGAGTTCTAATGGGTCTCGAGAACGTCATTTCAGCAGCACTTCCGGAAGTCTTAACAACCCGCCTGGATTCTTTGATCAACTGGGCGCGCAAGTCGTCGCTTTGGCCGGCGACGTTCGGCTTGGCGTGCTGTGCGATCGAAATGATGAACGCAACGTCGTCACGCAATGATCTCGCGCGCTTCGGTTCGGAAGTGTTCCGCGCCAGCCCGCGACAGGCTGACGTGATGATCGTTTCCGGTCGTGTTTCGCGAAAAATGGCGCCTGTGCTACGTCGCATTTACGATCAGATGCCGGAACCAAAGTGGGTGATCTCCATGGGCGCTTGCGCTACTTCGGGTGGCGTCTTTGATAACTACGCAATTGTTCAGGGCGTCGACAAGATTGTTCCTGTCGACGTGTATATACCGGGTTGTCCGCCGCGGCCTGAGATGCTGATTCATGCGGTGATGATGCTGCAGGATAAAGTCATGAAGGAATCGTCTCGCGACCGTCGCGACGTGAGGGATGAAGATGCACGTGAGGCAGTTGTTCCCGGGACCTTGCCCGTCACAGATGGTTCGACCGCGCGTCAGAATGTGCTGCCAGAATCGCGTCCTTACACTATCGCCTCCAAACACGAGCGGCGCCGTTCCTCTTAATCCTGGCTGGATGTCTAAGCTTAATGCCGATTGACTCAAACACCGAACTACCTCTGGCAGAGCAGTCCCCCTCAAGTTCAAACCAGAAAGCCACAGCGTCGCTGATAATTGCGGCGTTGCAGCGCGATCACCCCGAGTGGATCGTCGAGATCGTCGAAGCTCTGGGTGAAGTGACTGCTGTTGTACCGCGAGAGCACATCGTTGCGGCCTGTAGCTTCTTGAAGACTTCAGCTGAGAGCCAATTTGATTTCCTGGCGGATCTTTGCGGAGTCGATCGAGGAGTCGAGGAGGAGCCGCGCTTCGAGGTGAACTACCATCTCTTCTCGACGAAAAAATATCATCGCGTTCGTTTGAAAGTTCTGGTGAACGAGCAAGACGCCCACGTTCCCACAGTAACCGGTGTTTGGCGCACGGCAAATTGGCATGAACGGGAGACGTTTGACTTGATGGGCGTGATTTTCGATGGACACCCGGACCTGCGCCGCATTCTCCTGCCGGAAGATTGGCAGGGACATGCGTTACGAAAAGATTTTCCCTTGCGAGGTTTTGAACCGTACTCCCTAAAATAATTTTCGATTTGAGATTGCCGATTGCCGATTTGACAGGGTTTGAACTCGAACGATGAAATTCGAAGTTAGTAATACTGCCCATTATCTTTTTCAATCGGCAATTGGCAATCGGCAATTGGCAATGGATTCGGCACCACTTTAACGATGAGCAGTACCATCACTCTTCCACCCCAATTCGATCTTGTGGATCGGCCGCTCGATTCACAGATGACGATTTCAATGGGTCCGCAACATCCGTCGACTCACGGTGTGCTGCGTCTTGAACTCGTCCTTGATGGCGAAATGGTGGTTAAGGCGACCCCGGACATCGGTTATCTCCACACAGGGATGGAGAAGCTCTTTGAATATAAGAAGTACCAGCAAGGAATCGTGATCACCGATCGGATGGATTACCTCAATCCGCTTGGAAACAACCTCGCTTATGTCATGGCGGTTGAGAAGCTGCTTCAGATCGAAATTCCGGAGCGCGCGCAAACTATTCGCGTTCTTACCTGCGAGTTACAGCGAATCGCGTCGCATCTTGTCTGGCTTGGCACTCATGCGCTCGATATCGGCGCGATGACGGTCTTCTTCTATTGTTTCCGTGAACGCGAAAAGATCCTGAACCTGATTGAGGCGGCTTCGGGTGGAAGACTGACCCCTTCGTATTTCCGCATTGGCGGTTTGATGATGGACATCCCTGCCGGCTTCGAACGGCGCGTGCAGCAGTTCCAGGATGGTTTCCTGAAATCCGTGGATGAGTTTCATACCTTGCTGACCGGCAACCGGATCTTTCAGAAACGCACACAGGGTGTCGGCGTTATCTCGGCGGAAGACGCAATCGACTGGGGACTATCGGGACCATGTTTGCGAGGCAGCGGCGTGGCGCTGGATATCCGGCGGGCAAATCCCTACACGGGTTACGAAAACTACGATTTTGAAATACCCACTGAACCAGACGGCGATGTTTGGGCTCGTTACCTCGTGCGCATGCGTGAGATGAAGGAGTCTCACAAGATCGTGGCGCAGGCCCTCGGAAGATTGAAGCCGGGCCCCGTGAAAGCTGACGCGCCGAAAGTTGTGCTTCCGGATCGCGAAGCAATGAAGCGGCACATGGATGCGCTGATTCATCACTTCCTGATCGTGGCGGAGGGATTCGATGTGCCCGCTGGCGAAGTTTACTTTCCGATTGAAGCGTCGAAAGGCGAGCTTGGTGTTTACGTGAAATCGGATGGTGGGCCCAAACCGGCACGTGTTCATTTCCGAGGCCCGAGCTTTGTGAACCTGTCGGCACTGCCGCAGATGTCTGAAGGCGCAATGATCGCCGACATCGTTGCAATTATCGGCTCGCTCGACATTGTTCTGGGAGAGATTGATCGATAGGGATTGGTCTTTGGTTTTTGGCCTTTGGTCTTTGTTTCGGGTGTTCCGACAGTATGCGGTGAAGGCTCGGAACAAGTTCAAAGACCTAAGACCAAAAACCAAAGACCAAATCTAGGAATGAGTACAGACCTGATCAAAATCCAACCATTATCGCAGCCCGTCGACATTCCTGACGGAGTTGCGACCTTTTCACCTGAAGTTGAGAAGGAAATAGATTGGCATCTTGCGAAGTATCCGGTGATGCGATCGGCAATATTGCCTCTAATGTTTATTGTCCAGCGAGAGCGTGGTTATCTTGACCCGCCTGGCGTTGCTTACCTGGCGAAGCGCTTGGCATTAAGAATCACGGACATCTGGGAGGTCGCAACCTTCTATTCGATGATTCAGACCGCTCCTGTCGGCCGGTATCACATTCAGATTTGCAAAACGCTCTCGTGCAAGATCATGGGCGAGCCGAAGATTACTGAACACGTTTGCAAGAAATTGGGGATCGGGCCTGGTGAGACCACCGCTGACGGAAAGTTCACTGTCTCGCTTGTTGAGTGTCTCGGTTCTTGCGGAACGGCGCCCATGTTCCAAGTTGGTTTTGACTACCACGAGAACCTGACTACTGAGAAAGTAGATCAGATTCTCGATTCGCTGCCTTAAATGATGACAAGGGCAGTCACATGTACGCTCGGTCTCGGTCTGACACTTGGCGTCTGTTGTACGAACGCACCGCTAGTCTCGGAACGCGTGGAATTAGCCAAGAGTCCAGCGCCAGCGATCAACAATGCCGCGAGACCGCTTTCGGAAATTGATCTTTCGCAGATCGGGCACATTGCGCCAAAAGGCAGAGTTCAGGATAAGGACTACAACGAATTAGCGATAAGCGACGAATTAATAGCTAACGGTAAAGACTCTATTCCGTTTTTGATAAGTAAACTCGAAGACGAAACGGTGATAGACCATCACGTAATTGATTACTGGCCGGGGCCGGCTACTGTCGGTGATGTGGCTTTTGTGATTCTTACGGATTTCACGACAGACTCTTCGTGGACCAAGAACACAATTCGAGGAGCTGACCCAGATAGCATTTTAGGTAAATACGATCCCAATCTGCCTGGCGTGGAACGGTTAACGAGATTTGTAGAGAAGCACGGAAGGAAGTCAATTCGCCAGAAGTGGGAGAGGATTTGGAATGAAGAGGAAGACTACATTTATTGGGACGAAGGGGAGAGATGCTTCAGAGTCCGGGATCATTTCTGCGCACCATTCACAATTTACGATGGAGATAATCATTAAATAAATGTTTATTGGCGCCATCGGATGTAAACCGCTGCAGCTCGCCCGAGTGCACCTGGAAAACTCGGCGTCGCTGGAAGTCTATCGCCAGCATGGCGGATATGAGGCTCTGCGCAAGGTCTTGAACTCGATGACACCGGACGATGTCATCAACGAGGTAAAGAAATCAGCCTTGCGAGGTCGAGGCGGCGCAGGCTTCCCAACCGGGATGAAATGGAGCTTCGTACCGAAAGATTCTCCAAAACCGAAATACGTCGTTTGCAACGCCGATGAGTCTGAGCCCGGCACCTTCAAGGATCGCTATCTTATGGAACGCGATCCCCACATGCTAATTGAAGGCATGTTGATCGCGGCTTACGCGCTCGGAGCAAAAACGAATTACATCTACACACGCGGCGAGTACAAGTACCTGATCGACATCATGGATCGAGCGCTCGAAGAGGCACGTTCGGCGGGCCTTCTGGGCGACAAGATTCTCGATTCAAACTTCTCAAGCGAAATCTATACGCACACTGGCGCCGGCGCGTACATCTGCGGTGAAGAAACGGCGCTACTTAGTTCGCTCGAGGGAATGCGCGGTCATCCGCGAATGAAGCCTCCCTTCCCCGCCGTGTCTGGCCTCTACGCCTGTCCCACTGTGGTGAACAATGTCGAGACCCTGACCGCCGTGCCAGATATCATCAGGATGGGCGGCGAGGCATACCAAAAGTTAGGAACTGAGAAGATTGGTGGCACAAAGCTTTGGTCCGTTTCCGGTCATGTAAATCGTCCGGGTGTTTATGAACTTCCAATGGGCTACGACGACATGGAAAAGTTCATCATGGACGACTGTGGCGGCATCATCGGCGGCAAACAACTCAAGGCTGTGATTCCGGGCGGCTCCTCGGTTTACATCATGCGGGCCGATCAGATCATCAGTAAGGATGTCCGCATGGACTATGAAGGTCTGGTTGCAGGCGGTTCGTCTGTTGGATCTGGTGGCTTCATTGTCATGGACGAAACCGTCGATATTTTTGAATCGACCAAAAACCTGACTGAGTTCTACAAGCACGAATCATGTGGCTGGTGCACGCCCTGTCGGGAAGGCACAGACTGGCTCGTGAAAGTTTTCAAACGCATTGCGGGGGGCAATGGTCGTCCTGAAGACGCCCAGTTGATGCTGGATCTTTGCGACAACATAGAGGGCAAATCGTTTTGTCCGTTAGGCGATGCCGCGGCTTGGCCGATCCAGTCTGCGATAAAGAGATTTCCGGAAGATTTTAGACGACACCTTGTTGGCAGCAACGGTAGCGGGGCTGTTTGAAGGCGGGAAAGATAACCTAATGTCGGCAGAGTTAATTAAAGTCACAATCAACACCAAAGACTTCCAGGTGCCGAAAGGTGCACGGCTAATCGATGTGTGCCGCGAAAAGGGTTTCGATATCCCGTCCTTTTGTTACTACGCCGACCTTGCGCTCCAGGCTTCGTGTCGCATGTGTCTCGTTCGTATCGAGAAGATGCCGAAGCTTCAGACATCCTGCACGATTATCTGTACAGACGGAATGGTCGTCACTACGCAGAGTGAAGAGGTTGAAAAGGCGCAACGCGGCATGATGGAGTTTCTCCTCGCCAATCATCCGCTCGATTGTCCTGTGTGTGATCGTGGTGGCGAATGCGAGCTTCAGGAGATGGCTTTCAGTTGGGGCAATCTCGAGGAGCGGTTTACTGAACAGAAAAACTACCACCCCGAAAAATATCTTTCACCGATGGTCGCAAACGACCCGCAGCGATGCATCCTCTGCAAACGTTGCACACGCGTTTGTGACGAATGGATGGGCGAAGATGCGATCGAAGCTGGCGGACGCGGTGCCCATACCGTAATCGGCACTTATGGCGGTTGGCTTGATTGTTCGCAGTGTGGAAACTGCATCGAGGTTTGTCCCACCGGAACGTTGCTGGACGCTACTTACCGTCATCAGGCGCGGCCCTGGGAACTCACGCAGACGATTTCTACATGTTCGTTTTGCTCGGATGGCTGTCAGATGTCACTTGGCACGCGCGGCGATGAGCTTGTGCGCATTGTTGCCCGGGATCGCTACGTCAACGGCCTTAATGGAGAGTTTCTCTGTATCAAGGGACGATTTGGCCATCCATTCGTTAATCACGAAGAGCGCATTCGCACGCCTCTGATCCGCTACAAGAAAGGTGGTCGCTTGATTCCAACTACCTGGGATGAAGCAATCAAACACGTTGCACGGAGGCTGGATGAGGTAGTCGATGCAAATGGGCCGAACTCGCTCGCGATTGTCGGAAGTCCACGGTTAACCAATGAAGCGCTTCATACGCTGCGCAAGTTTGCCACTGAGTTGGTTGGAACCGAGAACTACACCACCACCGATGCTTTCAGCCTCAAGCCATTCTTCGACAATCTGGGCGGACCACTCGCCACGCACGACGACATCAGACACGCCGCCACCATTCTGTTACTGGGCGGCGAGCCGGAAGAATTGCAGCCGCTGACAGGTAAACAAGTGCGCCAGGCGGTGCGTAACGGCGGCGCGAAGTTAATCGTCATCAATTCAACTCCTATTCGACTTGTCGAGCAGTCGTCACAGTTTGTTCACATTAATTCAGGCAGCCTTGACGCGGCCGTCCTTGCTCTGCATTCCGAGTCTAACGACCGCAGTGCTATGTCACGAATGGGCGTCGAGGGAAAAGAATTCACCACGCTTCGTCAAACCCTCGCTGAGACAAAAGGCGATCTGGTCATCATGTTCAGCGGCGAGCTAAGTCCCGCGTCGCAGGCGGTCGTGGCTCAACTTCCCCATTCGCTCGGAGACGAGGGGCGCCGCGTGTTGCTCCATCCGTTGCCGTTGTTCAATAACAGCATCGGCGCTCACGACATGGGAATGATGGACGGCGCGTTGAATGTGAGTCAGATGTTGAGTGCTGCCGGAGAGAATATTCGAGCGATGTACGTTGCCGGCAGCTTTCTTTCTGTGCAGCTTGACGAACATCCCGACGCGCTCGGCAAGCTCGACTTCCTTGTTGTCCAGGAACTCTTTGAGACCGCAACCACCAGTTTTGCCGATGTGGTTTTCCCGGCGGCGTCTTTTGCTGAGACAGATGGGACTTTCACGAACAACGACGGGTTTGTGCAACGTGTTCGGCAATCGATTGCTCCAGTGCACAGCTCGAAGCCCGATTGGGTGATTGCTGCTCAATTGGCAAATGAGCTTGGAGTCGATTTTGGTTATCAGATGTCGCCGAGCGCAGTGTTTCGGGAGATTGCGGAACGCATTCCGGCTTATGCTGATCTTCGTTATCCGTTGCTCAAAGATGAATCAAAACCAGTACAAGTCAAACACTCACTCGTCGGTCGCCGCGATTTAGCAGCTGAACTCAAACAGCTTGAGCAGTTGGTTGAGAACCTGCCCGGTGATGGCCAAAAGATCATGGTAACGCCGGAGGTGGGACACGAGTTATTCAAGATCGGAACGCTGACTGGAAAGGTGCCGCAGTTTCACCTACTGGCAGAAGGCAACCCCCGACCTGAGACGTTGCGAATTTCCCCCCTGTATCAGATTACGGTTGATGAGAGCTTGCGCGCGGGCGCTGCCGTGTCAGGCGACTAGGGAATTGCCGATTGCCAATTGCTGACTCGTAAATCGTCAATCGTGAATCGTAAATAACGAGTGGCCTAGGATTCACGATCTACGATTCACGATTTACGATTCACGATTTACGAA
>Ga0068862_100003815_pt1 | contig 12836 bp, 10 predicted proteins | sample KBSSwiS52_FD_66598 | JGI IMG/M metagenome (GOLD analysis project Ga0068862, IMG submission 66598) | Switchgrass rhizosphere microbial communities from Kellogg Biological Station, Michigan, USA - KBS Switchgrass S5-2 | ecosystem: Host-associated > Plants > Roots > Rhizosphere > Soil ... | reverse complement strand
GCCGGCACCGGCGCGCCGAACGTGATCCCCGGTGAGCTGAAGGCCCGCTTCAATCTGCGGTACTCACCCATTCAGACCCAGGAACGCATCAGGGAGACCGTTGAGGGGATTCTGAAGAAACATGGAGTTCGGTACACCATCGAGTGGTACGTGTCGGGAGAGCCGTTCTACACAGCCCCAGGGGCATTATCGGACGCCGTAGGCGCGGCCATCGAGGAAGTCACGGGAGGACGGCCGAAGATATCGACTGGGGGCGGCACTTCGGATGGACGGTTTATTGCGCCGTTGGGAGCACAGGTGGTGGAGCTAGGCGTCGTGAACGCCACCATCCACAAGGTGAATGAGTCAGTGCGGGTGGAGGAGATCGACAAGCTCCACCAGATCTACTTCAACGTGTTGCGAAACTTGCTGGCTTAGCTCTACCGATCCGGGTGTTGGTGAAGACACCGAACGCACCGAGGCCCAGCGCGCAGATCAGCACCCACGCCGGCATGGCGAGGCCGAGGAACTTCCAGTTCACCTGCTGACACTCGCCACTGCCTGTCAGGACCTTGCGAATCACTTCGGTCACCGGCGTGAATTGCAGCAGCACATCGAGCGGTGCACCGCACGCCGGGATCGCACCCGGCGGCAGACTTTGAACGTAGATGTGTCGGATGGCGACGCCGACAGTGGAGAGAGACGCCACAGCGATCAACGCCGTGTACACCAAGCCGCCCCACCCTCGCGCGTTGTGCAAACCTGCAATGAGGAAAATCACGCCCAGCGCGGCGATGCCGATGCGCTGGAAAATACACAGCGGGCACGGCTCCAGGCCCAGCACGTACTGCGTGTAGTAGGCGTACCCTAAAAGCGCGACGCAGGCAATGAAGCCTGCGAAGTTCAGAAGGCGGCGATTGGTCGACACGGCCACGATCGTACTCGACGCAAGCCCTTATCGCATCAGGAAGATGCAGGTGCCCCGTCGCCGGGTCGCTTGTCCCTGAGCTCGCGTTCCACGTCTTCGAGCGCAACGTGACGGATGTCCTTCCCGTGGACCATGTAGATCACGTACTCGCTGATGTTCTTTGCGTGGTCGCCGATGCGTTCCAGCGCGCGAACGACCCACATCACATCCAGCATGCGGCGGATGGTGCGCGGGTCTTCCATCATGAACGTGATGCCCTGACGCTGGATGGCTTCGTACTCTTCGTCTACCAGGCGGTCCTGGCGGGCGACGCGCAACGCCGATTCAACATCCATGCGAGCGAACGCATCCAACGCATCGTGCACCATCTCTGATACGACACGACCGAGATGCTTGATCTCGCGATACTTGTCCGCGGGGCGCTCCATCGTTGCCAGACGTGAAGCGATGTAGCCGATCTTTTCACCCTCGTCGCCGATGCGCTCGAGGTCGGTGATGGTTTTGATGATGGCGACGATCACGCGCAGATCACCGGCGGCCGGCGCGCGCGTTGCGAGGATGCGGCTGCATTCCTCATCGATGGAGACTTCCATGTTGTTGACCTGGTAGTCGTCCATTGCGACCGACTCGCCCAGGGTGCTGTTGCCTTCCACGAGCGCGGTTACAGCCTTGTGCAGCTGTTGCTCCACAAAGCCGCCCATCCCCAGCACTTTGCTGCGAACCCGCTCGAGGTCTTCGTTGAAGCGGCGTGAGATGTGGTGACTGAGGTCCGCTGTTTCCATTATTAGACCGGCTCTTTCTGACCGCCATTGTTGGCGATCATAGCCGAACCGGAGGCCGGCAGCGCTGCGCGTGCGTTGGCCGGAATCGGAGCGAGCCCTTCGAGGAACTGCTCGGTGGCCGCTTCCCAGGTAAATGCCTTCGCGCGCTCGGCGCACACCTGCCGGTTCAGCGACAGTGCGCCCTGTATGGCCGTCGCGAGATCTTCATTCAGGACGCCCGTTACACCGGGCTCGAGGACATCGATCGGCCCGGGAACCGGGAAGGCGGCGACGGGTACGCCGCAGGCCAAAGCCTCGATCATGGCCAACCCGAAGGTATCCGTGAGGCTGGGGAAGACGAACACGTCGGCGGCGCTCAGCATGGCCGCCAACTCATCGCCGTAGCGAAAGCCGATGAACAGCGCATCCGGATGGCTCTTGCTCAGCGCCTCGCGCGCCGGGCCATTGCCGATAACCAACTTCGTACCCGGCACCTTCGCGCCCAGGAACGCTTCGATGTTCTTCTCGATCGCCACGCGGCCCATGTAGGCCATGATCGGCCGCGGAACGCCGGCGAGCTCGGCCGGCAACGGACCCGACACCGGCCGGAACAACTCCAGGTTCACGCCCCGCTGCCAACGGTGCAGATGCTCGAAGCCGCGGGAAGACAACTCGTTGCGCAGACTGTTGGCACTGACGAAGGTTCGCACGGAGGCGTTGTGGAAGCCGCGCAGCCAGGCGAAGCTGACGCTCAGCGGGATCGGCCACCGGGCGTTCAGATATTCAGGGTACTTCGTGTGGTAGGCAGTCGTGAACGGCAGCTTGTGCCGGCGGCAGTATCTGCGGGTTGCGACACCGATCGGCCCTTCCGTCGCAATGTGGATGGCATGGGGACGGAATGACTGGATCGCGCGCGCGATTTGAAACCAGGGCGTCAGCGCGAGGCGGATCTCAGGGTAGCTGGGGGCCGGAATGCTCCACATGCCCTGCGGTGAGATGACGCGCACTTCGTGGCCCATCTCGCCGAGCTTGCCGATGGTTGCCTTGAGAGTGGTGACGACGCCGTTGGTTTGGGGTTCCCAGGCATCGGAAGCAATGCAAATCCTCAAGCGGCATCCGCCACCAGGCGCGTCGTCGCACGGCGCACCGGATACCGACCATTTGGCCACCGCAGCAACTGCAGGTCGCCGTCCAGAGTTTCGATCAGTGCTGAGCAGGATTCGACCCAATCCCCAGTATTGCAGTACACAGTACCATTGATTTGCCGCACGATGGCACGGTGTATGTGGCCGCAGACGATTCCGTCGTAGCCTTCAGCCAGTGCATGACTCGCCGCCGCCTGCTCGAACCGTTCGATGTACCGGATGCTCGCACCCACGCCGAGCTTGATTCGCTCCGCCAGCGGCAAGTACGGCTTTTTCATCCAGCGACGCACGTTGTTGACCACATGGTTGGCGGCCACCACGGCGTAGTACAGCACATCGCCCACCTTTTCCATCCAGGGCGCGCAGGTAACGATGCCGTCGAAGCGGTCGCCGTGACACACCAGCAGGCGCTTGCCCTGGTTGGTGCGGTGGACCCACTCGCGATGCACTTCGAGTTGGCCGCTCAAGAATTCAGCAAACATCGCCAGGCTCGCATCGTGATTGCCCGGGATGTAGATGACACGCGCGCCGGAGCGGCGTTTCGCCAGCAGCGCCCGCACGACCTCCGTGTGCTCGGCACTCCAGAAAAACCGCTGCCCCATGCTCAACGCATCGATGATGTCGCCGACCAGCACGATCCGCTCGGCATCGATGCCGGACAGGAACTCGGAGAGCTCGCGAGCGCGGGCGTGTTTATAGCCGAGGTGGATGTCGGAGAGGAAAAGGGTGCGGACTTTGACAGATCGTCGGTTGGCGGTCGTCATGCGCCAAGGGTCTTAGAACCGTGTGTCGGTCCGATGACAGCGGGACGAAGGATTCTTTAAAAATAGCCCCTGTGCGGACATGGGGTTGCGCAGCAAACTTAAACCGCTTCGCTGTGGGGAACCCGGTCGAGCTGCACGCGGCTCAGGGGGAAATGACAAATGAAGCGCGAGCCGCTGCCCAAGGTGCTCTGCACTTCCAACTCGGCGCCGTGGCGCTGCAACACGTGTTTCACGATAGCCAGGCCGAGGCCTGAGCCACCCGTCGAGCGCGCGCGTCCGGCATCGACGCGATAGAAACGCTCTGTCAAACGCGGAATATGCTCAGCGGGAATGCCCATGCCGGTGTCAGTAACCGAGAAATGGCCGCCCTCGTCGTCAACCCACCAACGCATTTCGATGGAACCTTCCGCGGGCGTGTACTTCGCTGCGTTGTCGACGAGGTTGGAAAACGCGGAATGGATCTCGGGCTCGTCGCCTAAGAGTTGGGCTTCACTGTCGATCCGGATCTTGATGTCGCGTGGGTGAATTGGACGGGCAACCACGTCCTTTCTGAGCATCGAGAGCAGCGGCGGAATGTCGATAGGTTCGCCGCCGAGCATCTCATCTGTTTCTTCCAAACGTGACAACTCGAGGAGGTCGCGGATGATCGCGGTCATACGGTCGGCCTGGCGACGCATCTCCGTCACCGGACCTTGCAGGTCGCGATCGAGCGCGGGATCCTGACTCAACGTCTCCAGGTACCCGGAAATCACGGTGAGCGGCGAGCGCAATTCATGCGATGCGTTGGCGACGAAGTCCTTACGCATGGACTCGAGGCGCATCTGCCGGGAAACATCACTGACGAGCAGTAATTGTTGTCCGTCGCCGTAAGGCACCATCTGCAATGACAGATAGTGATCGTCGCCCGTGGTCGTGCGGATCACGATCGGGCTCGCGAAATCCCCTATTTCCAGGTACCGCGCAAACTGCGGCGAGCGGACCAGATTTTCAATGCGCAGTCCCAGGTCCGCCGTGCGGCGCAGATCCAGTAGACGTGCGGCCATGCGGTTGAACCAGATGATTTCGCGTTGGGCGTTGAGAATAACGACGCCGTTGGGCAGTGCTGCCGTCGAGCGCTGCAGCTGGCGCATGAGCTGCACGAAGCGTTGCTTGTGGAAACGCTTGCGCCGGTGCAAACGCACGATCTGCGCAATGATCTCGCCAAACACACCGCCGACATCGGGCGGGTCGGCGAAGCTGCGGTGGCGCAGCCACCATTCCAGGCGAAACAGGTTGATGAGCTGCCAGCCCAGGTGCAGGGCCAGCGCGATGCCGAGACCAATCCAGACATTGCCGAACAGCCAGCCCAGCACGAAGCCCACCAGGGCCGTGCCTAAAAGCCGACCCACCGCGAACCACCAAGCCTGTGTCGCTGGCTGCATGGAAACTTAGTTCAAACTCGCCTTAGACAGTTCTCGCTGAGAAACGGTAACCGGAGCCCCGTACCGTCTGTACGAAGCGATCGTACCCGAATTCCTCGAGTGCCTTGCGCAGACGTCGAATGTGCACGTCAATCGTGCGCTCCTCAACGTACACGTTGCCACCCCATATGCGATCCAGGAGCTGATCGCGAGTGTAGACACGCTCGGGATGAGTCATGAAGAACTCGAGCATGCGGTACTCGGTCGGTCCCAGCGGCACGGTGCGATCAGCCACCATGACCCGGTGACTGGCCTGGTCGAGAGCCAGACCCTCGAACTCGATCATTTCGTCGGCGCCATTGCCCGTGGCACGGCGCAGGACGGCATTGATCCGGGCGAGCAGCTCGCGCGGCGAGAAAGGCTTGGTAACGTAGTCGTCCGCCCCACCCTCGAGCCCGGCAACCTTGTCGCCCTCTTCGGCGCGGGCGGTGAGCATGATGATGGGCAGCTCACGAGTCTCACGATCGCGCTTCAATGCACGCGTAAGCTCCAGCCCGCTCATGTCGGGGAGCATCCAATCAATGAGCACGAGGTCAGGCCGCTGGTCAGCCAACGCCGCGCGCGCGGCGCGGCAATCCTCAGCTTCCCGGACTTCAAATCCGGCTCGCTTCAACCCGAAGGCGATCATCTCGCGGATCGGGCGCTCATCCTCAACTATCAGAACCTGTTTTGCGGGCATGTGTTACGGAGTGTGGCGCGCGCGTATTACAGATGCAGCATGTTGCAGATTCATGACAAAGAGGCTAGTCATTGAATAAATTAGCAAAATAATATTACGCGCGGCGAAGCTCAGGGTCCCTTTGGCTTTGCCACATCATTTCGGAGGTAGGTGGGGACAGCCGATTCCGGGGGCTGGGTCCGGCCCGCCCGCACCTCTGCCGCGGCCAGCAGAACTATCTCGTGTGCACGGGGCAGGACTGTCGCTTCGATGTTGGATAACTGGTCAGCCAATCGCTCCTGCAACATCGTATACGCTGCAAATCCCCGGCCCGCTCCGGTGCCTTTCCATCCAGGCGGCAACTGCACATCGGCCGGCTTGCTGACGCGCTCGTCAGTGACCGGCTGCATCAACCCATCGGGACCCATCTCGAAGCATCCCCAATAGACCTCCTGCATACGGGCGTCGTTACATACCAATACATGCTTCGTCGTAACTCGCTGCGCGACCGCACGGAGATCTGAGACAGGCACTACGGGAACTCCGGCACCGAAGGCGAGTCCTTGTGTGACGCTGGCAGCCAAGCGCACGCCAGTGAACGATCCCGGTCCCCGACCGAATGCAATGGCCGTCAGGTCCGACAGTCGGGTGGCAGACTCTTTTAGTAGCTCATCTATCATGGTGAGAATGAGCTCCGCGTGCCCGCGCTCGGCTTCAGCCTCGCGCTGCACGACGCTGCCATTTATCCACAGGGCTGCGGAGCAGTTCTCGGTGGCCGTGTCCAACGCCAGGACTTTCAACCGACGGCTCTCACGAGAGGCGAGTGATGCCGTAGAAAACGCACAACCTCGTCCTTCTCCCGAGTTACGTTCATTTGAGGGAGCGCGGCGACAAAGACGCGACCGTACCCTTTCCCCACCATCCTCGGATCACAGATCACCACCACACCGTAATCTTCCTCGCTGCGGATCAAGCGACCTACGCCCTGCTTGAGGGCGAGAGCGGCTTCCGGCAGCTGATAGTCGCGAAAAGGATTTCCACCCGTCGCGTTCAGGTGCTCAATGCGCGCCTTGACGAGCGGGTCATCAGGCGAAGCAAACGGCAACTTCTCAATGATCACGAGACGCAAGGCATCGCCCTTGACGTCCACGCCCTCCCAGAAGCTCGTCGTACCTAACAGCACGCCATTGCCGTCTTCGCGGAACTCTTTTAGTAAGCGCTCGCGTGGCGCTTCGCCCTGGACAAACAGCTTGTAGGGGGCCTGCTGCTCCCACTGCTGGCGCAGCCATGCCGCACCGTGTTTCAGGGCACGGTGGCTGGTGAAAAGAATGAACGCCCCGCCACCCGCTGCATCGAGCAGGGGTAATGCCGTTTGCATGACCCGCGTCACGTAAGATGGAGAGGACGGCTCGGGCATTCCAACAGGCAGGTACAGCAGGCATTGCTGCTCGTAGTTGAACGGACTGTCGATTTGCAATGTGGGGGTGTCGGTCAGTCCGAGCCGGCTGGTGAAGTGACCGAAATCCTCGCCCAGCGACAAGGTCGCTGACGTGAAGATCCACGCACAACGCCGCGACTGCAACATCGCCTGAAACCTTGTTGATATATCAAACGGCATGAGGCTCAAGGTGAAGCCTCGTGGCGTAACCTCTACCGAGCGCGCGCCCTCCAGCTCGTCTATCGCACAGATTCGCTCGAGGCTGGCCACCACGTCGCCAATGCGCTCGCCTATCTGCGCGAGAGGATTGTCTTCCTCCAGGACTGACAAGCGCGAGTGCAGCGTCTGCATCGCGTGATACAACTCCTCCACCGCCTGGTTGAGCTGTTGCGTCCACTGGGGCGACAGTCGGCTCTTTACACCGTGCAACGCTTCCTGAACGTTGCTGATAGCCGTCGCAGTATCGAACGGCTCCGGCGCATGGCCCATCGCAGACTGCACGTCCATCAACACGCCCTCCACGCGACGGCTGCTCACGCTCGCTCCGAAGAACTGGGTCGCGAGATCGGGGATCTGGTGTGCCTCATCGAGGATGACAGCATCGGAGGAGCCGAGGATGTCTCCGAATCCATCCTCCTTGAGTGCCAGGTCTGCCAACAGGAGGTGGTGGTTGACGATGACAATGTCCGAGTCGAGCGCCTGACGCCGCGCAATAGCAACATGACAGCGCGCCAGCTCCGCACAGTTTTTGCCGAGGCAGTTCTCACGCGTCGAGGTCACTCGCGGCCAGATTGGATGTGAGTCTGACAACCCGGGGACCTCGGACAGATCGCCGAGCCGCGTGGTGCGAGCCCAACTCTGGATGCGCGCCAGCATGTTGTCTTTACCGGGCTCTTTGTCGGTGTCGTCGAACCCGAATTGCCGCACCTCCGCGTCCGCGGTAGCAAGTCGATAACGGCACAGATAGTTCGACCGCCCCTTTAGCAACGCCACCTTCGCCGGACGGCCGATGGCGGCCGCCAGCAGCGGCAGGTCCTTCGAGAAGAGTTGGTCCTGTAGCGTCCGCGTTCCCGTTGAAATCAGAACACGTGCCCCCGAAAGGAGCGCGGGTACGAGATATGCGAATGTTTTCCCGGTTCCGGTACCGGCTTCCACGGCAAGGGTCTCCCGACCCTCGATGGCCGAGGCCACCCGCTCCGCCATGCGCAATTGCTGGCGACGGACCGTGAAGGCCGGCAGAGCGCGCTCCAAAGGGCCGCCAGGGCCAAATATGTCAGCAAGATCAAGCATTCGCGCCGCACGCTACCTGGGGTTTCCAGGCCTGTCGAGGCGTCATTTCAGGCCTCGATGGGCCAAAATGGTGCGGTTTGTTCGATAAGTGTACAAAACGGGGCGTATTGTCCTATTTATGAAGGTCAGATGAAGGGGCCTCGCTATACTTTGACCCTTGGATCGATCTAAATAAAACGAGGAATCTTGGATGGCCACAGCTGCACATCTGGTTAATTCCCTGCCCCAACTGAGCCCTGATGTGGCGAAGTGGGTGGATTCGGTCCGGGAGCTGACGCAACCACGCTCCGTTCACTGGTGCGACGGCTCCGATGAAGAGATCCGGGATCTGACCGCCATGCTGGTTCGCGACGGCGAGCTGCAGACTTTGAATCCGGACAAGTTTCCCGGATGCCACCTGTCCCGCTCGAATCCCAGCGACGTCGCGCGCGTCGAGCACCTGACTTACATCTGCACGCCCAATAAGGAAGACGCGGGCCCGAACAACAACTGGATGGACCCCACGCAGGCACATGCCAAGATGCGTGAGCTGTTCCGGGGTTGCATGAAGAACCGGACGCTGTACGTAGTGCCGTACTGCATGGGTCCGATCAACTCGCCGCTGTCCCGGTGCGGTGTTGAGATTACTGATAGCCCGTATGTCGTGATCAACATGTCGATCATGACGCGCATGGGACGCCCTGCTTTGGAGCGTATCGCCCGCGAGGGCAAGTTTGTTCGCGGCTTGCACTCTATTGGGGAGCTCGACCCCGAGCGCCGCTTCATCATGCACTTCCCGCAGGAGCTGAGCATCGAGAGCTTCGGATCCGGCTACGGCGGCAATGCGCTGCTGGGCAAGAAGTGCCATGCGCTGCGCATTGCGAGCTGGCAGGCCCGTGACGAAGGTTGGCTGGCGGAGCACATGCTGATTGTTGGTTTGCAGAATCCCCAGGGCGAGACGCACTACATTGCCTGTGCGTTCCCCTCGGCCTGCGGCAAGACCAACCTCGCGATGCTCATTCCCCCGGACTCGCTGCCGGGCTGGAAGGTATTCACGGTCGGCGATGACATCGCCTGGCTGCACCCGGGTGCGGATGGGCGGCTGTGGGCGATCAACCCGGAGTCCGGTTATTTCGGCGTGGTGCCCGGCACCAACCCGGAAACCAACCGCAATGCGTACGAGATGATCCGGCGCGACACGTTGTTCACCAACGTTGCGATGACCGCTGATAACGAGCCCTGGTGGGAAGGACTGACCACCGGCAAGCCGGCAGTGGATTGGCAGGGTCGGCCCTTCGATGCCTCTCGCGGGCCGGCGGCGCATCCAAACTCGCGGTTTACCGTCTCGGCGAAGCGCAATCCGAGCTATTCACACCGTTCGGAAGATCCGCAGGGTGTGCCGATCTCGGCGTTGGTGTTTGGCGGCCGGCGGCGTGAAGTTGCGCCGCTGGTTTACGAAGCTCGCAATTGGAAGCATGGCGTGCTGGTGGCCGCATCGGTTGCGTCCGAAACGACTGCGGCCATGGTGGGCCAGACGGGTGTTGTCCGTCGCGATCCGATGGCGATGCAGCCGTTCTGCGGCTACAACTTCGGCGACTACTGGCAGCACTGGCTGGATGTGGGCGCCAAGTTGACCAAGGCGCCGCGCATTTTCCACGTGAACTGGTTCAGGCGGAATGCGGAGGGCAAGTTCCTGTGGCCGGGGTTCGGCGAGAACCTGCGGGTGCTGGATTGGGTGCTGCGCCGGTGCACCGGACATGCGGGTGCTATCGATACCCCGATCGGAAACTTGCCGCACACGAGCGATTTGAACTTGCAGGGGCTCGACATCAGCGCGGAGGCGCTGAAGCAGTTGCTGGCGGTTGAGCGGGGGCTGTGGAAGAAGGAAGTGGCCGAGGTGGGTAAGTACCTCGAGCAGTACGGCTCGCGGCTGCCGGCCGAGATGTTGGCCCAGTTGAAAGAGACAGAGAAGCGGCTGGGTTAGCCTGGTTGGTGGTCAGCGCTCGGCGGCCGACTGCTGAGCGCGCGTCGACATCGGTGTCCGGCTGTTCGGTCGTCGGCGTTGGCCGGACGCTGAGGGCGCGTCCACATCGGTGGCGGGCCGGTTGGTCGTCGACTGCGGGCGGCCCCGAGCAGGCTGGGGCGGTCAGCTGTCGTCGCACTCAAACCGAATGGTCTGGGGCGAATCCGGCTCCGGCAACCGCCCCAGACCAATCATCCCCTCACCCTTGATCTGCAGGCTGTCCCGGCGCACGAACGATTCCTCGCCGTCGTCGGTCTGCACGAACGTACCGTTGGTGCTCTGGTCAATGAGCACAAACTTGCTGCGGTTGATCTCGATCCGCGCGTGAATGCGCGAGATCAGGTTGCCCTTGATGACAATGTCATTGTCCTCGGCGCGCCCGATCGTGATGCTCGAATGGGTCTCATCGAGCATCAGCTCCTTGTCCTGGCACCGCAGCTTCAAACGCATCAGCCGTACGGGGCGAGCGTTCATCGCGATGGCCGGCACCATGCTCGTCACATCGTCGGACTGCCAGAGCACCTCGTAGAGGGTGACCTCACTGCCCTGGCCTTTCAACGTTGCAACATCGATCTGGCGGCAGGATGCCCGCCACTCGGGCGACAGCCGTTCAACGGTTGCCGCAGTGGTGATGATCTGCCCGGCCTTCGCCTGGCTGGTCATCCGGTTGGCCGTGTGCACGGTTGCACCGAACACATCGCGTGCCTCGAGCATGACCGGGCCGAAGTGACATCCGATCCGGATGGCCACGGCCTGGTTATCCACCTTGAGCTGTGCGTGGGTGGAGATCTGCTGCTGCATCTGCGCCGCCGCGTTCAGGGCTTCGTCAGCGCTGGGGAAGGTTGACATCACCTCATCACCCATCGTCTTGATGACGGTCCCCTGGCGCTGTTCCGTAGCGCTGCGCATCACGTCAATGCAGATGGCGACCATGTCGCGCGCTCGCAGGTCCCCCATCTGCTCATAGAGCCTCGTAGAGCCCACGACATCAGCAAACAAAATGGCTAGTTCAATATCCTTGCCCATGCAATGCAGGCAGACCGCGGGTGGGTCGGGTGCAAACTCCTCGACAGTTCAAGCAATTAAATCATTATACGCGACCGCATTCGAGCCGCTAGCAACCTGACTGGCTCGCAGTCCTCCCCGTCGCTTCGATGAGACAACCCTTGTTTAGTCGGCGTTCAGCCAGCCTCCGCTGCTTGCGCGGGCCCCGGAGTCGTCCAGACCCGCTGTTCGCGCCGCCTCGAGTCAGCCTGACTGCCGCTGTGCCGATACCTGATTCGCGCCGAGGCGCCCCGCGCTCCTGAGCAACTCAGGACCCGCTCCCGGCACACGGGAGCCTTCACTCAGGTACCGCCGGTACTCCTTCGCTCCGGGTTGACCGCCATAGAGCCCCAGCATGTGCCGCGTGATGGCCGAGAGCCTGCCGCCGTTCGCCAGATCTTTCTGCGCGTATCGCGCCATCCGCTCCAGCATCTCCTCACGCGATGTCAACAGGTCAGCTTCCTTTGGATACAGCGAATGTTGCAGCTCCCTCAGGACGAAGGGCCGATGATAAGCCTCACGGCCCAACATCACTCCGTCACACCAGGTCAGTGCCTCGAGCGCCCCATCGCGGTCGCGGATGCCGCCATTGACGATGACCGGGAGCTGCGGAAACGCCTGTTTTACCCGCTTTACTACATCGAACCGCAGCGGGGGTACCTCGCGGTTGTCCTTGGGGGAGAGCCCACCCAGCACCGCCTTGCGCGCATGGACGATTGCAACCTGGCAGCCGGCGGCGTACACCTTGGCGATGAAGTTGTGTAAGGCTTCGTAATCGGCTTCATCAAACTTCGCGACGATGTCGCGCACGGAGTGGCGGCGCTCGGCGTCACCGTTGGCGGCCTTTGAGGGCGGCTGGCGGCGGTTGCCGGAAATGACGCCAATGCGCATCTTCACCGTCACGGGTACTTTGACCGCGTTCCGCATGGCCGCCACACACTCGGCCACGAGATCGGGCTCGAGCATGAGGCACGCCCCGAACGACCCGCTGGCCACCCGGTCGCTCGGGCAGCCGCAGTTGAGGTTGATCTCGTCATACCCGGACTCCTCGCCCGCCCTGGCCGCCACGGCCAGTTCCTTGGGTTCGCTGCCGCCTAGTTGCAGTGCAACAGGATGTTCCTCGGCATCGAAGGCCAACAACCGGGCGCGGTCGCCGCGGTTGATGGCGGCGGCGGTGATCATTTCGGTGTACAGGAGGGCGTGGGGGGCGAAGCCGCGCAAGAAGTAGCGGCAGTGCCGGTCGGTCCAGTCCATCATCGGTGCAACTGACACGCGCCGATCGATCAAATCCCTTGGGTTCTCGACGTTTTTGCCTATTTTTACAGCGTTTTCCATGCTCGGCGTTTCTGCGCTATTTCTGCGGGTTT
>Ga0068862_100003813_pt1 | contig 12838 bp, 10 predicted proteins | sample KBSSwiS52_FD_66598 | JGI IMG/M metagenome (GOLD analysis project Ga0068862, IMG submission 66598) | Switchgrass rhizosphere microbial communities from Kellogg Biological Station, Michigan, USA - KBS Switchgrass S5-2 | ecosystem: Host-associated > Plants > Roots > Rhizosphere > Soil ... | reverse complement strand
GGGGTCATACACGACAAGTGCCAGTTGGGTCGCGTCGCCCGGACTAGTTTGGCGGCCCGCGCCTTAATTCGCGGTGACTGTTGTCCCACAGCTTCTGCAAGGCCTGGCAACGCACAACTGAATAACTAAGCGCTGCCTGCTCAGAACTCTTTCAGGGTTCCCGTCCCCGACCTCACCACGTCCGGCGATGCCCGCCGAAACGAGGGACTCACTCGCTAGCCATACATCCCGTGATGTCTGGTCAGCGATTGAACTCCGCGATGTAGACGGCTCCCCTGCTCTTGGCGGGTCCGTAAACGGGCTGCCCTGTAAGAGTTCTGAGTTTCCAGCTCTAAGTGTTTCAGTTGTGAGTTGCGCTCACGTCCGCGCACACCAATTCCTCCAACCACCTCCATGACCGCGACCACCGACACTCACACCGGTACCCACGAGCTCAAGCGGGTTCTGCGACTCGGAGATCTCGTGCTGTTCAACGTGGTTGCGGTGCTCGGGCTGCGGTGGGTCGCAACGTCGGCGAAGGCGGGACCAAGCTCGCTCGTGTTGTGGCTGTTGGCGGCGTTGCTCTTTTTCGTCCCGCAGGGCATGGCGGTCATCACGCTTGCGTCGCGGTTTCCGGAGGAAGGCGGCGTGTACGCGTGGACGCGCCGTACCTATGGCGAGTGGAACGGGTTCCTCTGCGGCTGGTGCTACTGGGTCAACAACGTGTTGTACTACCCCAACCTTCTGATCTCGACCGCGGTCATCGCGACGTACGCGATCGGGAAGGGTGGTACCACGTTAGGCGACAGCTGGGCGTACGTGCTGTCGGTCTCGCTGGTGGCGCTGTGGATCGCGGCCGGGCTGAACATCGTGGGGCTGGGGACGGCAAAGTGGCTGCATAACGTCGGCGGCCTGGCCGCCTACGTGCCGGGTGTCATGCTGATCCTGCTCGGCATCGCGGCCATCGTCATGCATTCGAGCGCGAACGCGGTCACGCCCGCGACGGTCGTGCCGGACGTCACGGACCTGTCGACGCTCAATCTCTGGGCGTCGATCGCGTTCGCGTTTGCGGGGCTCGAGCTGTCGTCGACGATGGGCGAGGAGACGGCGAACCCGAAGCGAGATCTCCCCCGCGCGATCATGATCTCTGCCCCGCTCGTCGCCGTGGCCTACATCCTCGGCACCCTCTCCGTGCTGTGGCTCGTGCCTACGAAGGACATCAACATCGTGTCGGGATTTCTCCAGGCGATCAGCGTCGGCGCCGCGGCGTCGCCGGCGCTCGTGTGGATGGCTCCCGTGGCGGCTATGCTGTACACGGTGAGCAACGTTGCGGGTGTGGGCGCGTGGCTGTCCGGGCCGGCCCGTGTCGCGTTCGTCATTGGGCTTGACCGCTACTTCCCGCCGGCGTTCGGGAAGGTGCATCCGAGATGGCGCACGCCCTACGTCGCGATTCTGGTGCAGGCGGCGCTGGCGACGGTCTTCCTTGGAATCTCGCAGCTCGGCAAAGGCTCCACGGTGGAGCAGGCGTATCTCGTGCTGCTCGACACGCAGCTGCTCGTGTACTTCATCCCGTACGTCTACCTCTTTCTCTGTCTCTTGCGGCAGGCGCGGGGCGCGCGAGCGGAGGGGCAGTTGCCCGGCGGTCGGGCGGGGGCGACGATCGCGGGCGTGAGCGGGCTCGCGATCACGGTGTTCGCGATGGTGGTGGCGTCGATACCGCCGGCGGACGCGCCGAGCCGGTTGGCGTTCGGGGCGAAGGTGATCGGCGGGGCGGCGGCGTTCGTGGCGCTCGGGGGCGCCATCTACTGGCGGGCGCGCCGGCGCACCGCCTAACGACGCACGCGGGTACACCAGACCCGGCGCGCGCCTAACGAACCGGCACGCACGACAGACGGCACATGCGCCTGGAGCGTCAGGGCACGTGAACAGCCGCCGGCGCGGCAGCGTCGCCGGCAGGAATAGTCGGCCAGACGTTAGGGTCCTCCGGGAAGCGGCGAAAGAGCGAAATGCCGCCGCCGGACTGCGTGGTCTAACCGCGCGGTCAACCAGGCTCCGCGCTGCTGACGATGGTGAGTCGTTAGGCAGCACCTCCCGACTCGGCGGCCAGTTCGTGATGCGGGTCACTGCGGGGTCACCCTGACCTGCACACCTTCCGCGCTCCTCACGCGATCGTTCTGAGATCGCTCGCATCAGCGGCTCGCGCCCTGGAGTTCCCGCTCCGACGTCCGCCGCAACGGTGACGTGCGCGCCGATGCCACGCCGCCCAACAACGAGGAGGGGCTTATGCACCTGGCCACTCGCTCCACCGGTCTTCTGTGCGTCGCCGCGCTCGCCGCCTGCACCGATGACAGCGCGCTTCCCCCCACCGCGCCAACCATGGGACCGCCAACAGCCGTCTCCCTCGCCATGGCGCCAGACCCGACCGCCCACACGGACTCCTCGGGTGGTGCAACGACCGTCCGCGACGCGACGGACGCGGCATTCTCCTTCATGTCGCCGAACATCAAAGCGGGGTCCGCAGAGTTCAATCTCCACGAGGAAGGCGACGAGGAATTCGAAGACGCCTTCACCGTCAACGACCCCTTGTCGGAGCACAACGGCCTCGGCCCGGTGTTCGACAACGTGTCGTGCGAAGGATGCCACGCCGGCGACGGCCGGGGACGACCTCCCGGGCCTAACGAGGTCGCCGAGTCGTTCCTGGTCCGCATCAGCTATCCGGGTCGGGATGTGACGACCGGTGCGCCGAACCCGGTGCCGGGGTACGGCGGGCAGCTACAGTTACGAGCGATCCCTGGCCTTGCGCCCGAGGCGAGCGTGTCCATCACGTACTCGGAAGTCGCGGGCACCTTTGCCGACGGAACGCCGTACTCGCTTCGCGTGCCGAGCTACTCCTTCTACGGCAGCTATGAGTCGCTGTCGAAGAAGATGCTGTTCAGCCCGCGCGTGGCACCGTTCAACTTCGGGCTCGGTCTCCTCGAGGCCATTCCGGAGCGGACGATCCTGGCGAGAGAAGACCCGACGGACGCCAACGGCGATGGCATCTCCGGGGTGGCGAATCGGGTCTGGGACGCCGCGGCGAACCGGACGGCCATCGGTCGCTTCGGCTGGAAGGCCGGCGCGCCGAGTCTCGTCCAGCAGACGGCGGGCGCGTACAACGGCGACATGGGCGTGACCTCCCCAATGTTCCCGGCGGAGTCGTGCGAGGGCGATCGACCGGAATGCGCGCCACACGCGCCGGAGGTGAGCGATGACGCGGTGCTCGCGGTCGCCCGCTACATGCAAACGTTAGGCGTCCCGGCTCGCCGCAACCTCGATGACGCCCAGGCGACACAGGGCGAGGCGATCTTCTACCAGGTCGGATGCGCCGCCTGTCACGCCCCGACGGTCATCACGGGAACACTCGCCGGCGTACCGTCGGTGGCGAACCAGGTGATTCACCCGTACACGGATCTGTTACTGCACGACATGGGGCTGGACCTCGCCGACAATCGCCCGGACTTCCAGGCGACTGGCCGGGAGTGGCGCACGCCGCCTCTTTGGGGGATCGGCCTCGTGCAAATGGTAAACGGCCACTCGAACTTCCTGCACGACGGCCGTGCGCGCGGGCTCATGGAAGCGGTGCTCTGGCATGGAGGCGAAGCGAAGAAGGCGCGTGATACTGTGCTCAATCTCTCGGCGAGCGCTCGCGCGGCGCTTGTGAAGTTCCTCGAATCGCTGTAACGGGACGGGGGACGGGCGATGGCGGACCGACGACGGCGTTACTGCGCAGGTCGCAGTTCCCCGTCGCCCGTCCCCCGTCGTCGGCTGTCACGGCTCGTCCCGCTCAAGGACGGCCGAACAAGCCAATCTTGACCATCCATGGGCCCCAGGTCCATCCTTCCAGTCACATGGTTACTGGAAGCCCATGACGAAGCCACCGATCGACCTCCTGCAGGGCACCGTCGACGTCCTCATTCTCCGCACGCTCGCCTGGGAGCCAATGCACGGCTACGGCGTGTCGCGCTTCATCCGCCAACGCACCGAAGGCGTGCTGGCGATCGAGAGCGCGGCGCTCTATCAGGCGATGCACCGCCTCGAGCGAAAGAAGTGGATCCGGGCCGAGTGGGGGCTCTCGGAGAACAATCGCCGGGCGAAGTACTACTCGCTCACCGCGGAAGGCCGAAAGCAGCTGCGTCAGGAAGCCGCGACGTGGCGCACGTATGCGGAAGCGGTGTTCAAGGTGCTGGAGCCCGTGTAATGGCCGGGCTGCGCCCCTACCTGCGGCTCCCGTGGCGGTCGGCGTCGCGCCTTCGCGCCGATCTCGACGAGGAGCTGCGGTTCTACTTCGACATGCGCACGCGTGAGCTGGTGGAGCAGGGCATGACCGACGCCGACGCGCGACGCGAAGCGGTGCGCGAGTTCGGCGATGTGGAATACACGAAACGCTATTGCCTGGCGGAGGACGCCATGAGCCGTCGAGAGGACCGCCGGACCGATCTCGTCGCCGAGCTGCGGCAGGACTTGATGCACAGCTGGCGAACGTTCCGTCGATCGCCGGGGTTCGCCGTGATCGCGCTCCTCACTCTCGCGTTGGGCATCGGCGCCAACACGGCGATCTTCAGCGTCGTGAACGGCCTCCTGCTGCGCGACCTGCCATTCGGCGATCCGGACCGCGTCGTGCGGGTGTGGGGCGCCCACAAGGATTCCGGCGTCGATCGAAGTCAGATCTCGGCGGGCGATTTCGTCGATCTCCGCACCCGCCAGCGCTCGTTCACCACGTTAGGCGCCTTCTCCTGGGGTGGCGGGACCTACATCGGGACCGGCGACCCGGTGCCTCTCGCCGGCGCGCGCGTGGACGCCGGCGTCTTCGCGGCCCTCGGCGTGCGTCCGTACCTCGGTCGCACCTTCGTGGTCGGCGAGGACTCGTCAGGCGTCAACCCGACCATCGTGCTCGGGTTCAACGCCTGGCGGCGCGTGTTCGGAGGTGACAGCACCATCGTCGGGAAGGCCGTCAACATCAGTGGACGATCCAGGACGGTCATTGGCGTACTGCCGCCGACGTTCTTCTTTCCCACGATGGCCGAGGCCGAGATCTTCACGCCTCTCGACCTCACGCCGGTGCTGCGGGACGTCAATCGCATCCGGAAGTTCCACAACCTGGGCGTCATCGGGCGGCTTCGCCCCGGCACAACCGTCGCTCAGGCCGGCGCGGAATTGAAGAGCATCATGGCGGAGTTGGAGCGCGACTTCCCGGAGTCCAACTCCAACATGAGCGTGGCCACGGTGGGCATGCGCGATGCCGTGGTGGGTGATACCCGTCCCGCGCTGCTCGTGCTGCTGGGGGCCTCGCTGCTCGTGCTGCTCATCGCCTGCGCGAACGTCGCGGGCATGCTGCTGTCGCGGGCCGTGTCGCGCCGCCAGGAGCTCGCCGTCCGCGCCGCGTTAGGTGCCGGCCGCGCTCGGCTCGTGCGACAGATGATGACGGAAAGCGTCGTCCTCGCGCTGGGCGGTGGCGCGATTGGTCTCGCGGTCGCCGTGTGGGGAACGCGGGCGCTCGTGGCCTCGGCGGGCGACCGTCTGCCCGCCGCCAGCCAGGTGACCGTGGATGCGACGGTGTTGTTGACGGCGCTCGCCGTTTCGATCGCGAGCGGCGTGGTGTTCGGGCTCGTCCCCGCGCTTGCCGCCTCGCGCGGCATCCAGCTCGCGCTCAAGGAATCCGGCCGCGGTACGAGCAGCGGCGTCAGCCGCCATCGGATGCGAACGGTCCTCGTCACCGGACAGCTCGCCTTGGCCGTCATGCTGCTCGTCGGCGCAGGGCTCCTCGTGCGGAGTCTCGTCGGGCTGCAGAAGCGCGACCTCGGATACTCGATCGAGTCCACGTTGACGTTCGAGCTCATGCTCGCTGGCGACCGATACGACAGTGCCGCTGCCCAGGATCAATTCTTCGACGCGCTCTACACGCGGCTCGGGGCCTTGCCCGGTGTCGTTGCGGTTGGCGGGTCGGGAAACATCCCGATGCGCGGCGGGGCCATGGCGTCGCTCGCCATTGACGGGCGGCCGCAGCCGGAAGGCAGGCTGCCGGAGGTGGGCTATCAGCCTGTGTCCGACAATCTGTTCAAGGCCATGGGCGTTCCACTCAAGCGGGGTCGCACGTTTGGCCCGCAGGATCACGAAAAGGCGCCGCCCGTCGTCATCCTGAGCGAATCGCTGGCGCGCGCGTTCTGGCCTAACGGGGATCCGATCGGTTCACGCGTCCGGCTCGGGCCGAATCCTAACGATCCGTGGATGACGGTGGTCGGTATCGTCAGCGATGTCCGCATGGGTGTGGACGGTGAGTCCCGACCGACCGCATATGTGTCGGCCCGTCAGGACCACTGGGGTGGTATGGCCATCGTGATGCGGACGACCACGGACCCGATGTCGATGCTGCCCGCCGTACGCCGTGAAGTGCGCGCGATCGACGCGACCATCCCGGTGGCCGACGCTAACTCGATGAAAGCGGTGCGCACCCAGGGCCTCACCGATCGCCGTTTGCCGATGCAGCTCATGGCGGCGTTCGCCGTGCTCGCGCTCGTGCTGGCGGCTGTCGGGGTGTACGGCGTGATGGCGTACTCGGTCGCGGCGCGCACCCGTGAGATCGGTGTGCGCGTCGCACTTGGCGCCCAACCGCGGAACGTATTCGGGATGGTCCTGCGTCAGGGCATGGGTGCCGCCGCGGCCGGACTCACGCTTGGGCTGCTCGGTGCTGCGGCGTTAGGCAGGGTGCTGACCAGTCTGCTCTATGGCGTGAAGCCGACCGATGTGTTGACGTTCGTGGGCGTGGCTGGCGTGCTGCTCACCGTCGTTCTCGCGGCGTGTCTGGTGCCGGCTCGCCGTGCCGTGCGTGTGGATCCGTTGGAGGCGTTGAGGAGTGAGTGACGGGGACTGGGGACATCGGGACATCGGGACTCGGCCGGGAGCCTTCTACCGCCTAGCACGCCTCCTCGGCGCTAATGGCATCCCGGCCGAGTCCCGATGTCCCTAGTCCCGATGTCCCTAGTCCCGATGTCCCTACCGGAAGCCCCACACTGGCCAGCGGTCCACAAACGGAGCGCCGAACGTCAATCCGTTGTAGCCACCGGTGCCGTCTACGTTCGCGGTCATGACCATGATCCCGCCACCAGAGACGAGCTCCTCCCACGCGAGCTTCTTGCCGTCCGGCGACCAATTCGGCGTGATGCACGGAGTACCATACCCGGGGCCTGTGAAGTCGAAGACGTTCCCACTACCGCCCACGTCGGCGATGTGAATCCCGCACGACGTTGGGGTCGGATCGGTCTGGAACGCGATCCGCTTGCCGTCAGGCGACCACGCCGGCGCGGACGTCTTCGTGAAGGTCCCCGTGTACAGCGGCGTCGTCACCTTGGTGGTCACGTCGGTGATGAGAACGCGCGACGCACCGTTGGCCGCGCTCACGTAGGCGATGCGCGTGCCATCCGGGGACCACGCCGGGGCCGTCTCCTGGGCAAGGTCGTTGGTCGTCAGGCGGAACGGCATCGCGCCATTCGCCAGCATGACCCAGATGTCATACGAGCCGTTCTTGGTGCTCGCGTACGCGATCTTCGTGCGATCCGGCGACCACGACGGGTCGATCTCCTGCGACGGCGAGAACGTGAGCTGCGTGACGCCGCTGCCGTCGGCATTCATCGAGAAGATCTCGTAGTTGTTATTCGCGGTGCTCTTCGTGAACGCGATCTTCACGTGATCGGCCGACCACGTGGGACGATCGCCATCGGCGAGCTTCTTCTTGTTGGAGCCGTCGCCGCCCATGACATAGATCTCGGGCGTCACGTCGGCGGCTGACGTGCGGTGACTGTATACGATCCTCGTACAGGCATCGGGGCACCTGAAGGGGATGACCATTGCCGACGCCGAATCGGGGGCGATCATGTTCGGCCGCACGGCGGTCGGCGTGGTATCGGAGCACGCGGCCGTGGCGACGACCGCGGTTGCGAGGGCTGTGGGGACGAGACGGGAAGCCGCGGAGCGCGTGCCGCGGGCGGCGCTGGTGATGGAACGCATGATCTTCTCCAGAGCGCAGAATGCGCTCGACGTGTTGTCGGTGACTGAGATGGGGCGAACCCCGCGAGGTCGTCCGCTCGCACTCGGCGCGCGGATCGACGCGCTGCAGGATGCGCGGCCGAGTCACGTCGAAGTCACACGAGAATCACCCATGCGCATGTGTAACGCGACGAAGGTGTTAGGGGGCGTCCTGAGCCGCTGTGCGCAGCGCTCGCGCTACCTCGACTGGCCCGCGTTCACCCCGTCAGTCGCCCCAGCAGCCGCACGACCCAGACACCCGCCGCGATGACGCCGACGACGAGCAGAATCGCGGCGAGAATCACGAGGGCGACCACGCCCCGACTTGCGGCCTTCGTCCTGGACGGCGACGCGAGGTAGCGCTCGAGCAGATCGATGTTGCGGCGATTCGACTTCATGCCGACGTCGAACAGGTCACCAAGAACGGGAACGACACCAACCAGGCTGTCGAGCGCAATGTTTCCGAGCATCCGGGTCAGGACGGACGCGGGCACGCCTTCCTGCGCCGCGACCATCAGGATGTAGCTGGACATGAGCCCGCCGATCATGTCGCCGACGCCGGGGATGAGGCCGATGATAGGGTCGAGCCCGATGCCGATGTTCGTGCCCGGGATGCGAATGAGGTCGTCGAGCAGACGCGCGAGGCCCCGAGCCCGGGTGACCCCGCCGGTCTTGCCGAGCGCAGTGCCGGGAGGAGTGGAAACGCGCGCGGGACGTGAGCGGATATCCATTGTCGCTCTTCTATTCAACTCTCAGGCCGTTTGTCCGCGGTCACCCCGACCGTGGCGAGGGATCGCCGCCGTCCCGACCGAGGTGCCGGGCTCCTCCTGCCGCCTGCCGCCTGCCGCCTGTCGCCTGCCGCCCGTTGCCCGTCAGCCGCTCTTCAGCCGCCTAACGACCGCGTCGTAGCGCGGATCCGACCGCAGCGGTGCCAGCAGCGAGTCGGCTTCGATTGCCTCCGCGCTCACCTGGTGGCTTGCCCCGGCGCACTCGAGCGCCGCGAGAGCGTTCGCCTTGTCTCCCAACTGGGCGAGCGCACGCGCTTGCCCGAAGCATACCCCGCCATCGTCCGGCTTGATGATTCGGGCGATCTGGAGCGCATAGGCTGCGTGTGTATAACGCTTGGCGTCGAAGAAGTCTCGCGGGACGTAGAACGACATGTGCATGACGATGCGTTCCAGCGCGCGGCGTGCGGCGATGGCCGCGGTCGAGTCGTCCGCGCGGGCCGCGTCCCGGCGTAATGCGTCGAGCTCGAGTCGCTTGCGCGCCTGATCGATCGATGGTGGTGATGGGGCCGCCTTCAGTTCCCCGATGAACGCGACCAACGCCGAGCCGAGCTTCATGTCTCGCTCGCCCAGGGCCGCTTCGACAGTTGCTGCGCGACGCACGCGTTGGTCCCGCTCGAGTGCCGCCAACCTAACGGCGGCCGCGCCCACGTCCGTGAGTCCGTCGAAGTCGGCGCGGACGAGGCGATACTGTCGGGCGGCCACCGGTGCGTCACCGGCCGAGTCGATTCGGGCGGCCCGCGCGAGCCACGCTCCGTACAGGGAATCGATCCACGGCTGTTGTCGTGGCTTCAGGCCACGGCGCATTGCCTGGAGCTCCAGCCATTCGACGGCGTGCGTCGAGAGCTCGGTCGGCGGCCATTGGTGCCCGCCATCGAACCGCTCGATGTGGTGGATCGCACCAGTGGCGTCCAACTCGGCGTCGAACGATCGGAGCTCCTCGTAATTCGGGTCGAGGATCCCGATCGTCCCGAACAACACGGGTGATGACTTACCGATGTTCGACTGTATCCACGCGCGTCCGCCCGGAACCGCAGCTCCCGCCCCGATGATTCCGGTGATGGTACCGGGAAGCTGCGTCGTCATCTCCCACGCAAACCGTGCCGTGCCGGAGAAGCCGACGAGATAGAAGCGTCGCGAGTCGATCGGCAACGATCGCTGCACGTCCTCCAGCATCGCGTTCATCGCCTTGTAGTTAGGCTCTGCTGGACCGTCGCTGAGTGTGTTGTACGAGCTGATCGCGATATAGCCGAGGCGTTCCGCGACCGGCTGGAACCGCTGGAGTGGGATGAGGGCGCGCCCGCGCGGATCCAGCAGGAAGAGGATCGGCCATTGCCGGTCGCGCGTGAAGGACGAGGGCAGATACAATGCATAACGCTGGGTCGTGTCCGCGCGCGACGTGATCCGCTGGACCACCCGGCCGGCGGGGAGCGTCGCGTCGATGCGATGCGTTGCCGTGTCCATGCGCGCGAGTGCCGAGTCTGGCGGCGTCGCTTGCGCGGCGAGCCACATTGGCGCCGCGAAAACCATCGCCGCGAGAGACAACGCTCGCTGCGCGACCGCCCGAAAGCGACGCCCCCGCATTCGCATCGATTCCGCCTTACGCGACGCCAAAGCGGATGGCGTTCACGGCATCCTCGAGCGCGTCCGCGTTAGGAACGGTGCCCTGCGCCAGGCGCGGCGACCCGCCGCCTCTACCTCCCGCGGCCGCGAGCGCCGGCTTGAGGAGCTTGCCGGCATCGACGCCGGAGTCATCAGCCGCCGCGACGAGCACCGTCGGCGGGGACAGAACCGCCGCGACGAACACCGTCTTCGGCAAGGCCGCGAAAGCCTGCGCAAACGGCCGGATCTCTTCCAGGGACCCGCCATCCCGACGGAGGACCGCGACACGAACGCCGCCGGACGTGGCCGCGGTCATGTCGTAGAGCGCACGGGCCTGGTGCACGGCGAGCTCGCCTTCGAGTCGTTTGCGCGCGGCCGCGGTATCGCGAAGCTCGGCACTCTGTGCGGCGACGAGCGCGGGTGCTTCGGTGAGGGACGCCTTGACCGACAGTGCGATCGCGGAGAGCGCCTCGAAATCGGCGCGTGCCTGACGAACCACGCGTACGCCACAAAGGAACTCGACGCGCGTTTGTTTTCGAATACGTTCCATACCGCGGAGGGTGATCGCGCCAATCTCACCCGTGGCGCGCACATGGGTGCCCCCACAGGCGCTGCGATCGAGCTCGGCGATGGTTACAATCCGCAACGTGCCCGCTCGCGGCGGTAGTTTGCGCAGGCCGGCCGCGGTGGACGCGTCCTCGAAGCCCACGCTCACCGGCCGATTCTGCCATACGATCTCGTTCGCGCGCCGTTCGGCGTCGCCTAACTGGGCGGCGTCGATCGCGCCGACGTCGAGGTCGAGTGATGACCGTTCGGCGCCGAAGTGAACGCTGACCGTCTCGTAGCCGAACAGGTCGGCGAACACCGCGGACAGGAGGTGCTGCCCGGTATGCTGCTGCATGTGATCGAAGCGTCGCGCCCAGTCGATGGTGCCGCGCACGGTGTCGCCGATCGCGTGGCCGGAGAGTGGGGCGGTGAGCACGTGCGCGACGCGCTCATCCTCGTCGACGACGTCGGCAACCTGCGAGTCGCCGAGCGAGCCCACGTCGTACGGCTGGCCGCCTGACGTGGGGTAGAAGGCGGTTTGGTCGAGATACACCCGCTGCCCGTCGGCGGAGACATCGGTAATGCGTCCGTCGAAGGCGGTGGCGTAGGCGTCAGTATAGTAGAGTCGGGAGGTCATCTGGCTCGCTGTATGCTCGCGCCGAGTCGCAGTGGGTCGTGAATTACCAGCACCCGAGGAATTCCCATGCCGTATTCGGTGAATGTTCGAGCACTCGGCTTCCTCGCCATGACGTCCGCTGTGGTGGCGTGCGGCGGTGACCGCCGCACGCCCAAGGTCGACACGTCGGCCGGCTCGGTGGGCGTCATCGACTCGGCGCCCGGTGCGGTGGCGCCGACGGTGTCGGCGGTGCTCACCGACGAGAACGTCTTTGCCCTGCTCGACACCGCGTTCTCGGCAATGATCGCCACCGACCGACTCGCGCAGCGAAAGACGACCGGTGCGGTGAACGACTTCGCGTCCAAGGCGGTGAGCGAGAACGCGGTGACGAAAAGCGGAATCAAGGCGACGGCCGACCGTTTGAATATCGCGCCGGTGCTACCGGACCGCGATGTCATCCGTGATCAGCCGGAGACGATGCGGGACCTGGAGTCGAGGAGCGGGGCCGATTTCAACCGTGCGTATCTGGACCGTGTAATCCAGGTACGAAAGGACTTGATGGACGAGATCGACGATGCGCTCGAGGATGGCGGCGTACGTCAGGAGTCCGTAAGGAAGTTCCTGAGCGACGTGCGCGTGAATCTCGACAACGGGCGGAAGGCGGCGGAGGATCTGCGGTCGAAGCAGGGATGAGCGTGTCGCCGACGCTGAACGACGACGGCCTCGGACGCTGACGCGTTCCGAGGCCGTTCGCGCTGGTGGATCCTGCGAACTCGGAGGGGGCACTCAGTCCCCCGCGCCACCGGTGTGTGTCAGTAGCGCGGGATCGTCGACTCGAAGAACGTCGCTACTTCTTCTTCGCGGCTTTCTTCGCGCCGCCGCTACTGCCGCGCTTCTCGGCCCGCTCGATCTTCCCGAGCCAGGCTTCGGCAGCAGCGAGGGCTTTCTTCTTACTGCCGTGACTCGCGTCGCCGAAGAACGCGCGGTGCTTCGGGCGCCACGTCCCGTTCTTGTCACGCGCATAGCCGAAGCGCGCGAAGAACCCGTGGGTGCGAGTGGACTCCTGGTCGATCCGGCTGATGCCGGGGCGCTTGGCGCCTGACGCGGCGCGCTTGCGAGTAGTGGTAGCCATACGACTAAGATAGTGTCAACTGGCGTCGAATCAATAGCGATGCCTAACAGCCTAACGGCCTAACGGGGAAACGCCGTGGCCGGCCCGCTCGTCGTTAACCTGCCGTTAAGCTGCGCCCCC
>Ga0068862_100003811_pt1 | contig 12849 bp, 9 predicted proteins | sample KBSSwiS52_FD_66598 | JGI IMG/M metagenome (GOLD analysis project Ga0068862, IMG submission 66598) | Switchgrass rhizosphere microbial communities from Kellogg Biological Station, Michigan, USA - KBS Switchgrass S5-2 | ecosystem: Host-associated > Plants > Roots > Rhizosphere > Soil ... | reverse complement strand
CATGGGGTTGTAGCGAGGCTCGCCGGCCGCCACGGTGCGCACCCCCCAGCCCGAATGGTAGGGCGGCCTGAGCAGAGCCTCCGCAACCCGCTGTGCCCGGTCGCGGCGGGCGATGCCGGCGTAGAGAGCGTGGCCGGCGTTGCTGGTGCGGACCCGGCAGGGCGTCTTGGTGCCGTCGAGCGCCAGGGCGTAGGTGCCGATCTCCTCGCACCAGAACGCCTCATCGAAGCGCCGACGCAGCGTCCGCGCTTCACGCTCCAGGGCCTCAGCCCGGGCCTCCTGCCCCAGCGCGCGGGCGGATTCGGCCGCCAGGCGCTTGGCGAGGTAGACGTAGCCCTGCACCTCGACGAGCGCGATCGGCCCATCGGCGAGCCGACCGCCGGCGTCGAAGACGGAATCGAAGGAGTCCTTCCACCCCTGGTTCGACAGGCCGGTCTCGGCCCCGCGCGCGTATTCCACGAGCCCGTCGCGATCTGGGTCGCCGGGGCCGTCAATCCAGGCCAGCGCCGCCTCGATGGCGGGCCATAGCTCGCGGACCAGGTCCCAGTCGCCGGTGCGCCTCGCATAGAGGCCGGCGAGCACCACGAACAGCGGCGTGGCGTCGACGCTGCCGTAGTAGAGTTTGAACGGCACCTCGCCCAGCGCGGCCATCTCGCCGCCCCGCATCTCGTGCAGGATCTTGCCGGGGTCGGCATCGGCATGGGGATCGTGCGTGTCCGCCTGGTAGTGCGCGAGCCGCCTGAGCACGCCCGCGGCGATGCGAGGGTCGATCCAGAGCGTCTCCAGGGCGGTGATGATGCCGTCGCGCCCGAACGTCGTGGAATACCAGGGGATGCCCGCGTAGGGGTAGGGCCCCTCGGGCGTCGCCGTGGTGAGCATCTTGAGGTCGCCCAGCGACCGGCCCAGGATCTCGTTCACCAGCGGGTTCGACGTTTCCACCATGGCCGTCCCCGCGGCCTCGGCCTTGTGCTGGCGGTTGCGCCTGATGAGACCCTCGAAGAACGAGCGCGTGGACTGCTTGAGGCCGCGGCCCGACACGGTGGTGAAGATGTTGCGCTTGTCCCCGGGCTCCAGCCGCAGGGCATAGCCCGCCACGCTGTCTTGCAGCATCGTGGGCGCCGGCTCGAAGCTCAGAGCCGTCTGCCGCACGGTGTCGTCGAGCCCCATGTAGGAGAGGGTAACGCTGCCGTTGTTCACGATGCCGGTCAGCGCGCGCCCGCGCCGCTCGCGGCGCACGCCGCGCACCTCGAAGATGTCGGCGAAGTCGCTGGCGAAGGCGAGCGACAGCGTCAGCTCCACCGGCTCCGGCCCGTAATTGGCCAGCGCGATCCGCTGCCGCAGCGCGCCGCCGAACAGATAGAGAGCGCGGGCGATATGCACGGTGTCCTTCAGCAGCACGATCCGGCCGTCGATGTAGATGTCGGGGTTGGTGAGATCCACCTGGTAGTGCAGGCTGTCATCCTTGACGGCGGAGCCCAGCAGCAGCGGCTGGGCGCCGTCGATGAGCAGCTCGAAATGCGACAGGATGCGGGTGTCGCGGTCGAACAGGCCGTCCGGGTTGCCGGCGCTGACGCCGATGTCGCCGTGGCTGTCGAGCACCGCGAAGGTATCGTCGTGCTTCAGCGTCCGCCGCGGCCGGGAAGGCGAGCCGGTCGCCGGGATGTAAAAAGGCGCCTCCCCCACACCCGGGTCGTATCCCGGACAAAGCCCCTTGCTATCCAAGACTGCTCCCTCTCCCTTGTGGGTGGCCGAGTGTTCCTCCGAAGGACGGATTCCCGGCTGCCCCGTCAAGAGCCCGTTCGCGGATGTCCCGCAGCGGCCATCGCCACGCCCTCGCCCAGCCCGGCCCCGGCCGGACGCTCGGTCGCGTGGTCGGCCCCGTTGGTGGTCATGCTCCGCGCGCCGGGGCGCACCCTGGCCGCACCCGCGCGCCTCTCGATGAGCGACGCGTAGATGCCGAGATAGTCGCGCGTCATGCGGGAGGCCGTGAACCGCTCCTCGAAGCGGCGCCGCACCTGGCCGCGGTCGAGCGCCAGCACGCTGCCGATCCGGCAGATCGCCTCGCCTACGCTGTCCACCACATAACCGGTGACGCCGGGGTCGACCACCTCGGCCACTGCGCCGCGATTGAACGCAAGCACCGGCGTGCCGCAGGCCATGGCCTCGATCATCACCAGGCCGAAGGGCTCCGGCCACTCGATAGGGAAGAGCAGCGCGCGGGCATCGCCCAGGAACCTGCTCTTGGCGCGGTCGTCGATCTCGCCCACGTAGTCGATGCCGGGCTGGCTGAGCAGCGGCTCGATCTCCGCGTGGAAATATTCCGTGTCCACCCGGTCCACCTTGGCCGCGATCTTGAGCGGTAAGCCGACGGCACGCGCGATCTCGATGGCCCGGTCCACGCGCTTCTCCGGCGCGATGCGGCCCAGGAACGCCAGATATCCGCCGCGGGCGTTGAAGCTCGACGTGAGGAGGTCGCGCGGCAGGCCGTGGGGAACGTTGCCGACGAAGGACACGTCGGGGACGGGTGCGCGCTGGGCGAGCGAGATGGAGACGAGGGGCATCTCCGGAAAGCCGGCGTAAAGCTTCTTGAGGTCCGGCAGGTCCTGGCGGCCGTGCAGCGTCGTTACCACCTTGTACGAAATCTCGCGGAACGCGGGAAAATGAAACTGATCGATATGGAAATGCAGAATGTCGAACTGCGATCCCTGGCTGTGCACTTTGTCAACAAGAAGCATATAATACGGAATAACGTCGCGGACCGTCGGATCGAGCCGCAGGGCCTGTTCGCAGGACGGCACGAGCCGGGCCGAGGTGACGGAATCGCCGCTGGCGAACAGCGTCACATCGTGGCCCTGCTCGACAAGCTCCTCGGCCAGATAGGAGACGATGCGTTCTGTCCCGCCATAGAGCCGAGGCGGCACACTTTCGATTGGAGGGGCGATGAGCGCAATCCGCATTTGGCTGGTCCGATGGTTTGCCGTGGGGGGAGGGGAAGCGATCCCGATCCCGGCCAGTAACGCTCGGGCTTCAAGGCAGGTTCCCCGAGGCGCGAGAGGCCCGCGTCGACGTTTGCGAGCGAGAAACCTTGAACGCAGCTGGCGGGTCCCGGCGCTATTTGGCTAACTGCGCTGCCGGCGTCATTGATCGATAAACAAAGCGTGAGGCGTGAAATAGCTGGACGTCACCGCGATCCAGCGGCGCCATCCCCGCCGACAGCGTCGGCGAGGTGCGACGGGCACACGGGTGGGCCACTCCGCAACCATATTAGCGGTGCGGCCGCCTACCCCCGAACGAGCTTCGGCGGTCAGGCTTAGCGCGGCGTGGCGCTGCCGTCAGAGAAGCCCTGGAAGGCCATGTCGGGCGCCGACGCGTTGTGGCGCGATGGAGAGGTGCGGCCGAGCCAGACGCGCGTCGCGGTGGCGCGCTTGAAGCCCATGATACCTTCCTCGCGCCAACCCTTCGCTCCGCTCTCGATCACCGCCACGCGGGCCACGTCGTTGTTGAACTCGGTGATGTACATGGAGCGCAGCGCGGCGAATGGCCGGTCGGCAATGGGGCGGTCGAAGGCCACCTCCAGTACGTGCCGGTTCTGGTCGGTTGCGGCCATCGTCACGGTCGCGGTGCCGCCGCGCACGAAGCTCAGGGTGAACGCGCGCGCCTTGGGGTCGAACGCCACGTCCTTCAGCTTGACGAGCGGGCGCTCATCCACCTCTACCGGTCCGATAAGGAACGACGAGCCGAACGCGGTGGGTGCGAGGCCCGCGGGCGCCCGCGGGCGCAGCCGCCAGTATCCGTCCTGGGGGTACAGCACCAGCACCTCCTCGCCGCCCATCGGCCGGCGCAGCCACACCTGCAGGAGATGGATGTCTCTCGCCACGCGGTCACCGACGCGCACCGTCGTGGTGGCCCGGCGCCAGAAGGCCGGGTAGGTCTGGCCGACCACCCAGAGATCGTATTCCTCGAAGAGGGTGGTGCGCTTGGGCAGCTCTGCCACCTGCGGCCTCGGATCGCCGGGCGCCGTGCAGCCGGTCCAGTCGGCCTCGAAGCTGTCGCGCTGCAGGGTGCCCATATAGGCCGGATGCACCGCCTCGATGCTGAACCGGCGCACCTCCCTGGACGCAAAGTTGACGGTGACGTTGTCCTTCTCGGCGCACAGCACCGGCTCGCTGGCGTTGGTCACCTCGACGGCGATCTCCTTCGCCGCCTGGGCGTAGACGCCGGGCGCGAGCACCACCGCCGCGGCGGTCAGAGCCACACCCGCAGCCAGACTATTGCGTATTGCAGCGCGCATCATGCTCAATCCCGTGACCCGCCATGCCGGCAAACGGGCCGCAACATGGCAGGAGTGGGATGGCATCACAAGACAGGTGCAGCTGGTCGCCCGCCCACGACAAGCCGGTACACCGCGATTGGCGCGGCGTGGCGCCCCTGGCCGGCCCGCCGCCATCCCCCGGTGCCGCTTTCGCGGGGCGCACAGCTTTCGCGCATGACGCCGGCGGCAGCAGCGTCGCGCGCCGGCCGCGGAGTGCTACAGTCGGCCACGACGCACGATTCGCGCCATTCCGTTCCCGCGTTTCTCGGCGCTTGGAGCTAGGAGGTCGCAGGATGGCGGACGGAAGCAGGTCGGTGGCGCTGGAGGCCGAGGCGGCCGCGGCGGAGGCTGCGCGCGAGGCCAAGGCCGATGTGCTGCAGCGGGCCATCACGGTCGAGAGCGCGGCCAAGCTGCCGGAGCCGCCGCCCAAGGAGGCGAAGGAGTCCAAGTCGCCCAACAAGGCTGGCGGGCGCGCGGCCTGGGCCGAGTTCACCGTGGACGTGTGGATCACCAACCTCAACTCGGTGGAGTTCGGCCTCTACAAGCACAGCCGCAACCGGGCCAAGTCGCGCCAGTTCACCACCGACATGGACATCTTTGCCGAGGTGATCGAGGACGGCGAGCGCACGGGCCTCATCGGCTACCGCGAGGACCTGTGGCGCAAGAACGCCGGCATGGACAAGCGCCTCGTCATGAAGCTCTTCAACGAGACGTTGAACTGGCGCGCCACCATGGACCTCATGATCGGCCGCAGCCTGCAGCTGACGCTCGGCGCGCGCGGCCTGCCCGTCACCTGCTTCTCGCTCAACGCCGGCGACCACGACAACATGGTCTACGTGGAGCGATCGGCCAACAAGTGGCCGCTGGCGCCGGAGGACTTCTCGTTCTTCCTGCTGGATGACGGCAAGCCGGTGTTCTACCGGTTGCGGCGCGACTTCATCGACCTCGGCGGCGACTACACGCTCTACGACCACCGCAACCAGGCCGTGGGCCGACTCGACGGCAAGGTGTTCTCCATCGGCGGCAAATGGTACGGCCGCGTGCACCCCGACCACGACAACCCGCGGCTGCTCACGGTGCTCAAGCTGTTCTGCGGCATGCTGATCTTCAACCCCGACTGCCGCCGCCACATGCGCCGCCTGGCCCGCGACGTCCGTGCCGGCCGCTACGTGCCCAAGATCGAGAAGCAGGAGGCCGACCTCTACATGAACCCGCGACGCGTGCGTTAGGTTGAGGGGACCCCACTCCTGCCTATCGCTCTGTAAAGGGCATGCCGGACCGGCGGATCAGCTCCAACTCTTCCGGTCCTACCCGAGCGCCAGAGAGCAACGAATTCCATGAGGGTCTCCGCAGATTTGAGTGAGCGGAGGATGCCCATGCGACCGGCCATCGGCCCCGCCGCTTGGCTTTGATAGAATATTTGGGCATTCTGCCCGTGCAACAATGGGCCGCGCACCAAATGGCCCTGGGAGGGGGAATGCCGGACGCTCAGAAAGCGGTGCTGGGGCTGCAGGCTGGCACCGACGTGCTTTTTCTGCTGGTCGGAGCGGTGCTGGTTTTCGCCATGCACGGCGGCTTCGCGTTTCTTGAGGCCGGCACGGTTCGCCACAAGAACCAGGTCAACGCGCTCTGCAAGATCCTGGTCGATTTCGCGATCTCCACGGTGGCCTATTTCGTGGTCGGCTTCAGCATCGCCTACGGCGTGACCTTCTTCGTGGCCGCACCCACGTTGAGCGGCGGCGGTGCCGATTTCGGCCCGCAGGGGCTGACGCTCGTCAAGTTCTTCTTCCTGGCAACATTCGCCGCCGCGGTGCCGGCCATCATCTCCGGCGGGATCGCCGAGCGCGCGCGCTTCCTGCCGCAGTGCGTGGCCACGGCGCTCGTCGTCGCACTGGTCTATCCGTTCTTCGAGGGCATCGTCTGGAACAAGAACCACGGGCTGCAGGAGAGCTTCTTCAAGGCCCGGCTGGGCGCCGAGTTCCACGACTTCGCCGGCTCGATCGTCGTGCATGCCGTCGGCGGCTGGCTCGCCTTTGCCGCCGTGCGGCGGTTGGGGCCGCGCCTTGGCCGCTTCGAGAAGGGACGAGCAGTCGGCATTCCGCCCTCGTCGATCCCATGGTTGGCCATGGGCTCCTGGCTGCTCTGCATCGGCTGGTTCGGCTTCAACGTGATGAGCGCGCAGTCTGTGCAGTCGGTGAGCGGCCTCGTTGCCATAAACTCGCTGATGGCCATGTGCGGCGGCATCCTGGCTGCCCTGATCGCCGGCGACGGCGACCCTGGCTTCATCCACAACGGTGCGCTCGCCGGTCTCGTCGCCATCTGTGCCGGCTCCGACGTGGTGCATCCAGTGGGGGCGCTGCTGATCGGGGGCGTGGCCGGCATCCTCTTCGTCTACGGCTTCCAGGCCGTCGCCAATCCGAAGTGGCAGCTCGACGACGTGCTGGGCGTCTGGCCCCTGCATGGGCTGTGCGGGCTGTGGGGCGGCATCGCCTGCGGAATCTTCGGTAAGGCCGTGTTCGGCGGCATGGGCGGGGTAGGCTTCTTCTCCCAGCTCGTCGGCAGCGTGCTGGGTGCCACCTATGCGCTCATTGCGGGCACCATTGTCTATGCCCTGGTCGACGTGGTCTTCGGCCTGCGCCTCGCGGCCGAGGACGAGCGGCGCGGGGCGGACCTCGCCGTCCACAAGATCGGCGCGAATCCCGAGGAGGACGTGCGGCTCGGCCGCATTTGAGCGCCGCCGGACCAACAGGATAGCGTCCAAGACTCAAGTTCGCCGTTAACCGTATTGCAAGATGCGCTGGGCAGAGTCGGCCCAGTGCTCCCGCCGGGCGGGCTGGCCGTCATGGCGCGCAACTTCGGCTTGCGCCGAGGGACAGGCCAGGGTGCCGGGCCTGAGGTGGGACACGGGTGTGTCAGCGACTGCGTATCCGCTCCCTGGTTGGTATGGCGTCATCGAGCGAACATGCCCCGCTGCTGCCGGGCTCCCTGCAGGCCAGGCTGGAGGCCTGGCTGCTGGGCCTGCTCGGCTGGGCGCTGCTGGCGCTGTGCGCCGCCGCGGCGGCCAGTCTGCTCACCTGGTCGGTCGCCGATCCGAGCCTGACCCGCACCACCACCGGCATCACCCGCAACGCGCTGGGCGCACTCGGCGCCAACTTCGCCGACCTGGCGATGCGGCTGTTCGGCCTGGCTGCCGTGTTCATCCTGCTGCCGCCGGTGTTCTGGGCGCTGCAGCTGATCACCCGGCGGCAACTGGAGGATTGGCGCCTGCAGCTGATGCTGGCCCCGCCGGCCGTGCTCCTGCTGGCCTCCGCCGGGGCCGCCTTGCCGGCGGTGGGCACCTGGCCGCTACCCTATGGCCTCGGCGGCTTCCTGGGCGACCAGACCTTGCGGTTCGTGAGCAAACTGCTGGCGGCCGCAATGCCCGCTTTTGCGACCGTCGCCGCGGGCATTCTGTGCCTTGCGGTGGGTGCGGTTCTGCTGACTGCGAGCCTCGGCATGTCGGTCCGGGATGTGTGGCTCCTCTGCCAGGTCGGTCGGCCACGCTTCGATCTCATCGGCCGCGCCTGGCGCCGGCTGGCGCAGACCGGCGAGCGCCCCGAGCCGGCTTCCGTCCGCCGCGAGCCCACCTTCGAGCCCTCGCCCGAGCCCCACGCGGGACGGCGCGAAGCGCCGTTCTCCGTGGAGCCGGCGTTCGAGCTCGATCCGCCGGTCCGCGCGGGCGGCGGCGGCCCGGCGCCGCAACCCGCGGGCAAGAACGTGCATCTGCGCCGGCCGGTCGCGCGCGACCCCGAGTTCGACCGCGCCACCGATGCGGCGAGCCAGGCGATGGCCCGACGTTTCGCCCCTCCGCCGGCGCGCGAGGAGCCCTCCGGCCCGGCAGGTCTCGGCCTGTTCCGCCGGCGCTGGCCCCAATCGGGACACGAGATTGGCCGCGATGCGCGCGGCGCAGGCGGCCGGCGTCAGGGCGCCGCCGAACGGCAACCCGAGCCCAAGCCCGTTTGGCCGGGCTCCGTCCCGGCGGCGGCGGAGGAGGACATGGCGCCCCCGATAGCCCCGGCGCGGTCGTCCTACGGCCGCGGCGAGCGCGACGAGCTCTATGGGCGCGCTGTGGCTCTGGTGCGGGCACACCGCAAGGTCTCCACGACCTACCTGCAGCAGAGCCTCGGCATCCGCTACATGCGGGCGGCCGACCTGATCGACCGCATGGAGCGGGAGGGGATCGTCGGTGCCGCCGTGCGGGGCAATCGGGCCATTCTCGGCATGCCCGCTCGCACTCGCATCGTGTGATACGCCGCCCGTTGCGGCCTTCGGGACACGATCCCGGACTCAAGCAAGGGGATGGCGCCTCTGATCGCCAACTGCCCACAATCTTGTCCCAATGTTGCGACAAATGAGGCGCGCAGTGGCTCGAATCAGCGCCGTACGGCAGCGCCGGGCAAGAGGGACGTCGATGCAAGCACGTTCATGGATGCGGGTGGCGGCTTTGCTTGCCATGGGCGCGGGGCTCGGCGGTGCCGCCGCGGCGCAGACCGCGAAGGGACCGGCGACCCCGGACTGGAGCCAGACAGTCACCAAGGAGCCGACGACGACCCCCGGCGAGCTCGACGCCAAGCAGACCGAGATAGTCCAGAAATTGACAGCCTATTTCAATGAGATGGGCGACATGAAGGGGGATTTCCAACAGATCAGTCCCGACGGCAAGCGGTTGCGCGGCAAGATCTACGTGAAGCGGCCGACCTCCTTCCGCTTCGAGTACAACCGGCCGAGCCGGCAGCTCATCATCTCAGACGGCAAGCAGATGATCATTCAGGACCTCGACCTGAACACCGATGATCGCTGGGGCCTGGATAAGACACCGTTCCGTCTCATCCTCCGCAAGGACGTGGACCTGCTCCGCGACGCGCGCATTCTTGAGGTGGGCGACACGGAGGACCGCATTCAGCTGAGCCTGCAGGACAAGGACCCCAACTCGGTAGGCCGCTTGAAATTGCTGTTCCAGAAGGCGCCTGCTATAGAGCTGAAGGAGTGGATCACCATCGACTCGCAAGGCCTTGAAACGAAAGTGGAACTCTCCGAGTTCACCAAGGCCGAGAACCTTGACGCGAAGCTGTTCGAGCCGGCGCAGGTATACCTCAAGAAGCTGTAGCTGTAGCGGTAGCGGTTGGGAGCCGCTCTCAGCTCGTGAGCACGTTGGGACCGCTCTCAGCTTGCGCTCGGCGTGGGAAAGCTGTGGACAAGGTGGGGACGACTGAAACATTTCGTAACAAATTCGTGATTCGCGTCACGACCCCATTGAAAATGCCCCTGCAAGTATTAATTTGTATGTCATAGCGAGCGGTGTCGCTCTTCATCGGTAGTGCCCCCCGTCTAGCCGAAAGACATCGCTCCTAAGTGCCGGCTTCCCTCCTGGCACTATGCGCATGACGCGCTTCTGCGCCCAACTCCTCCCCCGGGGTTGGGCGCTTTTCCTTGCGGCGCCTGCTCCTCCCCGGAGCGGGCGTCTTTTCATTTGTCATTGCGTCAGGCTGGCAGAGGCGGGGGCATTGCCCATCTGCAGCGGCAGGAGGCCGAGGTGCGCGTCGGGGGAGTGCTCAATGAAGCGCATCAGCAGCCCGTCGATGATCTGCAGCTCCGCCGCCACCAGCGTGAGGCGGCCACGGATTGTGTCAGCGATGCGATCGGCGATGTCCGGATCGGCACGCATCTGATCGAGGAGCGTCGCGCGCTCAAGCTTCAGGCAGTCCACCCAGCCCTGGGCGATCACTGTCGAGCCATAGTCGTACTCGACCAGCATGGCCAGCTCTCCCACCAGCGAACCCGGCTCCACCGGCTCAGTGGGCCCCCGACCGTCGGGGCCGGTCCTGCAAATCACGTCGCCTGCGAGGATGAGGTAGGCGCCGTCGCCCAGCGCTCCTGCCTCGGCGATCACTTCGCCCTTGCGGAAGGCGCGCCGCTGGGCGCCACGCCCGATCTCGGCAATCTGCTCCGGCGTCAAGCCGGCGAAAAGAGGGACGCGGTGCAGGAACTCCAGAACCAGATCGATCGCCATGATGCGACTCCCCAGCCCATGCATGTCGGCTGAAGGTCCGGTGAGTCGCCCTCAAAGTCCAGGAAGGGGTGTCAGACCTTATGGATCTGATACCATTCCGCAACAACCAGTAGACACCCTCCGGGACCGACTGCGGCCCGCTGCGCGTGGCTTGGGCGACGTGCTAAGGGACCATATCCGGCGCCATCTCTGCCACCGTGACGAGCTGTGAGCAGCTTGGAGCCGAGCGGCCTCAGTCTCTCCTCGACGGCAGGGAAGCCGCTCGTCTTGCGGGCGCCCCCGCCGATGCCTCATAATTCGCTGCTCAGCCGAAAATCACCCGCGCCAACGCATTTCCGGAGGGGCTGACGCCATCTGGCAGGGAGGGCTCAAGTTGCTGGCCAAGACAGAAACCACGCTGGCGGACGCCGTGCGGATCTGGCTCGGCCGGTTCCAGGAGGCGCTCGCGACAGGTGATGCGTCCCGACTGGGCGCCCTGTTCCACCGCGACAGCTACTGGCGCGATCTGCTCGCCCTCACCTGGGAAATCTGCACCGTGTGCGGGGCGGACGCGATAGTGCGCGAGCTGAAGGCGCGCTCAACCGAGACGACGCCGACCCGCTTCGCACTGGCTCCGGGCCGGACACCGCCGCGCCATGTCACGCGCGCGGGCACCTCGGCCATCGAGGCGATGTTCCAGCTCGATACGGCCTTGGGACGGGGCACCGGCGTCCTCCGGCTGACGCTCGCCCCGGGCGACGGCACCGATCTCAGGGCCTGGACGCTGCTCACTGCCCTCGACGAGATCAAGGGCCACGAGGAACGGGTGGGCCGGTCGCGACCCACCGGCCAGTCCTATGCCCGCGACTTCCGCGGTCCCAACTGGCTCGACCAGAGGAGGGCGGCCGCGCAGTACACCAACAGGGAGCCGGCCGTTCTGGTGGTTGGGGGCGGGCAGGCCGGGCTCTCGATCGCGGCGCGCCTCAAGATGCTTGAGATCGACACGCTGGTGGTCGACCGCTGGCCGCGCGTCGGCGACAACTGGCGCCAGCGCTACCACGCCCTCACCCTGCACAATCAGGTGCACGTGAACCACCTGCCCTACATGCCGTTCCCGCCGGGCTGGCCCACCTACATTCCCAAGGACAAGCTGGCCGGCTGGCTCGAGGCCTACGTGGACAGCCTGGAGATCGACTACTGGCCGTCGACCGAGCTTGCGGATGGCAGCTACGACGAGGCGGAGGGCCGCTGGTCCGTCGTCCTGCGCCGCGCCGACGGCAGCACGCGCCAGATGCGCCCGCGCCATGTGGTGATGGCTACGGGAGTGAGCGGCATCCCGAACCTGCCGGACATGCCGGGGTTGGAGAATTTCGCCGGCACGGTGCAGCACTCCAGCCAATATGGCGACGGCGAGACGTGGGCGGGCAAGAGCGCCATCGTCGTCGGCACCGGCAACAGCGGCCACGACGTCGCCCAGGACCTCTACTCCAGCGGCGCCAAGGTGACGCTGGTGCAAAGAAGCCCGACCCAGATCGTGAATATCGAGCCGAGCGCGCAGCTTCCCTACGCGCTCTACGACGAGGGGCCGCCGCTGGAGGACTGCGACCTCCTCGCCGCGTCGTTCCCGCTGCCGCTGGCGCGGAGGAGCCACAAGGCCCTCACGGCGCAGGCGCGAGAGCTCGACAAGGCGCTGCTCGGCGGGCTGGAGCGGGTGGGGTTCAAGCTCGACTTCGGGGAGGACGGCACCGGCTGGCAGTTCAAGTATCTCACTCGCGGCGGGGGCTACTATTTCAATGTCGGCTGCTCAGACCTCGTCGTTGAGCGCAAGATCCGCCTCGTACAGATCTCCGACATCGACGAGATCGTATCCGACGGCGCGCGCCTCGGGAGCGGCGAGACCATCCCCGCCGACCTCGTGGTGCTGGCCACCGGCTACAAGGGCCAGGAGCACCTGATCGCCAAGCTGTTCGGCGAGGCCATCGCGACGCGAGTGGGGCCAATCTGGGGATTCGGCGACGGGATGGAGCTGCGGAACATGTTCACCCGCACGCGCCAGCCGGGGTTGTGGTTCATCGCCGGCAGCCTGGCGCAGTGCCGCATCTACTCCAGGCCTCTGGCCCTGCAGATCAAGGCCTGCGAGGTCGGGTTGCTGGAGGCTGCGGATCCAACACGAACAGGGGTGGGCCTCATTCGAAGAGAACTTGGGCAACAGGGCAGGTAGGGCAAGACAGCGACGGTGCCCTATTGCCTTATTGCCCTATCGCCTGTTTCTCACGCGCCCGCCAGGGTCGACTCCAGCGCCTTCAGCAGCCGCTTGGCCTGGGCGACGGCCGCGTCCTGGCGTTCCTCCTCGGTCCGAGTGTCGAGGGACTTGCCGTCCCAAACCGACACGTGGGCCACGATGGCGCCGTCGTCCGTGAAGGTCCCGATCTCGTATTCACCCCGAGGGCGCTTCTTGATGATCAGCTTGGGATCCGTCATGCACCTCACCCTAGCGCAAGTTCGCCCA
>Ga0068862_100003809_pt1 | contig 12850 bp, 5 predicted proteins | sample KBSSwiS52_FD_66598 | JGI IMG/M metagenome (GOLD analysis project Ga0068862, IMG submission 66598) | Switchgrass rhizosphere microbial communities from Kellogg Biological Station, Michigan, USA - KBS Switchgrass S5-2 | ecosystem: Host-associated > Plants > Roots > Rhizosphere > Soil ... | reverse complement strand
TGGTCGACCGCGACCGTGCTGCCCCACATGTTGCCCTGGCTGTTGGGCGCGTAGTCGGGGTAGATCTGCCACAGCAGCTCGTTCCAGTCGGTCAGGTAATCGAACGCGGCGTCGTTGTCGTTGGTTTGCGGGGCGGCGTCGAAGATCGCCTGGAACAGCGGCGCGAGCTCGTGGCCCCCGACCGGGCGGTATTTGTCGACCGCGGCGTCATAGGTGATACCCTGGGCGAACTCGCTGAGCCCGCCTTCGAGCGCCAGCCGGACCGCGAGGCGGCGGCTGGTGATCACATATTGCTGCATCGCCTGGTCGAGCAGCTCGATCATCGGCGTGATCGGCGATTCATAATGATCGGGAGACAGGCTCGTCTCACCGCTTGAGTTCACCGAATATGCGAGGTGGCCGGTGGCGTTATTGAGCACCGCGGTCAGCATCTCGGGATGGAATTCGATGCTGCCGAGGCTCAACGCGAAATTGAATTGCCCGGGGGTCAGCAGTTCGACGCGATAGGTGCTGTCGTCGGTCGAGCCGACCTCGTCGAGGTGGGCGAAGTCGATTTCGTAATTGCGCAGGTTGAAGCCGCGCGAATCGCCGGTCTTCGCTTCCAACTCGAGCGCCCGATCGAGATTGCGCGCCCAGACGTAGAAGCTGCCGTCCTGGTCGGTGACGCGGACGGTGTAGTCAACCGCGACGCCGTCGGTGAAACGGACGCCGATCTGCTCGACGTCGATGTTGGCCAGCGGATTGAAGCCGATGTCCTCGACCCGCCATTCCTGACCGTCGGCATGCGGCATGCGCAAAATGTCTTCGACGGTCGGGTTGGTAACGGGCAGCCCGTCGGGTGCGAGTACCGGCATGCCGCTGAACAGCCGCCACGTCCCGTCTTCGTTCTCGACCCCCCAATCATCGACGATCGCGCGGCCGTCGACAATGTGCACGAGGTACGGCGCGTCGTCGCGGAACTGGACGTCGCTGCCGCGGCTGACCGGCGACCAGCTCTGCTCGACCTGCCAATGCTGACCCGAGACGACGACCTGGCGCAGGACATCGGTGAAGGTCGGGCGATCGATCGCCTGACCGGTGATCGGGTCGTTGACCGGATCGCCCGAGGCCAGCGTCCAATAACCGCCGCTTGCGTCTTCGACGTACACCGCGCGGTCGACCAGCACCGTCTTGCCATTGGCGTCGGTGCCCAGCAGTACCGGCGTCAGCTCGCGCGTCTGATCGAGGGTCATGCCCCAATGACCGAGCACGTCGCCGACCTGCTGGACCAAGGTTTTGAGCTTGGGCGTGGTCATCGCCGCCGCGGTGGTCGCGGCGAGATCGCCGAGGTCGACGTCGTTGGCCATCGCCACCGCGAGATCGGCGATGTTGCCAAAGCCCTTGGAGTTGATCGCCAGGTCCTGCTGCCAGGCGGCACGGCCGCTTTCGCCGGCGTAATGGGTGTCGACGTCGCTCGAGGCGAAGATCGCCTCGAACATGTGGCGCACGGTGCCGTCGGCGAACATGATGTCGCTGCCCGACAGCAGCCGCGTACCCTGCGGCGTAGTGACATTAACCGCGGTGCTGCCCAGCGACAGCTCGGTGATGCCGAGCTGATCGAGCGTCTTCAGTTCGCCGCTATCGGTCAGACCGTTCTGGTTGCGGTCCTGCCACACCCGCAGCTCGGACCACATTGCGTCGGCGAGGCTGATCTTGCCGTCGCTGTTGCTGTCGTAGCCGGCGAGCTCGGCATAGCCGCCCTCGAAGCGGTTGCCGAACATTTCGCTGACGTCGTCGATGCGGCCGTTGTGGTTGTTGTCGACGACGAGGAAGCCATCATCGCCCTTCACCCACCCGGTACGCTCGGCGAATTTGTCGCCATCGACATCGAAATAGACGCGCGAGCCGGCAAGCGCGGTGGTTTCAATGCCGTCGCCGTCAAGATCGAGGATCAGTGGGTCGGCGCCGGCGGACCAGCCAACGGCTTTGGCGGCGCGTAGGGCGGCACCGACGACTGCCAAAGCGGCGTCGAGCGTGGTCAGCGCCTGCAAGATAAAACCAATGCCGCCGGGAAGGATGAACGAGAGCAGGCCGAGCGCGGCCACCAGCGGATTTCCGTCCTTGAACACCATGTTCATGGTGCCAGCAGGCTTGCTTCCGTCGAGCGAACCAAGGTTGAAAGCGTCGAAGCCCCAGATGCTGTGCGCGAAATCAAAATTCTTGATCCGCATCACGCCGCGAATGTTGGTCTGGCCACCCTGCCCATCGGGAATGGCGTCGAACATCCCCGATTCACCGGTGACGGCAGCGAATAATCCGTCGAAAACATTGCCGACCAGCAGGTCGTTTCCGTCCCGCTTGTAGGTCAGGAACGGCATCAGATAATCGAAATAAACCCGGTTACCGGTCGCGACCGCCGCAGCGTTTGCCGCGCCGAGCACGCCACCCGTAACCATCAAACTCCCGCTGACCGCTCCCAGCGCGAGCATGACGCTTGATGCGGCGGCGTCGCCCCCGGTCATCGGCAGGCCGAAGAACTTCAGCAGATCATAATGTTGGGCATCCTCGATCTCGGTGTCCGGCCAGAACCAAAAACTATCCGAATTCTCCTTGCTGTCCGCGACCGGCGAGAAATCGGTGGGCGACGTCAGGCCGTCGACCGTGTCGCCATAAAGCTTGCCGTTCTTGGACGTATTGAAAATCCAGTCACGGCCAGCACCGCCAATCGTCGTGACCTGTTCGCCGCCGATCGCGACGACCCAGTCGTTGCCGTCGCCCCCGTCAAGCTTGAGGTAATGGTCCTCGTCCGCTCGCGCCGCGCCGGGATCAGGTGTACCCGCCTCGCGAGCGCCCCGCTCAATGATGTCTCCCGAGTGAATCGGCTTGGAAAACCAACCGATGAGTTTGTCGTCGCCCTTATCTCCGTACGCCTCGCCGGCGCCACGGTGGATCATGATGTCATTGGTGTCATCGCCCAGCAGCAGCGCGAGGTCGTCACCGATCATGAACATCTTATCGTCTGAGAACAGGACGCTCTCGCCGCCCGCCATCTGGATGTTCTGGATTGCGAGCTGTTCGAGGACCTTCGCGCCAACGTCGACGAATTCCTTGACCGCGCGGTCGACCCAGGTGCCAACTGATTTTTCGAAACCTTTGAACCAGTCAGCAGCTTCTTTCACGAATTTGTAGAATATGCTGCCTTCCTGGCCGGCTGGAGGGCGATAGATCTCCTCAAGATTCTGAAAGATGCCCGACAAGGCGGTGTAGACGCCGAGGACCGCGAGCGTGACGTCGACCACCGGCCCGAGCGGGGTCAGGTTGGCCGCGTAAATGAGCCCAATGCCGATTGGGGCCGCGATCAGCGCGTTGAGCGCCTCTTCCTTAGCCCAGTCGATAAAGCGCGGGTCGGTGAAGCCGCCCCGCTTTTCGGCCTCGGTCCAAATTTGGATAACCGCCAAGGCGGCCGCCGCGATTCCGAGCGCGGCCTTGGGACTGATCTCGCCACTCTCGCTCGCCTTGAAGCGCTCGAGCATCTGGGTCAGTGACGTCTTTACTTGCCCCGGAATCTTCTCGAGCGCGGCCCCGACGAGACCAAGGGACCCACGAATGAAGTTGAAATACTCTCCTTCGCCGAGTCTTCCGAATTTACGCGCGAAATCCTGCGCGATCCGCGCGACGCTCCAACCTTTTCCCTCGGCGAGATAATCGTCGCCCAATCCTTCCAGCATACGCAGGAGGGAGTCTTTCATGCCCTTGAACTCGGCCTTATCGGCGAATTCGTGGAAGCGGGCGACGTCTATCGAACCATCCGCATTTTTGGCGTACTTGATTATCTCGTCGTAAGCCAAAATCTCGGCCCGGGCCTCTTTCGACCAGGCCGCGCCGTTTGCGGTGAAGTCGAGCTTGTGCCCGTATTCGCCGTTGGCGACTCCGTTGAAGCCCTTCTCAAAAAAGGGTTGGGATTTCAGTTCGCCGATGGAGGTCCCGCCCGGGCCGCGCCTATAAACATGATAATTGTCATCTAGCGCCGCGTTGATTTCGGCGGCCGTCTTGCCGCGCAGGCGGGGGTCGGCTTCGTTAAGGGCGAGTATGGGATCGCCGTTTGCGTCCGTCGCCTGGAGAGCCCATTTGGTCCACTGCTGCAATCCCTGGACGTCTTTTAGCGCCTCGCCATACGCGTCAGTGCGGCTCCAGCCGTTGAGCAACCGTTCGTCTACGTGAGCCTGAATCTCGCGCAGCTTGCTTTCGATGAACGCGTCGTAGGTGGGGTGGCTGCCACTGTGCATGGCAGAGCCGAGGCGGAGCGCGTCTTCTTTATTGCTCGGCAGCCAGGCCTGATTCCACGCCGCGTCGCTTTCCGAGTAACCAGCTTCTCGGAGTCCTTCGAATAACGAAGAAAAGTCACCCGACTCATAAATATTCTCAGGGATTATATGATGCCCCTGAAAGATAAATGCGTTACCCGCCCTCGTTGCTCGATCTTCACCCGGCGTAAAGAACCACTTATCCGTTGACGTAATAATGGTCCATCTAGGACTTTCGTCACCGTTACCGAATGGATACTCGCCAGCCATCAGTTGTTGCCTTCCGCAACTTCACGCACGCGATTGGGCCTGTCGAAGGTTGCTAACGACCAGCCGCGAATGCCTTCGCGTTGAATGAACTGTTGAAATTCCTCAGAAATAAACCGGCGTTTGATACGATAATCGTACCAGATCGCTCTACCTTCCGTGCAATTCTTCCAGACTGCGATTTTTGTCTTACTTCCACCCTCTTCCAGGTAGCGGAAAAATTCAGGAAGATCCGGGTCGTAAACGCGCTTGAATACGCCTTCCGAAGCGGCGAGCGCGACGCAGTCGAGCCGGCCGCGGATGTTTAGAAACGTCCAGCCCTCAACTCCGCTCTTATCCTCGGTGGACACAAGCGCAGGGAAGAACCTGTGCCTGCCGGGCTCGATGCGCTCGATCTCGTCCTTGACTTTTGCGCTTACGAGCCAACCAATTTCGGTATTGATGACATCCGGAAGCTCACTCGACCTTCGCCTAATCACGACTTCGAAAGGGCCCAGGTCGGGAAGCTCGAAGCCATTGATCATCTCGACAGGGTCAGCCACCGCAAAGAGCGGATCAGTCTTCGGCAAATTCTCGTATTTCTCGGTCAGTACTCGCCGTACTGCGTCATACTGGGCAACGCCGTCCGGAACGACCGTGACGGTCGGGCGATCCTCGTCGAGCAGTGAGGTTTGGATATACCAGGCCATATCAGCGCCCCTGCTTGGGCGCGGCGCCACGGCGGCGCGCGCTGTAGTCAGCGCATAGTTGGATTGCCCGTCTCGTGCCCACCATAAACGCACACTCCATCGCTCGCTGAATCGACCAGATCCAACGTTCGTTGCGCGCGAACTTCGCGGCAACGGGCCCGAGCGTCCGTTGCTGTCAGTTCCCCCTGAGAGTCGGCAGCCTGATATAAACTTTGACATTGCGCAATAGCGATGAGTGCAAATTTTTTTGCTTTCTTCTTGTCGCAACATGGTCGCGACTTGGCCGCAACCTATTCATCACCAAACGGTCACAAACGATACGCACCCGCAACTTCGCGGTGGCGGATTGACTTGCGCTTTTAAGCACTTACCAATGGTCGTCGCCGAATTGCTTGATGGGGGACGTTCAGTGGCGAAGGCGAAGAAGACGGGCAGTCCTGCGGCCGCGAAGACCGCGCAGGAAACGGGCGAAACAGCGGTTCTGGAGCGCGCCGAGTCGAATGGCGCGGGGCCCGAGACCGCGGCGCCAGGCGGTGCTCCGCCGAGCCCCAATCCGCAGCTCGATCCCGAAGTCGCGAAGAAGCTCGCCGCGGTCCGCAGCCAGGTCCGCGAAAGCTTCGGCAAGATCGTCATGGCGCTGATGATGACCCCGCGATATCGCAACCAGACGCTCGGCGATCTCCAGCATCTGGTGCTCGAACCATTGATCCGCGACCGAGTCGCGATCGCCTATCCGGGCAACGTCCAGGAATCGGCGCTGGCCGACATGGCCGGCTTCGCCATCTGGGCAAGCGTTTCGGAAGAAGTCGACGCGCGGATCCGCGAACAGGTCGCCAACGGCGTGTTCCCGGTCCGCCTCAAGCCCGAGGAATGGAATTCGGGCAAGATCAACTGGCTGTTCGACGTCGTCGCCGGCGATACCCAGGCGACGACCAACGTCATCGCCAATTTCAAGCAGGTGGTGAAGGAAGGCTCGCTGCGGCTGCACCCGTTGATCGCCCGGCTGGTCGACGAGGAAACGCTAAAGAAAATGGGCGCCGAGAAGATCGGCAACGCCCGGGCCGCGGTCACTAACTAGGCCACCGGCTTGGTCATCCGATAGGCGCTGCCGCTCACCGCGGCGGCGCCTTTCCTTTTGCCTAGCGCTCGCGCCCAGCTTCCTGAACCGATTTGGACAGCGGCGACAGCAGATATTGGATGATGCGCCGGGTCCCGGTCTTGATCTCCGCCTGCACCGCCATGCCGGGCTGGATCCGGTCACAGAGCGGCGATCGCTTGGGATTGCTGAGGTCGCACAGCAAGCGAATGCGCGCGGCATAGACCAGCCCGCCGCTTTCACCCGCCGGCTTCGCCGCGCTCGCCTCCGCACCCTTGTTGCCCATGTCGATGGCGTCGCGGCTGACGGTCTCGACCACGCCTTCAACCAGCCCGAAATCGGTGAAGTTGAAGGTCTCGAGCTTCACCGCCACGCGCTGCCCGTTCTTGACGAAGCCGATGTCCTTGTTCTGGACCATCGCCTCGACCTCAACGCTGCTCGAACAGCGCGACGGATCGAGGGCACCGCCATGCGTCGCGCAGGGCACGATGACCATCACCGGCTGCGCCGCCTGGACTACCCCGCCGATCGTTGACACTGCCAGCTGCTGGACTACGCCATCGACCGGGCTGCGCAGTTCCTGCAGTTCGCGGCGGCGTTCCGACTTGCGCAATTCCTCGCTCGCCAGCCCGGCCTTGCCGCTGGCTTCGGCGAGGTCGTTGGCCGCGGTCTTGCCGAACGTCCCGCGCAGCCGCGCGACCTGCGCTTCGATCTCACCGATCGACGCCTGAGCCCGCGCCGCATTGGCCATCTGCACATCGATGCTGCGGATCTGCTCGTTGCTTGCCTGCTCATATTCAAGCAGGTTGAGCTTGGAATAATAGCCCTTGTCGGTCAGCTCCCGCCGGGCGGCGAGTTGCTTTTCAATGAAAGGCCGCGACTCGCGCAGCTTGGCGATCTCGCCATTCGCCGCGGCCAGATCGGCCTGCTTTTCCATGCGCTGCTGGCGCAGGCTCGCCATCTCCGCATCATATTCCGCGACCGCGTTGAGGACGAGCTGCTGCTCGGTCCGGACGACCTGGGCCGGCGTGTCGGGCGGCGGGATGAACCGCGCCGGTCGCCCGACGAGGTGCGCGAGCAAGGCATCGTTGCGCGCCTGCAGCACCCGCGCATTGGCCAGCGTCTGGGTCGATTGCGCTTCCTCGGCGGTCGCCAGGGTCGGGTCGAGCTCAAGCAGCAATTGGCCGGCATGGACGAACTGGCCGTTGCGCACGTGAATTGCGCGGACGGTGCCGATTTCGAGCGGCTGGACGACCTTGGCGCTGCCGGCCGGCACGGTCTTGCCTGATGCTACCGCGACCACGTCGACGCGGCCGATGAACGACCAGCCCAACGCCAGGACGACAAAGGCGCAGCTGATCAAGAGCAGCCAGCGGAGGCCCGGGCTCGGCGGCTTCTCGATGATCTCTTGCGCCGCCGGGAGGAATTCGTGCTCGGCCCGCGGTCGCGCCTGCGCCCGCCGCGCATTCTGCTCGCGCCAGCTCAGTTTGAGCACCGTCCAGTGGCGCTCGAGGGTCGCCAGGCGGCTCATGCCGCGGCTCCGGCCAGGCCCATTTGCTTCGAGTACAACTGGGCGTAGCGGCCGCCGGCCTTGAGCAAGCTGTCGTGATCCCCGGCCTCAGTAATCTCACCCGTCTCTACGGTGATGATCCGGTCGCACGGTCGCACCGCGGACAGCCGATGGGCGATGATGATCACCGTCCGCCCCTGCGCGATCGCCGCAAGGTTGGTCTGGATGATCTCCTCGCTCTCGGCGTCGAGCGCGCTGGTCGCTTCGTCGAGGATCAGGATCGCCGGGTTGCCGATCAGCGCCCGGGCAATCGCCAGCCGCTGGCGCTGCCCACCCGACAGGTTCGCCCCGCGCTCCTCGATGATCGTATCGTAGCCATGGCTGAGACCGAGCACGAATTCGTGAGCACCGGCCAGCTCCGCTGCCGCGATCACCCGCTCCATCGGCAGCGTCGGGTCGGACAGCGAGATGTTCTCGCGGACCGAGCGATTGAACAGGATGTTTTCCTGCAGCACCACACCGACCTGGCGGCGAAGCCATGCCGGATCGACCAAAGCGAGGTCGACACCGTCGACCAGCACCCGCCCCTGCTCGGGCACGTACAGCCGCTGGACGAGCTTGGTCAGGGTCGACTTGCCCGACCCCGACGGCCCGACGATCCCGAGCATCTCGCCCGGTGCGATATCGAGCGAGACCCCGCGCAACGCCTCGGGCGAGTCGGCGCGGTAGCGGAAGCGCACCTTGTCGAAGGTCACGCCGCCCTTGATCGCCGGCAGGCTGGCGCGATTGGGGTTGTGCTCCGGCTCGGCAGCAGTGTTGAGAATATCGCCGAGCCGGTCGACCGAGATGCGCACCTGCTGGAAGTCCTGCCACAATTGCGACAGGCGCAAGATCGGCTGGGCAACGCGCCCGGCGAGCATGTTGAACGCGACCAATGCGCCGACCGACATGTCGCCGTTGATCACCGCCTTGGCTCCGTAAAACAGGATCGCGACGGTGGTCAGCTTCGACACCAGCTGGATCGCGTGGTTGCCCCACGTTGCCAGCACGGTGACGCTGAATCCGATTTTGATATAGGCCGCGAACTGCTTCTCCCAGCGGTCGCGCATCCGCGGCTCGACCGCCATGGCTTTGAGCGTGCCGATGCCGGTAACCGTCTCGACCAAAAAGGATTGGTTCTCGGCGCCGCGGCGGAACTTCTCGTCGAGCTTCGCGCGCAGCGGCGGCGTGATGAACACCGAAATGGCAACATAGACGGGAATGGTCAGGGCGACGATCAACGTCAGGAACGGCGAATAGAGCAGCATCACCGCGAAGAAGACGATGGTGAAGAACAGGTCGATGACCAACGTTACAGCGTTGGATGTCAGGAATTGCCGGATATTCTCGAGCTCGCGCACGCGAGCCACGCTGTCGCCGACCCGCCGCGCTTCGAAATAGCTCAAAGGAAGCGCGATCAAATGGCGGAAAAGGCTGGCCGAAAGCTCGGCATCGACGCGGTTGGTGGTGTGCGCGAATAGCCACGTCCGCAGTCCCGACAGCACGGTTTCGAAAATGAGTACGACAGCCAAGCCGAACGCCAGCACTTCGAGCGTCGTCATCGACCGGTGTACCAGCACCTTATCGATGACCAATTGAAAGAACACCGGCGAGACCAGCCCGACCAACTGCAGGAAAAAGCTGCCGATCACCACGTCGCGCAGCGGACTGCGATACTTGACCAGGGCCGGGATGAACCAGCTGACGTCGAACTTACGCTTGTCACCGGCGATGCGTTCGCGCGAGGTGAGCAGGAGGACCGGTCCGGCGAATGCCGCTTCCATCTGCTCGGTCGACCAGATTTCGGGCCGCTCGCCATCCGGCCGCTGCAGCAGATAACGCGGCGAGTCGGCGTTATCATCGACCTTGAGCAGGATGATCGTGCCGTCGTCGGTTGTGCCGAGCAGCGTCGGCACCGGCAGCTTGCCCAGCTCGGCCAAGGGAACGGACTTGGTCCGCGCGACCAGCCCGAGCTTTTTTGCGATCCGCACGAGGTCGCCATAAGTGAACGGCGCATCGCCGCGGCCGCGGTCATGAATGATCTGCGACGGCTCGGCGGGTACGCCGAGGAATTTGGCGAGAAGAATGAACGCCGACAGCGCGGGATCGAGCCGCAATTGCTCGGTGCTGCCTCCGCCCTCCGGCGGATCCTCTGAACTCACTTCAACCCCCGTCCCCACCGCCGAGCAAGCAGCAGGCCCCGAATTTCGTCGCCGATTGGCTACCCCACTTCAAATGACCGGTAAATGACTGAAGCGCAACCGTTTACAACAGGCGGCATTAATCCTGGCGAAGAGCATCGGTGCCCGCTTCTCTCGGGACGGCGCGGTTGCTAATCGCGTGGCGGTGACCCACCCTTCCAAGCCCCGATTATTGCTCTTCGCCTTCGGGGACTTCGCCTTCAATCTCTATTGGCAGAGCATCATGCTCTTCCTCTTGTTCTACTACACTGATGCGCTCGAGCTGCCGATCGCGGTCGCGGCGACGACCTATATGGTCGCGTCGGTATGGGACGGGATCGCCAATTTCGCCGCTGGCGCTTTGGTCGACCGCCGGCCCGATAACTTTCGCTTTGGTGCGCTGCTCGTCGCCGGCGCGGTTCCGCTCGGGCTCAGCTTTATCTTCGTCTATTCGCCCCCGCTCGGCGCCTCGGTGGCGGGCGTCGCGAGCGTCCTCGTCGCCCATCTGTTGTTTCGCACCGCTTATGCCGCGATCAACGTGCCCTATCTGGCGATGTCGGCGCGGATCAGCCCGGATTCGCACGATCGCGCCTTCGTCGCCGGGATGCGCATGCTGTTCGGCACCGCCGCGTCAGTGGTGGTTGCGCTGGGCACGATCCCGATCGGCCGCTGGTTGACCGGCAGCGGCGCCGCCCGCGCTTATCTCGCCGCGGCGATCGTGTTTGCCATCCTTGGCGCCGCGATCCTGATCTGGGTCGGCGCCACCTATCGTGAAGCAGCGAAGGTCGAGCGGCCGCTGCCCGCGAGCCTCAAGGCGGCGCTGACCAGCCTCGCACGCAACCGCGCGTTTATCGCCCTTAACACCGCGATGATGGCGATGATCGTGGCCGTCACGGTGCTTGGAAAATCGGTCCTCTATTATTTCAAATATCTATTGAACGACCCCGACGCGGGTCAGCTCGCATTGGCGTCGATGGGCGTGGTCAGCGCCATCGCCATCCCACTGTGGATGCTGGCCGGCCGCTTCGTCGGGCTGCGTACCCTGTGGCTGATCGCGACCGCGCTGGCGATGATCGGCCTTACCGTCTTCGCCATGGTCGACGTCCGCACGCCGCTCGGCATGCAGATTTTCCTCGTGATCATGCAGACGATCATTGTCGGCTTGCATTTCACCTTCTGGGCGATGCTGCCCAACACCATCGAGTTCGGCGAGCTCAAGACCGGACTGCATGTCGAGGGCACGGTGTTCGGCGTGGCCGCGCTGCTGCAGCGGATTGCGATCGGCATCGCGACCGCCATCCTCGGCTGGAGCTTCGCCTCGGCCGGTTACGTCGCCAACGTCCGCCAAAGCGCGGATACGCTGAACGCGATGCGCGGGACGGTGGCGCTGGTACCGCTGCTGTTCCTCGCTTTGTCGGGCATTGCGATGCTGTACAATCCGCTCGGCCGTGGCGCCCACCGCCGCATCGTTGGCCAGCTGTCAGGCGAAACCGCCGCCTAGGCGAGCAGCTCGAACGCGCCGTGGACGCCCTCGCTCTCGGAGGATGGAGCGATCCACACATCGAACATGCCCGGCTCGACTACCCATTTGTTGGCGAGGCCGACGAATTGCAGGTCGGCGGCGCGCAGGGTGAAACTGACGAGCTCCGACTGACCCGGAGCGAGGGCGAGCTTGCGAAACGCCTTCAGCTCGCGGACTGGGCGGGTGATGCTGGCGGTGCGGTCGTGGACATAGAGTTGCACCACTTCCTCGGCCGCGCGGGTGCCGCGATTGGTGACGCGCGCACTGACCTTGATCTCGCCGTTCATCGCCAGCGTCGGCGACCCTAGCGCGAACTCGCCATAGTCGATCTTGCCGTAGGTCAGGCCGTGCCCGAACGGGTACAGCGCGCTGTTCGGAATGCCGCGATAATGCGCCTTATACGCTTCAAGCGGCCCCGGCGGATTGGGCCGGCCGGTCGTCTTGTGCGCGTAATAATAAGGCTCCTGGCCCGATGCGCGCGGGAAACTTGCCGGCAGTCGCCCGGACGGGCCGTGCACGCCGAACAGGACATCCGCGATCGAGTTGCCTGTCTCGGTTCCGAGGAACCAGGTCGCGAGAATTGCCGGCGCATTCGCCACGGCCCCGTGAAGCGCGAGTGCGCGGCCATGCTTTAGGATGATGACCATCCGTTTACCCGTCGCGGCGATTGCTTCGGCGAGCGCCTGCTGCGGTTCGGGCACGACGATTTCGGTGCGCGACTGGGCTTCGCCCGACATGCCCTGCCCTTCGCCGATTGCCAGCACGACCACGTCGGCCTGGCGCGCCGCCGCGACCGCCGCCGCGATCCCACCGGCGAGGGGCTCTTCGATGCCCGAACCCTCAGCCACGATCAGCGAGTTCTTATCGGTCAGCGCCGCGCGCACGCCGGTCGCAAGATCGACCGATTTGGCATCGTCGCCATAGACCACCCACGGCCCGACCAGATCGTGCTGGCCGCTCGCGAACGGCCCGATCAAAGCGATCCGTTTGCCCGCACGCGGCAGCGGCAGCAGGTCGCCGTCGTTCTTCAGCAATACAATCGACTTACGGCCGGACTCACGCGCCAGCGCTCGAGTCGCCGGCAGCATCGAGCGCGCCTGCTCGCGCTTCTCGTCAATCCGCCGGAAGGGATCGTCGAACAGCCCGAGCATCGCCTTCATCGCCAGCACCCGCCGCACCGATTGGTCAAGCACGGCCTGCGGCACATCGCCTTTGCGCACCAGGTCGGGAAGATACTTGCGGTACAGCCCGCTTTGCATGCTCA
>Ga0068862_100003808_pt1 | contig 12851 bp, 7 predicted proteins | sample KBSSwiS52_FD_66598 | JGI IMG/M metagenome (GOLD analysis project Ga0068862, IMG submission 66598) | Switchgrass rhizosphere microbial communities from Kellogg Biological Station, Michigan, USA - KBS Switchgrass S5-2 | ecosystem: Host-associated > Plants > Roots > Rhizosphere > Soil ... | reverse complement strand
ATCTGAACAAGATCAGCGTGGGCGCCGTTGGCGCGGCGATATTGCTGGCCGCTGCGGCTGTTGTGTTTTCGCAGCAGCCACAGGGCCCGCCGCCGGGACCGCCGCCGGGCGGTTTTCGGGGACTGGGCGGACCTGGAGGCCCTCCGCCCGATGGTTTTGGCTTTCGCGGCCCGGGCGGGCCCGGAGGCCCACGCGAAGGGTTCGGACCGGGAGGACCGGGACGGCCCGGCGGCCCACCACGTGAAGGCTTTGGGCCATTCGGACCGTTCGGCCGGGATCTGAACCTGACCGATGAGCAAAGAACCGCGATCCAAAAGGTGGGCGAGAGTTTTCGGGAAAGTGACCGGGCGCTGCTCGAGCAAATGCGAACGTTGCGCGAAAACCAGCGTGAGTTGATTAACGGCGAATTCAATGAAGCCGCGGTCCGGGCCGCCGCGGAAGCGCGCGCGAGGGTCCAGGTCGAACTGGAAATCTCGCACGCCAGAATGATGTCGCAGATGGTCGGCATTCTAACGAGTGAACAGAAAGCTCAACTCGAAGCCAGGCGCCAGGAGATGCAGCGGATGGGCCCACCGATGCCGCCCCAACCGCCACAATAACTTTAATCACATTCATCGGAGGTTAGAGGCAGCCTCCGGTGATCGGCTCAACGAACAGGCACACGGTCCCGATAGACGTGGCCTTTCGTTGAGCCGGTTTTTTTGTGTCAGAAGCCCGACCGTGAGCGAGGGCCACTCTCAATCGCACTGATCATGAACTAACCGGGGCCTCCCTGACGGTCGGCTTCTGACTCGGAAAATGATTGACCGCGAAGCCTTTAACCACCAAAACTGCCTCATCTCCTGTAACCGAATCCGAATTCACCTCGTCTTTAACTTTTGGGACGTTTCGGCAACGATAATCTAAGGAAAAACTCAGTAATGATACGTGTGATTTTGATTCTGACCCTGCTGTTAAGTACCGCGGCAGCCATGGGTCAGCAGGGTAAAGCCACCCTGAAGGGACAAGTGAGCGACGAATTTGGCGGTGTGATCGTCGGCGCGGCCGTGGTCGTAACGGATGCGAAGGGTGTCGCCAAGACAGCAACCACAAATGGCGACGGCAATTATTCAATAGCGGGCCTCACACCCGGAAAATATTCGTTGCAAGTAACCGCAGCGGGATTCGCGTCTTATGAAAACGCCGAAGTTGAATTGACGGGTACTCGAAGTGAGCCGCTTAACGTCATCCTGAAAGTCACCATCGAGCAACAGAAAGTAACAGTCTCTGCCGACAACGCAGGCGTCAACACAGATCCGGAAAATAATGTCGGAGCAATCGTCCTGAAAGGTACCGACCTCGAAGCGTTGCCCGACGACCCTGACGATCTCGTCGCCGCGCTCCAGGCATTGGCCGGACCAGCCGCGGGACCGAACGGCGGACAGATTTACATCGACGGCTTCAGCGGCGGGCGAATGCCGCCGCTCTCTTCAATTCGTGAAGTACGAATCAACTCAAATCCCTTTTCTGCTGAATATGATCGCCCGGGATCGGGCCGGATTGAGATTCTGACCAGACCGGGAACAGATCGATACCGGGGCCAGGTCTCCTTTAACTTCAATAATCAGTCTCTGAATTCCCGCAATCCGTTTGCGCCAACGCGCGCCCCCTACATGTCGCGCAATTTAAGCGGCAACCTCAGCGGACCAATCACGAAGAAAAAGGCTTCGTTCTTTGTCGATTTTGAAAAGCGCGACACTGATGATCGGGCGGTCATCAACGCCACCGTTCTGGATCCGAGTTTTGATATTGTTCCGTTCGCGGCGACGGTGCCCATCCCCCGAAGGAATTGGAGCGTAAGTCCGCGCCTCGACTATCAGCTCAATGCAAACAACACTTTGGTTGCCCGTTACGAATACGAGAAGTCACATAACCTGACAATTCCGGGCTTGCCTTATTCGCTGCCCTCGCGCGTTTACAAAACTTTCACGACTCAACAAACTGCCCGTTTCACAGAAACGGCGGTTCTCAACAAGACGACCGTCAACGAGACTCGTGTTCAATTTAATCACCAGAAGACCGGCGATACCGCCAACAACACAATTCCGACCGAAAACGTTCAGGAAGCCTTCACCGGCGGCGGATCGCAGATTGGATTGACGTCGAACGAGCAGAACCGGTTTGAAGTCACGAACATCACCTCGATGCTGATGGGAAACCACACCGTCAAGTTCGGAGGCCGAGCGCGCACGGTCAGTATTACCAGTTTCTCGCCGCAAAATTTCGGGGGCACCTGGACTTTCTCAGGCACGCGAAATCTGGCTAACCCCGACGGCTTGACCAGTATTCAGGCCTATCAAATAACTCAGCAGGGTTTGCAACAGGGACTCACTGGAGAACAGGTCCGTCTCCTGGGCGGCGGCGCGACCCAGTTCTCGATTACCGCGGGCAATCCGGAAGCCACGGTCAAGCAATTTGATTTTGGCGGCTTTGCGCAGGACGACTGGAAATTCCGGCCCAATCTTACGATTAGCGCCGGTCTGCGTTATGAGAACCAAAGCAACATCGACAGCAACTTGAACTTCGCCCCTCGAATTGGAATTGCCTGGGCTCCTGGGTCACAGCCATATAAGACCACTATTCGGGCCGGTTTCGGATTCTTTTATGATCGCGTAGGCGAGAACCTGACGCTCAACACGATTCGTTTTAATGGTCTGAACCAGCAGCAGTACACCGTAACGAATCTCGCAGTTTTGAATACGTATCCGAACGTGCCATCGCTCGACGCTTTGGAAGCTTTTAAGACTCCGGTTTCGATCTATTCAATGGCCGATGATCTCGAGGCGCCATATTCAATGCAGTCAATTGTCAGCGTTGAACGCGCGCTGCCGCGTAACCTTAGAGCCAGTGTGACTTTCAGCCACACGCGGACGCTTCACATGTTGCGCGCTCGCGCCATCAACGCGCCTTTGCCCGGAACTTTCATTCCCAATGTGCCGGGCAGTGGGGTGTATCCGCTGGGCGTCAACCGCTATTTTGAATACGACTCGACGGGAGTCTTCGATCAGAATATGCTGATTGTAACGTTGGCGGGAACCCTCAATCGCAACGTCACCTTCAATGCCAACTACGCTTATGGTAAGGCAAACAGCGACACCGACGGGTCCGGAACCTTTGCATCGAATCCGTATGATTTCTCATACGAGTATGGCCGCACCTCCAACGATGTTCGGCATCGCTTTACTCTGTTCGGTAACTTCAGAGCACCGTGGGGAATCAGCCTGGTCCCAACGTTAACCGTTTCCTCCGGCCAACCATTCAACATCACCATCGGGAGAGACTTGAACGGCGACGTGCTGTTCACCGATCGTCCGGCACTCGCAACTGATTTGAGTAAACCGGGCGTTGTAATAACAAAGTTCGGCGCCTTTGATATGAATCCTGCCACTGGTGCGGTGATCATTCCCCGTAACTACGGAGACGGCCCGGGAGCAATCATTTCGAACCTTCGCATTAGCAAGACCTTTGGTTTTGGCACTGAGCGACAATCCGCAGCGCAAAACCGCGGTCGGCAGAATGGCCAGGGTACCGCCGAAGGTGAGCGCGGAGGCTTTGGCGCCGCCGCAACCAGAGGTGCCGGAGGTAGAGGTGGTGGGGGCGGTGGTGGCCGCGGCGGCGGTGGCCGCGGCGGTGGTGGTGGCCGCGGTGGTGGTGGCGGCTTTGGCGGTGGCGAGGCCGGCAAACGCTACAATTTGACCGTGAGCTTCAACTTCCAAAACGTTCTGAATCACGCAAATCTGGGCCGCCCGGTGGGTAACCTGAGTTCCTCGATTTTTGGCCAATCCAATAGTAGTTCCGGAGGATTTGGCGGTTTCGGCGGACGAGGCGGCGGCGGGTCGGCTCCGTTTAATCGCCTGATTGAGGCCCAAATTCGCTTTACTTTCTAGTGCGCAAATAAACCGATTGACCTGAAACCCTCCGATTTGCGAGAATCGGCAAGGCTCGGGGTTGCAGCGCCACCGAACCTACTGCCAGACGAGTTAATCGTCTCCCTCGCTCAGACGACACCAAAGTCGTAGAATTACCCCAAACGTTTCGAAGGTCGAAACAACATCAGTTAGACTTCTAAGTTTACAGATCACGGCCCATGGCCGTGCTCCAGAGCCCCAATCACTGGAGCGGAGAACAACATGGAGCATTCCTCTTCTTACCCGCCAAATTCCGACCCCGACCGGAAGCGCAATTTATCAGGAAAGAACGGCGACTCGGCTAAATCCAAGGATCCGGCCAATCAGCGTTTGATAGCAGACCGTCTGCTGGCGGCCCTGGCCAATGGTAATTTAGATCACCTGGCGCAAGCGCGTGAGGCTTTTCTGAAGGAAGCCCCGGCCCCAAGAAAGAAAGAACCTCCCCCGGCAAAACCAAGACCGGTAAAAGAACGCGTACTCGAAACCAGGAAAGAAGTTGTCCGCGAAGCCGCACCGGATCTCGGATCGTTGCGCGATCATCGAACCACACCGCGAAGTCCTGGGCATTCCCTCGCTCCGGTTGATGAACTCCGCAGAGAAGAGGAAGAACTAAAACGAGCTGAAGCCGAACTCGAACGCCGGCGGTTTGAAGTTGAAGCTGCCCGAAAAAGAGCCGAAGAGGAAGCGAAACGACGCGTCTTTGAAGAGTCGCGCCGTCAAGTGGAAATTGAAGCGCAACTCCGTGCCGAAGAGGAAGAACACCAACTGGCTGAGCTGCAGGCCCTCCGCGATCGTGCGCGGGAATCCGCCCGCCGTCGCGCTCGAGACGCCGAAGAACTCAGCGCTTCGCTGGATCGGCTTCGTAACGACGAACAGGATTTACGAAGGCAGATTGCCGACACGGAAACCGAAATTCATGAACAGCAACAGGTCTGCCATCAGTTTGAAGTGGAAGCGCAGCAACGTTCAGAGCGATCGCAATGGCTGTTAGCAGAAATTGAAAACCTGAAAAAAGCCGAGCAGGCACAGGTCAAACTAATCGAGCAAACCGAAGCCCGGATTCTGACCCAACTTGAGGCGCGTCATCAGGCTGAGACAGAAGCAAAACGGCACAGCGAAACGGAACAGCACCTCAACCAGGAAGTTCAAGCACTGACGAAGGCTGAAAACGATGCCCTCGCTCGCGTCAAAGAGGCAGAAGCCCGCGTTCAAGCGCTTAGCGAAACAGTGCGAACCGCAGAGGTGGCTCTGCAACAGAAGGCTGAAAAGATATCGGAACTACAATCCCAAATCGCCACGTTAAAAACAGATGGCGAGGCAGCCGCTGAGAAAATCAAACAGGCTACTGCCTGGATAGCGGAACTGAATCGAACGCGCAATCAGCTGGCCCAGCAGACTTCCGCTCTGGTCGCAGAACAACAACGAATTAACAGCGGCATTGAGACGCTTCAGGCTGAGGAAGTCGCGCATCGCCAACGCCTCGAGGAGTTGAAGGTTCAACTCCAGGAGCAAGGCGAAACGCGCGATAACGCGGCTGCCAGCGTATCCGAATTGGCCGGCAAGCTGGAACAGATCGAGGCTTCGATTAAGACTCTGCACGCGGAAGAACAACAACTGCGTGCCCGAATCGCTGAAGTCGAAGAAGCCTCACGCATCGCGGAACAGGATCACCTGAGAGCAAAAGTCGAGGCCGAACTGCGCGCCCAACACGAGGAGCAGCGTCAGAGTGAGCTGACTGTGCTGCGGACCGAATTGCAGGCCACGGGGCAACAGCGAGTTGAGAAGCTCGCCGCCGTCGAAGCCGAGACCGAGGCCCTGCGAGCCGCCGAGGCGGAACAGATGGCCCGCATTTCGGAAGCTGAAAGCGCACTCAACGTTCAGCAGGAAGCCAGGCGGGCGGCTGAAGCCAAGCTGCAAACTCTGGTCGAACAGCAGAGGGTCCTGGCAGCCGAACTCGACCAGCTCGCGTCGGCGGCCGTTGCGTCAGCCAAACAAATCGAGGAAACCGAAGCCGATATTCAGGGAAAGGCGAAGCAAATCGAAGACGCACGCGCCGCTCTGAAATCGCAGGAAGAGGCCCATCGACGGGCCGAGGCCGAGGCGCTTCAGTTTGCGCGAGAACAGGAAGCGAGACTCGCCGAGCTCAGAGAAGCCGGGAAGCGATTCGGCTCGGAAGCTCAGCAGCTGCACGGGACTGAAGAGACGATCAAAGCTCAAATCGCAGCCGCCCAGGCCCAACTCGCTAATGCCGAAACGACCTTGAATGATCAGCGGGCCAAAGTCGAAGAGCTGCGCGGTAAAGAACAGTCCGTTAAGGTTGAGACTGAATTGCTGCGTAAGTCTGAGCACGACCTGCTGAAACGGATCGTTGAAGTCGAAGGTCTCTTTGTCGAGCAGCGCAAGACGCATCAACTGACGCTCGCCCAAGCCAAGCAGCAACAGGAAAAAGAAGACAAACTAAAAGAAGAACTCGAAGCCCTGAGCCGGGCCGAGCAGGAGACGCTGGCGCGCATCGAGGCAATTAAGGTACGAATTCCGCAACTGGAAGAGACCCGCCGTCTGGCTGAAGAAGACTTCCAGGTTCGGGCTGAGCAGGAAGAACAATTGCGGCTCACGATAGGCGTCCTGCGTGAGCAGGAAGATGAGCAGGTCAGACGAATTGAAGATATTCAGGCACACCTCGCGGCCCAGGTGAAAGCTTGCTACGTCGCTGAAGCTGAAGCACAGGGACACGCCGAACGGGCCGTGCAGGTAAATGTCGAGTACAAAAGTATCGTCAAAAACAAAGAGGACTACGTTAGGCGCGTCGAAGAGGCTGAGAATCGCCTGCGCATACTGGAAGAAAGTCGTCACGGCAGCCAGGTTAGTACTCAGCGCCGGACCGAAAAAGAGCAGCAACTCAATACCGAGATTGAAGCGCTAAGGAAGGCTGAAGAAGAACAGATCAAGCGACTCGAAGCAGCCGAAATCCGTTTGCGCGAACAGCAGGAGGCGCGTCAATCGGCCAAAGCCCGCGTCAAGGAACTCGCCGAAGAGGAACAACGCATAATTGACGAAGTTGAAGCGCTGCGCAAATCCGAAGTCGAGTATCTGAATCGGATTAAGGAGACTGAAGCTCGGTTGCCGGCTCATCAGGAAGCCCTGCGACAAGCTGAGGCACAGGCCCAGCGGAAAGCTGACGAAGAAGTTCAGAGACTCAGCCAACTCGAAGCCTTTTACGAAAAGGCCCGGGCCGAAGCGGCAGAGCGTGCGTCGCGCGAAGAAGAAGTCATCGACAAGCTCGAAGCTATCCAAAACCCGTTGCTGAGGACGGCAGAAGAAGATCATTCGCAGGGAACCGACGCCGAAACTCGTCTGCGCGAGCAGCAAGAGGTCCGTCAAATGGCCAGGGCCCGCGTTCAGAAACTGGCGGAAGAGGAACAGCGCGTAATTGAGGAACTCGAAGCGCTGCGCAAATCCGAAGAAGAGTACTTGAGGCGAATTAAGGAAAATGAAGCTCGACTCTCGGCTCATCAGGAAGCAATGCGGCAGGCCGAGGAGCAGGCTCAGCAATCAGCTGATAATGAAGTCCTCAGCCAACTCGAAGCCGTTAATGAAAAAGCACAGGCCGAGTCCGAGCAGCACTCGGTACCCGAACGACTTTTCAACGAGAAGCTGGAATCAATCAAAAGCTCATCGCCGGTGATCGACAGCTTCGAAGTCGTCGTCGAAGCGGAAGTCGAAACGGTCGAGTTGCCAATCGAAGAGAATGCTACCTCGATAACGCCGTACGAAGAATCAACGGAGGAACCCTGGTTAACCATCGATTGTGATCCAAAGAAAGAGGTTGTCGAGGAAGTCCGCGACATCGTTGCGGTCGATTCAACCGCCGACCTGCTCAGTCTCGAAAACATCCTGGCGGAACCCGAACCGATCACGGTTGCGGACGACGCCATCCCGGCCGACATCGCCGAGCGTCTGCAAAGCCCAAATTCTTCTCAACGCGCGGCCGCGCTGGTTGATCTGGCCGAGGCCGGCGGAGACGAATCGTTTATTTTGATTACCAAATCGTTTGATGATCCCAGCGTGGAAGTCCGCAATGCGGCCGCGCGCGCACTCCATAGCCTGCAACCTGATCTGGCCGCTTCGTTCACCCGGGCCCTGCGTGAGGCTACTGCCGAGCGCCGGCGCAAGATTGGGGCAGCGATCGCCGCTTCGGGCCTGGCCGCCAACGCAATCAACAGCCTGACCGGCGAAGGCCGCGATCGAACCTACAGTGCTTTTTCAATCCTGTTTCTGATGGCTAAAGCCGGAGAAGTGCAGCCGTTGATGCAAGCCATCGCCAAGCATCCAAATATCGAAGTTCGATTAACCTCGGTGAAATTGCTCTCGCTTAGTAATCAACAACAGATCCTGCCAGGACTGCGCACCTTAGCGTCGCGAGATACGCTGCCGCCTGAGGTTCACACCGCCGTGATGGAAGCTATCTACCAGTTGAGTAATCAATCGCGGGAAGTTGCGTAGCGCGAAAACAATTAGACAGGATTTACAGGATTAACGAGATCTTCGTCAGAGCGCATTACTCTCGATAAGACGAATCGATGCGATCGAGCTTGCGCAGCAGTCCGGGCCAGGTCAGCGCCGAACCCTGACCAACCGTAACCGCGCTCAGCTGTTTCGCTGTGAGATCGATAATCGGATCAGCCACCGGATGGAGTTCGCCGCCACCCGACTGAGCGAGAATCTGAATCTTGCAGGCGCGCTCGAGTAGGTACATCCCGAGAAAAGCTTCAGCGGCGCTCTCTCCTGTAGTCAGAAGTCCATGGTTTCGCAAAATCAGGTAATGCTTGTCGCCCAGGTCCGCGACCAGCCGTGGCTTTTCTTCTTCATTTAAGGCGAGCCCTTCGTAATCGTGATACGCGAGTGAAGCCAGAGGAAACATCGCCTGCTGTGAAATCGGCAGTAATCCATCTTTCTGGGCCGAAACCGCGATGCCGTAAACGGTGTGCAGGTGCATTACGCAAAGCGCGTCTTCGCGCGCTGCATGTACCGCACTGTGAATCGTGAAGCCGGCAGGGTTGATGAAGTAGGGCGAATCCATCATTTTGTTGCCAGCCAGATCGATTTTAACTAGGCTCGAAGCTGTGACTTCTTCGAACATCATTCCATACGGGTTGAGCAGGAAATGATGATCGGCGCCGGGGACGCGCGCGGAGAGGTGCGTGAAGATCAAATCATCCCAACCGTAAAGCGCCACGAGCCGGTACGCGGCTGCCAGATCGACACGCGTCTGCCATTCTTGAGAGGAGACCAAACTTCGGATCTCAGCTTTTGCTTCACCGGTGGCGGTCATAAATCTCCTAACGTCTCTATCTTTTTGCGCCGTATGCGGATAACGAGCTGGAGTCAGTACCGGAGCGATAGCGACGGGGTCGGCACCGAACCATCGACCCGGTCGCTATCGCTCCCGGTACTGACTCCACCGCTCGATCATGTCCCACCTACTTGAACTCAAACGACTTCAAGTAATCCGCATACGCCTGGTCCCAGCGGGTAATCGTCTTCGCCGGCCCGGCCAGTTTGACGAAGTAATTCCCTTTTGGCGTCTCGATTACTGCCGCTCGCAAACGGTAATTCTCATCGTTATGAAACGACCCACTGCCGGGCGCCATCTCGGCGGTATAGGTCCCGATCACATCAACCGTAGTCACCTTCAACCCGTTGACGGTTAACGTTTCGGTTTTCGCTTTGTCTTTCGACGAGCTGCCGTCGGGCTGCTGCATCTGACCGATCCACCGATCGATGTTGGCTTGCGCCGTGCCGCCCTGACTCGCTCCGAAGTAATAGAGCACCAGGCTGCCGTCGTCCTTGTCGCCTTCAACCCTGGGCAGTTTGTATTGGGCCACGCGCATTGACGAAGAAGTCTTCTCCGTCACCCAACCTTCCGGGGCCTTGAAACGCAACTCACCGGTCGTATTGGTTTGCGCCGAGTTGGTTTGCGGACCGCCGGTCGTGGTGGATCCCTGTCCCTGGCAGGCAGGGCAGGCTAATGCAGCAACCAGAGGGATTGCCGCCAGCATAAATTTTGTTTTCATTAGTGCAGAATCTCCGCGGAGACTCTACACCGTGCAGTCGGACTTCGGCAACGGTACGCACGCCTCTGGCAGGGCTCGCCATAGCACGCTGGAAGCGTGCGTACCGAACGTTACTCGCCGCCGCCGTGCGCAGCTTTCGCGCGGCGTTGCATCTCTTCGACGGACACATCTTCCTTGTGGGTAGCTACATGCCAGACATGGCCGAAAGGATCGACGACGGTGCCCATGCGATCGCCGTAGAATTTGTCCGTAACCGCATGCTGGACGGTGGCGCCGGCGCCGATCGCCTGATCGAAAGTGGCGTCCACGTCTTCCACGTAGATCATAATGCTTACCGGTGAACCGTTCAGCGTCTGCGGTCCTTTGTACCCCATATCCGGGTGTTCATCGGCCAGCATGATCGGCGAATCGCCAATCTTTATTTCCGCGTGACCAATCTTTCCTCCCGGAGCGGGAAAGCGAAACAATTCTGTTGCGCCAAAAGCCTTTTTGTAGAACTCGATCGCTTCGGTCGCGCCTCCAATGATCAAGTAAGGTGTCACCGAGTGATAGCCTTCGGGAATTGGTTTAACTGACATTTCAAATCTCCTTTTTGCTTTTAATGATCGTGTCAGATCCGGGAGCGGCAGCGACCGGGCGGTACGCACGCCTCCGGCGTGCTCGCGGTGACATTCATCGCTTTTTTTAAAAAGCACGCCAGAGGCGTGCGTACCGCCCGGTCGCTGCCGCTCCCGGTTCTGACAGCTTACTTCCCCGTGAATAGTGTCTTCTCATCGACAAAGCATAGGCCGTTGCCCCACGGATCTTCGACATAGAACGAGAGTTCGCCCCACGGCCGCTTCACAATCTCGCCGGCCTCCTGATCGTGATAACGATCCTGCGCCAGGCAGTTCAGGGCCTTTGCGCGTGCATAAACTTCTTCGAGATTGTTGACCGCGAAATAAATGTAATCCGGAGTTGGTTGCGGTGTTTCGCCGCCTTTCGCGACGTCAACCAGTGCCAGAATCATGCCGCCACAATCGAAGTAATGACGCGATCCGCGCGGGATCGGGATACCCGGATCGTCAAGCAATTTCGTGTAGAAGGCTGCCGCCTGTTCGAGATCCGCCACCTGTAGAGCTATGCGAAACATTTTTGGAGCGCCCATAAGTGTCCTTCCGCTTTCTGTTGATTCTTCTGCCGCCATCTTCGTCTGCGAAGCGATATACCAGACGTTATCGAACGGATCTGTGATCGAGCCGACGCGCGCGCCATACGGTTGCAGCTTCGGCGCATCCTTGGCCACGGCGCCTTCTGCCTTCGTCGCGCGTTCATACCAGGCATCGACATCATCGACATACATCATGAACACCGACGGCTTAGGTTGCCATTGCTCGTGTGCTTCACCCATTTCGATCACGGCCGAGCCCACGCGAATCGATGCGTGCCGTACCACGCCCTCGGGTGAGCGATGCACGTCGATTTCCTCGGCGCCAAATGCCTGCTTCAGGAAATCAATCATCCTGGGCGCGCCGACTGGATGCAGAAAAGGCATCAGGTTGTACGCGCCTTCGGGGACGTAACCACCACTCAAATGCTTAGCCAGATACCATTGATTTCCACCGACATCCTGCACGCCGCACTCGCGATCGCCGTACGGCTGGTCCATCGGAGCGTACAGCGACGTCGCGCCGGCTTGCAGCGCTCGCTCATAGACCGAATCGACATCTTCGACATACAGGTGAATCGTTCCTGGAAACGGGTTACCTTTCCAGGCCGAACCCGCGCCACCGCCGCCGACCATGATGGTCGATTCACCAATCTTGTATTCGCCGTGAAAACCTCCCTGGGTCCCGAGTCCATACACGTGCCCTTCAGCTCCTAGAGCGCGGGTGAGAAATTCAACCTCAGCGTGCACGTCCGGCACCACCAGATACGGCGTGATCGTGCGAAAACCTTCTCGCACCGGATTCACTTCTTTCGTGGCTTGTTTAGTTGCGGTACTCACTGCTGCTACCTCCTCTAATTCGTTTTGTAAACGCGCCTTGAATTCTGCGCGCGGCAGATGACGCAACTCGACAGCGACATCGAGCAGATCGCCAATTCGCGGCTCGACATTCGCCGGTATCTCACCACCGGTCGCCATCATCGCGTCAATCGCCTGATCAAGCTGCTGTGTTAGGTCAACTTCACTCATTACTCATTCACTTCGTGTCGAGCTTCGCTCGCAGAGTCTGAAATGCGCGAAACTGCAACTGCTTCACCGCGCCTTCGGTGCGATTCAGCTGGGCAGCGATTTCGCCAATCGATTTCTCTTCGGCGAACCGCATCCGCACCACGCGCCGCTGATCCTCGGGAAGTTCATCAACCAGTCGAATTACATAAGCCCGCCGTTCTGCCGCTTCCAGATCAGACTGCTGAGCCTGACTGGATCTGCCGCGGTCTGCCAATTCACTTGAGTCCGAGTGGCCTTCGCGGGCCACCCGCTTTGCTCGATCCGCGATCAAGTTTGCAGCAATTCTCAACAACCAGGCCCCAAAAGGCGCGCCGGTCCATTTGAATCGCGGCAGGTGCGCCAGCGCTTTCCGAAACACTTCGCTCGTCAGGTCTTCGGTAACGGCGCGGTCGCGCACGCGGCGCGCAACGTATGCATAAACTACCTCGAAATACTTCTCGTACACGGCTCCAAAATGCGCGCGATCCTGTTGCGCCGCTTCGACTAAGCGCCGCTCGTCCGCCTCACTCAACTTCCCAAGGCGCGGTTTCTGTGCAGGTTCACTGCCCGCCATTGCTCCTCACACTAGATAAAACTGTCGAGTGCGCAAAAAGTCACGCAACTGGAGAAAAAAAC
>Ga0068862_100003807_pt1 | contig 12852 bp, 8 predicted proteins | sample KBSSwiS52_FD_66598 | JGI IMG/M metagenome (GOLD analysis project Ga0068862, IMG submission 66598) | Switchgrass rhizosphere microbial communities from Kellogg Biological Station, Michigan, USA - KBS Switchgrass S5-2 | ecosystem: Host-associated > Plants > Roots > Rhizosphere > Soil ... | reverse complement strand
GAGTCTCGACGCCACTGCCGCCCGCTACTGGGCGGGCCGCTCGCGCGAGCGCGCCGGCGACCGGCGTCGCGCCGCGCAGCAATGGCGCGAGGTTATCGCGACAGATCCGCTGTCGTATTACGCCATGCGGAGCGCGGCACGGTTGGACACCACGGCCTGGCGCCCCCTGCCCGCGTCCGATTCCGTAGCGATGACGCCGGAGCTGGCGCGCGCCGTCCAGCGGGCGGCGCTGCTCGAGATGGTGGGAATGAACACGGAGGAGGCGCTGGAATACGACGCCATGACTTCCGCGGGGACGTCGCCCGACTCCCTCCTTGCCGCGGCGCGGGCGCTCTACGCGCGTGGCGAGGTTTCGCGGGCGATGACCATGGCGCGTCGCGCAGTCGCCGCATCCGCGCCGCGCGACACTCGTGTCCTGCGGTTGATGTATCCGCTTCCCTTCGCCGACATCATTCGCGCGGAAGCGGCTGCACATCGCGTCGATCCAGCGCTTGCCGCGGCGTTGATCCAACAGGAGTCGAGCTTCAATCCGCGGGCGGCGTCGCGGGCCGGCGCGCTCGGACTCATGCAGGTGCTGCCAAGCGTGGGTGCGAGCATCGCCAGGTCGGAGGGAATCGTGTCGTTCGAGCGGGTGCTGCTGTTCCAGCCCGACGTGAACGCGCGGTTAGGCATGTCGCATCTCGACGCCATGCTGCGCCAGTACCCGCGGGTGGAGTACGCGCTGGCGGCGTACAACGCCGGCGGCTCACCGGTGCGGCGCTGGCGTCAGAAGGTGGGCAGCGACGATCCCGAGGTGTTCGTGGAGCGCATCCCGTACGAAGAGACGCGTGACTACGTGCGGATCCTGCTCCGCAATCAGGCGACGTACAAGGTGCTGTACGGTTGGTAGAGGGAGACGGGAGACGGGAGACGGGAGACGGGTAGCGGGTAGCGGGTAGCGGGTAGCGGGTGGAAACGGCGGCCGTCATTCCGAGGCAAGCGGGCGTTAGCCCGCGGAGGCAAGGAATCGCCGGGCCTTGTCATTCCGAGCGGAGCCGCGCAGCGGCGGAGGCGAGGAATCGCCATCCTCCCGGTAGAGGGACAAGCCCCTCGGTCAGGACGACGGCGATTCCTCGCCTCCGCGCGTTGCGGCGCTCCGCTCGGAATGACACGCTTGCCCTGCGGCGCGCCGCTCGGAATGACAAGCGGTCACCGGCTCGCCTAACTCGTGAGCGACGCGTCGAGAACGATGTTGACGTTGCCCTTTAGCGCCTGCGACACGGGACAGCCGTCCCTCGCCGCAGTGGCGAGCTCCTGGAACTTCGCGGCGTCGATCTTCGGAACCGTCGCGCGAGTCGTGAGGCGCATCGTCGTGATCTTGAATCCCGCGCCGGCCTTCTCGACGGTGCAGACCGCGTTCGTCTCGACGCGGGTCGGCGGCGTGCCGTTCCCCTCGAGCTGAGCGCTCAGCGCCATGCTGAAGCACGCGGCGTGGGCCGCGGCCAGCAGCTCCTCTGGATTTGAGCCCGTTCCGTCCTCGAACCGCGAGGAAAAATTGTACTGGCCACTAATGGAGCCAGTCTCGCCCTTGAACGTGCCCTTCCCGCCCTTCAATCCACCTTCCCACACCGCACTCGCCTTCCGGTCAGGCATTGCTGGCAGTCTCCGTTGAGGGTCCGGGGGAATACTAGCAAGGGCACGTGCGCCGCGGCGTCGGAGCTCGTCCGTGTTGATCAACCGCAGAGAGCGCTTCCGTCCGATCCGGAGACCGGTGGACGGTCTATCTCCAGAACGCGTCGTTAGGCGACACAACGTGTTGGTGGCGTGAACGGGTTCTCGTTCCCTCTGCGGCCTCTGCGCTCTCGGCGGTGAAATTGCCCGCCATTCGCTGCGGCACCTATATCGGGAGCGCGACAAGCCAGCTATTCGATGTTCTTCTGGAACCGACGGACGCTGAACGCCAGCAGGAGGATCGCGAAGAGCGACAGCGCGAGCGTGTCGTGCCACAGCGCCTCCGCTCCGACACCCTTGAGCAGGATGCCCCGCAGCACACGGAGGTAATACGTGATCGGGAACACCGCGCCGAGCCATTGCGCGAACACCGGCATGGCCTCGCGGGGGAACATGAACCCCGAGAGCAGCACCGTCGGCAGGATGAACACGAACGAGAGCTGCATGGCCTGCACCTGTGTTCGCACCACCGTCGACACGAACAGGCCGAGTGCGAGACTCGCGACGATGAACGGCATCGTGATGACATACAGCAGAACAAGGCTCCCGCGGACGGGCACGTCGAACACGAAGCGGCCGAGGATAAGGATGACCGTCACCTGGACGTAGCCGACGAGCGCGAACGGCAAGACCTTCCCGACCATGAGTCCCGTCTTCGAGATGGGCGTGACGATCAGCTGCTCGAGAGTCCCGCGCTCGCGCTCGCGGACGAGCGCCATCGCCGTGATCATGAGCAGGGTCAGCGTCAGCAGCAGCCCGATCACGCCCGGCACGATGTAGATCGAGCTCTCGAGCGCCGGGTTGTACCACGGGCGCACGCGGATCTCGATGGCCGCGTCGCGTCGCGCGCCCGGCGGTGCGAGCGCCATCGATCGCGCCTGTCCCGCGAGCGTCGCTCCGCCGATCGCCGCCGATGACGCGAGCGGGTCCGCGGCGTCGACGATCACCTGCGCCCGCGCGGTTCGGCGCCGCTTGATGTCCGCCTCGTAGTCTGGCGGGATGATGACGGCGGCTCTCGCCTCTCCGCTCTCGATGCGGCGCTTCACCTCATCGCGATTCGCGACGGGCCCGATGATGTCGAAGTTCCCGGTATTCCGAACCGCATCCACGAGCGCCCTGCTTTCGGTCGTGCGCGACTCGTCGAGGACGACGGTGGGGAGATGGCGCACTTCGGTGCGAATCGCGAAGCCGAACAGCAGCAGCTGAATCGCCGGCAAGCCGATCATCATCCCGAGCGTGAACCGGTCGCGCCGCATCTGGACGAACTCCTTCCAGAGCATGGGCCAGAGGGTGCTCTGACGAATGGAGCCGCTGCTTGCCGTTCGCCGACGGCTGCGTGCTGGTGCTCCGAGCTGCTCGCTGCCGCCAGCAGCCGCAACGAGACCTCGGCTCCCCGCGCCAGTTCCCAGTTCGCGGTTCCCAGTTCCCGGTTCCCGCTTTCCAGTTCCCGGTTCCCCGTTCCCCGTTCCCGGTCCCTCATCCTTCCGCTGCAGCTCGATGAACACGTCCTCGATCGACTCCTGTCCGAACTGCCGCGTGATGTCATCCTGCGTGCCGACGGCGATCAGATGGCCGCGTGACAGAAACGCGAGGCGGGTGCACCGCGCTGCTTCATCCATGTAATGCGTTGTGACCAGAATCGTCGTTCCCGCGTTCGCGAGCGCGTAGATCCAGTCCCAGAACAGGCGACGCGACGCGGGATCGACGCCGGCCGTCGGCTCATCGAGGAACAGGACCTCGGGCTCGTGGGACGTCGCGCACGCCAGCGCGAGCCGCTGCTTCCACCCACCGCTGAGCGTGCCGGCGAGCTGGCCGCTGCGTTCCTCGAGACCGAGCTCGCTCAACTGCTGTGCGATGCGCGCCTCGCGCGCCGTCCCGCGCAACCCGTACACCGACGCGTAGAACCGCAGGTTCTCCTGCACCGTCAGGTCGTCATAGAGCCCGAACTTCTGCGACATGTAGCCGATGCGGCGCCTGACGCCTTCGGGGTCTGTCGTGACGTCGATACCCGCCACCTGCGCCCCTCCGGACGTCGGCTCCATGAGGCCGCACAGCATGCGGATCGTCGTCGTCTTGCCGGACCCGTTCGGGCCAAGCAACCCGAACACCTCGCCGCGCTCGATCGTGAGGTCGAGACCATCCACCGCCACCATCGCGCCGAAGGCCTTCCGGAGGCGCTCGGCGCGAACGGCGGGCCCGTTAGGCACTCCGGGCCGGATCGGTGCGGGCGTCGGCGCTGCCGTCATGGCGTGCGACGCGCCGCGGCCGTGGTGTCGAATGTCACCGTCGCGGGAAGGCCGGGCTTGAACGTGCCCGTCGTGTCCTGAATGTCGAGCTTCACGCCGAAGAGCAGATCGGCCCGCTCCTTCTCCGTGAGTGCCACGCGCGGCGTGAACTCGGCCGTCGTCGCGACCGCCACCACGCGCGCCGGCGCCGCGCGGTCGCCAATGCCCTGCACCGTCACCTGCGCCAACTGTCCAACTTTCACGTGAGGCACGGCCGGCGCGGCGAGATAGACACGAACCCAGGGGCGCTTCGCGTCGCCTAACGTGACGGCGACCTGGCCGGCGCCGAGAACCTCGCCCGGCTCGACGTAGCGACCGAGCACCGTCGCGTCGAGCGGGGCAACGAGCACGAGATCGGTCTCGGTCGCCTTCCCCGCCGCCAGCGCACCCTGCGCAGTCTCGACGTCGGCGCGCGCCGCCGCGACCTGCGCCGACCGAGCCCCCTGGCGGAGCAGCCGCAGGCTCTCGGCTGCCGCGTCGCGCCGAGCGGCGGCGGACCGCGCCGCCGTCACGGCCGCGTCATACTGCGACCGGCTGACGGTGGCGGCATTGACGAGCGCCTCGAGCCGCGCGCGTTCGCGCTCGGTGCGCTCCGCTTCCGCGGTGACCGACCGCAGCTCGGCCTCGGCGCGCTCGAGCTCGGCCGGTCGTGCACCAGCCTGGAGATCGCGGAGCCGCGCCTCTGCCGATGCGACCCGGGCGCGGCGCTGCTCGAGATCCCCCGGGAGTGCGGACTGCGCGAGCACGACCAGCGTATCGCCGCGCCGAACGGTGGCCCCTTCCTCCACGCCCACGCTCACGACGCGTCCCGACACGAACGGCGCAACGTCGACCTGTGTCAGCTCGATGGTTCCATCGGCCGACAACGCGTTCGACCGCTCGCGAGAGCAGGCCACAGTCGCGCCAAGGAGCATAACGCCTAACGTGGTGACGCGACGGCGCGTGCGAGACCGTGAGCTACCCGGGGGACGGATGATCATGACGGTGTCCCCTCGGCGGGACGGGCGACGAGCAGCGCCGCCAGCGCGAACTCCTCGGCATGGGCGAAGAAGCGCTCCGAGAGCTCGGCGGGCGGTCCGCCGGGGCCATGCCCGAGCAGCAGGCCGACGGCCGGCCGCGCGATCACGAAGTACGCAACCTGTGCAATGATGGAGATGGCTGCGAAGCGCGGGTCGAGGGAGCGGTGGAACACGCCGTCCTGCTGACCGGCCACGATGACGTCGCAGAGGCGCTTGAACGCTCCGGCCGCCGTGGACGTGATCGCTTCCTCCGCGTGCGACGCCTGGTGGTCCACCATCTCGCGCACGAAGAGTTGCGGGAAGTGGGGATGGTCGGCGAGCAGCCTCGCCTGCGCGCGAACGAAGGCGCGAATACGATCGGCGTGCGAGGCGGCCCGTTCGATCGCGTCAGTCCCGCGTGCGAGGAGCTGCCCGAGAATGCGCTGGAGCATGGCGCGGTAGAGCGTCTCTTTGCTGTCGTAGTAGTAGTAGAGCAGCGCGGGATTCACGTCGGCTTCCTTGCCGATCTGCTTGATGGTCGTGGCCGTGAACCCCTGCATCGCGAACAGCCGCTCGGCAGCATCGAGAATGACGTCGGGGGTATTGGCTGATCCTGCCATGCTCTAATTAATTAAACGATTAATTAGCGGGCGCAAGCGGCAGGCGAACCGATGGGCACCCAACGTTTATGTTACCGGCGTGAGCCCCGACGCCACCCCACAAGCTGTCCCGCCGACCATCGAGCGCGTGCTGAGCCGATTTCGATCGCTCGGACGCGAGGAGAAGATGCAGGCGCTGGTGCAGTACGCGAAAAAGCTGGAGCCGGTCCCGGACCGTTTTCTCGCACTCGACCGCGCCGCGTTCACCGTTCCCGAATGCCAGACGCGAGTGGACCTCTTCCCTGAGTTCGCGGACGGGAAGCTCCACTTCTACGCTGACGTGAACACACGGCAGTCGCCGACCATCGCCGCGTTCCTGAGCATCCTGTTCAGCGCCATCAACGGACAGCCGCCTGAGACGACGCTTGCGATTCCCGAGGACTTCGTCCGCACGATCATGGACAGCCTCGGGCTCGGCACGCGCGAGGTGGGCCTCAACGCCATGCTCACGCGTGTGAAGCGATACGCCGAGGACGCCGCGCGAGCCGCCTGAGCGCAACACGCGCTCGCGATCGTCAATCGGCCCGAAGAATTTCGACGGGGTTCGCGCTGGCCGCGGCGCGTGCGGGGACCGCACACGCGACGGCGGCAACGGCGAAGATGATCAACGCGACGGCCAGGTAGGTGAGCGGGTCGGCCGGAGTAACGTCGTACAGCTGTGACTCCACGACACGCGCGCCTGCGAGCGCCGCGGCGATCCCGATCGTGATTCCCAGCGCCGCCGGCAGGAGACCCGCTCGCAACACCATCCGTCTGACGTTTCGCGGATGTGCGCCGAGCGCGAGTCGGATCCCGAGCTCGCGGCGTCGCTGGCGGACGTTCTCGCCAATCACGCCATAGATCCCGACCGCGACGAGCAGGAGCGCCACCGTTGCGAAGACGGTGAGCAGCACGGAGCTGAACCGGGGGCGGGCGAGCGGGCCGGAGATGTAATCGTCCATGGTGCGCGCATTCAATACCGAGGCGTCACCGTCCACCCCGGCGAATGCGCGGCGGAGCGCCGGTACGATCGCCTCGGGCGACGAGGCGGTGCGCAGGATGAAGAACGTCGGCGCGCCACGCGAGAACTGCCGGTGGGGCAGGTAGAAGCCGGGCATCGCGGTCTCGAGCTGGCGGTAGCGCATATCGCCCACTACCCCGACCACCGTGTAGCGTGGCGCCGTGGTATCGGAGAGGGCGCCGAGTCGGAGTTGTTGCCCTATCGCGTCCCCGGTCGGCCAATAGCGCCGGGCCATCGACTCGTTCACGACCACGACCGGCAACGAGCCCCGTCGGTCCGTGGGGGCGAGCAGCCTGCCGCGCACGAGCCGAACGCCTAACGTGGCGAAGTACTCGCTCGTGACGATCTCCATGTTCACCCACGGGAGGCGCGCATGCTCCGCGTCACTCATTCCTTCGACGTTCGGCAGCGCATCCCAGCCCCCGGGGCCCGAGTACGGAGGCGATGCGGCAACGGCGACGGATGTGACGCCGGGAATCGATCCCGTCGCCTCTCTCAATCGGTCGAGCAGCAACGTGAATCGATCGCCGCCGTCAGGCGTCGCGAACCTCGTCCAGGGCATGCCGAGCTGCGCGACGATCACCCGATCGCGTTCGAATCCCAGCGTCACTCCCTGCAGGTTGACCAGACTCCGCGTGAGCAGGCCAGCCGCCACGAGGACGATGACCGCCAGTGCCGCCTGTATCACAACGAGCAGTTCCCTGTTTTTCATGGTTGCGCGCGACCCGGTCAGCGAGCGGGATCCTGCGCTGCGCACGAGCATGCCGACATCGTGTCGCGTGAGCGCGAGCGCCGGCCCGAGCCCGAACACCACGACCGCGGTCATCGCCGCGCCGCACGCGAAGAGCATCGCGCTCGTATCGACGCTGACCTCCGACAGCCGCGGCACTTCGGGCGGCGCGAGGCCGACGAGAATCCGGACGCCTGACAGCGCGAGGCCGATGCCGAGCACACATGCGACGGCTCCCAGCAGGGCAGACTCGGTCATCAGCTGCCACACCAGTCGGCCCCGCGCCGCGCCGAGCGACGCACGAATCGCGACCTCGCGCGAGCGCGTGACGCCGCGAACGAGCAACAGGTTCGCGACGTTCATGCACGAGATGAACAGGACCAGACCGGCCGCCATGGAAAGCATGACCACGGCCGGCCTCACACTACCAACGATGAGGGTTGGCAGCGTTCGCGCGGTCGCCTCGAACTTCCCGATGCTCGTACGCCATCGTGCATAGGCACGGTCGAGAAACGCATCGAGCTCGCGACGTCCCTGCTCCGCCGTCGCGTCGGGGCGGAGCCGCGCGACGATATCGAGGGATCCGGGCGCCGTGTCACTCGCCGCATCCGGAGAGAACGGAAGGACCGCGCTCCAGAGATCGATGCCCTGCGGATAGTCGAAGCCTCGCGGCGCTACGCCGATGATCGTGAAGCGGCGTCCCTCGTAATCGAGCACGCGCCCGACGACACTGCTGTCGGCGCCATAGCGGCGGCGCCATAAGCCGTCGCTGATCACCGCGACGGGTGGTGCGTTCGGGATGTCGTCCGCCCGCTCGATCAGGCGACCCACCTGCGGTACAGCGCCGAGCACGCGGAACAGGTCGCCGGTAACCCATGTGGCCTTGACCGGCGCGGGCTGGCCTCGCTCGGACATGGCCCAGGTCCACGCACCGTTGTAGTCGATTCCGCCGACGCGCTCGAAGGCGCGCGACTCTCGCGCATACCGATCGACCTCTGCCCATCGCACCGGCACGTGTGCGAAGTCGCGCTGCTTCGCCCACAGCACGAGGACGCGGTCCTGGTCGTGAACCGGAAGCGGACGCAGTACGATGGCGTTCGCGACCGAAAACGTCGCGGTGGCCGCGCCGATGCCGACCGCGAGCGTCACGAGCGCCACAACGGTGAACGCCGGCGATCGGCGTGCGGAACGCAGCGCGAAGCGAATATCTCGTGCGAGACTGGTCATCACAGGGAGACTGAGTCGCGCTCCAATGTGCATCGCCGTTCCGCGCGTCGCGATCCGCCTTTCGCGCTCTTGCCGGGGACGTTCCAGACCACGCAACAAACTTGGGGATCTCAACGGCTTGACGTGGGACGCCGTAACAATCAGGACGCGTATCAGATGTTTGCGGCCGGGGAAGCGGCATTGCCGTTTCACCGCAGGCACAATTATCTCCAGAACCTCAATCCGCGGCGCGAGCGGCCTGAGTGCCATGACGCTGAACGAAACGACCAGGGAACAGTCACCGATGAGCGGTCTCACGCCGGAGGCAATGGGGCTCCTGCGGAACGCGCTGACCGCGCGGATGCGCGGTCACGGCGAGGCAGACGCTTCGCTTGGCACCGCGTTGCGCACGGTGGCCGCCGAGGCGCGCGATCGCGGAATCCGCGCCGAGGCGCTCCTGGTGACGCTGAAGTCGATGTGGTTCGAGATCGGCGGCGAACCGTCGACGTCATCCGGGTCCGCCACCGGTCACCGGCTGCTCGACGAGGTGGTGACGGCGTGCATCAAGGCATACTACGGATAACAGGGAGAAGGGAAGCGGGAGACGGGAGAAGGGCGAACCCTCGGGACGCTGGTCAACAACGAGCGTGCATCCCGAGGGTTCTTCGTCTCCCGTCTCCCGCTTCCCGTTTCCCGTTTCCCGTTTCCCGTTTCCCTATTGCACCGTCGGCACCGCCTTCCGCGGCAGCTTCTGGTCGCGGTTCGCCGTCAGATACACGAACGCCGCCACCGCCGCAGCGTTGTGCTTCATGTCGTCGGCCACGAGGCGCTCGAACGTGTCCATGTTCGAGTGGTGGGTCCGCGATCCGTAGTCAACCGGGTCCTGGATGAACTGAAACCCCGGTAGACCAACCGCGTCGAACGCGAGATGGTCGGTACCGCCGGTGTTGTTCGCGGTCACCGTGTTCATGCGCGGATCCTTGAACGCGGCCATCCACTCCGTGAAGATCGGCGCGACGGCTTCGTTCTTCTGCAGGTAGACGCCGCGAATCGCGCCGGTACCGTTGTCGACGTTGAAGTAGCCGGCGAACCGGTCGTGCGCCGGCTGCTTGAGCTGCATCGTCTGCGGGTCGCCGAAGTGCTCCTTCACGTAGGCGCGTGACCCGAGGAGCCCCTGCTCCTCCCCGGTCCAGAGACCAATCCGAATCGTGCGGCGCGGCTTGAGACCCGTCGCTTTGATGAGGCGGAGCGCCTCCAGCATCACGGCGGAGCCGGCGGCGTTGTCGGTCGCGCCGGTGCCCATGTGCCACGAGTCGAAATGGGCGCCGAGCATCACCACCTCGTCCTTGAGCTTCGGATCCGTTCCCGGAATTTCGGCGACCACGTTGAACGAGCTCGGGTCCTCATCCGAAAACGTGTTCTTCACGTCGAGCTCGACGGTCACGGGCACGCCCTTCTCCACCATGCGGGCGATGCGGCCATAATGCTCGGTCGAAAAGATGATGCCGGGGACCTTCGTCGGGTTCGCCTTGTCGCGCGAACCGGTCGCGGCGTTGAAGACCGTGCCGTCGTCGCCACGACCGGGCGTCACGATGGCGGCGACGCCCTCGTCGGCAAGGAAGGTCGCGAGCGCACGCTGGAACTGCTGCGCCGCCTGGAATCGACCGGCGTTGCCACCCGGCGCGCCGGCATTCGGGGCGCCGCCGGGACGGCGCGGCGGCTCGGTCGTGAACGGTGCACCCGCCAGCGTTGCCAGCGACGAGTCGGCGAGACGTGACGCGTCGGCCGTGAAGTGAGGCGGAACGGAATCGCGCGCCGGCTGCGCGAACACGATCTTGCCGCGCAGCTTGCCGCGGTATTTCTCGAGGTCGGGGGCGCTGTCGGCCTTCACGAGGACGACTTCCGCCTTCACCGCGCCGTTCGTTCCGGGGGTCCACGCCGCGGCGTACGCGATGATGGGAAACGGCCGCGGCGACACGACCTGGGCGACCAAGCGCTCGTTCGTCCACCCGCGGCCGAATGGTCCCCACGACTCGAGCTTCGCATTCGCCATCCCCCACTCGGTGAGCTTCTTCACGGTCCAGTCACCTGCGGCCTTCGCGGCAGGCGACCCGGTGAGGCGAGCGCCGTATACGTCGGTGAGCCAGCTCGCGATCTCCATGACCTGCGATCGCCGCAGCTCCTCGTTCTTGATGGCCGAGATGGCGGCGGTGTCGATCTTTTCCTGACCGGAGAGCGGCGCGGCGACGATCAGTGCGGCGACCGGGATTGAACAAAGCGTGCGTAGCATCGGGAAACGGGCGGCGGGAAGCGGGAAACGGGAAGCGGGAGACGGGAAAGCGGGAGTTGGTGACAATTCTACGTCCGTGCGCGGGGGCCCGTTGCACATGGGCGCGGGTGAACGATGTCGAGGCAGTTCTCAGTACTCGGTACTCGACACTCGGGACTGCCACCTCGGCACTGCGACTGGCGACTTATTCGACTGATGACCGACTCACCACTGTCGACGCAAACCCATCAAAGTTTCATACAACGTTCGTCACACCACCTAGGGCCCCAGTGGCCGGTACGTCACGTCCAGGATCGCGAGACGTCTCAGGAATTCCTCCAGGCGGACGCTGAAGTCGCTGAAGTTCCGGCGCCCCGGGGGCGACCACAACACCTCGGCAAGCGCCGTTAGGCGCGGAAATGCCATGTACTCCACCTGCTTCGGACCCGGCAGGTATTCCGTCCACAGCTGGCCCTGCGCGCCGAGCACCCGCGACCGGAACTCCGGCTCCAACTCCGCCGGGATCGGGTCGAACGCATACACCGTCTCGAGGGGAAGGAAGCCCCCGATCGCCAGCGGCTCGCCGGTCGTGTTTCGCGACTGGTAGTAGTCGAAGTACGTGTGACTCGTCGGCGTGATGATGACGTCGTGGCCGGAGCGGGCGGCCTCGATCCCGCCCTGTGTCCCGCGCCACGACATGACCGTGGCACCGGGCGCGAGCCCACCCTCGAGGATCTCGTCCCACCCCACCAATCGCCGGCCGTGCCCCGTGAGAAATGCGTCGATGCGGCGGATGAACCAGCTCTGCAGCTCGTGCTCGTCCTTGAGCCCGAGCTCGCGAATGCGATCCTGGATGCGCGGGCTGGTCTTCCACAGCGCTTTGTCTGCTTCGTCGCCACCGATGTGAATGAACCGACTCGGGAAGAGCGCCATCACCTCGGTGAGCACGTCCTGCATGAACGTGATGGTGGACTCGTCCGCGTTGAGGATGTTGGCGTATACACCCCATCGCATGCCGACATCCGCCGGCTGGCCGGTGACGCCGAGCTCTGGATAGGCCGCGATGGCGGCGAGCGCGTGGCCCGGCATCTCGATCTCGGGCACGACGTTCACAAATCGGTCGCGCGCGTAGGCGACGATCTCGCGCACGTCATCCTGCGTGTAGTAGCCGCCGTGCCGCTGGCCGTCGTACTGCCACGTCGTCGAGTCGCTGCCTGGCTGGTGACCGACAATGGTCTGCGTCCTCCACGCACCGACGTCCGTGAGGCGGGGATACTTCCTGATCTCGAGACGCCAGCCCTGGTCGTCGGTGAGGTGCCAGTGGAAGCTGTTCATCTTCTGCAGCGCGAGCAGATCGATGTACTTCTTCACGAACTCCTTCGGCATGAAGTGCCGGCCGACGTCGAGATGCGCGCCGCGCCACGTGAACCGCGGGCGATCGACGATGCGAAGCGCCGGGACGGTCCAGGCGACGCTGTCGACCTTCGCCTCCCGAAGGATCTCGGCTGGCAGCAGCTGGCGAACGGTCTGGAGGCCGTAGAACACGCCCGCGCGCTCTCGGCCGCGAATCGCCAGCCGACGTGGCGTCACCGTCAGCTCGTAGCCCTCAGCGCCCAGGCGCGTGAGGCGCGCATCGCGTGTGAGCACGATACCGGTGGCAGGCGCCGCGCCGATGCGCACCGGAATGGTCAGTCCCGTGGCTGGCGCGAGAGATGCCGCGAATCGACGAGCGATGTCCGCCGACGCGGCGTCCGTCCAGATGACCGTCGACGCGGTGAGCTTGAACTCCCCTCGCGCGACCGTGAGGCTCTCGGGCTGTGGGACAATCGCCACGGCGGGCGCAGAGTCCTGCGCCACGCTCTGCGCCGTGACGCGCCCGGGCAGGACGGCCGCGAGCGCGACCGCCGCGACAGCGCCGGCGACACTTGTCCGCAGATGCAGCGCACCGTCCGGGCAAGCGACAATCGAGAGTCGAGTCATTCGAGGCATGCAGAG
>Ga0068862_100003804_pt1 | contig 12855 bp, 14 predicted proteins | sample KBSSwiS52_FD_66598 | JGI IMG/M metagenome (GOLD analysis project Ga0068862, IMG submission 66598) | Switchgrass rhizosphere microbial communities from Kellogg Biological Station, Michigan, USA - KBS Switchgrass S5-2 | ecosystem: Host-associated > Plants > Roots > Rhizosphere > Soil ... | reverse complement strand
CACCCGGCGCGATGCGCGTGATGCGCATGCCGAGCGACTGCGAGGCGCGGTCCTGCTCGTAGAGGACGCGCGCCGCGCGCTCCGCGGTGCGCTGCGCCAGGCCTGAGTCGATCGTGGTGTCGGTGGAGGCACCCATGGTTCAGCGGCCGTGGAAAACCGGCGCGCGCCGGGCGGTGAACGCGGCCACGCCCTCGGCATAATCGGCCGACCATCCGAGCTCGCGCTGCATGTCGCGCTCGACGTCGAGCTGCTCTTCGAGCGTTCGCGACCAGCCGCCGTAGATCGCCTGCTTGCTGCGCGCAAGCCCGAGCGTCGGCGCGGCCGCGAGAGCCTGCGCGAGCCCGTCGACCGTCGAGACGAGCTCCGCGTCGTCGACGCACTGCCAGATGAGCCCCCAGGCCGCGGCCTGCTCCGCGGCGAGCTTCTCGCCCAGCATCGCGAGCCCGATCGCGCGCGCATTGCCCACGAGCCGGGGCAGGAACCAGGTGCCGCCGCTGTCCGGCACGAGGCCAAGCCGACAGAACGCCTGCACGAACGCGGCTGAGCGCGCCGCAACGACGAGATCGCAGGCAAGCGCGATGTTCGCGCCGGCACCGGCCGCGACGCCGTTGACCGCGGCGATCACGGGCATCGGCAAAGCGCGCAACGCGAGCACCAGGGGCTTGTAGTTCTCCTCGATCGAGGCACCGAGATCGACGCCCTTCTCGCCCGGCGTCACCGCTCGATCGCCGAGATCCTGGCCCGCGCAGAAACCCCGCCCGACACCGGTGAGCACCAGCACGCGTGCACCGTCCGGCGCGAGACGCGCCAGTGCGGCGCGCAGCTCGCCATGCATCTGCGCATTGAAGCTGTTCAGCTTCTCCGGCCGGTTGAGCGTGATCCGTCCAACACCCGACTCGACCGAATAGAGAATCGTTTCGTACTGCATCTGGGCTCCAGGAACGTGCGGTCGATGCCGACCCGCTACTCGTCGTAGGTGATCTCGAGCTCCGGGCTCGTGGGCCGGGCCTGGCAGCAGAGGATGTAGCCGGCGTCGAGCTCCCAGTCCTCGAGCGCGACATTGTTGTCCAGTGTTACGGTGCCGCGCACCAGCTTTGCGCGGCAGGTCGAGCACACGCCGGCGCGGCAGGAGAACGGCAGGTCGATGCCTGCGCGCCCGGCCGCGTCGAGGACGAATTCGTCCGCCGCGGTGACGTCGAAGACCCTGCGCCGCCCGTCCATCACGACGGTGACGGTCGCGAGACGGTCCGCGCCGGCGGCCGGTGCGGGCGGCGCAACCGGCACGGCTTGCGGCGCCCGAACCGCCTCGGGGGCATTCGCCGGCGCCGATGCGCCCTCGGCGAGCGGTGTGAAGTGCTCGACGTGGATGCGCCCGCGTGCACCGAGCCGGCCGAGCTCACCGCGGATGTCCTCGATCATGGTCCCCGGGCCGCAGAGAAAGTACTCATCCACGGCCGCGGGATCGAATGCGCCCTGCGCCAGCTCACGCACCTTGGGCGCGTCGAGCCGACCATTGAAGACATCGAGCTCCTGCGGCTCGCGGCTCATGACGAAATGCACCGAGAACCGCGCGACGTAGCGGTCCTTGAGCCCCATGATCTCCTCGAGAAACATCGTCCGGGCGATGCCGGTATTGCCATAGAAGAGCTGGAAACGGCTCTGCGGCTCCGTTGCGAGCACGGACGAGGCGATGCCGAGCACCGGGCTGATGCCGCTGCCCGCGGCGAAGGCGACGCAGTAACGCGATGTCGCCGGACCATCGGCGGGTGCGCTCGCGGGGTGGAAGCTCCCGATCGGTGGCAGCACCTCGATCGTGTCGCCGACCGGCAATCGCTCCGCGAGGAACCGCGACATCGCACCGCCCGGCTGTACGCGCACGCCGAGCTCGAGCTCGGGCCCGGCCGGAGCGCTCACGATCGAATACGTTCGGCGCTCCTCGCGCCCATCGAGCATCACGCGCAGTGCCACGTGCTGTCCGGGCTCGTGGACATACGTCTGGCGAAGATCCTCGGGTATTGCGAGCCGGAGGCGCACCGCATCCTCGGCGGCCGCCGTGCGGCTCGTCAGCCTGAGTGGGTGAAATCTCAGCATGCGCGACCAATGATTGGCTCAGGGCCAGCTATTCCCGAGCCAGGTTTTCCTGATGTCAGTGGCACTTGAAGCGATCAAACGGCTCGAGACAGCTTTCGCAACGATAGAGCGCCTTGCACGGCGTCGAGCCGAACTCGCTCAGCCGACGCGTCGACTTCGACCCGCAGCGGGGACACGCGAGCTCGCGGTCGACGCCCGGAGGGGCGATCCCGTACTCACGAAGCTTTCGATGCCCCTCGGCGCTGATCCAGTCGCTGCTCCACGGCGGCGCGAGCTGATCGTACGCGCTCGCTTTCTCGAAGCCCGCCTGCCGCAGCGCCTGCACGATGTCGCTACGTATCACCGCGGTCGCGGGGCAGCCCGAATACGTCGGTGAGACCGCGACCCGCACGGCGCCGTCCGGACCCAGCTCGACGGCGCGCACGATCCCGAGATCGAGCACCGAGAGCACCGGGATCTCGGGGTCCGGAACACCGGCGAGAACCGCGCGCACGCGTGCCTCGATGGGCGCCGGTGCGGCGACGTACGTCGGGTGTTCCCTGATCGCGGTCATCGCGACGGCTACCAGGTCGCACCGGGATAGGTGCGCGCGAGGTGCTGCATGTCGGCCAGCAGGTAGCCCAGGTGCTCGCTGTGCCGGCCCTGTTTGCCAGACCAGCGGTAGATCGCGGCAGCGGGCCTCGCGAGCGTTGCGTCGCGCAGCACCGCGTCGATCCGCGCCGACCACGCCGCAGCCATCGGCTCCATCGGCGGTGCGACACCTGCAGCGACCATCGTGCGGTCGAGCTCATCCGTTTCGACGAGCTCGCTGGTGTACGGCCAGAGCGCGTCGAGCGCGCCCTGCATGCGCGCGTGGCTCTCCTCGGTTCCATCGCCCAGGCGGACGACCCAGCCTGAGCTGTACGACAGGTGATAGCGCGTCTCCTTGAGCGCCTTGGCGGCGATTGCGGCGAGGCGCTCATCGGACGATGACGTGAGACCCGTGTAGAGCTCGTGCTGCCAGGCATCGAACAGGAACTGCCGCACGATCGTGTGCGCAAAATCGCCGTTCGGCTGCTCGACCAGTGTCGGATTGAGGAACTCGTGCTCCTCGCGCAGGAAAGCCAGTGCATCCTCGTCGCGCCCCTGCCCCTCGAGCTCGCCTGCGTAACCGAGCAGCAGCCGTGCCTGGCCCATCAGGTCGAGCGCCGTGTTTGCGAGCCCGAGATCCTCCTCGAGTGCGGGAGCATGACCGATCCACTCGCCCAGGCGCTGTGCCAGAACCAGGCTCGCATCGGCGAGGCGCAGCACGTAACGGACCCTCGCCGCCGCGACCGCGGCGTCCGGAGCGGCCGAAGCCGTCGCGGTCGCGCTCACAGCGTCTTCACCTCGTCGGGGATGTCGTAAAAGGTCGGGTGGCGGTACACCTTGTCGCGTGCCGGCTCGAACAGCGCATCGGCATCCGCCGGGTCGGACGCCAGGATGTCCGCGGAGCGCACCACCCAGATGCTGATCCCCTCCTGGCGGCGCGTGTACACGTCGCGTGCGTGCTCGAGCGCCATGCGCGCGTCTGTGGCGTGCACGCTGCCGACATGCTTGTGATCAAGACCGGCACGTGCGCGGATGAAGATCTCGTAGAGCGCCCAGCCGTCGGTTCGCTCGCCTTTATGTTCCATGGGATTACCCTCAGCGTCCTCAGGCCGCCACGCGCGCCGTCGCCGCCCGCTTTGCGGCGTGCGCTACTGCGGCTTCGCGCACCCAGCGACCGTCCTCGTGCGCCTTGCGCCGCGCTTCCAGCCGCTCGCGGTTGCACGGCCCGTGGCCCTTGAGCACGTCTTCGAATTCCCGCCAGTCGATCGAGCCGAAGCGGTAGTGCTGCGTCGACTCGTCCCAGGCGAGCTCCGGATCCGGCACCGCGAGTCCGAGGAATTCAGCCTGTGGCGCGGTGAAATCGACGAATTTCTGCCGCAGCTCGTCGTTCGAGAAACGCTTGATCTTCCAGCGCATCGATTGGGCGCTGTGCTTCGAATCCACATCCGACGGCCCGAACATCATTAGCGACGGCCACCACCAGCGATTGAGCGCGTCCTGCGCCATGTTTTTCTGTGCCGTCGCGCCGCGCGCGAGCTTGAGCATGATCTCGAAGCCCTGCCGCTGGTGGAAGCTCTCCTCTTTGCAGATGCGCACCATCGCCCGCGCATACGGGCCGTAGGAGCAGCGGCAGAGCGGAATCTGGTTCATGATCGCCGCGCCGTCGACCAGCCAGCCGATCGCGCCGATGTCCGCCCAGGTCAGCGTCGGATAGTTGAAGATGCTCGAGTACTTGGCGCGGCCGTCGAGCAGCTGGTCGACCAGCTCCTCACGCGACACGCCGAGCGTCTCGGCAGCGGCGTACAGATATGCGCCATGACCGCCCTCGTCCTGCACCTTGGCCATCAGGATCGTCTTGCGCAGCAGGCTTGGCGCACGGGTGATCCAGTTGCCTTCGGGCAGCATGCCGACGATCTCGGAATGGGCGTGCTGCGAGATCTGCCGGATCAGCGTGCGTCGGTACGCCTCCGGCATCCAGTCCTTGGGCTCGATCTTTTCCTCGGCGTCGACGCGCGCCTGGAAACGCGCCTCGCGTTCGGCGTCGCTCGCCGCATCGGGTGGCGCGGGCTCACGCCCCGCCGCATCCAGTCCCTGTGTGTACATGCCACGCCTCGCTGTCCGGGAGCGCGGCCAACTGTGACACAGAGATCTTGCCTGTGCAACGATTTCTGTGTCAGATTGATTGCATGGAGGATCCGATTGACATGAGCAGACGTGTACCTGCGACCGCCGCTGCGCTCGTGAGCCGTTTCCGGCGCCAGCGGCCGCTGCGGGCGGGGTCACTGCTGGTTACGATCTTCGGCGACTCGATCACGCCGCTGGGCGGAGTCGTCACGCTCTCGAGCCTGATTCGTCTCGCGGCGCCCTTCGGCATCAACGAGCGGCTGGTGCGGACCTCGGTAGCGCGGCTGGCGCAGGACGGCTGGCTGGCGAATCGCCGCGAAGGACGCCTGAGCGAATATCGCCTCACGGAAACGGGGCGAGCGCGGTTCGCGGATGCGACACGGCGGATCTACGCCTCCAATCCGCATACCTGGTCCGGATCGTGGACCCTCGTGCTGCTGCCGTCGGCCGGTGCTGCGGGCCGCGGAGACCTCCGTCGCCAGTTGCAATGGCTCGGCTTCGGGCAGATCGAGCCCGGCGTGCTGGCACATGCAACGCTCACCGCGGCGGACGCCCGCCTGAGCTGCAGCCGCCTCCCCGGCGGCGAGCGGGTTCTGGTATTTGCCGCAAACGGCCAGGATCGTCAGACCGATCGGCGCATTGCGACGTCGGGCTGGGAGCTCGGGGCGCTGGCGGCGCGCTACCGCCGCTTCATGACGGCGTTCGAGCCGGTGCGCACGGCGCTCGATCGCGGGCCGTCGCTCGATCCGGAATCGGCGTTTGTCGTCCGCACGTTGCTGCTGCATGAGTTCCGCAAGGTGCATCTGCGCGACCCGCTGCTGCCCGCGCCGCTCCTGCCCGCCGACTGGGCCGGTTTTGCCGCGTACGAGCTCTGTCGCGATCTCTATGCGCGCGTCTTTCACCCGGCGCAGGCACACCTGGCCGTGCACGGGCGGCGGCTCCGCGGTCTGCTCCCATCGATCGATCCTGAAACCTATGCTCGATTCGGCGGGCTCGCCCGCGCAGATCAGAACCTGAGCGCCCAGTAACCGACATCGATCCAGCGCCCGAATTTCCACCCCACCTCGCGCATCAGGCCGGCGGGCGCGAAGCCGAGACTCTCGTGCAGCGCGATGCTCGCCGGGTTCGGAAGCGCGATGCCGGCCAGGACCACGTGCACCTCGCGACTGCGAAGCTCCCCGAGCAGCGCCTCGTATACCCGCCGGCCGTGACCGCGGCGCTGGAACCGAGAGTCGACGTACACGCTCCCCTCGACCGTGTGCCGGTACGCCGGACGCGTCTTCCACGGCGAAGCCCGGGCATAGCCGGCAAGGACGCCGGCTTCCTCGATTACGAGCCAGGGCAGCGTTGCGGCACGGATCCGGCGACTCATCTCGCGCGCCTCGAGCGGTGTCTCATCAAAAGTTACGATCGTGGCGGTGACGTGGTGGTTGTAGATCGCGCATATCCGCGCGGCATCCCTGGCGCCCGCCGCGCGGATCCCTATCGCCGGGACGTCAGGACGCACTGGTGTCGGCCGCTGGGAGCGCGACGAACTCGCCGGCGAACGCACCCGCCTGGGTGCCAGCAAAGGTCAGGGTGGCGTGCATCTCGATGCGCGCCGGCCGGCCGCGCGCAACCGCCGACCGGAACCGCTCCCAGCGCTTGTGGTCCGGTGCCCGCGCTTCCGCCTCGAAGTCGCCCGCAATGGCCTGCTCGAAGTCCATCTCGCTGCGCCGGATGACGAGCCGGCCGGCGAAGCCATCCGCCGAGAGCCGCAGGTGCAGGAGCCCCCAGGCCGCGAGTGTGGCGACTGCAGCGGCGCTGCCTCCGAACACCGTGCGGCGATGATTGATGTTGGGCGCGAGCGGTGCGGCGAGCCGCACCTGCTCGGGCGTGGCCGCGAGGACCGCGACCTGCATCGCCGCAGAAAGCGGAATCTGCTCGTGCAGATAGCGCTCGAGATCCCGCGGACTCATGTATCCAGCGCGGCGAGGACGGCGGGGTGCAGCACGCCGTTCGTCGCCAGCACGCTTGTGCTGTCGAGCGCCATCGGCTGGCCTTCCAGGTCGGTAAACCTGCCGCCCGCCGCCTCGACGATGACGGCGCAGGCGCCCACATCGAGGATGTTGACGTCCGATTCGATCACGGCATCGATGCGGCCCGACGCGAGCAGATGGTAGTGAAGAAAGTCGCCGTAGCCGCGGATTCGCGACAACCGGCCGATCATCCGCCCGACCGCGGGCCAGCGCGGCCCGGTCGCCAGCGTCTTCAGGTTGCCGGTGGAGAGTGTCGCCGACTCGAGCGCGTCGATGCGGCTCACGGCGATGGGCGCATCGTTGAGCCAGGCGCCGACGCCGATCTCCCCGTATGCGAGCTCGCCGTATGCGGGCGCCGAAGAAACGCCCACGATCAGCCGGCCCCTGTGCATGAGCGCGATCTGCGTCGAGAACATCGGGTATTCGCGAATGAAGGCCTTGGTGCCGTCGATGGGATCCACGATCCACACGTAGTCGGCGTCCATCGCGCTGGTCCCGGTTTCCTCGCCGTAGAACCCGTGGTCCGGAAACCGCGCCGACACGATGCTGCGGATGATCTTCTCCGTCTCGACGTCAGCCTCGGTCACCGGCGACTTGTCGGCCTTGATCGTGATCTTGAGGTTGCGCTGGTAGTAACGCCGGATCACGTCCGCAGCGGCGGACGCCGCCTCGAGCGCGGTGCGGAGAAACTCCGAGTGAGCCATGGCGTACGCGACCTCCTGCAAGGCAGGCGGCGGACTCGTGTCGACGTTTCCGGCGCCGGCGTTCAACATATCAGCTTGGAATCACGTTGCGCCACGGAGTCTGCATCCGGATGAGGGGTCGAGAGTTCACGACGGCGGGGTACGGCGGGCGCCATGCGTGCAGCGCGGCTGTCGCGATTGCGCTGCTGCTGGCGGGCTGCGACGGCAGATTCAGCGCGGATCTCGCCACCGATACGCCGGCTGACCCGGAGATCAACCAGCTACAGGTCAGCCTGCTCGGCCTCGAGTTCCGCAAGGCGGATGGCGCAACCGCGACACTCGAGTTTCGCGCCGGGGAGTCCGTCGACCTGCTCGATCTCACGCAAGGCGATCCGATGCGTCTTTTCACCGGTGAGGAACTGCCGGCCGGACAATACACCGGCGTGCGGCTGTTGTTCGACAGCCGTACGGATGCGACTGTCGTCACCACGAACGGCGACGTGTTCCCCGTCCTCCTGTCCGACGGCGCATTCGCCCAGGTCGACTTTGCGGTGCAGGACGGCGAGAGCAGCAGCGAGCTCCTGACCCTTACGCTGGATTTGCGCCAGTCTCTACGCTTCGACGACGTCGACGACGAGTACACGCTGACCCCGTTGCTGCGCACGGTCCGCACGGGCGACGCGGCGTTAATTCAGGGGGCTGTGAGCACGAGCTGTCCGGCAGGCACGTCGCTGATTCTCGGCGGCGCGGTCTATGCCTTCGCCGGCGCGGATGTGACAGCCGACGATCTCGACGGCACGACACCCGAGCCGTACGCCACGACCGGTACAGTGCTGAATACCGACAACGGTCAGTTCAGCTACGCGTTGCGCTTCCTGCCAGCAGGGGACTACACGCTCGCGCTGACATGCAGCGGCAACGAAGATGAGCTCGGCGCCGACGACGAGCTCGATTTTCGGGATGGCGTGAACGTGACCATACAGGCCGACGATGTGCTGCAGCGCAATCTCAGTTGAACGCCTTCAGCACCTCGCGTGTCAGATCCCAGCGATCGAAACCCTGTTTGCCGAAGTCGAGTCCACGTCGCACGATCACGAGCCTGCGCGATGGCACGACGACGACGTACTGCCCGCGGTTCCCGGCCGTGGCGTACGCGTCTTTGGGCACGTCGTGCCGGTCGTCCGGCACCAGCCACCATTGCCCGCCGTACTGCCGTCCTGTCCTGGCCGTCGCAGGCGCCGGCGTGCGCACGAAGTCGATCCATTTCTCGGAGAGCAGCCGCTCGCCATTCCAGACACCGCCGTTCAGGTACAGGAGGCCGAAACGCGCCAGGTCGCGCGCGTTCGAATAGACCTGGCTGCTCAGCACGAAATCGCCAAAACGGTCAACGCTGACGAGCGTGTTGCGCATGCCGATGCGATCGAGGAGCGCGCGCCTGGGGAACTCGAGGTACGCGCGGGCGTTTCCGAGGGCGCGCTTCATCGCGTAGACGGCGAGCAGCGTGTCGTAGTTCTCGTAGTTCCACGTCGTGCCGGGCTCGCGCGCGAGCGGGCGGTTTCGCGCGCCGATCGTCGAACTCGCGCCCGCCCAGTAGGAGAGGCCCGATCCCGTCGCGTATTCGAGGCCGTTGTCGTCCACGGGTTCGAGACCGCTCGCCATGTTGAGGACGTGACGCAGCGTGATTCGGGCGCGCGGGTCGGTTCCCGCCGCGGCGCCCGCCGGGAGCCAGTCCACGTCGAGTGGCGCATCGAGGGACATCTTGCCCTGGTCGACGAGCATACCGATCAGCGTTACGGCGATGCTCTTCGCCGTGGACCAGGTGCGCGTGCGCGTCGTGACGTCGATACCGGGGGCGTAGCGCTCATGGACGATCCTGCCGTCGTGAACGATGAGCAGACTCAGCGTTACCTGTTCGGGCGACTCGCGGTCGAAGGCCCAGTCGGACGCCGCCGCGAGCGCCTCTGCGTCGATACCGGGAGGGGGCGGCGCATCCGCGACGAGGTCGCCGTCGGGCCATGCGGTCTTGGCAGGATCGCCGGGCGGAGACGGCATTTCGAGTGACGGCAGCTCGTCGATCGTCCCAAAACCCTGATCGGGCGCGAGCATCACGCAGCCGACGCCGTCGCGAAAGGCGGCGCGCATGACGGGTGTGTCGCCCGAGGCGGCACCGACCACCACGGTCCTTCGCGCCCGGTCGACTGCGTAGTCGCCACCGGCCGGGGTGCCGACCGGTTTCGGGAGGAAGGCCAGCTCCTGGGCGAATACCTGTTCCAGCGTCCGGTGACTCGTGAAGAGCCCGTTGCACATCATGAGCGCCTGCTGGCCGTACCGGATCATGGCCCGCTGCGGCTGCCAGTAGTCGAAGCGCTCGGCCTGCTCGGGCCGGGCGAGGTTCGGCATCAGCATGACAGCGGCGATCAGAATTTCAGACGCGCGGATCATGGCCTCCGGATGATAGCGAACGGCTTGACAGCCCTCCCGCCCTTCCATACGTTGCGCGAACCGCCAGGTGATCCCGCGCGTAAGCGTCGGGATAACGGGAAGCCGGTTTGAAGCCGGCGCTGCCCCCGCAACGGTAGTCGAGTTGAAGCTGCATCGGCCGGATCCTCCGGCACCCACTGCGCTCCGCGGAGCGTGGGAAGGGGATGCACGCCGGGTCGTGAGACCCGCTCGAGAGCCCGGAGACCGGCCTGACGGTGCGAGACCAGCCACGCGGCGGGCGGGCGGGTACGTGCCTTCGGGCCGACCCCTCCTCCTCCACGAGCTGGCTATGCCATCACCTTGCGGGAGCGCATGGGGGTTCAGATGTCCGTTCTATCCCGGTTCGGTTCCAGTTCGTTCTGCGTGGCTCTATCGCTGTCCTTTGGGACAACGGCGCTTGCGGAGGACACAGTGCCCGCCGAGCGACGCGTGATCGTTACCGCTACGCGCACTCCGACGCCGATCGAGGAGGTACTCGCCTCGGTCGTGGTAATCGACCGCGACGAGATCGAGCGCAGCCTCGCCGGCGACGCCGGTGATCTCCTGCGCTTCCACGCCGGCCTCGACATCGCGCGCACCGGCGGTCCCGGCCAGACGACCTCGCTCTTCATACGGGGCGCGGAGAGCAATCACACGCTGGTGATGGTCGACGGTGTCCGGATCAACCCCGGCACGATCGGGCAGCCCGCATTGCAGAACCTCGCACCCGAGCTGATCGAGCGGATCGAGGTGGTGAAAGGCCCGCGATCTGCGCTCTACGGCACCGATGCGATCGGCGGAGTCGTCAATGTCATCACGCGGCGCGGGTCACTCGACGGCTGGTCGGCGCAACTCGGATACGGCGATTACGACACGCGCGAGGCGAGCGTCATCGGCGGTGTCGCGAGTGAGGCAGGATCGCTCGATCTGGGGCTTTCGTGGCTCGACAGTGCGGGGTTTCCAACCCGCAGCGACGACACCGTGGATCGCGGCTTCGACAACCTGAGTCTCACGATGGGCGGAAACACCTCCGTCGGCGCAGTGGATCTGACGGCGCGTCTCTGGCATGCCGAAGGCAACACTGAGTACTCCGATTTCTTTCTGACGCCGGTCGACCAGGACTTCGACAATTCGGCGGCCTCGCTCAAGGGCGCGGTGGCGACCGGTGACCAGGGTCTCCTGACCGTCACCGCGGCCTACTTGAAGGACGAATTAAGTCAGAACCAGTCGCCGGACTTTCTCGAGACGGACCGCCTGACGCTCGACGCGCAGCAGGATTGGCGCGCGAACGATCAGCATTCGCTCTCGGCGGGCGTGCAGTATTCGGACGAAGACGCCAAGTCCCTGTCCTTCGGCTTGCCATTCGACGAAACGACCGAGTTCTGGAACCTGTTCGTGCAGGACCAGATCGACTACGGCGCGCACCGCGGCGTGCTGGCGGTGGGCTATACCGATCACGAGACCGCCGGCAGCGAGTTCACCTGGAACGCGGAATACGCCTACGCCTTTGGCGGTGCCACGGAGCTCGTGCTGTCGGGCGGCACGGGGTTTCGCGCGCCCGACGCCACCGACCGGTTCGGCTTTGCTGGCAACCCGGCGCTCGAGCCGGAGCGGTCGAAAAGCCTCGCCGCGGAGGTGCGCCACCGGGTCGGTGAACGACACGCGTTCCGGTTGAGCGTCTACGAGACGGAGATCGAAGACCTGATCGAATTCGTGCCGCTGCCCGTTGACCCGTTTGGCATTCTCCGCAACGTCGATGAGGCCCGCATCCAGGGCGTCGAGGCGGGATACTCCTATGTGAGCGAGCACTGGACGCTCGATGCGGAGCTTGCGCTCGCCGACCCGGAGAACCGGAGTACGGGCGAGCAGCTCTTCCGGCGACCCGAGGAGAGTTTCACGCTCGCTTTGCAGCGGCGTTTCGAGCGCTTCGATCTCGGTATCAACCTGCTCGCCGCGAGCGAGCGGACCGATGTCGGCTTCCCGGATCCGGTTGTGCTCGACAGCTACGTGCTGGTCGACCTGACGGCGGGCTGGTCAATCACCGATCGCCTGTCCTTGCGCGCCCGCGTCGAGAACCTTCTGGACGAGGACTACGAGCTGGCGGACGGATTTAACACCCCCGAGCGCGGCGTGTACGTGGCGCTGCGCTACGGGCAATCGAGATAGCGAGCGCGATCACCCAGCGCTAAGCTCGCGGACTCGCCAAGGAGGTACCGCATCATGGCAACCAGGAAATCAGCCAGCCGCGCTCGTCGGCGCAGCGTGAGAAAGGTCAAGTCCGCAGTCAGAAAGGTGCGACGTACGGTCCGTCGGACAACCCGCAAGGGCACGGTGGCACGGCGCAAGGTGGCGCGGCGTAAGGCTGCCGTGCGACGGAAAGTTGCGCGACGTAAGTCTGCGGTGCGCCGGAAGGTCGTGGCCCGCGGGGCCACGGCCCGCAGGATCGCCCAGATCAAGCGCAAGGATGGCCGGCCGGCAGATTGGCCAGCGCTCACGCCGTACATGACGGTGACCGATGCGGGCGCGAGCCTGAAGTTCTACCAGGCAGCATTCGGCTTCAAGGTCACAGGCCAGGTCATGCGCAACGACGCCGGCGCCGTCATGCACGCCGGCATGCGTCTTGGCGATACCGCCATAATGTTCGCGCCGCAGGGCATGTCGAGCGAGATGCGCGCGCCGGCCTCGAGCGGCGCGACCGACAGTCTGTCGCTGTACGTGTACGTTCCCGATGTCGATGCGCTTGCCGCGCGTGCCGAGCGTGCGGGGGCAAAGGTGCTGCAGCGCCCCGCCGACCAGTTCTGGGGCGATCGCATCGCAGTCTTCAGGGACCCGGACGGCTATCACTGGACCTTCGCCACCAACGTTGCGGAGTTCGACGCCACACAAGCGCCGCAGGGCTGAAGGCAGTC